>Ga0247765_1000476_pt1 | contig 31395 bp, 20 predicted proteins | sample UWRJL106311C6_FD_179949 | JGI IMG/M metagenome (GOLD analysis project Ga0247765, IMG submission 179949) | Plant litter microbial communities from Arlington Agricultural Research Station in Wisconsin, United States - UWRJ-L106-311C-6 | ecosystem: Environmental > Terrestrial > Plant litter >...
TTATTTTCTTTTTTTTTTTTTTTTTTTTTTTCTACCACTCCACCCGTTTCTTTGGCTTCTACTCACAACCACTCTGCTACTCTTTTTTATCCTCGGCAGGCCCTCTAGCCGCCTTTCTTATGCATACTCTTTACAATTAGCCACGCAACATCTTTGTTTGCACTTTCCGCCGCGAGACTTAGTGCGTCACGGTTCTTATTGTCCTTGGCATTCAGGTCGGCATCCGGTCTGCTAAGGAGGGTCTCAACGATAGCCTGGTCGCCGTTCGCGATGGCGAGGAGCAGCGGTGTTCGCCCAGCGTTGTCTTTGCCCTGCTGCTTGGCCCCGTACTGCAGCAGGAGGTCGACGGCCGGCTTGTTGCCGTTCTCAGTCGCTAACAGCAGTGCCGTGCGGCGGCGTTTATCCTCATGGTTCACGTCCGCGCCGGCTTCCAGCAATATCGAGACCATTTCTGTCTTTCCCCTCTCTGTCGCCACCAGCAACGCCGTGCGTTTATCCGCGCCCCACTCGTCAAGGTACTTGGTTGACTTCTTGAGCCAGGCCGCTACCACGGTTTGCTGCTCGTGCTCGGCCGCTAGCAGTAGTGCGGTCCGCTTCGTGTTGTCTTTGATGCTCTGATTGGCGCCCGAATCCAACAAGAGCTCGACTAGCTTCGCATTTCCCTTTTCTGCCGCCATGTGTAGTGCCGTCCTGCCCGAAATATCTCCCGCGTTGATGTCGATGTGCCGGCGGCCTTTGTCTAGCAGGAGTCTCACGGCACTGTCGTGATTATTGTCGGCAGCAATCATCAGTGCAGTGCGTTTCTTTGTGTTGGCATAGTTTATTATCTTGGCCCCAATATCGGCGGCTGCTGCGGCGGTGTTGCCATTGGGTTCGGGCCCGTCTCCCGCATTGGTGGTCGTGATCTCGTTAGTAGACTTGGTCGCCGCGTCGTCTGTGGTATCGGGCCCATGCTTCGTGGCATGTTCGAGTATCTGGCCCATGATTTTTATGTTGTTAGATTTCGCCGCCCAAAGCAGCGGCGTCTGGCCCTTGATATCCGGAATGCCCACGTCTGCACCATGCTCCAGAAGCACCTCGAGAACTGTGTCCTTGCCGCGCTCAGCGGCCAAACAGGCGGCGACCCTGCCGGAGCGATCCCTCGCATTCACGTCCACGTGTCTCTCCAAAAGCAGCTTTACCATGGCTATGTGATCGTGCTCGACCATTTTCAGGAGCAGCTCGTTCATGCGCTGGCTACTGGAGTTCAGGTCAACCTCCTTGTTCAGCAGCAGGTCAACGATCTCGTGGAAGCCCCTTTCGGCCGCGAGCTGCCAGGCCTTTTTGCCGTCGTCGTCGCGGACGTGGGGGTCGGCGGAATGCTCAACCAAGATCTGCACAATGTCGAAGTTTCCATCGTACGCCGCCATGTGTAGCGCTGTCTGGCCTGCCCTGCCGCGGGTGTCAGCATTGGCGCGGCCCCGGAGCAGCTCGCGCACGACGGCCACGCGGTGCTTTTGGACGCCGAGGGCGAGTGCGGTATAATCCTCGCGGTCTAAGATGTTTATCGAATCCTTCCCTTGGCTCATGAGAAGTTTGACCAGCTCCATGTCACCTCGCTCTGCCGCCCAGTGCAGTGCTGTGCGACCCCGCTCGTCCCGGTCCCCGGCTTCGGCGCCCTTATCAAGCAGCGACCGCGCGATGGCAGCATAACCCATCTGCGCTACAAAAATGAGTGCCTTCTCCTTTGCGATGGATGCGTCTCGGACGCTCTTCTCCTGCTCAAGGAGCTTCTCGACAATGGCCTCGTGCCCCTTCTCCGCTCCTACTTGCCACGGCTTGTTCGATGATTTGTCCGCAATCAAAGGGTCGGCACCGTAGTCGCATAGTAACTCCACAGCCTTGTAGGAGCCCCCCCAGGCGGCGCGGTGGAGCGAGGTCTGGCCGTCATCGGACGCGGCGTTTGGGTTGGCCCTCTTGTCAAGGAGCTGTTGAATGACTTCTACTGCGGCCCGCTCCGCCGCCAGGTGCAGGGCCGACTCTCCGCGTCGGTCCCGAGGACCAGGCTTGACATGCTTGTTGTTCAAAAGGGTCTTTACCGTCTCCCCATAGCCTCCCCAGGCTGCGTGGTGCAGCGCGGTCCGGTTGTAGTTGTCCCTGGTGGCTGGATTCGCCCCTCGCTCCAGCAGGAGTGTGACAATGGCCTCATTTCCATTTGCGGCGGCCAATATCACCGCCGACTTCCCGGTTGAGTCAGAGACGTTGCACTCTACGCCATTGTCGAGGAGGAGCTTGGCAATGCCGACGTAGCCCTTTTCGACTGCGAACAGGAGCGCCTTGGAGCCCTCCCAACCTTCAACGTCGGGCTTTACCCCGGGCCGTTCGAGTAGCAGGCGCACGATGGACTCAAACCCATGGAGAGTGGCTAGGATCAGCGCCGTAGGCCGTTCGCGATCCCCGTCTGCGCTGCTCACGCCTCGCTCGATTAGCAGCTTCGCCACTTTTTGATGTCCGCGCATAGCGGCCATCTGCAACGCGGTCCAGCCCTCGGCGCTGCGGAACGCAACGTTGGCGCCCTTGTTAAGGAGGACCTTGACTAGGTTGTTCCAGCCCTTCCTCGACGCCAAGAGCAGTGCGTCGCCTACGGCTTTGTTATCCTGAGCGACCGTGTCGGCATCCTCGAGGAGCCTCTCGACGACGAGCGCGTGGCCTTTATCCATGGCCCGCTGCCACGCCCTTTTCCCGTCCTTGTCAACTATTTTTGAGTTTCCGTTTTTTTCAAGAAGCTGCGTCACAACATCCAGGTGGCCGTTTTCGGCTGCCAGCGAAAGAGGGGTCCTGTCCATGATATCTTGCGCATTGGGGCTAGCTGCGTTGCTGAGGAGTTTTACGATTGATTTGTGGTTATTCTGCGCCGCTAGCGCTAGAGCCGTTCGCCCCTGGGCGTCGGAGAGATCTGGTTTCGCTCCTTGGCTCAGGAGGGACTGCACTGAGCTTTCGTCCCCGTTCGCGGCCGCTAGAAGCAACGGCGATTGCCTTGTTTCATCCTGGCAGTTGGGGTTGTGACGAAGGGATAGGAGGAGATCCACGAGATACGAGTCACCACTCTCTACTGCGAGCAGTAGCGGGGTTCGCCCTTCTCGGTCCGGTAGGTCGAGGTTTACTTTGTCAGCGGCCATGACAAGCAGCTGATCTGCAATATCACCTCGACGCGCGCGGACGGCGTAATGTAGAGCGGTTCGGCCCTCGTCATCCTGCAAATCTGGCTTTGCTCTGGCGCCCCGCAACGCTGCGAACATGCGGTACGAGCGGAGTCCGGGGAATGAGAGGCTACGGGAGGTATTGATGGTGGCAATGTGAAGCACAGTCTGCCCCCTGGTGTCTCGGATATTAGGGTTGGCCCTTCGGTAAAGCAGCAATAAAAACGCATAGTAGGAATTATTCTCGGTGGAATGACGCAACGCCGTGTACCCACGATGATCCTGGGGATCCACCTCTGCGCGGTGATCCAGGAGCAATTCGATGGCATCCAGGTTGCTTTTCCGGGCCGCCATCATGAGGGCTGTCATACCTTTCTCGTCTTGCAGGTTAGTATTAGCTTTGATTCTGATCAGGGCCTTTGTGAGGTTCCAATTTTCGTTCTCAATGGCAAGCATCAGTGCAGTTTTCCCCCGTGCATCCTGGTGATTCGGATTGATAACGCTCTTGATGAGATTCTCAACGGCCGGGTTGCCCTGCTCGGCTGACGCAGCGCAAAATAGAACTTTTGGTATTGCAGAATCGCGGTGCTCGGGATCCTCGATGTGCTCCTGGAGCGACATGGCTACTGACAGGTGCCCACCCCCCACCGCTAGGTCAAGTGCCTCCAGCTTGGCATCGTCAGAGACGAGGGGGTGGTTGAAGAAAGCACGGACAACTTCGTCGGAGCCAATGGTTGCGGCCCACTGGAGGGCTGTCTTACCATCCTTGTCCCTTACCGTAGGATCCGCTCCTCCCCCGAGGAGCACCTTGACAGCCGCCACCTGACCGTTACCTGCCGCCAGGATCAGAGCTGTCCGGAGGTAATGATCTTTGATGATATGGTAATCGTCTGCCTTCAGGAGGATTCTCGTTGCTTCACCGGACCCGCTCACAGCCGCCCAGTGCAGAGCCGTGCGGCCCAGGTAGTCGGTTGCCTTGAAGTCGGGCTTGCAGGTCTCTGAGCCAACCAGGGCCTTGATGACACCCACGTTGCGCTTGATGGCCGCCAGGTGCAGTGCGGTCCGATCGTCCAAGTCCCGGAGGTTTACATCGACACCCCCCTTGAGCAGCGCTGCCACCGCCTCTTCCAATCCGTTGTCGGCAGCCATCATCAACGCTGTCCGTTTTTTGGCGTCCTCCAACATGTTCAAGTTTTCCTGTGTTTCGATGAGCAGTAGGGCGTTTTTTTCATCTCTGGCTTGGATTGCGTAGTGCAAAGCCGTCATCCCCACCGAATCTTGCATGCCGGATACGGCGAGGCCCTTTTCTATCAGGGCTGTGATGACTTCCTTGTGGTACGTTCCCTCGGCCGCCATAAGCAGAGTCTTATTGCACTCCTGCTTGTCAAACGATTGGCCGAACCGGAGCAGTTCCTGAACGATGCGGGCGAACCCGTTCCTGGCTGCCAGCAGCAGGGCCGTCTGGTGATGATTATCGGCAATAGATACCTTTGCACCATAATTGAGGAGGGTATCCACAGCGGACTCGTGGCCTCCTTCGGCGGCTAAATGCAGCGCTGTCTGACCATAGTTGTTGCCGACATCTTTCTTTACTCGATGCATATTGTCCGATTCCTCCTCTCTTTCTAAGGTAGGAGGGGATACTGGTGTTGCTTGGGTACCCCGCTCATCGGCTACGGCTAGAACCCCGTGTTCCAACAGAATCTTCAGTACCTCTCCGTGACCTTTTTGGGCCGCACAATGCAGCGGCATAAGCCCCGTTGAGTCCTGGACGTTTGGATCCGCGCCGCGATGAAGGAGAAGCCGCACGATTTCGGTGAATCCGCCGTCGGCTGCAAAATGCAAGGCCGTCCACTCACTCTTCCCGGCCTGCTCGTTGAGGTCGTTGCTGTTGATCTTTTCCGCCAGAAGTTTTGCTATTTCCTCGTTCCCTTGCTTGGCGGCGATTTGAATTGCGCTACACCCATCGGACGCCTTCTGCCCCACGTACTTGGGCTTGCTATTGTGTGCTAACAGCTTCTTCACGATTGCGACATTACTGTGCTCGACTGCCAGGTACAACGGTGTCTTGCCGGAAACATCGAATCTGTGCGGTGCTCTGTTTTGCAGCAAGAGCCTCACCAAGGGCTCGACATCGTGACGGTTTGCTCTCTCCGCGGCAAGCAGGAGAGCGTCGCCCGCTAGTGCATCCCTGTCCGTGGTTCTCTCTGGCTGCTCTTTTATCTTGTCGTTTTCGTCAAGCGTCAGTAGCATCATCCGCTCTTCATTGGCATTCGCCTCCTGGACTCGGCTGAACCATGACCGGCTTTCGCTCCACATTTCCTTCGTCCCATACCACAGCGCTCGAGGTATCCCGGGTATATTGCCGCTGGAAAGACCCTCCACGAAGTGCAGCAGCATATTCCCTGCCGTTTCAATGACTAGATGTTCTTGGGAAGTGTCGAAAAACAGCTCCCAACCCTTTCTTTCGCAGTAGTAGAGCGCTCGCCAGGGCTTCGAGTCCAAGCTAGCAGGGCCGCCCTCGTCGAGGAACGCCCGTGATTTGGCGCTAGACACGTCGGGGACAATTGCCGCCGTATCTTTCGAGGAAGTCTTAATGGCGACCTTGACCGGAACCGTCGTAGAAAGGTGCTTCCATGCATTAGGTATGGGTTCCTTCGATACTTCGGCGTCACCAATCCTGACGCTCGCCTCGCGAGGGGGCGCCTCCTTGCCATTCCCGTCGAGGACCGATCGAAAGTAGAGCGGCCCGACAAAGTGGCAGCACAGCACGGCGGGCGTGGCCTTCTCGATTCCCATGAGACGCACTAGCAGTGCCCTATCCTGCTGCGTCCGGTTTAGCTCGACTAGGAGTAGGTGCTTCATCTTGTTCTCATTGCCCAATGCCGATTCCAACGAAACCCTGGTAAGTTGATGAGTGCCTTTCCAGATCAAATCCTCGGCTTTGACATCGTCGATTGAGTAGACCCGCCAGACCCCTACAAGATCGCCGTTTTCCTGGAGTTTCAGCTGCTCCGATCCGTCTTCGGCGAGTGGCATATCAAGGATGTTCGTAGGACACCAGCTAAAACCCAGCGCTGACATGGTCGCCGAGTTGTGGAATAGGTGCCCTTGGGCGACGTTCCCTAGCTTCCGCAGGATTCGTTGGTAGATTTCCTGCTGAGACAAGCCTCCGGACACATCGACACCCGCCAGAAGTCCCGAGATAATAGGGACGTCCCGCGGCCTTGACGTATCACGGGAGCCTAGAATGGCGAGTACCTCGTTCAGGCTGCGTAAGGTAACCTTCCGGAGCTTACGGATTGACTCGGCTGCGCCGTGGTAACGTGTGGAAGGGGTTATTTTATCGAGTATATCGACGTCAAGGTCTTTGATCAGATAGGTGCCGGTTTTCGCCTTGAATAAGATTTTGACTTTGTGGGACATTGCCAACTCCAGCGATGTCCATCCCCGACTAAACCACGGGGACATAACGATGGCGAAGCAAGCTGTTTCAGCATCAATCCACTCCCATTCGCGGAGGTAGAGATCGTGAACTAGCGTGATCCTTGCGTCTGCGTAGTTGCTGTGCATGGTGTTGAGCGCCTTGGCGCGCGCCTGGGCGTCCTGTGGAATGCTAATAGTATCCCACCAGATTCCCTCACACTGGAAGTCCTGCGCAATCTTAGAAAAGAACTTGTACAGGCATTTATTCACCTTCCCGGGGCCCCAGGTGCCGGTGCCGGTACCGTCGGCCCACACGTGAGATATTGCCATGTACGAGTGCGAGGTGTCGAGCAAGGCCTGGCCGTCCAGCTTCCATGCTGTGGGCTTTCCCTCCGACAAGTGGTCGTTCAGCCGATCTAAAAAGAACACCATTTGGCCGCACGATTTGGCGTGGCAGCTCTCGTGGAGCTGTGCCACCGAGGTAAAATCGACTCGCGAATGCTCACAAAAGTCAAAGGTACACTGCTCGTGCTCGTGGTGGTCTCTGTCATGGCCAGGAACAGAGAATAGGCCGGGCGTCGGTATGAGGGAAGGCAGGCTCTTTGCTCTGTCCGGGAGGATCGCGGCAACCGCCCAAATGCGCCGCAGACAGAGTTTGAACTCTTTCGCTCGCGCGATAGCGTCTGATATCTTGGCGAATGTCTCCGGAGGTACTTCGTCCATGGTGAGCTATGGGCTTGGTGCAGACGGAGCTGTGGAGGTGATGCATCGGGCCCCAAAACACTCAACGTGTTCAATACCCCAATGCTGGGTTTTGAGAACGCATCGCAGGATTACGGCATTCCGGGGGCGGCCTGTCTGTCGGACAGTCGGCGAACTATGTTGCTGTTCAGCTCCATGCCACACCTCGAGCGCTGCCGGTCGATGATTGGACAGCCTGGCCCCCCATACCCTCTGCCAATATATGCAGAGCTGAACCGGCAGCCCACCCTAGTAATTATTGTGCAGAGGACCACCGCACGGGCAGGCTGAGCAAACCAATTTTGAACAAAGCTGAACATGCCTTCCCATTAGAGCCTGGCTTTCACCAAATAATTGGATAAATCAATAGCAAGAAGTCGCGCATTGTCTCTCCAAATGACCCTGTCGCAAACTACCCACTGTGCCAAAAAGCGGGGAACCCAATTACTTCCTGACCCTGGTAGTTGCACTTATATCTGACAGACCCCACTTAGGCAGCCTTCTGTTGCACGGCTTCGACGGCCGCACTTTGGCCCGCAGCCTTCCCCTCGTAATGGGTTGCGCCTAGCTGGCGCAGCTGTCAAAGCAGGGCACTTTTGTTTTTTTCCATTCTGTGAATAGACATACTCAAATTTTAACCAGTTTTCTTCAATTGTTGTTGCGAAACACCGCTTTTTTTTATCTATTCACTGTTAAGAAAAAAAAGCGTTTCTGACTCTGTTTGTCTTTTCTTTTCTTTGCCAGCTATAACTTTATGACTTTTTTGTTTTTTTTTTTTGTTTTTTTCTTAACAACCTTGTGATCGCGAGAATTGCGCGCGCGCATACCTCTTATCCAACGGATCAACAAGCCAACTCGTGATTTTACAAGCTAACTCCTCTTTCTCTGACCTAATACCAAGCTAACTCCGACCTTGGTATTGGCTTAGTTAGCTCAATCAGAGCGCTGGTCGCGGCTGTTCCACGGCTCACTGCTCACTACTCAGCTTTTGACTCTCATCTAGTAGAGTTTAGTGTTAGTATATTCTAACGCTAGGTATTAGCTAGTTTGCTCCCACAAAGGTTGTTAAAAGAAAGTACTGAGCCTGTATCTCCGGTATGAGTATCTCCTAACCCGTTTGCGAGCTCAAAAGCCGCAAACGTGCGAACTCCATTCTTTAAAGAATTACCAGCATATTTTCACGGCAACCAAACAGAACACGAGGCAAGGCTTGCGTAGTAGTTGTGGCAATTACGTAGAATTGCAAGGTAAGGAGAAAAGAAAGGAAGAGGAAGGGCTGCAGCGGGGTTGCACCTTTTGGAGTTGTGGTGCCGGGTCCCCACTGCAGGCCTAGACCCACCCAAAGGCGGGTGTGTTTGGCAGAATCCATGGAGGTGGGTGGAACCAGGGTCCCAGCCCACACTCCATGACACATATCCGCATCACTGCTATGTTCACGTGGTTCGATATTACCGTTTCATCACATGAGCAACCAACTCAAGAGGGACAGGCAAGGGCCGAGTTTTGGTTGGCCGCCCTTGCAATAGCTGTACTATCTTCGTGCTATGATTCCCAGTTCAGCAATCTGAAGGTTCGACCAACCGACTTGCCTTGCTGGAGGTCTGTAATGTAACTGCACTGTTAGTTTTTCTGGTTCGATGCCAAGCTTTCTGCAGGTGAGCTGTAAGCTATTTTACATACTAAGGCTCTGCGGTACTATGCTTTCATTGTTAAGGCAGAGGAAAAATGTGGGAAGAGGGAGGGGCGTTAGGAAAGGTAAAATGACTGCACTCCTTTACTGACTTATCTATGGTGGCGATAGTACCTAGAATGATGACCGAGCAGTCGGTAATCTCATTTTCTGTGGTCGGGCCAGCTCATGTTGGAAGAGCCCTGAGTCCAAAGCTGGCGGCATCCCTTCGAGATGTGTCGGAAGGCGTGGAAGATATACTTTAATATTGATGCCAACCATACAATATGCTCGCTCAAGATCTGGGCCCCCAACGGAAAGTCCAAGAATCTCAACTCCCTCATACGGCATGAATAAAAACTGTCTTTTAATCAATGTAGTTTGTGTATTGTATGGTTCTCAGGTACCTAAATATATCCCTGAAACAGCTAGGGTACTCAGAGTAAGATATGAAAAGAAGCCTGTATATTGATGAGACTGTGGTTTGGGCAATCCTACTAGACCTAGGTACACCTTTGCCTTTTGCCGAGTGTCTTGCCGAGTGTCTGAGAGTCGTCCTCGTCTGAAAAACTAAAGTTATTGTGTTACTGATAATGGAGCGGAGAAGTTGAATCTTGCTGCTACTATTCTATGGACTTACAAAGCCACTTCCCCTTTGGGCACCACAAGAGCTACCTACTTACCTATGTACCTACCCATCACCACCGGCAAAAGCGCCTTTCTTGAATAGAGAGAGAGAGAGAGAGAGAGAGAGAGAGAGAGAGAGAGAGAGAGAGAGAACGTGAGAAACTCGTACACCTACCTAGGGGAATCACTTCTAACTCAACTCAACTAGTTATTTGTTTCGTTATTTATCATTCTAGAGGAGTCCCGCGCTTCCACAACCTGCCGGTTCATCTCATCTCACTTGGTTCCATGCAAGAATTTCCGCTCCAACCATGTCTGCCAGACATGTAGACTGGACCTAGCCCTTCTTTCATGTTGCCATCAATGCCTGGGGACAATTTTCAACACTTGAAATTCTTCCTGAAAGGTCTAGTCAGGTCGTGTACGTAGTCACCGCCTCTTCCTCCTCCACGTCTGGTGGCTACTAGACCTACATGTTATCCCATGTATGGGGTGAGAGAGGAGTAGATCGCATGCCTGACTCTATGGGGAGGGTCCAGTCTCAAGTCTCAATGGCGTGTGCGATAAGGGTTTTTCACCAAACCTAGTCCAATGTCTTGCTAGGTTAGGTAGTGTCAAGAATTTGATATTAATCACTCCCCCCCCAAAAAAAATCTTCTCTTTTCAACTTGCTTCAGCAACTGAGCTTGACTGGGTGGGTAGTCAGTCATGGACGCAAGCTGACCCTCGCACCTCAATCACCAGCTGCCGAACTACTTACTCATACTTAGCTGAACTGGGTGTGTGACGTTTCCAGTCTGAGACAAGGGCCAATAGTGACCAACATCAAACGCAACAAACATTCATCGTTAGGACATGGAGCATAATCAACCATGCCATGTTGCACGCGTATTTCAGCTCTCAACCCTGGTCTCCTGGAAATACGATATCACACGCTGGATTCTGTTGCCGACAGACGCCCGGCGCTTATCCTACACCTGCGCCGCACCATAGCATCACACAAACCACCAGTAAACTAGCCGGGGTGGGCCCGAGCAAACTGCAGACTGGCCACCTTGTTGGCCGCCTTGATAGCCGTTAATTAATGCGGAGGTGTGCCGCCCTGGCCGCATGGTGGGGTTGCAGCAACGGTGCGCTCACCTCCTTGGGAATACCAGCCCGCCTTACACCTCTTACACCTCTCGCCGGCCTTGCCTGTCTTCGTTTGGGACAAATTGATTGAGAGAAAACTTCACGGCCCGTGTCCAATTACTACCTAGTATCTACGTGTCAGCCCACCTGGAGCTGTCCCCATGAAAGCACATCTAAAACCAGTAAACCGGGAATCCGACGCAAATTGCCCCCTCCATGTTCCAAAACCCACCCATCGTTGACTAACGTGAGATTTACCCAATATCCCCGGGTATCTTGTTTCCAAACTCCTCGCTGTCGCAACAATCTTCGGAAAAGAACAAAAGAAAAGATCAACCAGTCAACGATCCCTCCGGAATCGCTGGCAGTGGCCCCGACTCCTGCGTCTCCTTGTAAGTCATTTCATGTAGTAGCACGTCCGGCCTCTTCACATCCAACATCCCATCCACCGTTCCCGTCGCCGGCGATACCACCCACCCGTGAGGCGACCACGCCCAAGATGGGGATTTCGTTGTTTCCAACATCTCTCCCTTCAAGTTTGAGGGCGCCGAAACCAGCACTCTCGCCTTGGAGAGTACCCGTGCCTCCTCAAAGTTCATGCTCCCCCTATAGTCCGGCGACACCGATTCAATCGCTGGTTGGATAGCCATGACGACACCATGCCCTTCGTGGTAAGCGGGAGGCTGATCAACAACCCCTGTCCCAGAAACAAAACCCGAGCCTGTCGGCAACGGAGCCTGCCCAGGACATAACTCCATTACTCGACTTGTCCTACTAAACGCCTGTCCCGCAAGGTCCTCCAGTCCCTTGATCCTGAGCATATCCGGCCGTGACCAGACTTTGCACGAAAATTTGAGCGCGAGATCAAACTCTTTCACTAGCCTGAGCTCGAGTTTCTCGATACCCGCGGCGTCTTCCTGATCACGAAGGAGGAATCGTGCCGGTCCGTTGAGGAAACGGTCCTTGAGATTCTTGGCCTGGGTTTTCCGCGCGTCGGCGAGACGTCGCCGTTCGTCGCCGAGGGCCTTTTCCGGCTCGAGACAAAGGCCGCCTTCGGAGAGGGTGCGTATGAGCTGGGCGCGCCAGGAGTGGACTTCGCGATCGCGTGACTGGACTGTTAGGCGTATCAGCGAGGACGCAAGTGTGGGAGTAGAAGTCAAAGCTTACCGTTGGAGAGTAGCTGGTACAGACTCTGCATGTCCTTCCTCCCCGGCATTGCTTCCTTAGGGGTGCTCGCCACGCCTGTCGTGTTCAGACTGAGTGCAGGGGCAGCCGGTGGCAAGCGGCGACCGCTTTGAGGCTCTTGCATAAAACGGCTGGCTCGGGCTGGTATCGCTGCTGGCATGCGAATCGGGGTGCCGCTGCTCCAGAGCGCCAAATCCATGCGGAAACCGATGGGGGAGTCAGCGTGCATGACGGAAGGGCTTTCGATATCCATACCCCCGGTCGAGAGGACGTCAAACACCCAGAACGGGGACTGCAGTGTCTCGGTGACGATAAAGTTGGCTAGCATGCCGTGGAGCATGACCCGGACAGGCTTCACCCCATTGTCTCCCTCGGCGTGGAGCAGCTCTTGCGGGAGGCCCTCGTCCGAAATGCGGACAAATGGCTTGACATTCTCACACAGCTCCTGCAGCTGCATGGGATGGAGCGATTGGATGCGCGTCGGGTCGGCATGGGCAAACTCGTTGGCCCAGTTCTGCCAGGACACGGTCCGAGAAGTGAACCAGGCAATGACCTCGTTGTCTGAGATGCAGGGGTCGGCCTTTTCTTGCCGGGCAGTCTGGGCATAGCGCTGCAGTTCCTGTTCTTGTTGAAGTATGCGGTCCTCGAGTTCGCTGATGCGGGTCTGGAAGAAGATTTCGCGATCGCGATGCTGGTCGCGCATCTTTTTTCGGCGGCTCTCGTGATGTTCGCGAAGCGAGCCCAACTGGCGGGCCAAGTCATGGTTTTCCGAGAGTAACTCGCGCTCGGTGCGTTGGAGTGCTGAGATGCGCTGCTGGAGGCTGGTGTTTTCTTGGAGAAGTTGCTTGCTGGCGTCGGTGGGTGGATTCCTCGACATGCTGCGGAGGTATCTGCTGACGTTATCGGAACCGCTTTGCTCTCGAGGCTGGCGTGGTGATGATGCCGATCTCAGCTGCGGCCTTGGCGTTCGAGCTGAGGGTCGCGGGGTGGAAGCACGGCTCGAGTGACCAAAGTCGCTATTGCCAGACCGTGAGCGTGAGCGTTTGAAGGGATGATAGTCCTCGGCAACCATGGGCTCCTCGGGCTCGGACTCGACTTCGTCCTTGACGACATCGTCGAACTCGACAATGGTAGAGCTGGGCGTCGACAAGTCTTGGTCGTCGATTTCGGGTTCTGATGTGTCGGGTGAAGCAAACGAGCGACTTGACAGTGGTGTTGACCCAGCTGTATCAGGAGACATGGCGGAGCTATCGCTGTCTTCGAGACGAATAAACTTTCGGAATGGTACTTCGGTTGGCGCATGTTCCCTCGGCGGTGCGAGTATCGCGGGAGGTGGGCTGTTGCGTGCCATGTTGCCCGAGGTTTTGGCACACTAACACGTCCTAAACTCGTCCTGAACTCGCTGCTCAGCCCGCTGGAAGCAGTCGCCGGAGGTGCAAACGCGAAATATTAACAATAATACAACTAGGTGAACATATGAGCGGTCAAACTGTGTCAATGTCGATGCGGAACACATGGCCCCCGAAACGGTGTGGCCGTCTCCGGCCCTTTTAACCGACCACTCCACTGGGTTCCGGCATGACGTTTCCTAGTGAGCACTAGTATTTCTCTTTGATGGTGGCCAGCAGTTGAGGGAGACCTGCAGCAGGGGGTCGGGTGAGGCTTGGCTCCTGGCGCTTAGAGATGCTGAAATGTTGGTCACCGCGTGCCAACACCCCCCGGCAGCGAATGGCATGCGCGGAGCCAATGCAAGGGCGTGCTCTGCATAAGGCCATCGCAACCCGATCCCCCGGCCACGGCCCCGTGCCAGGTGCCGGAACAGGAAGTAGCACGTCCAAAACCGACCTCCATGATGCCCCACAGTGATTTCAGTGGCCAGCTTTAAGGAACACAGCAGAAGCGCGGACCTGCCAGCACATCACCAACGTGATGACTGCGAATTGGGAATGAACCGGAATAGGCCGGGCTATTCTTGGCACTTTTGAAAGCAGTTCTAAGTTGGCTGGGGTGTTGGTGCGGAACAGCAGAGGTCGCTTGGTGGCGTCTGTATGTCGCAAACATGGTTTCGCCTTCTGGTCAATGCCTCGTGGGAATGGCCCGGCCCCTCATCCGATGTGGGAGTATGTGCAAGCGCGATGGCGTCCTCGAGAGGTGGTTGCTGACGAACATGCGCTTGTCAAATCGATTTCTCGAGACCTTCTTCGTTAGCGCTGGAGGCTGGCGGTGTGCTGGATTGCAGCTTCTTGCCGCCCGAGCCGCCTGCAAGCGCTTCCGAGCACACCTTGGCGAGGTTGGCGCCGCCAAACGCCTCAGATGCTAGTTATCCACATTCACCACAATCTCCCCCTCGCCGTCGGGAACATCAAAGCCATCCCAGTACTTGTCGAGCAGCTCCCGACTGATGTCCAGAGCCGAGTCGGCGTTTATTCCTGCCTCTCGCCGTCCGCGGATTCGCTCCCAGATGACGTCCTTGCTCGTGGGGCGGAAGTACACCAAAACCCACCTCGCGCCTCTTTTCTCCACTTCCCTCTTGTGCCGGTCGCGATCTTCCTTGCTGTAGAGCGACCTGTCAACCACTATATCATGTGCTGCATCGAGGAGCTCTGCAAATATGCGATCAAAGTCGGCATCTGCTTCGTCCAGGTACTTCGAGTAAAGGTCCGCTGGGTAATCAATGCCGCAGAGTCCATGGTTATCGTGGAGAATGCCGTCAATTGACAATCTCGTAAAATGAGGGTGTTTGGAGACAATGGCTCTCGACAATGTTGACTTTCCCGCCCCTAAACTTGTGTTAGGTGGATGGTTCGCTCAAATTTTCCTGGGCGGAGCTTCCCTGCAATGCCACATGTCATGACGACAACGGGGCGTGGGTCATTGGCTGACCGAGAAAGTGGGAGATGAACTCGTTCTAAAATATCCATGTCTCGTGGAGTCCAGGAGCTCACAAAGCAGATGTGTTACTCTTGTTCCCTCCGCTCTTTACTGCATGGTAGTTCTAGTTCTTTCAGTTTGAGGCAGTTCTTGGTGTCTATGCAATGAGTCAGGGTGATCGACGGCCCTTATTCATGAATAGAGATGTCCCATACCTGATAGTTGCATGTCCTAGACAGACAAATTTGCCAATCCAATCAATCTTCTGAGCTTCAAGAAAGAGTGGCCAAAGTGCTGTCGTCTGCCCAAAGCTCATCTAACTAGAAAATCTATTTCCTGACAACACGGGCAATACTCGATCTCGAGATGGTCTCGGAGTCATCTGGCATGAGCTTCTATGGGTGTTGCCCCGCAGATAGAATGCGGGGCACTAGGCCGCACTAGGCCCACGCGATTGCGTCTGAAGCAGCTGGTGCTCAGTGGCTTGCAACGGCAGCTTCCAAGCTTGTGCCGCCTGCGTCACCCGCGGGCTCACCACCGTCCCAATGCCCCGCACCTTCCTTGGGCGTCCTCCCCAATTGATCTCGTTAAATAACCTTCTCTCCTGCTATCGGGCACGAATTTCCATCTCTACACACTTCTCGAGGCCGGCTCTCGTCCACCAACCCGAAACCTACATCTCAACAACAAATCTCCAACGAACCTACCTCACCGACGCCCTACGCGCCCACCAGGCCCGAAAGATCAAGATGGCTCCCCAGCTCGATGGCTACTTCAAGAAGGTCGACGACCTCACTGACAAGTTCATCGACCGCCTGCGCGAGGCCGTTACCATCCCCTCGATCTCTTCCGATCACGCCCGGCGTCCCGATGTTGTTCGCATGGGCAAGTACCTGGCCGACCAGCTGACCAAGCTCGGCGCCGAAGTCGAGCTCCGCCCCCTGGGCAAACAGCATGGAACCGACCTTGACCTACCGCCCGTCGTCCTCGGTCGCTACGGCCGCGACAAGAACAAGCGCACTATCCTCGTCTATGGCCACTACGACGTGCAACCGGCCGAGAAGAGCGATGGTTGGGATACCGAACCGTTTGAGCTCACGGTCAAGGAGGATGGCCGGCTCTGTGGTCGCGGTTCGACCGACGATAAGGGTCCTGTACTAGGCTGGCTCAATGCTATCGAGGCCCACCAGTCCGCAGGAATCGATTTCCCTGTCAACCTACTGATGTGCTTTGAAGGCATGGAGGAGTTTGGCTCGGATGGACTGGAGGAACTCGTTATGGAAGAGGGAAAGAAGTTCTTTGCCGACGCCGACGCCGTCTGCATCAGTGACAACTACTGGCTGGGCACGGAGCGGCCCTGCCTGACATACGGCCTGCGCGGCGTCAACTACTACAGCATCGAGGTGTCCGGACCCGGCGCTGACTTGCACAGCGGCGTGTTCGGCGGCCTGGCCCACGAGCCCATGACCGATCTTGTACGTCTTATGGGCTCGCTGGTCGACCCGGATGGAAAGATCCTGGTGAAGGGCATCACCGAGCAGGTGGCGCCTGTCACGCCCGAGGAAGAGAACCTGTACGACGGCATTGCCTTTACCATGGAGACACTGCACGAGTCGCTGGGCAGCACGACGACCCTCTTTGACGACAAGAAGAAGACGCTGATGGCCCGGTGGCGTATGCCCTCGCTGTCACTGCACGGTATCGAAGGCGCTTTCTCGGCCCCTGGGGCCAAGACCGTTATTCCTGCCAAGGTAATTGGCAAGTTCTCGATCCGGACGGTGCCCAACATGGAGATTGAGAAGACCAATGCCCTGGTCATTAAACATCTTGAGGATGTCTTCAAGACACTCAACTCCAAGAATACCATGAAGGCCTACGCCCAGCACTGTGGTAACTGGTGGGTCGCCAGTCCCAAGCACTGGAACTTTGAGGCTGCTGCCAAGGCTACTGAGCGTGTCTGGGGCGTCCGGCCCGACTTCACGCGCGAGGGTGGCAGCATCCCCATTACCCTTACCTTCCAGGAGGCGACAGGGAAGAATGTCTTGTTGCTGCCCATGGGTAGCTCGACAGATGGTGCCCACTCTATCAACGAGAAGCTTGACAAGCGCAATTACATTGAGGGCATCAAGCTCCTGGGTGCCTACCTGCACTATGTTGCCGAGGAGCCTATGAACTAAGGCAATGGGTGATCACGACGGTTACCTAAAGGCCCGGACTCCGTTATTACAACCTAGTCGCGACTGTGATGAACGTGATATCTCATTAAGCGGTAGTCTAATACGAAGTACGTAATCCAAGAACCGTGGCCAAGAACGGACAGAAAATCCAGTGATTGTATGTTTCCGCGACGAGCCCTTTCTGCCATCTGCCGCCTTCACGCCCATACTACCCGGGTCAATATTAGAGACTACCATCTCAACGCCACAGGGTGTATCCAGCTCCTTTAGATCCCCCATTATAAATGCTCCACGGTAAAAAGAAAGGGGTATTGTTCGCGCTGTAAATCAGAAGAGCAGCCAAGACAAAACCGGGGAATAACGCGTAACGCCAAAGAGCGCGAGAAGGCAGAAGGATGAGTCGGGTGTCATCCAGAGCCCGGAGCTAGCAAAAAAGGAAAAACGATGTAGCTAGCGGCGTGACCCAAGCAACCCGAATACTAGCGTGACACCCAACGGAAGAGGTGCCCCAGCACCATAGAGTAAGAACGCAGCGATCTCAAGCAGCAGCATTCTGTCGCAAGTTTGCAACCTTGTTACGGCGACGCTTGGCCACAACGTCGGGATCCCAGACTCCAGCAAAGATGTCCTCACATTCATCTTCATCTTCCGAGTCAAACACAATCACGTCGTCTTCCTCTCGGAGGTCGCTCTCCGCCGAAGTTCGAGATGCTACGCCGCTGCTATCCGTATTGGTGTCGGTGCTTGTCCGAACACCGGCACCGTTTTTAGCCCCTACCTCACGGCCACCGCTAGGCGACCAGGCCATTTCCCCACCCGAGGCCGCTGCATCAACGTCCTCCCATGTGTGATGGGACACTACACGCTGCGTTTCGAGGATAAACTTGCCGACTTTGTATTTCTGAGACGGCTCACGTGCATCCACGTACTTCCAGCCCAGCTTGGTCGCACAAATGGCACACCAAATATCTGCCACGACATGTTGGCCTGTGACAAGCTGGCGGTTCTCGGGCCGGCCGACCTGGATGTTGATCAAGTCGGCTTCAGTGCTCCCGGTGGTGATATTGTCATTGACGGGAGAGCTGGGACAGCTCGGTGTTGCTTGAGTAGAGGGCGGCGCAACAAGGAAAGCTCGTCCGTAGCGCCCGGTGAAGCCTTTGCTCACGATCTGCGTGACGAAAGCAATATCGGCGGAGCAACTACCACAGCGGAGAGTCTCGGACTGTAAGCGGTTGAGCCGTGAACTGCCGGCGATCTGAGCAACGGGCTTGAAGTCGATATCTGGCTTTTTAGCTAGGAAAGAGCGTAGGCTCATAGGAGAGTCGGCTTGGATCGGAGATTCAGGTGAAGTGGAGAGGGAGGGTACGGTGTTCTCGTCGGGTCTCAGTGCTGTCACAGTGGCTATCTGCTGTGACCGCGCCCGCTTCCGGCGGAACGGAAAGTTGAAGGTCGGTAGGAGGTAGAGTGGGAAGGTGGGCGCATCGTCGGGGCCCGCTGGCACAACCGGCCGCGCAAAGACGGTAAGATCGCCGAACATGGTTTTATTATTATTATACGTTTGTGGCGTCTCTCGTAGTTCCCCCGTGCACTGGGTCAGGGCTGAGGAGGGTGGACCTGCGGCGGCGCCTCCAGGGCGCGAGGAATGAATATCTTTTGCAAAGTCTTCGGGAGGGTCGGGATGGGATGTATAGCTGCGATATTCGGAAGGGCGGGAAAAGGTAGGTCACGTTGTACCCCCGCCTACGATCAACGAGAACACAACCTAGTTCGGACGGTATCGTTTCGGCGCGAAAGCGCAAGATGGGAGGAGTAAGCACGGTGACACCGCAGCGAGCTGGCAGCCATCAGGGAATTACGATACGGTCAAAGAGAAGAGCAGCGCAGAGCAGCGCAGCGCAGCGGTGAATGGGAAAACGCCGTTTGATCCCTGGGCCACTGTGGGCCGTGTCATGGGAGCAGCAGTTGCTCCCCGCCTTACCCGCGAGCCTGCCCCTAAAACCGCCCCTCATTCATTATCGATAACTAACGGATCTCATGCGTGAGGGGTCATCCCTGTTCCGCTCCACATGCCGACCAGAGATGGCGGGGTGGTGGGGTCGTAGGCCGAGCCCAACCCAGATTTCGCCTTAGGAACCCCGAAAGCTGTGAAACAACGGTTGGGAATACAACCAAGTCAATTGTCTTGTGCGAGAATACCAATGTCCTTAGAGTGTGTGATACTTGTCCGCGCTTCTTATGGCTTTGCTGGAAGGCTTTCTGTCGGACCAGCGAGTGTCGGAGGATTCGGGATTGCTCGCCTTCACCGCTGTGATCGCTCACTGACTTCTGGGACTTACCGGAATTGATTCGCTATTTCGCCGCCCGTGACACACTCGACCCGTGTGCCCAATGCCTCGACATCAATCTGGGATTGGCCGGTCGCCTGGACGGCAAATTCGCTCTCATCCAGAACTGGCCCGCGGAGACGTTCTCCTCTGCACCCGGGCCGCTTCTATGCGACGGCTGGTCGGACAGCGATGACCATGGCGTTTGTCGACTAGACTTTCTTTGTCAGTTGCTGAAGAGTTCGGGGGCCACAGGCTCCGCTCGGATCGTTGCAAGGAGCACTGAACAGCCCATTCCCGTGGCAAAAGGCGAGTGGGTGGATGAAAGTATCAGTTCTGGCCTTCTTGCTGTGATCTGAACTGAAAATGGTTGACCCGATACCTTCAACCACGTGGCGAGCTTCAAATTTTAACTCTGAGACCAGTCCTTTTGGTGTTGGCACCAAGTCAAAGTCAATCGGAACGTTTTGAGACGGTGGAGACTTCGCCTGTCACACCAGTAAACAATAGCCTGGTTTTGACCACCTCATTTCTAGATATTTCTGCCAAGCCCATTCTGGAAGCTGGGCACCGGACGATGAGTCCGAAATTTGATCATCGTTGGGAAACAAAACGAATTGGTTGGCTTGCGCAAAATGGCCTGATGCACCATCGCAACAAAGGGTCGCTGCACGTGATGAGGACCCCCACTCCGCCACGAGAAGGCCCCACCGCACAAGGGTTCAAGGTTCGGGCTCGTTCCAGTTTCGCCCCGAATTTGCAATTTTCCTTCCTCCTCACCGATCTCACCGCCCAACCAAAGCAACCCCTCACTGCCCTTCAACTCGTTGCGTCACTGCTATATCTTGCGACGTCGCCGCCTCACTGACTCGATCTGTTAATCGTACCAAACTTCTGCACATCATCAGTTGATTCGCCCTCGGCTCCCATTCCGCTTTCCAGTCTCGGACATTTTCCCTCAAAGCACGCAATCCAATCTCTCCTCAAGTCAGCCAAAGTGGCATCCAGCAGAAGAAATGGCGCCCATGAAACACGTCAATAACAATCACAGTAGTAATCATTATGGCGAGGAGGTTGCCCGACAGGCCAACATCCTCGCCAGCTGCTACCTCGTCGATTCGTCGATCGCCTCGCTCAAGGGGCTCCACTACTGCACTACCGGCGCTGCAGGGGCCGAGTGGTATTCCTGAGGTCCCTTCCACGGGACTACCATCGCCTCCTTCAAGTCCCCCCCTCGCGGCCATCACGTCGACCAACCAGCTCGCGCTGACTCCCAAGGCGAAGAAGTCATCATCATCGCGCGCAACTGGCAACCATAATGGTCGGAACGGCATCAGCCGCAGAGGGGGGGCAGCACTGCGTATCAGGGAAGAATGTGAGAGATTCTTTTGCGAGACGCTGCAAGCCATGTTTCTTGGTGAGAAGAATCGGGCATCGCAGCGCTCCGGCCTGACGGGTGCTTATCACAATGACTACGGCAATTCGGTCTCGGGTTCACCCCCGGCTGATCTGTCCGGCGGGTCTCTGCCGCCAACTCCACCAGACGACTGCCCGATTGGGGATTCGGCTTGGATGATGAACCAACACGACGTCGGTCAAGGAAAAGCCGGCTGGGTTGGTTCGTGGCTGGAGATTTGGGATTATGCCGGCGGATCAAGCTTCCGTGCATTCCTGGCGGAAGATGCAGCCGGTGAAGACAAGACCATGTTTGTCTTTTTTGACGCCCACGTTTTGGGGCGGGACCTTAAGCAAGCGTATGTTTTCCACCTTGGACAATCCTTTGGGAAACTACACTAACATTAGTCACAGTTTGGTCGCTCTGATTGAGCTTGCCGAGGGCCCACTTGACTGTAATCACATGGTTATCTGCATTGATCGGTCGATACCCGGAGATGATTCCAAGGCGTTAATGAAGGGTCTGCAGTGGGCTGGTTTCTCGCTTACCACGCTCGACTTTTGGGCAACGGGCTATGGTATTACTAGCGATCGATGGCTGTTTATGGGCATGGAATTGTAAGGGGAACGGGATCAGTCTGTCTTTCTCAAAAGGGTTTCTAGGGTCTGGGACATTCGTTTTTACTCTCGATAGCATATTTCAGGGCCGGGTTGTTTTGAGCTTACGGGCCGGTTGACCCACGAACAGTCTGGGTTGGGTCCCGGAATGATCATAGTCTTTCGTCACATCAGAATGGTAGCCGCATGTGGCGCTCGCTCACGTCAAGTTAATTCCCAGTTCTACGTCGCTCGCGTGATATTGTCCACAGGGTATCAACGGGTGTCTAAAGATCGCCCTCAAACTGTCTAACTACCAACCCCTTTTCTGCTAGATAATCCTTCACTTGCTGCACTGTGTATTCGCCCCTGTGGAACATTCCAGCCCCGAGCGCCGCGTCCGTGGTGGTCTTCTCAAATACTTCTTCAAAGTGAGCCGGATTACCAGCACCGCTACTGGCAATTACCGGTATCCTAATGGCCTCCTTCACTTGCGTGATGAGCTCGAGGTCAAACCCGCTGTTTGTGCCATCCTTATCTATGCAGTTGAGCAGGATCTCGCCAGCACCCATGGCTTCAACAGCCTGGGTGAGCTCCACAACATCCAGATCCCTGGTCTCTCGACCTCCCTTGATGGTGCATGCGTACCAACAATACTCCTCACCCTTCGGACCAGGAAACTTGGTCTTGACTGTGGAATGGCGGGTGGCATCCAACTTTGGCACGTAGACCCGCTTGGGATCAACGCTCACCACCACCGCCTGGTTCCCGTACGCCTTACTGATTTGCTCAATGGCTGTATTTCCATAGAGCGTCTTTCCCGCTGCATAGTATTCCTCTGCGGCAAGTACAGCATCGCTCCCAATCGAGACCTTGTCGGCGCCGCTCTTGAAATACATGGTGGCAATTTCCAGCGCCGACACCTTGGTTCCATCCACATCGACTGTGTCGCGAATGCCGCCGCCGATGGTGAGAGGAACGAACACCGTTTCGGATGTCCTCCTCAAGATCTCCAGCATGGGTAGATCAGCGATAGGGCAATCCCGGAACGAGGTGATGTTTAGGAATGTCACCTCGTCTGCTCCTTGCTCATAATACCGCCGGGCCATATCTACGGGCTTGCCAAGATTCCGTACTGATCGGTCCGCCGACTTCTCGCGCACATCGTATTGATCGCCCTTGGTCACAACAAGGTCGCCTTGGTCGTTGGCGCGCACATCGAGGCAAGCGATTACGCGCCGTGTAAGACCCTCAGCGGCGACAAGCTCCGCAGCACCGCCGCTAGCAGCCTGGGGGAGATTTGATGCTAGGGCCGCAGCACCGGAACCATCTAAGAATGCGCGGATCACACGGAGTCCGGCGACGCCGCTCTTTTCAGGGTGGAATTGTGTAGCTAGAACGTTCCCTTTTGCGATGGCGCCAACAAACGTCTCACCACCATAAGTCGCCGTCGCAACTGCCCAGCCCAGACTCTCGAGCTCTCCCTGCTTATACGGATATTTATACGAGTGCACGTAGTAGTATTTGGAGCTCGGGCGGAGACCGTAGAGGTTCGGGTTCGTCGGACAGGAGGCATTGTTCCACCCAATGTGCGGCACGGACTTCGTCGTATCGTCGAAGCGGTCGAGTGAGCCAGGGATGAGACTAAGTCCCGAGCACTCTGGATCTTCAGCGGAGCTAGAGAATACGGCCTGCAAGCCGACGCAAATTCCCATAAAGGGCTTTCCCGCATCGATGTGGGCGCGCAGGGCGGGCAGGTACCCCGCTGATGCGAGCTGGGAGAGACAGTGGCCGAAGTGGCCGACGCCGGGGAGGATGAGTTTCTACAAAAATTGACCCGTCAGCCACACAGAGCGGGAGCAGTTATTTCGGAGCAAGACATCGCGGACACACATCAGCGTTTGCAACCTCCTCCGGCGATCGGATCCATTCTACTTCGTAGCCAATCTTCTCAATGGCGTTGACCAGACTGCGCACATTGCCGGCGACATAGTCGAGGAGGTGGACTTTGGGCATCGTGAAGACTTGACAGCGGCCGGATTATATCGTGAGTGGTATACACGGTGTACAGGACTTGAAGAGATTCCGGCGCGCAAATGTGAGTTAAGTCGTATATAAAATTCTTAGAGGGGAGCACTTTCAATGGCGGGACATTCGTTGTGCCATCCCAGTGTACCCCGCCATGGCCGATCGCGCCAGGTGACAGGGGTCCGCTAATTAAAGCGATTGTGCCGTTCCTGACCGCTAACTTTCGACCCCGAGGGGCAGCTTCCACGCCTTGACATTTTCAATTCCGACGCCTCATTGTCACCATCGACCTCGAGGCCATGATTTATTCGGGTCTTTAGTGGAATTAGGAACGTGCCATCCTCCGAACCGAAATCCCACCATTCTCGACGCTTCTTAGCCATGGCGCAGCAGCAAGATCAACCACCAGATGACGAGGATGAGTGGGAGTATGAGTATTCTACGACGGAGACCGAGGTATGACGACTCAGAATGGCCAATTGACCCGGGTAAGCTAATAGATTTAGACGTACTACCTACCCTTGGACCTATCCGTTCGCGATTTCCTCGAGAGACGACAAGACGACAAAGTGATACACAATACAAGAGGAGGATATCGAGTCTGGTTCAACCCTCTATTCAACGATACGGGGTCTGGGCCCGACGGGGACAATCCGGAGGATCCTAAAGCGCCAGAGCGCGATATCAGGGAACTTGATAGTATTGGCCTGCCGCAAGCCCTGAGGGAGGCGCAAGGACCGATCGATCCACAACTTGGAGAGTCGGTAGGAAAGGACGCAAACACAGCGGAAGAGGACCCGAATGCACCGATCGGCGAAATACAAATACTTGACCTTCACTCAAACGAGCCGCTCGTTTCGTATCGAAATCACGTCTTCCGTGGGTCATGGTGCGAGAATATTGGCACGGAAATGATCTTTACGAGACGCGATGAGAAAGCACCGCTACCTGCTGTCCGCCATCTCGACAGCCAGGTGGATCTTCTCGCAGCCAGCTCGGCGAGGATTCAGTTTAAGGAGGCGAGTCTAATACCGAAAGAAGACGTCGAGGCGGCATTGGCGGAGCAAGCACAGTACGCCAACGAAGAGGTGATCCCGGAGAGATACAAGCGCAATGGGGGAGTATATATCCATGTAGGTGGAGACAAGAGCGGACACCGGCAGCCCCAAGCACATTTCCTCGAAGATCTCATTGCGCTCAAGCGCTCTCGAGGGGAGATGGACGAGGTTACAGTCCAGCCACTGGAGACAAGACACAACGAGCTCATGGAAGATGACGAACAGGAGAGGAGAAGGCGTAAGAAACTGCAGACGGACCAAGCGCGGGCGATGCGATGGCGGGAGAATAGGAGGATTGAAGCGGGTGGTTTATACGAGCCCGTTGAAATCAGCGACGTGCCACCATCGTACGGAACTGGACGAGGGAGAGGGAGGGGAAGGGGTAGAGGGCGAGGACGGGGAAACTGGCGGGGACGAGGCAGACGGCCATTGTTGCTGAAGGAGCAGCAAGAGGGTGAAGCCTCATCTTCTGCACCGCAGGGCGAATCAGGAGAGAGAAGTGAAATGGTCGAAGATGCCCAAGAGATTTGATACCCAGTTCCGAGTTTGGACGTTTTTTCTTGTTTGCTGCGGTTGATGGCCGTTGTTCAATCTGTGCTAAATGCATATCTACAAGATGTAGCGTCACAGCTAGTTCTCTGCAGACCCTGAACCATCCCTGCGGTGACGTCGCCGCAGCCTTTGGCCAGTCTCGTGCTTCGTCAGGCACACTGATCTGCACGATGCCGTCTTGTGACAGGGGGCTTACGGGGGCTGAAGTAGTGGTACTTGGCGGCTGACTCAACTTTGCGGGGGTAAAACGTACCGCTACTTGACCCCGCCACCCCAGACCCCGAAACCGGGCGTGCCGTGCCAGCAGAGCAGGTCGTTGGGTGATCCTTTGCGACAACCTGGCGAACCCAGGTCATCTTTGTTTCCTCCCTTTACATCTTTTTGGCATTGTCGCAGGTTTCTCAAGAATATCCACCTTGATGGACCATTTATATTTTTGTCGTTCCTGCTAGGCGATCTGATTTTATCTTTTTTTTTCTACCTTTTAGTCTGAACTGCCCCGTGCTGGCTGCTCAACGCCGTCGCTGCTGATTCCGTCACCGCCGTTGGATCACCGGCTCCTCCGGCTTCCTCGGCGCTAGTTTTCCACGAAACCACGCAGCGCAGCGCAGCGCAACACGTCGGAATGGAATCCTCGCCAACTGACCCAGAGAGGGTTCCTCTCCTCCCACAGCGCGACTCCTCGAGAAACCCAGACCGACCAAAAAAGTTCTCGATACCCCGAAGACACCTCCGCCGCCTCACCATCGCCGCCTCCGCCTTCGCTGCCCTCGTCTTCATCATCTGGCTCCTGCCCCGCGTCCTCAACCCTACCCCACCAGACGAGATCGAGCGCCGCCGGGACCGCCAGTGGGTCGAGTCATCACCTTATTGGATTGATCGGCAATTGTGTCGCTGGCTTAGCCTGTGCGGGATACAGCATTTACGATGGGATGCGCCCGCGCTGGGTGATCCGGCGCAAGCACCGGGAGATGGCGCGGGGGATTTGCGGTGGGAGATAATCAAGGCGTTGGCACTCGGAGTGGTGGGCGTCGGGAAGGACGCTGCTGCTGCTGCGGGGAGGGAGAAGTTTGCAGTGCAAGAGGGGTTGAAGAGCTGGGAGATGGCGCCGATGCAGCCGGATTTCAGGAGGAACATGCTGGGTGCGGAAGCGGCGGGTGGGGATAAGATTCTGGATAAGGTTCCGGATTATGTCCTTGCGCATGCGCCGCTAGTGCATTTGTCGAGCGAGGAGAACTTCTGGCCATCCCCCATGGGGGAGCATATCGGGCATATGGCGCCGTACGAGGATGAGACGCTGGTGAACCTTACTGCGCCACTGGGGTTGGGGAATCTGGGGGATCTCTACTCGGCGGAGAAAATCATGTTTCTGACAAGCCTGGATGACGTCGAGGGGAGGCCGGAATGGCTGCACAGTCGGGCTGGAATTCCAGTGCCGTTTGGGGAAGATGATTTCGAGGAGGACGATGGCGAGGATGATGGGAAGACTGGCCCTGGGACTCCCAAGGATGATACTACGTGGTGGGATGCCGATAAACAACACCCGCCGCATCGCATCGTCGACCCGAGGAAGCGACCAGACAGAGAACGGCGACCGCACCAAGAGCGGAGGCTGGCGCAGTCACAACAGTCATTTGGCTCAGGCAGTAATAATGGGGACAAGAACGCAACACGTCCTGGTGGATACTCGGACGGGCCGGCCGTGCTCATCTTGGTAGACAAGGGCTCCGGGATTCTCGACGCATTCTGGTTCTTCTTCTACAGTTACAACCTGGGGCAGACAGTGCTCAACATCCGGTTCGGCAACCACGTGGGCGATTGGGAGCACTGCATGATTCGCTTCGAACACGGCGTTCCCCGCGCGATGTTCTTGAGTGAACACGCGGGCGGTAAGGCATATGCGTGGAAAGCCATGGAGAAGAAGCGACTCAAGGGTGCCAAATCGGCGCGGCCAGTCATCTACTCGGCCGTGGGAAGCCATGCCATGTATGCGCTGCCGGGATTGCACCCATATGTCTTGCCGTTTAAGATGCTCAAGGACATAACCGACAAGGGGCCGCTTTGGGATCCGGCGCAGAACCACCTAGCATTCTGGTACGACTACGAAGTCGGGTTAAAGGAGGACGCTGGTATGCCTGCGGAGAACCGGACGAGTCTCCAGCCAGCAGCATCTAATCCAGACACGCCAACATCTTGGTTCCATTTTGACGGGTATTGGGGCGATGACATTTATCCGCTCAGCGATTCGCGACAGTGGAGGTTATTTGGGGAGTACCACTATGTGATTGGACCGTTGGGTCCCAAGTTCAAGTATTTGGAGAGGAGGAAGGTGTGTCAGACGGAGAAGTGCAGGATTGTGGAAAGCATTGAGGCAGGGGAGAAGTCGGCGTGGTATTAGGTTTGGTAACACTACAGCGGCAACACTAGAACAGTAGACTTTGGGCTGCATTGGAGGAGCAGGGATTGGATGGATGTGGGATAGCTGTGATACCCTTCTGGGTTGGAACTTTGGATGGGATCTTCAGTCAGGTCGGTCAGATTAGGGCAGGTTAGGGCATATAGATTGGCGTCATGGGATTTTTGGTTCTCCAAGCCGGTTGTTTGCCCAATCGCACAATCTCCCCATGTTTTTGGTTGGCACAGAAAGCAAGGTAGGCAGACGGCACAGTAAGTTTTCTCACTGTGCAAATGCAAACGGCGAGGCCTCAACGATTGGACCCAGCGGGCTGGTAACTAGTACCAGGGAATCGGCACGGGCCGGCATTCGATTCCCAAAGGCACAGCACAGCACGGGTGCACGACACTGTGCACACGTCACGTTCATGTTATGCATCTTTTGACGTTTCGAGCCGATTTGGTGGATCTGGAGGGGCAAGGGGAAAGGCACGGAATCGCAATATCGCGAGATCGCAGTGTCGCAATGTAATCCGCCCATCGGATTTGTAGTAGTAGATCGGAGTTGTGTCAATCCAGGCGGGAAGCCAAGGAAGTGGGGAGAGGTGATTGAGGATGCATTCTGGGAACAGGCAACGGGTGGCTAAAAAGCAATGTAGTTACTTGCTGGAAGGCCAAATGCGAACCTATTTACATATCAATGAAGTATACGGATACGAGAGAACCAGAACAATGGTGAGTAAGTGAGGGGCGAGAGTGATGGGAGAGGGTGCTCCTCCTCCACCACACTGCAGAACCAAGACCGAAGCCCCTCTTCTCTTCTCCTGCAGGCGTCCCCCGTCTTCCCCTCCTCCTCCTCCCCTCCATCACAAGCATACTGGTATATATTCCACATCACTTGCCCACTTACAACGCACATCCCGTCCCTAGTCGTCACGTCACGTCACGTCACTAGTTCAAGTACAGCGCAGCGTCAAGTTCTCAACCCAGTCACGTACCAGGTGTTCAGCCCCCTTGCCATTCCAATTTTTGCACTTTGGAATGGGGGGAGTGCGCTATTTTTCATTCGCCTGCTTTTTCCGTCCCGAAAAAGACTTTGTCGCAGGACTGCAGAAAATTACTGGAATGCCCCATCATGTGTGTCTCCTGCAGGACCCAGAACCCGATATGTCTCTGTGCCCAGGAAGGTGGGAGCCAATTGTAAGTAGGTAAGTAAGGTAACTAGTGTAGCTCCTTCGTCACGGAGACCGAGATATGCTGGTCCGCGAGTGGGTCAGCTCGGTTCAGTTTTCTGTTTCCCTCCATCCGTCCGTCAATCCGTCCCAGCTGCATGGCTGCACACACTTGCATGGCCGGCTGCATGCCTGCATCCTTTGTGAGCACAACAGCACAGCACAGCATGACGGCTGTGCTGTGTGCGTTGGCGAGTGCTACCAGAACCCCCCTACCAAACTGTCGGGTGTTGGTTGTATTTGTTCTTCCCTCTTTCTCCTTTTGGTTGGACAAGAGCCGGACGGGTCGGGATCCACGGTGAACAAAAAGGAGAATAAATTCCAATTGTTCTTATTCTCTTTCTCACTCTTCACCGCTCTGCCTTTTTTTTTTTCTTTCTGTCTACACGAATTTACTCGTCAAGCCGGCTGCTCGTTCATATTTCCCACAATGTCGCCTCCCCCCAAAATCGCCATCATCGGCGCCGGCCTCACCGGCCTGCTGACGGCCCACGGGCTCCGCAAGCGGGGTTTCCAAGTCGCCGTTTTTGACCGAGAATCCGGTCTTGACGCCCGCTCCCGCGACTGGACCATCGTTCTGCATTGGGCCCTGCCTACTTTTAAAAAGTTGCTCCCAGAAGATATCGTCTCCCGCCTCGACTCGGCGATTTGTAATCCCCATTTGGAATTCACCGAAGATGTCGAGTGTCTCCCCTGTGCGAATGGCAAGACCGGCGAATTGATCTTCAAAAGTCCCATGCCTGGATCGCGACGGATTTCCCGACAGAGACTGCGCAAACTGATTGCTGAAGGGGTGGATGTGCAATGGGGGAAAAAGTTAGAAGGGATGGTTTCGGATGAAGAAGGGGTCACGTTGAAGTTTGAGGATGGCACGGCGGTGGGTGCTGACTATGTCTTGGGAACGGATGGGGCAGCGTCAAAGTTGAGGGAGTTACTTTTTCATGGCGAGGAGGAAAAGGCAAAAGTGGTGCCGTCGGGGTATTATTTTGCAACGTGCATCATCAAGCATAATGATGCGGAAAAGGTCGAGGCTGTGGTCAAGTCTCATCCGGTTGCTACGGTTCTGATGGGGACCGAGTCGGTGGGGGGTATTGGCGGTGAGTTTTTGTCTCTCTCTCTCTCTCTTCTATCCGTCTCAACTATTATTGACAACGCCTAGTAATGTACGTCGACAACCCTGAGGACAAATCCACCTGGACGACATTCTGGGTCAAGATCTGGCGTAAAGGTGTCTTTCCCGAACCACCTGCTTCATCTGGCGCCGAAGCCCTCGCCTACCTCAAAGCCACAACGACCAACCTTGTTGAGCCTTTCCAGTCCCAACTCGACTGGGCCCCTGAAGACGGCAGCACCATCACCTTTATCGACGAGATGAAAACGTGGACCCCCACTCTCCCGTTTGACACGCACGGCGGACGCGCCACACTTGCCGGCGATGCCGCGCATCCCATGCTCATTTATCGCGGACAGGGTTTTCAACATGCCATTCTCGATGCAAATAACTATGTCGATGCCCTTGTCAAGTTGCATCCCACAGTCACAGGGAGTGGCGCAGGGGGTGATACGGGGAGTGATATAGATAGCAGTGGTAAGAAAGAAGATGAAAGGGAAAAGATCTTTGGAGAATATAACGACGAGATGGTCCAACGGGGGGCGACGGCGGTTTTGCAATCCCTCAAGGAGGCGGAACTGTCCATGGATTTGGACTCTGTGAAAAGAATGATGATGGCGAGACAGGGGCATGGGAAATCCGCTTGATTTTTTTTCTCTTCTGGGAGCGTGATGTGAAGGAGGGAATGTACATGCATGGATATACGGATATGAGATGGGATACGAGATATGAGATATGATATGAGATGCGAGATTGGCGTAGAAATGTTGTTGTAAGGGGGGTATGGGAATGCTATTGGGAAAGGAGATGTTTGTTGGAAAGGAAATGTTTGTTTCACCACCTAAAATCGACGCCACTCATTTTTTATTGTCCCGTGACCCTTCGTCACGTTTAGTCAGTCCAGATCAGCCCCATGCAGCAGCCAAAGGGCTCAGAATTGGGACATTCGCACCCGCAATAGCCACCACCCAGAACTTCATGGACAATTCGTCCAACCTTCCGCTTAGGAATGTATTACCGCCCACTCCTAACACGCACCGAGGTGAATCAGGTAAAAAAAAAGAGTAATAGTACGGCAGGAAGACTCCTAAAGGCAGCAGGGGCAAAATAGCTGGATAAAAGCAGCAGCAAAGCTCTCCAGGGTGAATACACTGTAAAGGGGTCGTGGATCCAGAGGAGCAATAAATCAACCGGAACACTCTGTGGTGTATTGCTAGCGTGAGAAACCAGGAGGTCCCTCACCCTATCGCGGTACGCGCGATGGTATCTATACTGCTGTAGGTTCGGTACATGTACCTAGGTATGTTCCTTGATCACGATGATCACTCGCAACCACCACGAGTGATCAGGTCGATCAGGTTTTGCTCCTAGTCGACGGGCTATTAGGGTAACTGTCGCCTCTTGGCAGTTTCCAACCGCGGTCCCAAATTTAGGCCTTAGCTTAGGTACTTCCACACAAAAAGGGAAGCCCATTGAAGAAAATATTACTATTGGTACTCTGGGATTCCGAATGGACGTCGCTCGCTCGGTGGAAAGTCGGCAATCCGTCGTGAATGAGTGTGTGTGCCAGTCGTGTAAGCGATAATCTGCATGCTATCAACGCTTGATGATGTGGGTGGTGTGTATCACTCAAGTGGACGGGTGATGGCGGGGGTCTGGAAAGCCGGCGTTGGTGAATAAATGGGAGAGGCTCGGGGG
>Ga0247765_1000478_pt1 | contig 31021 bp, 33 predicted proteins | sample UWRJL106311C6_FD_179949 | JGI IMG/M metagenome (GOLD analysis project Ga0247765, IMG submission 179949) | Plant litter microbial communities from Arlington Agricultural Research Station in Wisconsin, United States - UWRJ-L106-311C-6 | ecosystem: Environmental > Terrestrial > Plant litter >...
GGGGGGAAGGCGACTCAAGCTGCGCCAGACATGCATCCAAGCAATGGACGTCATGTGTCTTTCTCTCCACCTACAGTCTGGTATTGACGCTATTTGGGTTTTCTTGGTCGTCAAGGCACTATCAAGATTCCAACAAATACAAGATTGAGAAACCTAAAGGTCCTAAACAGAGGTGATGATTGAGGGTTATCCGAGAAACACAACTGCCTGCGCGCCTCTCCACCCATTCACCCATTCTGGTTTCGCCTATGTTATCTTGAGATTTAGATGCTGAATTTTTGGACGCCAAATTTCCGAAGCTAACGACGTCATGGCAATCTCCGTTTGCTTTGAGCCAGGAAGATGTTTATATATACATAAGGGTCCAAGTTATTCGTAACAGATTTATTCAAGGTCCTAGTCTTAGTTTTTAACATTCAAGGTCTTGAAACCTTTTTTTGTCAAAGTCTTGTATTAAGTAAGGCCTCAAGTTTCCATCATCATCAAGCCCTCAACCGGACATGGAAAGAAACAATAAAAATGGTAGAGAAGATTTACGTTGGGCCTTTCTTCGCTTGCAGCCAAGCCTTTAAGTCTCACGCGAACAATCTCAGCCTTTCTTTCAGTTAGGGGGGCATGTTGGACTGTAAAACTCGGACTGGAGGCTTGGTGAGCTTGGAAGTAAAAGTTAAAGGTTATATCTAAACTAACTGACTAGCCGTTAAGAGGCCTATTGCCATGGATGGATACAAGAGTAAGTTCTAGATAGATTCCCAACTTTGGCGCGTGCAAAACGGTTCTCATGGAAGGCAGCCAGACCAGAGGTCTGCTTTCCATGTCACAACCCACATTACTTGAGGCTCCACATGACAACACCATGCATCCCCCTCCCCCGGGTTTTAAACACTAGTACGAAGTACACTGTCTGTCTGTCTATCTGTCCGTCTATCTGTCTGTCTGTCTAACCCATGTGCACGTGCAGTGAATGAATGCCGAGACAGACCAACCCAGCAATATTAAAAAAGGGAAACGCCAATAATAAAGCAGCAAAGTTAGAGTCTCTTTACCCCAGATTTTCCTTTGCCATGACCACTGCCGAACCAATCACGTTTCGGGTAAAAGTGGCAGAATGGAAAGCATCCGCCAACAAACCCCAACAAACCCCAGCAACGGCAGTGAACGGCAGTAATAATGGGATGGTGGGATGGTGGCAAAGCGGGTATTTAAGTAAGACGGCAGTCCCACCCCAGAGTGGTGCCCATTGCAGCGAGCGTGGTTCGGCAACATCCGAGCAACATCCGAGAAACCCAGAACGCAGTGTCCACCATATCTCCACCATGAAGGTGACGCTGTTCGCGGGGCTAGTAATCCTCCCCCTCCTTACCGCTGTCGCGGGTCCGGTGCACTCGCGACAGGAGGACAGCCAGACAGACTACACTGGCTACACCTTGGAAGGCTGCGACAACATGTTCGCCGTATGCAAAGGCCATCTCGCACACCCGGGTCATGTTCCTGGTGGGATGAAGCAGTGCCAGTCCGAGATGAGTAGGTGCGGCTTCTTGGAGACGAAATGACGGCTAACACTGTGGGTTGACAGAGAAATGCACCGACACTGTCAAATCGGCCACGGCCACACCGCCAAAGAGTGCTCCATGAGGGAGGGAAATAGGCGAAGAAGGTGTTTGAAGATATCCAAAAAAGAAACAATACTAGGCCGTGAATTGAGGACCGCAATAAGTAGTAGCGTACCTTGTGCTGTGTAACCATTCTAAGAAAAAAAAAGGGAACCCGATCCCCGAGGCAGAGAAGTGCCAACTGGTATTACCCAACGCCTAACCTGACCATCCATATCCCAAGTGTCCCAATCCATGCCGAGATTCCTCCAGAGCCAATGCATTATTATTGATCGATCCTGGTTTGCTACCGCCGGTCCACTTCTGCTATGCTTTTCGTCGTCGTGCTCTCCGATGTGGAACCCACTCCTTCTGTTTTTGCTTTGGATCCCACCTCTTCGTCATTCGGCAGGGTAAAGTGTCGTGCGCCCTCGTCGGGCCATGCCCCCACGCTTCTTGATGCATCGACGGCCGTGCTAATTCGGTCAATATCCCTCGGCCTTCCTTCAAAGTCAACCAATTTCAAGCCTCGTAGCACCCGCTCGATAGGCTGCTTGAGAAGAGGAAGACAAGCGGCGATGATGATAAACGACTCCTCCAAGCGACACCAAAGAATCTCTGGGACTAATTGCCACATTTGGTCCTTGCCCTTGAACTCGTAGACGAGGAGGAAGTGGAGTTTGGGAACAGCGCAGACCGTAGCGAGTAGGCATGTCGCGATCAAGGTTATGACGAGGATCTTCTCGACAACAGAGCGCGAGAGACGCCAAACGAGGAAGATGGGAAGGGCGGTGCAGATGAGGTCGCTGGCGGTGCAGACAGCTTGGGACGGTCAGCCGGGGGGCATTCCAAAACATCGAACGGTGACACAGAAGGACGTCACTTACCGACCTGGAAGTAGGTGAAGGTCAACACCTGCATCTTGGTTAGGCATTGTGCCTGCTGGAAAGTATTGGTCGCAGACATGACAGTCCGGCACTGAACGAGTTGGACAATTTGATAGGACGTGATATTCAGGAGTTGAAACCCGATAATGGTCCACAAGACGATTCGACATCCACGGTTTGTTGTGAATCGAAAAAGGAGAGTGGCGACTGAGATGCGTGCGAAGCCCGACGCGGCTATTCCTGTCATGAAAACTCCCAGCATATAGCCCTGTATCGGAATCATGTTCTCTTGAGGGATGTAGAAGTTGTGCTTCCCGAAATCATGCTTCACCATCAGGATCACAAACACCATGGATGCCCCCTTCAGGATCTGTTCGCACTGTGAGCGCGGTGCTGGGAGGCGGGCCATTGAGTTAGGTAGCTCACCATAGCGAGCGTGATGATGTAGTCAGCGGCAGTCATGGCGTATTTTGGCCGAAGACGGCACCAGACACGAAATCCATAGACGATGGCGGTGATGACGAAGAAGACGACAACGCTCGCGACCAAACCAGGTCCTCGGTCCTCATTCGGAAACGGCGGCACCGTCGAGTTGCTGGTAGCCATGGCAGCTGGATATGGAGGGGCGACAACTCATGGAGGGCCAATGCTTCAAAGACGGGGCGACGTTGAATGATCACTCCCGACGAGTTCCGAGATCGTCGAGTCGTGACAAGTCCAACGAGGAACCGGCGCGATGGGACAGGCCAGCGGGCGGGTGCCTCAACCTTTATCAATCCTTCGCGTGCCTTGGAAGGTGGGGTCAGGCCCGGCGAGATCCGTTTAGGGGGGCTAGAGAGAAGCGCTCCAGCTCCGGCACTCTCTCTGGCGGCTTGGGAGGCTGCTGACCGGTTGGGGAAGAGAGAGAGAGGGCCCAAATGTGTGAGCGGAGAACCAGAGAGATGGAGAGCGACAAGCCTTGGCAGGCGATTCACGCGCGTGAGCGCATCATTGCCGTCTGTTCTCGAGAACCCAAGCGAGCCCATAAAACCCAACCGGGGCAATATTCCGGCGCAGGGGAGCCCTGGCGTTCCCAGTGTGATGGGCGCTGGTGGCGTTCCCCATACGGCCCGCGATTGGGCTCCAGCGTTGGGGGGGCGAGGGCGACAGGCAGGAGCGGACAAGGGTAGTGCAGCGCGCAAATGTTGGTTCTTTTGCGGTCTTCAGGATTGGTCAACCGTTTTCGAGGGATCCGTCGAGTCAATCCGCGCCCACTCGGCGTCAGGTCGACCGGCGAGAAGCGAGAAGCATGCAATGGCGCCGTTTGTTGACTGCCGGCAGCGACACCAAACACGCATCTGCGTCCAGTGGGCTCGAGATGACCGTGGTGAACCGCGGCTGGGCGATGCAGGCAACCAGGAATATTCAGCCGCTAAGATTCCCGGTTTAGTGCGGTTTTTGTTTTCACTGATCAGCCCATGCAGGGGGCCCTCCACGGGGAAGGAAGCACGCTCCCAAATGTGGTCCGGCCAACGCCCGGAGGCTGAAAGGGTCCCGACTCGTCTCTGCGTCGAGTTCGAACTCCTGGGAAGCTTCTCGAGTTGATGTTGGTCCAGGAGGGACGGTGCTGAAGAACAGTTTCCACGATTTGCGGACAGGAAGGAGCGCTGCTGTTGAAATTGCACGGAGCATCGTTCGATTTACGCCACAATCCGCCGCATTGCTCCTGCCCAAAAACGACACATCATCTGTGCCTCCACAAGATTCGCCATGGCCGCACGGATTTGCCCCAGTCAGGAAGTCATCCATCTACGAAGTACACGGTTCACCTCGAGACCCGATCCCAACCGCTCCCTCTACCCTATACGAACAGACAGTGAACCGTATCGAGTTATCGATCACCAGTCTACGCACATCTTTAGGCCTAATTTCGAGTGCCGAGATCAGTGGTGGCCGTTGACCATTCCTTGATGATGAAGTCGGCAGCCTGCAACAGGTCAGTCAATGCTCGAGCGGGCATTCCCCCCATCAACATTTGATCCATGGAAATCAGTTTACCTTTTCTCCCACTGCATACGCAGTTGCACTCAAGTGTGCACTTGGCAAGAGAGGCAGGACGCTCATGTCTACGATTCGCAGGCCCGCGGCCCCGTAAACCTTCAAGTCTGGTCCCACGACACCGCCCTTAGACTTCGGCAGCATCGCCGCTGTGCAACATGAGTGTGTGAAGGACAGCGTCATTTGCTCTTTGACATAGGCCAGCAGCTTCGCATCACTCTGTGCAACAGCTTCGCCCGGTCCCACCTCGATCGTTCCGTACGCTCGCATCGTCGCCGTGCTGAAGATTTTACGCAGATACCGGACGTGAGCCAGGTGTATGTCAAAATCAACCGGGTTCGTTGCGGGGCGGAAATCGAGAATAGGCTGCTCGAGGGGATGAGTCTTGTTTAGGCGGACAGTCCCTCGGCTCAGGGGGTGAAGCAAGAACACTCGGGCAGCCGTACCTGTCGCCCATGGCACTTCCGTGCTGGGGACGACTGGGTTAGCTAAGAGGTCAGCCATGACGAGGAGCTGCTTGTTGTAACCAGCAATCATCACGGGGTCGGTGCGATAATCTGGAGGAAGGTAAGCAGCGGCTGTTCCGTCGGTCACCATTCTGCGTATCTTGTTGACAATCAATGTATAGTTCGAATCCATGACAGAAAGCGACTGGAACAGAGCGCTCGTCGCCATTCCAAGCGTGTAAGGCCCCCGAGCCGGCACCTCGTTGAATCCGGCAACAGCATTGGCGACGAAGGCCGGATTCTGCATGTCAACAGGCATTGGCCCCGATACATTGAGCGGTCTCGTGTCTAGTCGGCTCCCAGGTTAGAGAGACAACGTCGTCATTCCTGCCAGGGTTCAAAAACTTAGACTTACAATTCCATAATATGGAGGGTCCTGTGTGGTCCTGGAACTTGTTGCCCACCCCAGGCAGACTCAGTACCAGCGGGATCTTGGCCTCGCGAAGAGTGTTCTCTGGGCCGATTCCGCTCCTGTGAAGGATTGTTTGTGTGAATATGGCGCCGGCGGCCAGAATTACCTCTGCCTCAGCCGTTACATTGAACCTGCGGCCATTGGCGAGTGACCGCACCTCGACTGTTGGAGGACCCTTGTTAAGTGCTTTGGGGTAGAGCACCCTCGTTACCTGATGCTTGACCAGGAGGTCGTAGTTCGGCCTGGTAGTGTTTACGTCGGCATAGTGGCCAATGCCGGCATGCGAACGCCGCGCAGTGAAGGGATTCTGCGAGATGTGAATCCAACAGAGTCCCGCCTTGTCACCTCCCCCACATTCCTTGAGTACCGGGACGCTCATGTCCTTCCAGACGTCCCTGAGCAGAAAGTGGTCACCCCAGAGAAATGGCGGAAGGGTGGAGTGGATCGGTGTTGACCCCCCATAAGCCTTCGCGTCCTAAGTATAGCCATACTGCCGCGTCGCCGCCACTGGGGGCTCGGTAAACGTCACACTCTATCTCCGGTTAGACAAGTGTCTGGTCGGAATTTGGCACACACCTTCTTAAAGTATGGAAAGATTTTCTTCCAGTTCCATTTGACGGGAGACGCTTTAAACTCTGGACTCACCAGGGCATCCCACGCATCGTAGTCGAAGCGGGAGCCGCGGCCGAAAAACATGCCATTGACGCTGCTACTGCCCCCAACCGTCTTTCCCGAGAAGGTCAAAGCTGACTTATTGAGTATCTCGGGGTTTGGTAGGGAGTTGAAGCGCCACCATGCTGCTTGATTAGGGTGTGTCGAGCTCCAGACAGTCTGGGGTGGATCGAAGACCCCCGGAGCATACTCCATTTCACCGTATTCGATGACAAGGACTGTTCCTGTTGTTGACTTCAGACACAGCCGGAGGTTACGGACTGAGCTTGCCTTACTTTTTGGAAACGCCTTGGATAATCGGTCTGCAAGGGTCAAGCCGCAAGTCCCCCCTCCAACAATTACAAAGTCATATTTTTTGCGGAGGTCCGAGACCTGTCGCTTGACATGACCTGGTGGTGAGGCGTCCGCCAATGCGGCGAGTAATAGCGCCAACAATATTAATAGAGGCGCCATCTTTCGATTGCGGTTTCCTGCTGGCAAAATGATGACAGGGCGAGCAGAGCGGCCACAGTCGCACTTATGAAGGACTTTTTTCTTTCCTCGGTCTCCGAACCGTTGCCTTGGGTCATCGCAAAGCACGGTCACCTGCGCGGATCTTTATCCTGGTCTGGAGGAGTGCATCAACCCTGAACATCATAGCACCTTGTCATCTTACATTCCCACCCCTGAAAGATTGTTCGCGTGGTACTTCTCGACTTGGCTACAGCCTATAAGACAACCTGCCCTGTATTATTTTCTATTTTTAAGGGGTTGATGATGGAAAGTCGAAGGCTCAATACCCAAGGAGGTTTAAGGCCTCAACGAGTAAAATTTCAAGACCTTGAAAATTGGAATCAAGGCCTAAATATTCTGCCTTAACCTTGCAAAACAGCTTCCCAGCTGTTCATGTGTTGCACAAACCTCCTCTCGATACTCAATACTCACCGAGTCGCACGCTAGCAATCTTTCCGGGGTTGGATTGTATAAGATGCGGGGATGTAACCTCGCAAAAGCATGCAGGTTGGAGACTTGGGAAACGCCCTTGAGTTGATGCAACCCAGCCATTTCGAACTGGTACAACCCCGCTTCCACCCCCAACTGCGTGCGGGTTTGGCGATGTGCCAATATTACCTGCAAGACCGCTCGTTCGGGCCGTAACCAGGCCGCCAGGCCGTTGCTGAGCCGGCACTTTGATTCCCGGTTCTCAGTGTGTCCGAAGCTTGCATTGTGGCCCCAGTGAAGGATTTCTTGTGGGCTATCAGGTGAATTCTTACCGGTATCTACCTGTCTGATGGCCTTGGAGACTTGAGTGGCCACGTGCAAGTCAATGGTTATGATGGAGCCTCTGTGAGTGTTCCGATCAACTGTTATCAATGTCACTGCCCCAGGAGTAGAGTCATCTGGCAGATTCACTCTGTCCGGAATCCGCTTTGTGTAGCCTGCGACCATCTAGATAGTGAATTGAATCAAAAAGGCCGCTAGGCTAGGCCGCCCCCTACAGAGTAAATGAGCACAGCAGCAATAAAACCTCGATTACTGCTGGCAATCACTGGGCACTCAGTGTAGGTTGGAATTCATCCTTAAACTATTTAATTCCCTCTCCCATTCTCCTCTGCATCTCTGCATCTCTTTCCAACTTCAGAAGACGCAACCACAGCAGGGGTGACCGTGAGCCTCGAGATCGACTCTGGTTATTCGTATAGAGTAGTTACCATGAGAAGCACACTTCACAGCAGCGCCAAGTATGGTATCCCCGGCAAAAACACCGGCCCTTGCCCCGCATCCAAGGCCGTCCGCACCATCACCGCCGCGGACGGGTTCGGCATGATCGCCCCCGACGACATGTACCGCATCGAGGAACTCCAGCCCGATCGGCGGGAGCCCCGGTTCCCAAACATGCACAACCTCCACGACGACGTCTTCGCCCGCACTCTCAACCCGTCCAGGGTATTCCCAGCCGATAGGCCCGAGCTGGAACATCGAGCCACCGTCTGGGATGTAGCTGCGGCGGCTACTCGCGAAGCATTGAAGGACGTGCCTCCGAATTCGCACATCAACATTTGTGCAAACAGTGGACCATACAGCGCCAAGCTCGAATCGCTCCCTCCCTGGACGGCAGTACGGGACGCAGCTATCGGACTTCTCTACGTCGCCGAGTTCCGCCATGATGATGCCAACGAGCCGGTCCATCCAGCCTGGCGCCAGATTGCCGTGCCCATCACGTCTTCGGAGGGGCGTCTTCTCGCGGGCTTGCGTCTTCTCCCGACGGTTGCCGGCCGCACCGACCTCACGTTTACGATCACCAACCTGACCAACCCGACGATTGCGGCCGAGCACATGAATATTGTGCGCGACACCCGCGTACTCAAGTACGGATGCGTAGCGAACTCATGGAAAGCGACGAATCTCGGATGTTTTTTCCATGTGGGTGGGTTGTTTGCGGAGGAATACGACATCTTTCGTGCGAGTTTTGCCTAGGACGGAGACTTGTACGGCTGGGATGAGGCGGTTCTCTACACGCGCAACCCCGTGGCGGTTATTAACGACACGAAACCGCCGAGACGGTTCGACGTGTGGTACGACGAAACGGTATATCGGAACGTCACTTGGTATGAGGTGGTGGATGGTCGCCTGAAGGGGGGAAAGAAGGAGACAACTACGCGCGCAGATCTGATTGAGTGGGATAAGACGGGTGTTCCGGGAGAGTTTCTTGATGAGACCTTGAATGAGAATGGAAAGGAGTGAAAGATGTATTCGCGGGGTTCAGTCGCATAAGTTAGGATTGGATGCCGAGAGGTTGTTTATCTAGGGTTGTCTAGGGCACAGGTCATGCAAACAAAGGAGAAACCGTTCATGGACCCCAGAGCTCAAGTGAGACTGGATTACACTGGGATGGAGTCCATTAGGATACTCGACAGGGAATTGATAAGCTCGTGTCTATCTATCTGCCATGGCTGTGAATCTTCTGAGTGACGTTCCCAGATAGTAAGATCCGGATGCAGATACGGAGGCGGAGTTGCAGGGGTAAGCATCGGCTAGGGACTCGACTCGGACTCGGAAGTCGTCCGGTTTGACACGGCAAGAGTCGGCAACTCCACTCCACTGCCCGCCTTACTCCGTGGCCCAGATGACTTGTCCAACAAGACCACATTGTGAAGCTGATTGCCATTGAAACGAATTGATCCTTAGCCGCCTCGAACTCAACTGCCTAAAATTCTGACATGTGAGCCAAACAATGACCAAAATGTTTGCTCAAATGTGCATTGGTCAATCCCACAGCCCTGACGGCAATTCGCTGGCACTGCGTGTGCGTGTGGGGCATGTCTTGGGCACGAAGCACTTTGCTGGCCAGCCAAACTGCCTCGAAATCTGCAAGGCCCCTCTCCAAACCCAGCACACATACGTGCACACGTGGACAGCATCAAGACCGTTGAATCCAGTCTCCACAAGCCCTCGAGACCAAACGCCACGTCAGTCATGACAGAACTTGTTCAAGCTGGCCACCAACAGAACATTGGCGGTTCCAACGGCAAACAGCAAACGTCAAATCGCCAAACAACCTTTGGGCCGCAAAACGACTCGCCAGACCGCCTATCATGTCGTGCGCGCACCTGAGCGGAGCCTGGCCGCGACAGCGCTGCCCGAAGCCAGCATGCACACGTCTCAGCTCTCCAGCAGGCCAAGTCATTTTGCTGCACCAAGCAAGCAAGCAAAGCGTCAAGTCTTGGGGCCGATGAACTGTCTAGTCTTTGCCTAACAATCCATGATTCCTAGTTTCAACTTTTTTGTTCAAAAGGGATGCAATTCTGTCTTTTGGATTGCCTCGATTTGTGAAGCCAGTGTTTTCCTCTTCCACACCCATCCCAACATCAACGGGCTCCAGTTTTCTGTCCAACTTTGAGCTTCTGATAAAGTCACACAATCAACATGGCCGACCAACACATGACAGACGTCTACGTCGCCGTTGTAGGTGTCGCTGGTGCCGCAGGCAAGGACTCCCTCATCTCGACTTGCACTGGAAAGCCCCATCCCTATGAGACAAGTGTGGATGCCTGTAAGTCTCGCAGGTTCCTTTCTTTCATTCTTTCTTCTCCTCTACGCAACACAACATAACTCAGGGACTTGAATACTAACAAAAATAACCTTGTTCCTGCAACAGCCCAAGATGCATCCTTCATCTACAACTCGACCACTCGCGTACATTTGATTGATATCCCCGGCTTTACCGACATCGACACCGATACCGACGACAACGACGACACAACGGCTCAAGAAGCCGCCCTCGCACGCATCAACGCTCTCATCAGTGCCGGCAAAACCATCAGCGGCATCATCTTCCTGCACCCCATCACCAACGAACACAACACGGGTCTGGCTCTACGTAACGTCGAGCTCTTCCGCGAACTATGCGGCGCTTCCGCTCAGGCTCGGAGTTTCGCTGTCCTCGCCACATCCATGTGGTCACATGTTGATCCCGACGACGGTGCTCGCCGCGAAGCCGCTCTCGTTACGGATGGTGATGGAGGAGATGACTTCTTCGCACACATGCATCGCGAGGGCAGTCCGGTTTTCCGATTCTCAGAGACTCGCGAATCCGCTTTGGAGATCCTCTCTTATCTCCTTGCCCAAAAAAGTGCCGAAGCTGGTCTCCTGCCTACACCCCCTTCAACACCACCCCCCGCGACACCACCACAAACCGCCACCGAGACCGTCGAGACCGAGGTTGCGGATAAAGCTGTCCAGACTGAGGATGATGTTTTTGGAGGGAATGGAGATGACTTTGCCAGGATTATCCTCGCGGAACGGGAGCGTCATATGGCTCGTCTGGCTGACATGTACGCGCACATGGAGCAGGCGACGCGTGAGCATGACGGTGCCATGCAAGGGCTATTCCGCGCCGAGGTTGACGCGCTAAAGCAAAAGATTACCGATGCTGAAGCCGAGCAGGTTCGTCTGCGTCGCATGCTGGCGGAGGTGACGGAGCACAAGGAACTCGAAGTCTGCGCTCTCAAGGACGAGTTGGACCGCGCTCGTCGGGCCTATCTCGCTGACGTGGAGGCGCAAAAGGCCAGTGCCGAGGAAAGTGCCGCTTGTCGAGAGGGCGAGTTTGCCGCGACGCTCGCGCTGAGGGAACAGACGCTCCGACAAGAAGGCGAAGAGCGAGTCAAAGCCCTGCTGGAGGAAATGACGGCAGAAAGCGAAGCGCGCGTCGCCAAGGTCAAGGAGGAAATGACCTCGGACATGGTCAGCCAAGTCGCGGACACGCAAACCAAGATGGAGGAACAGATCAAGCAGATCAAGACAGAGCACGACCAGAACATGATGGCGCTCAAGAGCGAGATCACCCGTCTTATGGGTGAGAAGGAAGCACTCTTGCTCCGTGCCCAGCGCGCTGAGGCAGCGACGGCGACGACGAAGAGCGAGCACCGGACTCCGATGCAGGCTTGGGCGGTGGCTAGGCTTTGGGGAGTGGGCCAGGCGAGGTCGAGGTAAGACATCACCACTTTTTATATTTTTCAGGGGAAAAACCAAACAAACAGGCAGGATCATTGGGTTTTTGATTTGGTGTGTTTTTCTTGGAATTCGACGGGGGGATAAACGTCGCGAACCTTTGCTTCTTCATCACTGGTAGCCCGTTTTCTTCTTCCTTTCTCTCTGTCTCTCTCTGCCTCATTGGTCTTATTGGGTTGCATCACATTGGGTCTTGTTGGGTCGCATCGCATCGCATCGGGTCTGCATCATGCATAGGTTGGAGTATGGTATGGTACACACACATTTTTGGACATGGGCTTATCATAGTTTGGGTTTTCAGCACGGCATTTTGGTGATTGCAGGTCCTGTTCTTATACTTTGTATATATTATCTGTATCTACCATCTTTGCCCCCAGTACCTACACTTTACCCCCCTACATATATCGGACAGGACTCACAGGTTTGTTTTCACAACCGCACAGGTCCAAGGCCGCCAAGGAGACCAAAGCCAAAGAAACGAAAGCGAAATGAGCGAACACGATCAACTATCTACAGATTTGCGATCTGCCGTACTCGGTAACACCGTGGCAGCAACAGCAACAAGACTAAATTTCAAGCAATCGGTTGAACTCGTTCGTCACGTCGTCATCGCGTCGTCAAAGCATACGCACTTTGAAACGCTTTGCGTGGCAGGTTTTATGCGACGACGGCATTGTTCATTGTTCATCGGGAGAAGTAGAATTTGAATTTGCCAGCCGAGCGAGCAAAGACTGGAGCGGGAGGGTTTTGTTGCTGCTGGAGGGTTATGGCGGATAAAAACTCATCCCATGCCAAGCACGGAATTGAACAGAGGCAAGGGTCCGACCCGACTCGACCCGGAATCTCGAACGAACGAAGGCGTCTCGAATAAAAGTAGCCGATCTGGGGGTGTCTCAGCTTGCGAGGACGAGAGAAGCGGATTTCAAGGTGGGGTGGTTCTCAGTGTGGGTGGGATTTGATGTAATACCTATATAGACTAGACTTTTACCAAGTGTGGGTGGGGATGGTAGGTAATTAGGTGATGGCCGGTGGAGTGTAAATATCCCTTTTCTGTATCAATCAACCACACCCTGCAACCCAATTTTTTTTTTTTCTCTCTTCTCTTCTTGGCTCTCCGAAGACTAGATATAATTTGATCTTGTTTTGCATATCAAAATGCGCTCTACACGTACAATATCTTCTCTCTTCGTACTTGTCACTTTACTCCCCTTTTCTTCTGCAGAAGAACTTGACCCCGCCGACGTCCCTGCTGCGTGTCGCACAATCTGCCAGCCGATCGTGACGTTGACTGGCATATGCGACGTCGACGGTCCTCCTCGTCCCCCTCCTCCTCCAAACTCTCCACCTTCACCTTCACCACCGAACGATGAAGATGATGAAGATGAAGATGGAGAAGAGGAAGCAGAAAGACAGTGTGTCTGCACAAATAACAGCTTCAATGTCCGAAATGTCGCGGCGCTGTGTGCGGCTTGTATGACACAGAATGGGAGGAGGGCGGGCGTAAACTGTGAGATTCTCTCTCTTTTCTTTTCTTTTCTTTGTTTTTGTTTTGTTTTGTTTTGGGTCGGTTCTAGGTTCTTGAGACTTTGCATTGCCGAATCAATTTCTTGACATTTTGACGGTTAGTTGGGGTGATTGACTTGTTTCTCAGTGTCAAACATCAACGGAATAATGTCCCAATGCGGATTCGCTTCAACAACATATATCCCCGCCGCGACGTCAATCGTGTCAGGCATCAACGTGCAGGCGACAAAGCCGACTTTGACTTTGACAGCGACGACAACTACAGCACAAGGGAGTGCCACCACTACCACTTCCTCACCAGGAAACCCTACACCAGGAAATCCAAATTCCCCACCGGGAAATCCAACACAAGGAACACAAGGAAATTCGCCCCAGGTAGGGACAGGCGGAGGAGGAGGAGGATTCATCCAAGGAAACGGGAGTTTTAACCAAGGCGACGGCGGGACAGTCACGGCAGGGGGTGTAGAAAATAGCCCTGGTACAATGATACTGGGTATTGCGGCTGCGGCTGCTTGTGCAGTAGAATTACTCTTTGGGATATAAAATGGGATAGAATAGAATACCTAGGAATAGAATGAAATAAGCTTTGCCCTCTGTCGATTTTGATGTTTCGGGATATTCCCTGTCTGTTCATAGCATCGTCACTTTTTGAGTTGTTCCGGAGGGATTCTAGATTTAGAGTTAGTTGAGTGGTTTGCAAAATAGGACCTTGTCATAGATGCTTTCCTCGAGGCGACCTTGGCTCTCAGGCTAGTATGCGGCCGGATCGTCCAGCCAGCCAGGTATCTTCATGTTCTTACTTCTTACTATAATGATTTATTTCCTCTTATTTTAAAGGGCTGACGCTGATGCTATCGCTGATGTTGATGTTAATATTAATGGTAATGTTGAGCGGACGAATATAAGACCAGTGAACGCCGAGAAAACCATTAATAATAAGGCTCACCGCCTCCGAGAAGCTCAAGACAATACCCAAGACATTCAGTGAGTGCAGCAGCGACAAGTATACCAGCAGAGGAATATAAACACCGCTTCTGAATAAACTATTTCTACGCTAGACATAACTCTACTATTCAGGGAGACATAACTCTGCTATTCAGCGATGCTTCCAACTCTATTCGCTCTTTCATACTATCGTGACCAGCTCCTGGGGCGCCTCACACAGCTGCTGGTATATCTCCGGATGCTTCTTCTATGACCACTCGAATGTCCCCACTCGCTGAAAAGAACCGTTGTTGTCCCCGGATTTGATGGACCGCAATGCGAGACCGAAGATCAACCAATCGCCATCGTGCGAGAACATCAGCAGCCACGTGGGTGCGGAACCCTTTCCTTCCGTGAGACCATCTTCGTCATCATCCTAAGGTGTCTGCATGGGAAGGTCCTTGACCAACGGGCCCATGATGGTCATGCGGTCCGGGGTGGGGAGCCACTTGCGTGATATGTTCCTCACATGGGCCAGTTGTCTAAAGCCCGCTTTATCGCGCTCCCTTTGGTACCGATACGTGATCTCGCCGTCGACCGACATCCACGACCACGATGGCGCCAGGCCCGCCTGTTGGCACTTGGCGGGCTGCCCGTTCGGCCTCATACTCCCAACCGTCCAGAGCAGCTGGTATTCCATGGCGCCCGCCAGGTTCCACATACCCGCCACATAAGGATCATCACCGCTCCGACTATCCTTTCTTTCACCAGCACTCATAACCGAGGCGATGCGGAAAAGCTCCGCTAGCTTGTTAGGCCCAACGGCCAAGAAGTCTCGAGTGTATTCCTCGACGAGCTGCTGCCAAGTAAGACAGAAGACGTCCTGTGGCGAGTCTCGTAAGTCGGGTCTGCCAAAGTCGAAACTAGCTGGACAATCCCGGGCGATCCATTGTCTGATCAAATGACGCGGGCGAAGGGGCCCCGCGCATCGCAGGAGGTCATTCCGGCTGAGCGCACTCGGCTCTCCGAGGGGGAATGTCTCGCTCGCATCAAAATCAAGACCCTCCCAGCGAATCTGGTCCCTGCCAAACCTGATGGTACGCGGCGCCAGGAGCTGCACGGCCCATACCCGCACGTCACCCAGCCGCGAGGATGGCGCCTTTTCGGGCACTTCTTCGCACAGGAGAAACTCTGCGGGCCCCTGGGCATGCCACTCAACCGTAACTTTGGGCGGCCGGATAGCCGCCCGAGCTCTCCTGGCAAAGAACAGCGTATCATGACTGCTTTCTGCATCGGTTGCAGCGATGTTGCACCAAGAGTTGCGGTAGATGGACCCCATCTGGCCTGTCGCCCTCGAACAATCGGATCCCGAGTCGGTGATGACGCACAGTTCGTCAATCCAAAGATAGCGCTGGCCCAGTTTCCTCGCAACACGGATGATATCCCAGTATAGTTGCGGGAGTTGCCAAACCATGATCCCCGTGGTAAGGAATTGTGTCAGGTTATCCTTACGGAGTGGGTGCTTGAATGGCCCCCTCTCCCCAATGGCCCAATGATGGCTGAGGGTCATGTAGGGGGCTGCAATATTGCACTTGTCCGTCTCCACGAGGTGAATTCTGTCTGAGAGGCCTTTCCCGGGTGCAAGGTCCAGTAGACGACACGGATAAAACTTCTGAGCGCCGCGAGACTCTCGCAAAGATTCCCATTGCTGGTCATGTCTAGTCCAGTGCTTCAGAAGCGCCCATGTTGCGGGGTCATCCACCTCGTTGGGGGGCTCATGGGAAAAGCCAGGGATGGAAACAGCTTTTGGTTTCTGTTTGTTAGCCGAGTGACATCTTGCCACGAGCAGTAACAGCAGCAGCAGCAGCAGCAGGAACAGGAGACAAACCTGCGGAAGCCCTCAAGTGGTACGAGATTGGGATATCTGGCTCATCGTGCCAACGTAGGGATAACTTGTACCATTCCCCCGTCGACCGCAACGTCTCGATGGGCGGGTCTGTATCGCTCTCGGGCCAGGTAATATCGACGCGGTCGTGAACGGGCTCAATATCGAACTCTGTGTATGTGGTGTTGGCGTACTGCTCTGCATCATGGTCAAGGTGATCGGCGCATTCTGGCAGGAGCAGCCTACCCTGCTCCCAAAGTTTCTGGCAGATGCAACATCCCTCGCGGGAGGCTCTGGCGACGTCAAGTGCCGAGTTGTGGTGCCGCAATGGGGGATCTTGCACAGAATTTTTCACTGTTCGTCCCTGTTGGAAAATTGATTGGCAGACGTGGCAGAATATGCTTGTTGCGGACATTGTGCGAGTTTGTCGACGGGAAGCCGGGCGGTTGGGGATGACGTCTGGTGAGGAGATGGGGCGCTGTGGTCTACCTAGCTAACGTAGGTAGGTAGGTACGTAAGGTAGGCAAGGTGCAAACTGCCGCCTTCCAGACCGCCGCGGGTTGCTATTTTCAGGATAGTGCAACTCCACAAATGGAAGGTTTAGTAGAATTACATGATAATATCACGGGTAGGTACCTACCCGTCAGGAGCCAAGACCAAGATGGATGTGGTTTTATCGTCCTTTCCATTAAAACTACACTTTACTTTATTTTATTTTCTCTGCAAAAACAAGGAGACAACAGAAAGCGGGGTCTAAGTCGAGGTATCATCACCAATCCGGCACCGGCCCTTGATGCACAAAAAACATTCCCGCTACGCCCACCGGCAACGCAACCTCCTCCACCCCGGACCCACGCAGCACACTCTCGGGCTTCTTTTCCCCGGGCTTCTTCTTCTTGTCTTTTACCGGAATCTCCACGGCCTCCGAACCCTCCACTTTCCCCGTACATGTCCCCTGCTTTGGAAAAACCAGATCCCCTAACCACCGCTCATACTCCCGAATCTGATTCCGGCAGGCCCTCCACCCAGGGCTGAAGGAATTTAAACCACCTGGTGTGGTCAAGTCACTTAACGCCCAGCGTCCTGCATCAGCAAAGCTTTCTTCGAGTGAAACACGCGCATAAGGCGTGGTGACAGCCGTGTCATTCTCCAATGCGGAAGTCCACATATGTGTGCGAGAAAAGGGGGTTCCCTCGGGGTAGCCGGCTTCGAGAATGGCCTTTCGGAGAGGCAACGCCGTGGTGTCGAGGATATGGCTGATTTCGTGGAAAATTACCCCGAGCTTGTAGAAGGCGGGCGTGAATACGAGGGCGGCGGCTCGGGTATATGCGATGCCGGGGACCGGTCCTTTTTTAACCCTCTTGTTAGTGAATAAGGTGGCGGTGAAGAAGGGAGGGAGAAGAGAGAGAAAAATACCAATGGAACTGGGGAGAATCACGAGGTTGGCGACATATTGCCGCATACCGACAGGGACTTGGCCAAGCTTCTGCCCCTTCGTTAGTTGCCATCCCACCCCTGGAGGAGTTCCCAATCCCGAGGAGTCCCCCCAGCATGAAGGAAAGTTGAGAGAAAAGAGAGGAAAAACAAACCCCAACCACTGAAGCCCAAGTCTCTGTTGACTTCTCATGACGACAGACCGTCCAACCCTCGGCACAATCTGCAAACCAGATATCCCTGACCTCAAAACTCGTCGGGGGGAGATGATTAAAGTTTGCTTCGACAAGACAGTTGTGAGGAAGCCACCCTACTGGCCAATTTCGATATTGAGACGGCTGTTGGCGTGGCAAGGCTTTTGAGAAAACTTGGTCTTGAAAAGCCTCTGAGAATGGAGGATCAATGACGGGGAGGTCAATCTCGTCTATAGAGTCGGTGGGGAGGTCAGGAATGGAGAGGGAGAGAGCGAGGGCAAAGCTGTAGATGAGGTAGAGTTTCACTCCGAGAAGAAACATGGCAGGGCGGACCATGATATGGGTCTTGTGTCTCCAGGCTAACATGTACGTGGGGTGGCGGTTGGGTGGGCGTTGATGTTGTAATAGACGGTAGTCCGGTCCGTCCAAAACATTGCCCCCCTTTTTCATGACTTCCTGTGAGCTGTGAGCTGTTGGGCTGATGGAAAGAGCCGAGGAACAATCACGAGGCAGTTACAACCCTACCTACCCTACTAATCCCAGAATTTAGGTCCAGATGACCGCTTGCATTCCTCGCTCAGAAGTGATGGCCGTTGTCCAGCGCCTGCGTTGATGGTGCTAATGCTAGATGCTCCGTTTCTGACTCGTGTTGTGTCCGGAATCCTGCTCACGGCCGTGCAAGTGCCTCAAAGCACGAGTCGGCACAAGGCTGGTTGGACAACGGCCGTGAATTACGATAAAATTGGCTCTGGAAACAAGTCAACTTGTATTGAGAGAAGGAAACAAAGAATACCACGTTGATCCCGACGAATAGTTGCCGTCGTACTCTACCTGCTCATCTGACTGTTTCCTTTCATCGGAACTGGAGGTTATCCGCCGTTGGATGACCCTAACGCATGCCCAATTGCCAAAATAAATGGAAGGTGTCCGGAAAGGTTTGTCAGTGATTGCAACTTGAGGGCGGAATAGCAGTATGAGGGAGGCATTGTTGTCAGTGCGGCAGTGGAGATCCAGCGTAAAGCACCCTTAGAGAATTACCGAAAAGGGCCATGCGAAGTTGAAGATTCTCAATGTGCAGCTCCGGAGTCGGGCGTTGGCAGGAGGGCCCCAGCAGCGGGGCAGACTGAGATTTGCTGTTGCGCACCGGGAAGACACCACTCTAGCACAGTTGAGCCACACGATTGAGATGCCCCCTCCATTAACATTTGACCAGCTAGCTTGCTAAGTATGGCACCAAGAAGTGGATAGGTGGAAATGAGGTTGATTCTTCCATCTTTTACTTTCCCAGTAGATTTGGGTTTTTGTCTATCGAATGTGCACACACTAGTCAAGGTGTCTCCGTGATTAGGGTTAAATCTCCAAATCTAACCAATATACTCCTGACAGCACCCCATAAAGCTACAACTATAACAATCCCTGCTTCTCGGCGTAGTAGCACAAGCCCCGTTCCATCCCAATGCTTGACACTCCTGATCCGTGATCGTTGGCCGACATTTCTTTGCCGCGACATCACAAGTCCCAATGCAACACTGGCCATCACACAAGATACTTTTCGGTGGACAGCACGTATTCCCACCCAGCAAGATCATCCCGCGAGGACAGCATTTTCCGGTATTACCGATCTCGACCTCACCGTCTTGGCAGCATAGGTTGCGGGAGGGGTTGACGCAGTGCGTGGGAAAAAATCCCGACGAGGTGCAGCAGGCGGTGCCGCAGCGGAGGGAGGCGGGACAAGGGTTGGTTGGGGATTGGACGGGGTCGTCAATTTCGTGAGGGGGGCAAGGGGGATCTTTGCAAATGGCGTCGACGGAGGCGAGGATGGTGAGAAGGTGGATGAGAGTGAAGGGCTTCATGGTTGGTTTGTGTGGTTGGATTGGATACTTTGGTCTTCAGCTTAGTTGAATGGCGTTGTGTTGATCTCTCTGGAATTCCTGGGACAGTTTATTCATGGTATTTATGCCCCTCTCATGGCGTGGTCAGGAATAGCCGGGGTTCCCAACTCCCCGAGGCCCGAGACCGAAGGGGAAAGAGATGCTCTGGATGCCACACGCGGGCAGCTGAGCCTCGGTCAATAGTAGCAGGGTAACACAACAGTGTTTAATACGAAGTAAAAGTCAGCTTCGTTTTTGGGGAGCACGGCGATCCAGGGTGGTGCCAAAGGCGCGACGGATTTCTTCTGCAAGGGGGGTGGAAATGCAGTGGCAAGTCCAACAAGAGAGGGTTTACCTACTTTCAGTTGAGCTGTCGTCTCTATCTTGGGTCCCCTGAGGCTCTCTTGCGCATGACCACGAGAAAACTGCTCTTTGGCAGTTTGGTGTAGGCCGGAGACTGTTTTTCGAATCTGTCGCCATTGGCTGTGTTTGCCTAATGGGGATCGAGAGCACCGCCTCATTGCTCAGGTCGTCTGAAGCGCACAGCTCAATTTCGACGTCTTGCAACCGCAAATTCCAAATCGGGTAACTAATCCCCATATAAGCACCCCGCCGGACTCTTTGTGTCCGACAACGACCCCGAAGCATGACCTGGTGCTGGGGGAGGATGTGTTCGCATGGGAATGACAAGCCTCGGAGCTGGGAAGTTTGGGAACTGGGCACCTTGTGCCAAATCTGTGTTCTTTAGCACGGAAGCATGGGATAATTAATGACGGAATATTATTTGTGAGCGTTATGTTGAAAAAGCCCAAAAATGCAAATGAGACGTAATGCTGTCGAGTGGACAGGGCCTTGATGGGGACCTTCCCGGAATTTGGACCCCTGACTAGAGTGACGTTCTTGATGAAACTTCAACATCTCCAGAACCATGAATTCCATCGATAAGACTAAGAAAACAGTAACCCTGCAGAAAAGATGAACGGAAAAGAGTAGTGGATAGGCTGGAAAATGGACACAACATGATCCACACCCTAGCTACGGGGTATTGGCTTCGTCACTAGAGAGCGCCCCCGATGCCGCCTCCTGTTCTTGCTCCCTGTATTTCTGCATAAGCACATCGAGCTTCTTTGACTCCGGGTCATCCGCAACACTTGTCACGTTTACCGGCCACTTCCGAGTGGGTCTCAAGCGTGCTCCTGTCCTGGCTGCCCCATGCAATACTCAGCCCTGCAAACTGTCCCACAAAACTGGCTTCTTCACTGGGCATGCTATCTCTCATGAGACGGAAGAGCACATTATCCAGGATCATGCTTCGACTCTGGTCGTGAAGACACTTTGCCATCAACGCCATGGTGGATCGGCGCGCGAGCGGGTCAGGTTCGGCCTCGTCGGCTCCAGTACCTTGAATAGCCATGAAACCCTGATCGGACACGAAAGCGATGGGATAAGGGTCAAGATGCTCAAAACCATGTCTTAGGTAATAGATTCGGAGAATCGTTTCGTAGCTCACCTTGGCCCCAACGATGAGCTCATAGGGGTGGGTCGGGAACAGGTTAGCCAACTCTTCCTCAGACTCAGGCTGGCCAAGGTCCAGCGTTTTTAAAACATGAATGAGGACGAAATAGTACAGCAAGCTGCGAAATCATCAGACAGATTTTGCACAGTTAGAGGGCACGGCGGAACGCACTGTAGCTTCAGATGTGCAGTGTGAGAGATTCTCTGCGGAGACAGGCAACTTGGCAAGTCCGCGTGCCACTTTGTGTATCGTCCGTAAAGGTCTGCTATGTCCTTGGGCGCGTATTTGCGTTCCGCGGCTGGAGGAAAGACAAGCCGGCAGGTGTCATTGAGGATCACACAGTACTCAGATCTCGCTTTGAAGATGTGACCAAAGTAGAGGGGGAAATGCGTGTTGTTGAGCGGGTACCTCAACCAAACTTCGCCGTAAAATGCCTGGTCGACATCAGGATCCGGCAAGACCCACTCAGGGGGGCTGTCAATAATTGGCTGGCGGAAGAAGTGGACGCACATCGTACTGTAACCGTGAACACCTAACACAAATAGGGGATAGACCGGGGTCTCACCTCTGCCAGTTGAACAAGCCCCATGCCGTGATTGCTCTGGCACTTCTCTGCCTACGACTCTGAATATTGTCTGGCGACTTGAAGAGCTGCATACTGTGGGCCACCGCGGCTGCCTGAATCTTGAAGATCCACCCAAGTGTATCCGACGCTGACATGTTGTAAACCATGTTCAACAGCATCGCTGCCTGGACAGAAGTCAACTTGTTCGTGTCTTGCTCAAGATACCAAAGCCTTCTAGCTTCCGCAAGGAAACGATAGGCAAGGCTTTGAGGGCTTCGGTACTCAGCGCGGTCTGGGAGGCCAGCGTAGTAGGGCTGCGCGCGGTTAGAACGCTGAGGTGCATGCAACTGAGGAGAGACCGACACATGCAGCAGCTAGTAGCGCGTTGACGAGCAGCGACGAGCAAACTGCTTCCGCATCGCCGCCATATCGGCAAAGAAGCTGTCTTTATGGAACATGGTAAGGAAGACATAGTCTTGGCGGATGTAAGCGGCGAGAATCTTTCTCATGAGGTTGTTATCGGCGCAAACTGTCGTCCACTTGGAGGGTTCCACGGATCCTAGCTGCACCTCAATAACTTCAGCCGCATGAAATGGTTTCAAGAACGGGTCCCTGGCTCCCGCCCCGGCGTGACCGGTTTCTTGCATATCTGGTTCTTCTTCGGCATCGTCTACGGCCGCCCATTCGAAAAGCGGCGACTTGAGGTAGTTGTTCCACAGCTAGATGAGATAAGGCGGCATGTCCTCGCAGAAGGGGAAGACGTAGCGAAATCTCGCCTCGGGCGTCAGAGCAACCTGGAGAAGAAGGTCGCCGAAATCAACGTGTCGCACAATTGTCTCGATATCGTCACCCTTTCGGATTCTCTTCAAGATGGCTTGGGCGTCTGCGTCGGAGCGGAGCTTCAGCGCGTCGTAAACTCTCTCGTGGGCTGTCTTGGCGCTTTGCAGTTCCTGATACTTGCGTTTGGAAGCCTGGGCTGTGGATTCCTGGACGGCCGCTTCGTACTGACAGTCGGTTTTGCGCAAGACGCAGGCCGAGCATCGTGGTCTCGCTCCGGTGCACTACCAATTCGTGCACAGGCGAGATTATCACGGTGAACAGGCCAAGCGCGCGAGAGGAGACTCACCTTGGTTTTCCGCTTCCGACACGGTAGACAAGCTGATGGAACATGATGTTTCCGTTTCGCGGGTGGTTCGCCGGAGGACGAGCCTGATGCTGCTGTAGCATGGGTCTCGGAAGCGGGCAACAGGCGACGCATCGCGACCAGCTCGAGGCAGATTAGCACTGCGGGATCTACCGTCAGACATTCGGAGAGACGAGAATAACTGGGCAATCGGGACGCCTTGGTCGGGGGCCACTCCCAATAAAACAACGCAATCGCCCAAGCGAAGGCCTCTCCATTCGACGCGCTGCAGACCAGGAGCCCCCACACGAGCTCCCCCAGGTCTTCATTGGCCCGGGGAGACTTCCGACTCCTGTCAGTGGCCGAACACCCCAGACCACGCAACCTGTCTCACCCAATCAGACGATCTGTGCACATCAGCAAATCGTGTTTGCCCAGGGAAGGCGCGAGGTGGTACACCTATGAGCTCCCAGACAAACACCTCATCCCCCGCATTTTGCCCAGACCTCCCGTCCACCTCCAGACTGATATTGTCGGCGAAGCTACGACCGACTGTTGCAGCCGAGCCATGCCGCCCCCATCCTCGACCCAAAGACCGCTCCTGCCTCAACCAGACAGGCCTCCCAGCGATAACACTCTGCGGCCACCTCCAGTGACCCAGCCGCCCTTGCCGCCAAAGATTAGGCGAGCTGGCGTCGCCTGCGACAGGTGCAGGGCTCGGAGACTCAAGGTCGGTGGACAGGAATAATCACGCCATTCTTTGGTCCCTCGAGTTGACCAGACCCCAAAGTGCGATGGCAGGAAGCCGATTTGCTTTCGCTGCACCGACCAAAAGGTCCCGTGTACCTACCGTCCCTCCAGGCCCGTCGAACCGTCGGGTTCCGACAACAAGCGGAAACACGAGAAAACACGAAACCCCACACACGACCTACAAATCCTGGAGCTGCTCAAATCGGCGTCGAGCGATGCTGCTTTGGAAATTTTGCGCAGCCTGAGAGGCGGAGCAACCGCGAGCGGAATTCTCGACTCGTTTGGCTTCAGGGGCCTTTCTTCAACCCCAATCTCTTCGACCAAAACGGCTCGGGGATGCAGCGCGCCTACTTACTCCACACTCGAATTCTGCTTGAACAGCACCCACACCAATGCTTACCCCCCTCTCGCTCCTTTACACGCAGAACAAGTTGATCTTCGTCTGCTCTCCCTGGGAGGTCGCAAGTCTGTGCCGAACAGGCCCGCGAAAAAGCGTCGAACAGAGGGTTGCCAGGATGAGACTTCTCAGCCCCAAGGTGGTTTCGTCGACGCACGGCTGGCGGATATGGATATAAGCTATTGGACGAATGTGAAGGTCGACAACGCTTTTGCCGCCCGTGCGATATCCTTTTACCTAGAGGTCGAGCACCCCCTGATCGGTGTCTTTGACCCTAGTCTGTTCTTGACCGATTTCTTCGGGCACGGTACCCGCTTCTGTTCACCGTTGTTGGTGAGTTCTTTGATGGCCTGGAGCTGTGTAAGAGTGTCCATTTCCTTGTTGATTCTCTCCCTGCTCCAGACAAGGTGCCACTGACACTTTGCGTTAGGGAACGTTTGCTCAGCTCGAGCCTCAGAGCGGAAAGCTATCCATGGCATTTCTCGAGGAGGCTAAAGGTCGCTGGGCGGGGCGCCAAGATGACAGCCTGACAGACCTCTCGGCAGCGTTGTTCTTGAACATCGCTTGCAATCACCATGGGGACGACAAAAATGGGCTGCTCTACCTCGACGCGGCAGCAGATATGGGTCGCAGATTGCACTTGTTTGACGAGACTGACGAATCGTCCTTTTTTTCCAACGACGATGATGTTAAAAGAGCCGCGTCGTTTGCGGCCTGGGGTGTTTTTGGATGGCATACGTAGGTCGGGGCAGGCAGATGATTTTGACTGGAAGCTAACAGCCGACTGGAAGACTGCACTACCTCTACTTTCGGCGAAAACATCAAATCGAGCATCCACCCCGTCTCCCTATTCCAGGTGACGAGGGTGGCCCCGCTGTGCCAAAATACATGGGGTCCACTTTCACTTGGGTCTCCAAGTTTTGGATCATTGTTCAAAAGCCGGCTCGGGCTGGCAAAGCCATTTATGACGGCTTAGACCTCACAGAGGCACAAACCATGTTCCATGAGCTGTTGAAGTTCTCCGACGAACTTCTGGATGATGTCAGGAGAGCTGAGTCCTGTCCAAACCATGTCTTGGTGTTGCAGTACGTTTCTCAGCGCGTGTCTCTTGCCCCGCTAACTATTTTGCAGCATTTGGTATCACACCGCCATTTTAGACCTTTGGCGTCCCTTCCTCGACCAACGCGTCTCACTCCACTCATTCCCGTCAAGCGGAAACTCACCCGTCGCAGCATACAATGCTTCGATACGTCAGCTGAAGAGACTGGCGTATACATACCGACACGACTTTGAGTTGGTTCGCTCCACGTCCTTGATCAGCCCCAGCTTCCTCTACCTCATCAACAACGTATGCCGAGATAAAGACACTCCGGAAGCCCAGTTTGACTTTATCCTGTCTATCCGTGGTTACATCGAGTTGGCCCAGTGGTCACCGGTTCTGTGCGGAGTAGTCAAGGCATTCTACCAGCTCGCATGGCAGGCCGGGGTCATGCAACGTCTTACCTGGGCCGATGCGTTGCTTGATGAGATACAAGACATTGCAGTGACGTTGACCGTAGAAGAGCCAGAATACAAAAGCCTCTACCCTGTAGATCTTCAGAAGGCGGAGAAGAGCGTGGAGGCAAGAAGCATCACGACTTTGGTGAAGGAGTTCAAGGAGCTGCGCCTGCAGGACGGCGAAGTAAGCAACGCTGACAGCATAGGCAACGCGGAAGGTAGCGCTGATGAGGCTGAGGGGCAGACTGTTTGGACTGGAGATCCTCGTGACTTGAGCTTGACGTTGAGTGAGGCTGTCTGCGCCGATGAACTGGCTGACTGGGATTCGAGCTGAACATGGATCAGCCAGAGTTGGGTATATGGCGGCTTCTCGGATGGATCGCACACTAAAGCAAGATTGCCAGCTTTTCTAAGTTTGCCAGGCAGGAGTAAGCAACTTCCTCCACGCCCTCGGTCTTGTTCAACCACTGTTGTCAAGTCCTCAAGCTAAATGATCTATCTCTGAAGGGCCTGACGTGAAACAGCCATTCAGGGCCTCGCGAAGGGAGCTGGTTGCGAATTTGAGGTGTGCGCTTCCCTTCGCCCTCAAGGCCTTCAGGTTGGTTCTGATGGTTTTCTTCGCGAGTTCCAAGACATCGAGATCAAGATGTGATGCTTCTCTATGGGTCGGGAGGGAGGCCGTTGGAACGCGCAACACGGCGGGCAGTCTCAAGGCATCAACCAGACCCCTGTTTTCATGACTAGGTTGGTCGAGCTTAGACATGCCCCACCACCAGTCCTTCTTTTCTCGCCTTCCCCAGCCTGGGTTTTTATATTGATCAAGTGCAGAAAACAACCCGGATCTTTGGGAATTTGCAGTTTAGTCTCATCTCAGATCTGCATTTTTCTTCTTTGGGATGCCGTCTGCGTGTGAGCACCACATGAAACCCCCTCCGTCTGAATCCAATCGAAATTACCCTGCAGACCACACAACACCATGCCCTTTGAAGCAATGACTGGCCATTTAACTGTGAAGACCACACCGAGATTTCATCTGACAGACGAACACGGCCCCGGAGATGCACAGCTATTGGTAGCTGTATTCCAGGACATGGCTGGCTGTTTTTAGACCCTAACCCTGAGCCTGTAAAACTCGCTAATCGAAGCTCGTCGTCAATCGCCTCGTCTCCACTTCACAACGCCGACTGAGTCACTCCTGACCGCACCCACTGGCCATGACAGCAAACAACGACACTTCGGCACCCGCCGATATAAGTGCAGCTCTCGATGCCGCATCTCTCAACGATAATCCACCTCCCGACGTTGGCGCAGACTCGCAAAAGTTGCGGCAGCTGACGTCAAACTTATCGCTCGACGATGATGACGCAGCGCTTGACAAATCCATCGATGCCCTCATCAAGCAGTGGAAACTCTGCATCAGTGAGCTGCGGCAGCTTGCTGCGGCAGCAAAGATACCGATTCATGGACTCAACAGTCTTCTCAAGGTGCAGCAGCGCGCTCTGGACAAGGCGGTCCAGAAGCGGGAACGCGGCCTCCTCTCGGCCGCAAATTACTTTGGCATCAAGAGCTGCTGCTGGGATGACCGCTGGGACATCGTAAAGAAATGCTCAGGCCTCGTATCTGTCAATAAGGAGTTCCCGCGGAGTCCCCGGGTGCCAGTTTCTCCGGGCGAGGGCTGGCTTGCCTACAAAGACGGCCTGTTCCAAGAGAAACCCATCTCGGTAGACGCGGTGGTTGACAGCGGCGCAACTTGGCTCAAGCTCATTTCCATTCCACCCAAGACACTCGAGTACCAGGTCATGGCTGAAGGTTGGGAGAGCGAGGAGGACGAGGACGGCGGCGAGGACGGACCACAGTCTGAAGGGGATGGGTTGGCACACACTGAGTTCGTCGACTCTATCAGGAAGATTGTTCTCGCGGCAAAGTGGAACCACTGCCCACATCTGCATCTTCTCCTCCCTGGATTAAGAGAGGGGCAGTCTGAAGTTGTTGACCGGGTTCTCAACTTTGTTCGGAATAGGGTAGGAGACGGAGTGGTCTCCATCACTCTCAGCTGTGCCGACAGTGCCTTTCTCGTCGATGCACCACCGGAATCGTCAGGCGCAATCGCAGCCCTTGCTGACCAGCGAGACCTGCTTGTCGGCGATGATTGCCGTCGAATAACTCCTGTCGTCAACCTTGACCCAAGCGCCCTCACCGCGCTCGTGACCGATCTCCATCATGGACCGGTGCTGCTGCAGCCAAAGGCACAGCAAGAAATCATCAGCAAGTCCATCCTCGACCACGAGACTGATAACAACGAGCTTGTGTCGCGTCAAGACATCCTGGCCACCATCCTCCTCCCTGCACTTCGGGGCCGCAAATTGTTGTGCACACAATCTGCTGCCAAATACTTTCGACAGCTCATTGGGGCGATTTCTACGCACTCGGAGGAGAAAAGGGCATTGCTTATCCTCCCTCCGGTTGGCGGGGAACGCGGTCTGAGTCGAGAGGAAATCATCTCCGAACTTCAGAAGTGGTCCAACGTTCCCATTCCGTCGGACCTCAATCTTCCGGTCGAGATCGTCCAAGACATCACCACGGAGGATGTTGAGCCTCTGGTCGCAGCAGGCCGGCTGCCGCCGATGGCATTAGGTGTGGCCAAAGACCTATCTCAGCTGAACTGTTCAGTGTATTTGTATGGCTGGGCAAACGGAATGACGACCATCACGGGACACCGCGGAATTGAGCGGCAGATCCAGTTGTCTCTGGCTACACACTGGACCCGTGGGGAGAACAATCCTAATGAACGGCCGCCGGATATTTGGCACAGACATCTTGGGGGATATCTCATCCACCGTGACAAGCCTAAGGAGTGGCGGGAGATGACAGGAGGTGAAGTCCCTCAGGAGGTGATTCGGTGGACTCATCCTTGGACGACGTGGGGAAGGGGTATTAGCACTTATGGGGTCCCGGATACCAAGACATGGCCTGGTGTTGGACATGAGGATATGCAAGGATATGGGCGGAGGATTAACCCGTGGAAGCCGCCGGGTCAGATAGAGGATGAGCAAAATTAGAGGGCGGTCCCTAAGAGTTGACATACAATTTATCTGGATAAGCCCCTCTCGTTTGCTGGCGTCGGCCCAAACTCCAAGGTGTGCCACTACGATGAGTGATGAGTCTTGCCCGAGATACTGTCTTCCAGGCGCCCAGAAAGTCCTCGAGTTGCCGATTGGCAGACACAAAGCTGCAGACGCAAACCGTAGACGCAGATTCAGAGTGGGATGTGGGTGGCGGAGACTTGGAAAGGTTATTTGTATGGGAATTAAACCAAAGATCTCTCGCGGTGTCCTGCTCGCGGACATGCTGCTGAGTTGCGCTGGGGTTCTCTGGTCTTGGGGACGTGAAGAAACTCGTGGGATCCCATATGTAGTGATGATGGGCGTGGACGACGAGGTGAAAAAAAAAAAAAGAAAGAAGGAAAGAAAGAAGGAACGGCTGTCAAATATGAATGGGGCAAGAGAACCCCAGAAAGCAAAGCTACTGATGTATATGTATGGTATATTGTACTCGATGAACCCCGGCGTTGTACATGTAGTCGTGAAAGTCCACGGTTTAGACCAGAACAGCTGGCGCCCCCCTCGTTGACTTCATTCCACACTTCTATACATGAGCATGTTTGGGAAAACCAGTCTCGGCTCACTTTACCAAACTTGACACCCGGTGTTGCCGATGAGAATCATTTTGAATGTCTCTCTGATTTGGCCATGAAGGAAGAAAGGGTGTGTGTGCGAATCGGGCAGAACATGCAGTAACTAGCGCCGTCACTGTTTCCTCCCTTCGCGCTAGTCAAAACACGCTTGTGGTGCGGAAGCTGATTGGAGCGATGATTGGCCGAGGCAGGCCGTTGACAACGCATCACGAGCTTTTTTGCGGTGTGTTTAAAATGCGGGGGAAAGCAAATTCGGAGTTCCATTGAGTTTTTTCTTGTCTTGCGCGTCTCAACGGAGGCTCCTAGAGCTTTTTGGTATTTATTCACTTTGCGCAAAAATCTTAACCATGGCTTCCACGCTTGTTGTCGCTTTGGCGGCCGCCTTGGCGTTCTGGTATGTCGCATCATCTTCCTTGGCTTGGTTCCGCCTGCGAAAGTTTCCGGGGCCACTGCTGGCGTCCTTCTCGTACGCCTGGATTGCTCACAAGATGCGATCTGGGCGGATGCACCGGTTCGCAACCGAGATTCAGCGGCAATACGGGCCCATTGTGAGGGTTGGGCCCAACGAGCTGCTTGTCTACGATCCAGACACGATATGGCACATCAACGGCCTACGCTCTGGCTACGGTCGTGGCGGCTGGTATGAAGGGATGCGATTCGACCCTTACGGCCATAACCTCTTCTCGGAACCAGATACGGCACGACATGACGCGCGCAAGGCACAGCTCGCCAGTGCATATTCGGCCAGGGGAGGAGTTGATTTCGAGTCGGTTGTTGACTCCCAAGTCGCCGTGCTGGTCGATCTTTTGGAGAGCAAGTATTCTCGCAAGCCAGGTGATGATGATGGTAATGCGGTATTAGCGACCAAGATGATGGACTTTGGCATCATTGCCAAATACTTCACAACCGACGTCACAACACATGCCTGCATGGGAAAGCCATGGGGAGACCTACCAACCGAAACGGACATGTTTCACTTCCTCGAGGATTCAGCCGCTTTTGTGCCCTTTATGCACTGTATCGGCATGGTGCCTTTTCTGCGATCCTTCTTCGCCTCGCCCTTCTTCCTCACTCTAGCGGGGCCTAAGACGACCGACACAAGGGGGCTGGGGCAATTTCTTGGGTAGGTGTCCATCAATACGCTTTGGTCCGTCATATGAGTTCTCCCATAAGCTGAGCCTGGGGTTTGGGGGTCCCCCAACCCTTCTAGTGTCGCAAAGCTTGAAGTCGAGAAGCGCTTTAGCGATGACTTTAAGCGTGAGCATCGTCAACGTGATATGCTGGTGAGTATTGACTTGGGCATTTACGGTGCAGTGTCTTACGGGGAGCTCTCTCCATTCTTGTGGCTATATAGGACGATTGGATTAAGCACGGGTTGTCACCAGTCGATTGTCGACGAGAGGCTGCTCTTCAGGTTCCGGCTGGAACCGACACGATAACTACGGTGATTCGCGGTACCATGCTCTACCTCCTTACCTCACCACTCGTATACCTCAAGTTGAAAAGCGAAATTGCCACGGCTAGCAAGCGTGGCCTTATATCAAGCCCGGTCACTAATGAGGAAGCTAAGCGTCTCCTCTATCTTCAGGTTGGTTCCCTGCCAGCTGCCCCTCCCGTCCGTGACCGGGACAACCGTGAGATATAGCTAACAACCTCCCTTGCCTTGCAGGCTGTCCTAAACGAGGGTATCCGCATGGTTCCTGCCACGGTTATAGGATTCTCTAAACGGGTCCCAGCCGGCGGCGACACTATCTGTGGCAAATTTGTCCCAGGTGGAACGGATATCATGGTCAATCACTATGAAATGCTTCGTAACAAGGCTGTATTTGGCGAGGATGCTGACATGTTCCGCCCAGAGCGTTTCATCGAATGTCATGATGAGGATACGAAGGCGCGCATGTTCAAGGTTATAGACTTGAGCTTTGGCCACGGACGCTGGATGTGTCTTGGGAAAGCCTTGGCTTGGATGGAGCTAAACAAGCTGTTTGTCGAGGTAAGCGTGTGCACGCAATTGCCAACTTTTTTTTTTTTTTTTTAATTTTTTTTTCTTA
>Ga0247765_1000479_pt1 | contig 30972 bp, 34 predicted proteins | sample UWRJL106311C6_FD_179949 | JGI IMG/M metagenome (GOLD analysis project Ga0247765, IMG submission 179949) | Plant litter microbial communities from Arlington Agricultural Research Station in Wisconsin, United States - UWRJ-L106-311C-6 | ecosystem: Environmental > Terrestrial > Plant litter >...
AATTTCGGCATGAGATTTGGCTGTAGAATGAGAAAACTGGCTTTGGAGTCGCTTTGGCGATGGCGATGGCGATGATAGTTGTGATGGCGGTCGTGGTGGGTTGCGGGCACGGCAGAAAAGGCAGGCGGTGAGTGCTGCGCCGGGCTGGCACAGCTGGCGCGCAGTTGTTAAAGTGGGTTAAATTTTTTTTAAGGTGCGGGGAGACGGGTCCTAAGGTGCAAAGAGCCCTGCTCTTAAAGAAATGCTTTTGTTGTTCTTGGTTGTCTCGCCCTGAGCTAGACGGGATTACAATCTTCACCAGAGCGCTGCCCATACCCCCTCTCCTCCTTTTCCCGATTGAGAGATAATAATAGAGATAAAGCCTACCGAGTAAGTACATGACAAAATGCGAAAATTGAAATACGCATAGACAAATTCATCTTCAGTTACACTTGAACAGTTGTGGGAACGGAGCCTGACAACGGGGTTTTAACGGGGCACACCGCCACATAATACCTACGAAGTACAAGGGATAGGAGTGCATCAACAGTGGACAGGGGTATCCGTCTATAGGTACTTCGTATGGTACATCTAATTATCTACACACCAGTCGCACACTAATCTACACCCTCCCCGGCCACATCCCCACAACGCTGGCATAGCGAATCCTCAGCTGGCGCCACATAGCGCCAGCATCGTGGACACTTGGCTTGCTTGGGAGGGAGAACCAAAACCTTGCCATGGACAAATTCCTCCAAGACACTCCACGGAGCATCGCCTGGGCCAACTCCAGTAGCCTCTCTGATCTCAACTGAAGAGACGACAAATATGGCCTCTAGCTCGCCTGCGCATTTTTGGAGCACCCCTAGCGCCTCGCCCTTTTCCACCTGTAGTACTACCGAGCACTGCAGTGACGAGCCAAGCCACTTGTTGCCACGCGCCTTTTCCAACGCGGACTTGATGGCTCCATGGGTGCTCATGAGCACCGGTATGGCCTTACGGATGTCTGCTTCGTTGTAGCTAAGTCGGGAGGTGTCGATGAGCGGCGAGGAATAGAGCTGCTGAAGTGGGTGGAGGATTGACCTGGTAAAGTCAGTCATGTCTCGCGAAATCTGACCACACGAGAGATCTCACTTGTCGTTCTGGAGCCACGCAGGCCTGTGGTCCCATGCTTCCTCGACCAGAACCGGTGTGATAGGAGACAGCATTCTCAAGAATCCCATCAAGATAGGCTCTAGAACGCCACCTCCATCAGCGCAATACAGCCTATCCTTAAGTGCCTCGAGGTAAAAAGCAGACAGATCGTTGGCAATCCAGTGGTTCAAGCTGGCAACTGCCTTGTTGAATTCGTAGTTGTTGTAGTACATGGACACCTCCGACATGACGTCCTTCAGCTGAACGAGAGCGATGTGATCTAGAAATGTGAGCGGGGTAGACCGCGCTGATTCGTGCATAGAACCAAGTAACATCTTGATTATGGTGCGGTACTTGACAAGCGACTGATGGATTGCCTGAAGCACTGGCTCGCCGAGAACAATGTCGCGCGTGTAATCACTGCCAGCAACCCATAGCCGCAGCGCATCTGGCCCAAGAGCGTCACGGACCGGAGGCATGTTGCCCCCCTTCTTAGTTTTGAGAGGTGGGAGCAGCGACCCATCCATAACCTGGTCGGCCGAAATGGTATTTCCCAACGACTTTGACATCTTCCTTCCATCCTTATCCAATGTAAAGCCATGTGTTATCAGCGTCTTAAATGGTGACAAACCAACACTTGTCGTGCCGATGGCAGTTCTCTGGGCGGTCATGGCAGCGACTCGTGTGAGTAGACTGGACTGAAACCATCCGCGATGCTGGTCGGAGCCCTCGAGATACAGATCGGCCTGCCTATCCATCTGAGACCAGCTGCTGCCGCTATCGAACCAGACATCCATTGTGTCACTTCCTCGGGTGAAGTTGGATTCATTGCCCAGCGACGCGGGAATCCAGGCCGGATCATGCTTGTCATCAGTCCACCATGCATCTGTACCCCGTTCCTGGATAACTGAGATAATATGCTGTATCGTCTTGTCCGTCATGACAGCATTGCCACCAGCATCATACAATGCTGGAATTGGCATACCCCACGCCCTTTGCCTTGAGATACACCACTCACTCCGACCCTTGACAAACGCCTCGAGCCGGCTCTTGCCAGTCTCAGGAACGAAGCGCACTTCACTCATGGCACCCAGAGCATGCTGCTTAATAGACTCGACATCGGCAAACCACTGAGCAGTTGCCCTGATGATGATGGGTTGTTTGGTCCTCCAGTCATACGGATATTTGTGGCGGTAATCGTGCACGTCGAGTACATCGTTGCCCAATATTCCAAGAACTGCAGCACCACCGCCTTGAAGAACTGGAATTCCAGTGAGCTGGGACGGCTCGTCTGGAAACGCCTCGTCCGTGAATAGGCCGTCATGATCTACCGGGGCGTCAACTGAGATGCCATGGGCTGTGCAAGCCAGGTAGTCATCAAAACCATGACCAGGCGCGCAATGGACAAGACCACTGCCAGAGTCGGCCGTGACAAATAAGCCGTGGATAATCGGCTGGGGTGCAGCAGATCTGCCCCGAAGCATGTTGGTGTATTGAAGCTCAACCAGATCGCTGCCTTTGACGGTCCCCAAAATCTCAGGGGTTGCGCCTTCACCCAGCAAGATTTCAGAAAGGCGATCTAAACAGCCCTCGGCGACCAAAAAGGCATCCTCCGCTACGCGAACAATATGATACGGCAGAGCATCGTGGACTGCAATGGCCTTGTTGGCGGGGAGCGTCCATGGAGTGGTCGTCCAAACAACAGCAAACAGCTTCCCTGTAAATCCCTTCATGCCAGGAAAGTTGCTCCAGTCGCCTACAATTGGGAATCGCACATAGGCGGCGCGTGAGACATGGTTCTCGTTATATTCGAGCTCGGCCTCGGCAAGGGCCGTCCGCGACGAGGGAGACCAGTAGACGGGCTTGAACTTGCGATAGATGAGCCCTGCCGATGCCATCCGCTGAAAAAGACGCAGCTGGCGAATCTCGTAATCAAGATCCATGGTCGTCCATCGCCTCTCCCAGTCACCCATGACGGCGTATGTACGGAAACTCTTCATCTGGGCGAGCACGGTTTTGGAGGCGAGCTTGCGGGCGGCACGACGGATTGCGGCAGGGCTCATGCGATTGCCCTCAGCCGTGTCGACTGCTTTAAGCTCAATGGGTAGGCCATGGCAGTCCCATCCTGGGAGGTAAGAAACTCGGCGTCCCTGCTGAACCTTGACTCGGAGTATTATGTCTTTGAGGATCTTGTTGAGTGCGTGGCCGGCGTGCAATTCGCCATTGGCGTATGGGGGTCCATCGTGCAGGACAAATGTGTCGTCTTCAGGCCGGTGCGTGGCCTGCCACTGGTAAAAGTCATCGGCGCATCGCCGAATGTGCTGGTCTCGATTCTGAGCAGGTGGACGTGGCCTGGTCGCTCCTTCTGTCAGCGATTGCAGTTGCTATAAGGGACAGAAACTTACGGAAATGTCGACTTGGGCAGTCTCAATGTCGATGCCCAGTTTTTCGACATGATCTCGGACACCGCATGGTGCTGCCCTGGAGAACTGGAGCTGATCTTGTCGGTTGTTTCGGACGCAACAAAAAATGGTGCTCGAAATTATCGCCAGGCTGGGCTCTGGTTTGCTACCCCTGCAAGTCCCTGCAAGGCTGACCCCACCATTCCGTCTCATTGATCGCTCCCTCCTCAGTCATCACTTGTTGTGATTTCGCAGAAACAGACGGTAAAATCAGAATAACATGGCACCAATACGGAGATATCTTCGAATCACCAAATACTCGGTTCTAGAAATACGCATTTACCTTGAGAATCCTGCGCTTGCTCAATCGTGGCTTCTAAATCCACGAGATCCGGTGCTGCCGCGTGTCATCGAGAGCGTCCGGCCGTTAGTCCTTCCCAAACTGCGCGAGGAACGCGATCGTGAACGCAGTAACAGGAAGAACAAAAAACGCAGCATAAAAGATGTTGTTACCGAGGGTTAGAGCACGCGCAGAAATGGAGAAGGCCAAGGCTAACATATCACAGACGACTTTGAGGTCTCCATTTTCCTGACTGGCACCGACACACGCCACTCTCTGCTCTTCAAGCAAAAACTCTTTCGGGACAAGACCCAAACCAAACTCACGTCAAACTCATCCAAATTGACGGGGGAGGGCACATCCCTCGACACCCCCATCGATTTGGGGGGAGACGGCCAAGTACCAGTACCTGGACTGCGCGAGGAGTCACCAGATGACCAAGAACCCATCAGCCTGGACGACATCCCTAACATTCGTGAGAAGCCGGCAGCCAGTAGACGATCGAAACGTTTTCGTGGGACCTCCGATAAGCAGGGGGGTGACCACCAATCACCGGATGAGGGCTCCGGTGATGACGGCGATGACGAAGACCACGCTTTCCAGATAGTCGACTCGGACTCTGGTTCCGACGCTTCACATTCCGATAGTAACGAGCCCCCGACCAAGAGACGAAAGGAGACGGAGACCGACGACAAGAAGAAGCTCGCCATGGATATCTCGTATGAGGGCTTCAGCATCTACGGGCGGGTCTTGTGTCTTGTCATTAAGCGGCGGGGGCCATTGGGGGTACCAGGAACAGGGAGGGGCGGCTTTCCGGCCGGCATGTCGCCAACAGCTTCTGGGTCAAGCAATTCACATCAAATGGGGCGACCCGGTGGGCAAGCCATGATGGAGAATTGGATTACGTCGACCCAACTCCCAGAGGGTGATGTTGGCGCGGGGGATGATGATCCCGTGCAAGTCACCAACCCAGCATAGGCAAGGCAGTATCATTTCCGGAGAAAAGCTCCATCTTCTCAAAAGCTCTACACTAGCTCCTTGTTTCATAAACAGGGATGAGCAGACCCACGGTTTAACTAGTTGGCTGCAGACTGCAGTGATCTTCCTGCTCTTTTGGAGCCTGTTTGCCAGCCGACAGGGGCCATGGAATGCAAGCCGTTAATCACCGTTCTCCCTCCCCACCACCATCGGCCGATCATGAACTTGTTCGGTCTATGAAGGGTTATTGCTGCAGGCTGCGTTTGTTTGTGATGAAAAACGTCAGCTGAAACATAACGCCGCCCGGCCAGCGTCAGTGTTACCAGCCCAGTTCCATTTACCGAAATGCGGTGAGCTGCAAAAAGACCAACAAAGGGAGAACGAGACACAAATGGCCAGACGAGATGTGATCCAGTTACCCAATGGTTCTTGGCCCCCGGTCAACGCCACCCCGGAGCTCGTCACACCCGGCAAATCCCATCACAGTCGCACCAGTTACCAACCCCGCGAACCGCCCAGCCGGCAGGCATTGGGGGCCCCTGGGGCGCAAACAATTGGAAACAACGAGCTCGCTCCCTGCAGGGAGTAGAACCATACCGAGCCTAGCACAGCTGAAGTGGAGGGCAGCAAATATCAATCCTAGCCCGCATTGGTCTATGATAGACTCGATTTCTCTTATTCTTCCTAGACATTTCTTAGGGAGAAGGGTGCGTGAGAGCTCCAGAAGCGGGGTGAATGGGTCCAAAAGCAAAGGAAACATCAAGACGGGAAACTCGGCGCCCGCCCCAAGCGCCCACGTCCATGTCGTCTAGACCGGAACCTGGCTGAAAGTGCGAGCTCAAGTCGCAGTGAGAATGAAGCGAGGCGAAGCGTTGGTCAGACCAGATTCAGCCGGCGGCTTCATTGTTTTTGCAGAGCTGTTACATATCACACATCATCACCAGATCACCTTTACACCACCCTCGTACTGCAGTTAACTAGGTAGCTTGGCCGGTTCACAGGCGGCCAACCCAGATTGAGGAGGCCAGTTCTTGCGGCCACTCGGTGGATATTTTGCAGGCAACTTACTTTATACACGTCGAGAAATAGGACACTACAATTTTTGTGTAACTTGCGTGCACATGGCGGGTGACAACGCCGTACACGGTTACCGAGTACGGCGCGCGGCCTGCAGCTTGCCCGGTCTGTCGGTCAGCCACCCGTCCGCCCACATATCCGCGTCTCGGCCAGCCATGGCGCGATGGTCATCAATGACCATTGTATGTATGCAGTATGGTTGTATATGCCGCGCCAATGTGGCTTCATGGTGGTCCCATGCTTTTCCATGTAAAAGAGATGTCGACAGACCAGTTTGGGCATCGTTACCGGTTCCCATCCCAGCTGTCTGTCAATGCCGCGTGCGAATCCCAAATACCACAAGTACACTACTTTCATTTATCACTCAAAGGGAAATAATCGGCTCCCATGGTCTGGGATAGATTACCATCTACACCACAACTCCACAGCAGCCCCCAAGCCGGATTTTCTGTTCTTGGTTCTCTGGTTCTCGCTGCCGGACTCATCCTCCGCGTCCCCGCTTGCTATTGCGCCACGGGGACACATGATGGGATCGTATCAGATTTTCCGCCAGGGGGATGGGGCCGGCTTGGACACGGCTCTTTAAGATAGCAGCCCAACAAAAAGAAAGATTTGTGTCAAGTGAAAACGAACACATCATCATACCCACCTTGTTGGGTATAGGTATTAGTGTACATTGATATTTGGTACCGCACCACGCCAATCTATTGAAGAAGAGGGTGTGAAGCTTGTATCCAGGAATAGTATCCATAGGGTAAACACTGCCCACCCGCATTTCGATAATGGCCCCCAAGGTATGGAAAGAAAAAGAAACCCATCTTTTCTATATTGCACTGCAGTGCAATGCAGTGTACGTATATGGAAGTAACGAGACAGACAGACAGGCTCAGCCCCGTCTGCCCTATGCAAGGTATGTAGTGTTTCATTGATCCGAACAAGGCCCCATGCAAGCAACGTGTAGCTACCGACTTGCAGAATATGCGGGCAATATATTCGCGGGTCGAAGGAATAGTTCGCAATAACCACTCCGTACCGTCCTTGCAACAACGTGCAATACCTACACGAGACTACACACCGCGGAGATTTTCGACACCCAAAAAAAAAATTGGCGCATAGCCCATTATAATACCCATAAAACTTATAGGTGGAGCCCTCTGCCGAACACAGCGGCAATCGCGTGATCAGTAAAGAAACAACGAGGAGGTCGGCATTGCGACCCCACGTTGCCCATCACCCAACCCACACTACAATAGGGACGAAAATACACGATACACGCTATGCTGATAAACCGGAAGCGGAGTCCTCGGCTGGACATTTCTTGTTGTACCCTTCGGCTCTCGCCAGAGTTTTGGTGTACGGGGTAGTAGGAGAATTCATGACCCCACATAAAGGTCATGCTTACATCGAGGCAAGGGAAACTTTTGGGATGGAGGGATAAACAGGTTTTCCCCCCTTGTATCGTCCAGGATAAGGCAAGCCAAACGAAGTGGTGGGAAACTTGGCTAATACACTAGTGAACACTACTAAGAAAAGTTGATCACTGATCAGCGATCGGAGAAATCGGTGATCGGTCTGCCCTGGCTTCGATGATGCCCGAGACCCGATGAATCATGGTCTCACCGCCGATATCCTGCTCTCCCTAGTTTCAGGTATTGATGCATGGAGCTGTCATCAAGGATATCGCCACCAGAAATTTGCCAGCTAAGAAAGAAAGGGGCAGGTAGGTTGAGGACAACTTTATGCGTGTACTTCGCACGTACGCGTGGGTTGTGCTTTGTTTTAGGTAGCATACCACACAGGCGCTGCGTCAGATAATCTTAAAATCTGATGTTTTGTTGGGACAGCCATGTGGGCCAAAGCCATCTGACACCCGTCACGCGAAAAGGCCATGTTACGTCCTTTGCCCCCCTATTTTTTCCCTTGTTCTTTCCGATGGGACCCGCGGAACCCCCAATCCCAACGAACCTTCAATTTGCCTGCCAAGGGGAGGACGTGCACCCCAGTTCTCACTTCCGCCGTGCAGTAACTAGTTGAGTGGGAACTTTGACATCACGGCCAGAACTCCCGCTGAGGTGATGTCTGATCAAACTCCCCTTGCTCCTGCATCAGTTCAGCTGGGACGGCGGCATGGCGGCCTGGAGCGGTGTAGGTACGGAGCCGTACACTGCAGTGTACGTAGTCCAATTTCCATAGAACCGAACAACGTAACCCTGGAGGCCCCAGATAAAGGAGGGAAAAAAAAGGGAGCCTATTCCCAAATGGGCTATTTGCAGCGATCGCCAGGGGGGTCGCACCGCCCAGCCATCAACCAATTTTCCACGTGGTAGCAAGGGTCACGCCAGCCATTCCTGGGACTCTTGGGACCTCGGTTCTCTCTCCCCAGGACTTTCTCCAAGAAGTGGCGTTTCATGATTTCCAATCCACGCCGTCGACGAGTCCTCATTGGCTACATCACGAAGACAAAGGGTCCTGGAGGCCGAATCACCGGACAACAGGCCCGTGAGGCGGCCGTGGCCGTTCTTCGTCAGTGAAGAATCGAGTTTTATCGAGAAAATTGTCTCGCCGGCAAAATGCTGGAGTTGATCTCCGAGAGCTCTTTGTATACTAGATGAACTGCCGGCTCTCCTTTTCTGGGAACCAACTCCACTCTGGACTCTGAACAGGTTTCGATATGATATCGCAAAAAGTTGCACTCAAATCGACATGCCGAACTGACAAAAAACGCCGTTTAGATGAACAAGGTGGTGGCTAAAGTATACTGTACGCACACATGGCCCTCAAAAACTGTCAGCCTGTCATAAAATCTGAGACAAGCGAGAGCTGCGCCCGCTGACTGCATGCCATCCGGTGTGGAGTTGCTCAATCAGGATGCGTTGGGACGAGGCAGCTGCACCATATGTTCGGGAGCCGCACCGCTGGTTGGTAGAAACTTGACTGGACTGTCCCGACACAGCCGTAGGGCTGCCTAACAATCTGCAGGACCAAACTGACGTGCGCGGGATACGCTATCGCATCGACTTACAGGTCCTCCGGCCGAAAACCTTCTCTCGTATGGTGCCTAATAAGTGCAGGATGAAAGAGAAGACCCTTCAGTGTTGACCTTATCAGACCCGGTGGTGGTTGTGTCGATATCATCGGCACACGCCTCCCACAGGAGACCTGGTCGGGTTGTGCCTGTTGATTGATCCCTCACCATTTTGATTCCAGGCTGCGTATAACAGCATCAGCAGACCGCCCCCCAAGATAATATGAAACGGGGTTTTTGTCGGTTGATTGTCCAAAGACCGAGCTAAGACTGTCAACCGGGACGACGGCCGTCGTCAACCGGCGGTGTGCCCATTTCAAGCCTCGGCTTGTGCGTTTTTGGCAGGCTTCTCTTGCTTCTGGAAGCCCAACGACGGGGTTCCGGGGTCCTGTTGTGACGCAACCCAATCCTGCCTGTGTCCTGTGCGTGCGAGCGTGGGCGAACGATCCGTTCCAAGCAACAAGCAACGCCATGATCAGATGACTGTCCCTTAGACATGGGTCCGCCAATTGGCAATGTGAGGTTCCCTGTTGGGAGCCGAGCTGGTAGAAGCGAACTGGCCCGATTCGACAAGTTGAGAGATGAACTCATAATGCCACTGTCGGCAGACCGGACCTGCTTCGCAACCACCAGGCCGCGCGAGGCGTCACCGCTTTCTCAAAAAATGGTGCCGCTGACCGCCCTTGTGTTGACCTGTCTCAGAAGGCACCAATGTGGCGGGTTGTGGGTGTTTGGGCGACCTGGTTGGTGGTCGAGAACTCTTGATGACCCTCGGCCATAGCATCACACCGCGCCGACCTAGGACGATGGCTTTGCGCCGGGTTACGCCCGACTTCAGTCTGCAATGAATACCATACTCAACTGCGCCGCTGCTAGTGGGGCTGATAACGTTAATCGCTGTGCCCTGACGGCGTAAAAGGGGTTACCCGCGAGTCTGACCACCACGGGAGAAGTATCCGGCGGATAACACGGGGTGGTGGCTGTGATGTGTATCAAGACTTATCTCTCTTGTTGTCGAAAGGACCGTGGGATCCTGACTATCCGAGGGTCCGAGTGTAGATTGTCGAATGCTGCTGGACGACCGCTGGCTTTAACGAAGAAGCTGATACGAACAGCTCACAAGGACTCATACTGCTGTTTGGTTTCCTCGATTCGCGCCACTTCTGGGCTGCTTTCGCCCCCCCCCCCCAACTTTCTAGATGTGTATAAGCCCACGTTTAAAGCATTGACACCAAAAATACGTGAGCCTTGGTGGTATATGTGCGCATTATAAGAGATGCTCCCAGCGATCAACGAATCTGGTAGCCGCCAAGGGCAACATTAGTTAGAAGCGCCATCGACAGTCCGTGTCCCTTGTGCCGTTTTGCATGTTATGCGATGAAGCCAGGTGAAGGTGTGAGCGGCTAGGCGCCCTGGGGTGAGCGGTTCTGTCCCTGCGCTTACCTACTGTGATGCAGACGCCAGGCACATGGAAGCCAGCTTTTTTGAATGACGATGGACCCATCCCTGCAGAAACCCGACATCCGGGTCCCAGCGGAGCCTGGGGGCGTCGATGGGTCTTGTTGAACACATCAAGCGTCTCACATGCTACTGTGCTAGTAGTTAGTTGCCTTAGGCGCCCGATGTTGCCATTCGCCGAGACAGACCGCAGAGTCCATCGGGACGATGTGAAATCAACCGCATTCTCTGTCCGGTATTCCCATTGACCAGCCATCCCGGTTCACTCGGAGGCGGTGACGAGCCCCGCTTCGTAGGGATGGCCAACACATTCGTGAGTCATGGTCTTTCAGATGCAAGCGTTGGTCAATGAACCGTAATGTGTGAAAAATGTGGTCTTTAATCTCCCACGCACCGACGATTGCGAGGTTGGTGGTCGGCTGACCTCAGCCAATCTGGACGTGGTGCGGGGAAAGGGAGAGAAAGCCTTGGGGCTTGGAAGCTCATCATGAAATGCGCGCTGTGCATTCGTTCCTGAAAGATGTGGGAGAGGTGGTGGGCAGAGCGACCGACCGAAACTGGGCCGACCTGGCGACGGGCGTTATTCCCGTTCCGCTTCTCCATGTCAGCGAAAGGCCGCGCTGAGTAAACGCCTGGGCCAGAACGCCAACTCGAATTTGTTGACGTCGGGCTGGTGCCGATAACTTCTTTCTGGCAAGCTCCAGCTTGCTCCATGTCTCCATTCCCGTCCGCGGACCTGCAGTGAAATGGGCCGTTGGGCACATCGGGCTCGCCGGAGGGGCTGGGCAACAGGACGGAGCTGAAAGACGGGTCGTTATCAACCCCTGTAACCTTGACCCGATCTCAAGGCCTGGCGTCGATTTCGGGCCTGGGGAGCAATAGCACAAAAATGTGGAGGGAAACCCCACACTGATACTGGTGAGCAAAGTGAGGAATTGCAGGCGCAAAGAGATGCTTGAAACAAAGCCGTGATCAGACTCGCAGATTCGCGCTTTGCACTTGCCTGCACACTCTTGTGATCTATCATAACCTCTGTGCGGGGCATTGTATTGTCCCAGGGAAGGAAGGCCCACCCCAGGCCTGGCCTGACCTTACGTGTGCACTGCAGGAATAAGGGCAACCACCACGGGGTGAGAACCAAATATCTCTCCCGGGATGGATACGAGAAGGGAAAAACACCGAAGGAAGGGTCGCAACATCGGCCAGCTGACCACAAATCTGCTCTCTTGCATGCCCCTCATCTGGACGCTCGCCGCGGTTGTCTCAGGCCCAAACGTTATTCTTTAATATACTCCGTACCTTAGTCCATGAACCATCACAGAAGCAGGTCTCAAACAGCAGTCAAAAGTCAAATTGATAGAAGGGCTCGTGCCCGCCGGGCACTCACGTGCAGGGATGTTAATTGACATTTTTCTTTTTTGTCTTTTCCATTTTCCAGGTTGTGTGTGTTCTTCTCAGCCGCGAAATGCGCGGGCGCCCCTGGAAAACTGAAATCCTCAGGCATTGGCACCCTGAAATAAGGTCCAAACCCTCCTGAAAAGGATCCACAACCCCTGGGGCCGCCCTGGAACGAGAAATGAGACCTTACTGCAGTGGAAATTTTTTTCTTGCTCAACACGCTGCCCAGAATTTCCCCAGCAAAACCCGCGTTGAAATTAGCGAGTGGACCATCCGCAAGGCTTCGACGCAGGCACGGAAGTGCCCCAGTCCTGGATTCCCCAATGCGGGTACTAAATTTGATTTTCTGCAATTGATCGGCTTCAGCTACTGCGAACAGCCTTTCTTGGACCCCTTTCAACCGGGATGCTTGTTGACAGCGATCTAGACGCTCAATAGCCGTTGCCAGCGTTGTTGTGGGCGTTTCCGTTTGCGCTTGTTTTTCCGGGACCTGGCAGCTCCTGCGAGAAACCCGCCGGATCCGGAGGCGCTGTGCCCGAGCATCCATCACAAACAGTGCCCAGCCGCCGCGGCGCGAGACCAGCGGCCAGCGGCAGTGGAAACCTTGAGGCCTTCGGACCGGGGGGCGACGGACAGCTCAAGGACATTGAGTGCCAGTTGGCAGTCTCACCATGTCAGGCCGGCCGATGATCAACTTGGTCGTCACGTTGGAGGCCGAAGTGGCCTATTTTCAGGCGGTCTATTTCCAAACTTTAGGCGTCCACACAGCGAGGCAGGGCACTGCGAGCAAAACCGGCGCAGAAGTTCGTAGGTACAGTACTTCGCACAAAGCCGTGTTGTGGATACCAGGGGCTGGCGGTATTGATGGCAAGGGCCCCCTGTCGCCTTGTTGTGTTTCATTTCTTGCGCAGCGCGAACTCCCAGACCAGGAGCAAAAAGTCATCGCCAAGGCTGGCTGCGTCACCGCAACTTGCAGTTCCCACATTATGTTCCGATACCTGACTAAGTGGGGGCCGTGACTTTGTTCTTGTAATTCGGCACGACATGTGTTGGGCATGAGCTGGCTACGCGCGATGTACACGTCGGCCCTTGTGCCGTACCACCAATGTACATGCGACATCCCAGCTCTAAGCCCCACATCCTCGCAACTGCTTACAGCCCTGTCCCTTCCCTTCCCGGCTTGTGCGTGGTGGTAATAAGAGCAATCTTGAAGTTGTCAGTTGCCGGCTACCTACATAAGGCAGCCGTCGCCGTCTTCTCCTTCCCCGTTGCCCGACCACAAGGGACTCACCATCAGACCAGCAGACGACCGAACCATTTTCAAGTGCAGCACCAACTTCAGCCTCCGCAATCATTCAAATACAACTACCTTCTGCTCACTCACCGATCGGCCTCTGCCCAGCAGCAACACCAAGTGCTTTTCACAACACAACGCCACCTTCAACCACATATCAACATGCCTGCCCAGCGCCCTTCCCAGCTTCCTCCTTGCCCCGGCCCCCCGCCGAGCCGCCCTCTTCCCCCGCTCCCCAAGCGTGGGTAAAGGCAAGGGAAAACCTACCGATCAAGGACCGACATCTTCTCTCGCTGTCGTCATCGTGTCACCAGGTCTAGCCCGCTTCATCCACAGGATAGCGATAGATCGACCACTTTATTACTTTGCTGTAGACGCGAGGCTACCGCTCGCGTTGGCCGCACACCTTCGCAAGCCGAACGCCATATCGCTCACTGCATGCTTCAACCCCCCCGCGCAGCTGCTCTCAGCAGCCCCCGCTATCATCAGCCGACACCGGTGCCACCAATATCCTCGGAATGGGGAGCCGGCTCCAACGCCTCACGTCGGCAACGAGTGCCCGTCTCGACTTCCACCGCATTCCTTGTAAGCACCCAGAAAGCTGGGCTCGCGGGGAACGTCAAGTCCCTTTCCAACTTACGAACATCTGATTCAACACCGGCGCCTGCCATGACGCGGACTGCATTCGACATGTACTACCACGCTTGTTACGGACCATTTTAATCGACTGCGCTTGTTTTCCTTTTCACCTTGAAGCAATGAAGGAGGAATCGGGGGTTATGAAAGAACGTTCATGTTTGGGATCCTAGAACAGGATTCATCTGTACTACTATGGGAGCATTGGGACTGGCGCATCACAAGATACCATCGTCGCCTATACACTTGGGACAGCAGTGCTATAGGATGACTGCTTACGGATATGGGAGGGCATGGGAAGCGCGGGGTATCGAGACAACTCGGATGGAGCTTTCAAGCAAGCAACACCAGAATGTCGACGCGCAATGCTTTTTTTTTTTTTTTTTTAACAGTTCTACAAACCTGAATAATGAGTTGATCGCAATGCGACTGTTCACTTCGATGCTGCCTTTGTCCCACTCTTGAACGTGATGTAGCCATCTTGAAACACGACTCGTGATCGCTCGCATGCCATTTTGATGTTCAGTGGGGGTTTGATGCAATTGCGACACCTTGATTGCTCCACCACGATGTAACGGTTTCGGAGACTTGTTACCATAGTCGAGCTTCGAGACGAACAGCTTGAGCCGAAGTTTGGCATTTTTCTCTGCATTCCAGATTTCCTATTGAAGATCACCGGATTCACGATGTGAGAGCGACGCAGCCATGGGCCACAGATTCATCTAGTTTCTCAGCAGGGAGGTCTGGTTCCCCATTTTCCCTGAATGAACGAGACGAGCAATATCGATGTCAAAGCTGAAGTGTCTTTCGCCTTGCCATGCTGCCGATCGCGCAATGGCTGTCGCCTGACCTGGTTTTCAAGCTCGCAAATTCATCTTCGCCTTCGTTACAGATACCGAACTGGGCATAGAGTATGCCCCGAAAAGAGAAACGAGCATTTAATGCACGCCCCGCCGAGACTTCTGAGGTCTAATTTACGATGCCGTTGCAACAGGCATGATATCCTCTGTGCTCGTTCGTGTTCGCTAGTTGCTATGTGTCGTCGTGTTGCACGATGACTTGACTCATTTGTCTTGTCCTTTGTAAGAGGAACGGTAGATGTCACAGAATTGTCATGGGACTCGAGTTTTATTTGCCCTTGTCCGTTTTCCCCAATGATGATGGCGGGGGTGTTGCATCGGTTACTCGCGTTGGAAGTACGAAACGCCTCATCGTCTACACCATAGGTTACCTACGGAGTACCTACATAGGCAAGGCCCCGGGTTTTGCCTCGACTGATTATTTCGGCTTCCCGTTTGGGATGACAGACGGATGGAGATGTTTTCCTTAAATGCTTTTGCGGCGAAATATTCCGAAAACTCGTGCATTTGGTTTGCTGCGGACCGGAAACCCCCACGCTTCTTGCAGCAACATGTTTTCCTTATCCCGAGCACTGGGGTGGTTTGGGTCTTTTTCTTGTGGAGGTGCCCATCTGTTCATTCCTGATGATCAGTTCAAAAATCAAACCAGACCGCTTTGCGGAAGTACGTTACTTCACTACGGGACGTGGAGGACGGTGATGGCGGGGCCGGAGCTTGTGAGGTCTTGGGTTAGAATCATGGGGAGTGTGCTGGTTCGATGCTGGGGAATGTCGAGAGGATTTCCCAAGAGTTGTCTCCACTTTGAAGCTCTCTTGGAAGTTGCCGGCTCCCGGATTTTAGTTCAGATGTGGACTGCATGGTTTGGGCATGATTTCGTCAGCGGCGCAAGGATGTGTCTCTGGGGCTTCATCCCCGCTGCTGCACTGTGATGCTGCAGTCGGCCCGCGTGTTCCACTGTCCAAGATGATGAGATGAAAATGCTTGCAGCTGCATGGTTGTTGGTTATCGTAGCGATTGGTTATCATCACGTGGGTTCGTGCTGGAAAAAGTTGGAGCTGGACACGGTCTCGGCGTTGCCAGACGTGAAGGCATTTTTCAAAGAGAGAAGAAGTGTAAATGTTCCGATCTAAATCGGCCAATTGACTGAAATTCAACTGCCAGTACTGCAGCAGCAATCCAATCACATTCACCGGGGATCGCAATCATGGTCCTTCAACTCCACATCTGGGGCCCGGCGTTTGGCTTGCCCTCAATTGACCCTGAGTGCCTCGCGACAATCGCATTCATCTCCCAGGTCCTCGACAGCCAAAAGTATACCCTCGTCCAAAGCAGCCCATCTGCTGTCCCAACGAGCAAGTATCCCCTCTTCTCTTTCAGTTATTTCAACTAATGGTCGAACAGACCAACTCCCCACCCTCTACGATCCCGCCACCAGCCTCTGGTATTCCGGCTTCAGGAAAATAACCCAGCATGTCGAGCCCGCACAGACAACCCAGAAACCCAGCCCCGACGCATCCGCTTACGCAAGCTACCTGTCACAACATGCGCTCCCATTATTGTCGCTCTCATTATATGTCTCATCATCAAACTACACATCAACGGTACGCCCTGCCTACTCGGCCATCCTCCCCTTCCCGCTGGCTTGGACAGAGCCGCCTGCGCTACGGGCAGCAATGGTCCGTCGCGCTGAGCATCTAGGCATGTCAAATTTAGACACAGATGCGGAAGCAGGACGGGAAGAGGCGGCAGAACGAGCCGAGGCTGCGGCGGGTTGGGTGCAAATTCCCAAGGGGCTACTAGGAGCAAAGAGGGGGGTGGGTGAGGCTTTGGCGCCAGAGCAACGAGCAAGAATACGGCTTGAGGGACTGGCTCAGGAGGTTCTTGATGTGCTGGCTGACGTGGAGTGGGATGAACAGGATCCCGCGTCACAGTCTCTGGTGTGGGCCTATCTGGCACTAATGGCGGTGCCGGAAGTACCAAGAGCTTGGTTGCGCGAGATCATCCAGAGGAAATATCCCGGTCTAGCAACCTTTGTGGTGGCAAAGAGAGCGGACTGGTTTGCCCCTGGGGTGAAAGAGCTGCCATGGAAGCGAAAAGTTGATCACGATGGGGCTGTGAGTATTGTGACGAGGTTTTCCCACGGGCTAGTCGGCGGTGTCCCGGTATTGGGGGAGGCGTGGAGGAGGTGGATGGCAGGGTGGAGGGGGAGAGCAGTCCTTCGAGACGAAGGTCTTTCTGAAGGTCCTGGAGAATTGTTGAAGATTGCAGGAGCAGGGCTTGCGCTCTTGATCAGTGCAGCACTATGGCAAAAGCTGCCGAAGCTTGGCGCGCCCGTACAAATATGGGAGAGACCAATTCCAGGTTTTCTAGGGATGGGAGCAGCAGGGCTGATGCTCGGTGGACTGGCTGGAAGCGACACATGGATGTAGGATGCTATGACAAAAAAAATTGAGGATGATCACCAGAGTTTGAGAGATGGTTGTCTGATTCGGGAGATCGCGGCAGACACCTGACACATAGGTACCAGCGTTTCTCAGTCTCGTCTCATCGGTCACGAACAATGCAAGAATCGTAAATCATAGCACACGGAGCCAGCCGAATCTTCACTCGCGGCTAACATTACTTCCTTTTCTCTCGGGGGTTTTCAATGCCAATTCTCAAAAATGGTGTCATCCTGTCACCCGTTGCATGCATGTGTGAGTCTAGACCCCCTGGAATAAACCGGACTGGTCCGCCCTGCCGAGCTCGGGCCTTGCCGTTGCGGGGCACGGCGGCTTCTGACATCAAGCGAATATCTTATCAGCGACGCCGTCCCAGCTCGATGACCAGGTGGAAAAAAAAAAAAAAGCAGAAGGTCGACACAACGGCCAACGCTGCCACGGACCCGTCCACACACGGAATGACGCCCACTTGACCCGCTCTTATCGAACTGAGCGAATCGAGCACAAAACATGTCGCAACTCGCGAGCAAGACGCCCCGGGGCCTAAGCCGGAGTCTGGCAACTGCTTGGCGCCTACCACAGACATGCGTCCCGCTTGCCACCACGAGCCAATCTGTCCGACATAACTCAACGGGGAAGAGGGATCCTAATAGAGACTTCAAGGGGCAGATGGTGCAGAGCATTTCGCAGCGATTGGCTCGTGAGAGAGCCGACCTCGAGCGCATCGGCGAGATCCGCGAGAAGACGGCCGTCGGTAGGAACTGGTCTATCACCTTGATGGTCCTCTTCGTTGGCGGAGCCTCGTGGATTCTCGGTTCCAAGTACCCTCGCGATCCCGATCCGGCCTCAACCGTCCCTCTCAGCTCGACGCGCCCACCAATTCACAAGACCGGACGAGCCGAGCTCGAGGCTGCGTGGGCGGACTTTGTCGACATTGTCGGCAAGGAAAACGTTAGCACTGTCGACGACGATGTCCAATTGCATGCCACGTCCGATTGGTCGTCTCATCAGGCCGATGCCTCCCACAAGCCCTTCTGCGTCGTCTATCCCGCCACGACCGACGAGGTGTCGCGCGTCGTGAAGGTGTGCCACTCACGTCGCATCCCCATAGTCGCCTACAGCGGCGGCACGAGTCTCGAGGGCCACTTTACGCCGACGCGTGGCGGAATCTGCGTCGACTTTGCTCGGATGAACAGGATCCTCGCACTGCATAAGGAAGATCTGGATGTGGTGGTCCAGCCTGCTGTTGGGTGGGAACATCTCAATGAAGAGCTCGCTGAGCAGAACCTCTTCTTCCCACCCGACCCGGGCCCGGGAGCTATGATCGGTGGGATGATCGGCACCGGGTGTAGTGGTACCAATGCCTACCGGTATGGCACTATGCGCGAGTGGGTACTTTCACTCACCGTCGTTCTCGCTGACGGCACCGTAATTAAGACCCGCCAACGTCCACGCAAGAGCAGTGCGGGCTACGACTTGACGAAGCTGTTTATTGGTTCCGAAGGCACTCTCGGGCTCGTCACTGAAGCCACACTCAAGGTGACGGTAAAGCCGGTCGCGACCTCGGTCGCCGTTGCCAGCTTCGGGTCAATCCGGGAGGCAGCCGACTGTGTAGCGCGTGTTGTTGGAGACGGCATACCTGTCGCAGCCGTTGAGATTCTCGATGAGGACCAGATGCGTTTCATCAACCACGCCAAGTCCACAACACGCCAATGGAAGGAAGCGCCCACCATCTTCTTCAAGTTCAGCGGGACCGACAGCGGCGTCAAGGAGCAGGTTGCCATTGTGCGTAACATTGCTAAAAAGAATGGTGGCAAGTCGTTCGACTTTGCCCGCAACGCCGAGGAGCAGGTAGAGCTGTGGAGCGCTCGCAAGGAGGCCCTGTGGAGTGCCATGGCTATGCGCAGGCCGGGCGACCACGTTTGGACAGGTGATGTGGCCGTCCCTATGAGCAGACTGCCGGATATTATTGAGCAGACAAAGAAGGATCTGAAGGGCTCAGGCTTGACGAGCTCTATTGTTGGGCATGTTGGTGACGGGAATTTCCACAGTATGTGTCCTGGTGAGGATTTATCGCAGACGCTGACATGATGCAGTTGTTTTGCTATACAACGATGCCGAGCGGGGGCTGGCCGAGGACTGCGTCCACCGCATGGTCAAACGAGCGGTTGATATGGAAGGCACTGTGACGGTGAGTGCGGTGACGCTCTCTTGTATTAGTGGAAGCTAACCACTGAATAGGGCGAGCATGGTGTTGGACTGGTGAAGCGAGACTATCTGCCACACGAGTTGGGCGAGACGACGGTAGACGCGATGAGAAAGGTGAGGCAGTCATGTACACGGAAGCAAGCTGATACTGACGTGCAGCAGATAAAACTGGCATTTGATCCCCTGTGTATCCTGAATCCTGACAAAGTGGTCCGTATACAAAAGCCGGTGAAGGGTGAAGTGGCAGAGTGGTGATTGTTGTGTGAAAGTTGTAGGATGAGCGTGAACAGAGCATGTGTAGAAAATCAACGATTTAATAATTTCCGAGTCATTCAAGCATTTAGAGCGATGTCTACCATGGTATAGTAAAGTCACCTGTCACCAAAGAGACCCGAATCCTCAGCCTACCGGGACGAAAGGTGAGGTCGGTAACAGAAGCAAAACTACAACTCTAGGAGCTTTTCATCAGTCTCGTTGACTTAGTCTTGACCTTTGGCCAAGGGTAAATAAGTATGTCTAATACGATGGAAAGTTGATGCTTACGTAGTGCTCCAGGGTAGGTGGTGAATAATGCGGAAAGAATGGTGACTACCTCAAAGGCTTGCCGAAGCAGGAAAGAACCGGGTTATTTGCCACATCTGTTTGAAATGCAAGATGATACGGGGAGAGAAGAAAGAAGAAAAAAAACGGAGGAGGAAAGGAGAGAGGACCAATGCCTGGCTGCGGATCAGATGGAGATAACTAAAGTTAAGGCGTGCAATAAAAAAAAGTAAACATAAAGATATGTTGACAAGAGTGAGATTCGAACTCACGCCCTTTCGGACCACGGGGAGGTTGTCAAGGTTAAACCTTAACGTGGCGCCTTAGACCAACTCGGCCATCTTGCCTTGTTCACTTGTTAATTGACCGAGCAGAGTAGTATATATGCACTTTGACATAACTTTCCACTATCTACTGGAATCACTTACAAGCGGTCTCACTTGACGACTTATGTGCATGGAACGAAATTTCCCATCTGCTTCATCATGATTTGAAATACTATTCAGGGTTTCATTGCTCTGCATGGACGGTAAAGTCCAGATTTCTGGTCACAGCAAGAGACAAACGGACGCGCACGAGCATAGTCCCCAGTCCGGCCGGTCAATCAACCCACACGCGCAGTTTATTTCGCTTCCCTTGCGACGACCGTACTACCGCCTGCAGACCACAGCATCAAACACGCCAATCTTCGGGGATAAAAATGACATACGACTGGGAACTCTATCGAGAAGAATGCTACCGACTCTATGTTGAGCAGAAAAAGTCTCTCGAGCAGGTGGCGGCGCATATGCGTGCCGTGCACAACTTCACGCCGAGGTAAGCAAGCAAACGGGAGGAGTATCACCATGTTGTCATCTGCTTCGCCGTAGCATATCCACCTCCTCGCCAAGCCCACCTCCTTCTCCTTTACAAGTTGGAAGATCAGCTGACCCGACATTGACAAAACGACAGCCGTCGTGGTTTCCAAACGCAGTTCAAACGCTGGAATTTCCCGCGCCGACTACGATTAGCATGGAAAGATGAGCGGCTCGTGGCGCGGGTGCGCGAGCTGTGGGGTCTCAATGTCCCGCAGCGTGAGATGCTGGTCCAGCTGCAGAGGGAGGGGTTTGATGTCGAGATGAAGCATTTGGTTCGGGTACGGGCTCGTTTTGGTTTGCGGCTGAGAGAGTCGGTCGGTGCGTTTGGGATGCGGCGCGCTTATCCGGATGAGGAAGACGAGGAGGAGGAGGAGGAGGAGGGGGGGGGGAAGGAGGATGACGATGAGGAAGAGGAAGAGGAGGGAGATGGAGAGAACGAGGAGGGTGATCCGAGTAGAGGTGGGTATCAGGCCGGGGGTCAAAAGTCTGGACCGACACCCAAAGAGCTCGCATTCAGAGAAGAAAGGAAACGTGCCCGGGAGATGGACTCGTTGGAAAAATTCAACACCAAGAAACGCCGCCGAAGAACCAAAGGCTATGCTGGCCTTCCCGCGGACCCTCCCGGCCCTCCTCGCTTCCCATCAGAGACGACGATCGTTGAGGCCAGGCAGATTCTCGAACTCGACTTGGACGAGTACAAGGCATTTCGCCAGAAATTCCAGGCCATCTGCGAGGCGTCCGGTGTCAGCAAGAAGACGGATTGTGGGCCAGAGAAATGGGAGGCGGCCAAAGACCAACTCATCCGCGAGAGCATGCATCTGCGTGCCATTATGTGGGATCAAGAAAACATGGACAAGAAACGCCTCGCCATTGATGTCATTGCCTGCGACGTTACCAAGAGGATGCGTGGCTACAGCAAGGTCATTGGTATCGCCCAGGCCAAAACAATTCTGAAGCTTGATCCGCAGGAGGGCAGGGAGATACGAGCTTCACTCTACCGCATCCTGGCTGAGGATAAGTTCACCTGCAAAAACGAGGAAGGGGAAGAACGCTGGCTGGAGCTCAAGAACAAGTGGTTCGAATCGTGTGAGCTGATGCGCCGTGTCCTCGCCATGCCGACAACAGACGTGGAGAGAGAGACGGCATCGAGGGCCATCGATGTTCTCGCTCGGGATGCAACCAGAAGATATCGCGATGATTCCAATAAAGGAAAGCTCTCGACGGATGTGCCCCCCAAAGCGCCAAAGCCAAAACCCACCCAAAAGCCCAAGGCAAAATCCGTGGCACTGACCGAGACGACTTCAACCGAGACGGGCGCGGTACCAGAGTATAGCTTTGCCTCGGCGAATCCCGAGACGCCTAACAGACAAAGGCGCCCTCAGCTTGGGTCATCATCGACAAGCAACATAACACATACTCAAGCCCGACTCCTACCTCCAGACATGTTAGACTCCGCGGAGCCGGACATGCCAATGGATGATACCCTTCTTCTCTCCCCAGATCCCCCGAACCCTTTTGCGGACAGTCAGTATTACCCTAACCCATCTGCAGCCGCCCCGGTCTACCAACACCAGCACCAACACCAACATCCACACGTGTCCGTACCGGCACTCGCGCCTGCTTCCGCCCCCATCGCCTCCACCACTATCGGCGTTTACTTCCGGCTCGACCCAACCTCATCAGTCTTCCCCGGCACAGTCGCGTCCTCCATGTGGATCTCTACCATCTCATCACGCTCCATCAACGAACTCCGCAGCGCCGCGACGGAAAAGTTTCCGGGCGTGTTGTGTATCGCCATCCAGGGAATCATCAAGGATGGCAAGGGGGGAGAGCTCCCGCTGCCGATAAGCGACGACGCTGAGCTAGATACCTATTTGCAGCATGTTCAGGGGGTGATGGCGCCGACGTTTAATGTGCAGTTGGTGTCGGCGGGCGGGAGGGAGTGGATGTCTTAATGGATTTCATTCTGGGAACACGCAAGCCGTTTTACTGCTTCGGCTTGTAATTTTACCATCCATGTTATTTGATCAGGGCTTCTGATACGGCCGTATGTAATTCTTGGACAAGGCGCATTAGATGCTAGATACCATTGCGGCTGCGTTGATTAACATACTATCTTGCAGACAGTTTGTCCGCGACAAGTGCAACCGCCCAGCATTGTGTTCTCTCTCACGTGTCCGAGTCGTTGAATCTCTCCAGCAAGGCCTTTCTTTCATGCCGTCTGCCAGACCAACAAGTTCGTTCGTGATGGTTGCATGAAGGTGGTGTGAGATGCCAACCTGCACGCCAAGAAACACCACAAGAACCTGTATCTCATACACGTATCCTAATCCCGAACAAATCTCATATGCAAAGCCGCCAATACCAAAAACATGGCGCAAGCTGGGGTAATGGCTATGATACAAGGTTATAACCTCGAAACATAACCTCTAAACAGTTCAATATTTCAGCAACCCCCTGTCCCCTCGCTCACACTCGCACCCTCCCCCTTACTCGCCACTCTCGCCCTCTTCACCTCCCCTAGCAAGTCACACCACTCCTCCGGCCGCCTCCTGCCCCCAGAGTAGACCTCATTCAGGTACCCTTCCACATCTCTTGCAAACGCCAGTAGCTGTTCCTCCCCGCCCCATTCGGCCATAGCCATCAGTCCCACAGGAAGGATTCCCTCATGGGGCTTGTCTTCGGGCGGAACATAGCCCGCTGGACAGGAAACGGCGGGGCATCCACTGAAGTTGGCGTACCAAGTGAAGCCAATGTTGGAGATGGCGCGGTTCCCGTCCTGCAGTCCGTAGGTTTCGTCTCCCGCTGTGATGGGCCAGCCGGCAGACGGGGTTGTAGGTGTGAGGATGAGGAGGCCGGGGTATTTTTGGTAGAGCCACGCGAGATGGCTCATGATGACCTGGCGGATCTGGGCATACTTGAGGAGGTCGATGGCGGGGGTGTGGGCACCGACAGAGAGGATGACACAGTTGGGCGCGCTGAGGGGGCGGAGGTAGTTGGCTGGGTTGGAGACGCGGGATTTGGCGCCGTCGACGCCCTCGAGGAGGCAAAGGGCGGCATGAGCGAGCTGGCCTTGGCGGAGGTAGGCGAGGGAGATGTCGACCACTTCGTAGCCGCCGCGGGTTGAGGATAGGTGCGCGATGGCTCTGTCCATGGCTTCGCGGACGTTGGCGTCGGCGCGGGCAACCCACTCGCGGCAGACGCCGAGGTACTTCTTGGCCGAGGGGGGTGGTGGAGTGGATGTGGCGAAGAGATTTTGGTTCGGGTCGGCAGGGTTGGGCTGGCTAGTGATGCGGTAGGCAATAGCTAGGTCGGCTGCGGTCGAGGCCATGGGAGAGATGGCACAGACGGTAGAGTTCTGTGTGGCCAGGCGGTTGTGCGTTACCTTGAGCCCGTACACACCGCAAAAGGCTGGAGGAATACGGGATGACCCACCGGCATCGGTGCCGAGGGCGATGGGCACAGTGCCGGCACAGAGAGCTGATCCAGCGCCCGACGAGGAACCGCCTGGGTAGTGCAACTTGCTGTACCAATTTTGCGGAGTCCCAGTGGCAGCGTTGCAGCCTGTCGTGTCTAGACCTATCTCATGCTGGTTCATCTTGCCCATCATAATGGCGCCTTGCTCGATGAGCTTGAGAACGGGCCATGCCGTTTCCGTCTCGGGTTTGCGGAAGTAGGGCTCACGCTTATCCTCTTTCATGGCCATGGTCGAGACAAAGCCCTCGACGGCAATATCGTCCTTGACGCCAAACGGCACGCCATCGAGAATGCCCAGGGGCTCCTTGGCAGCCCATCGGCCTGTCGATGCCCTCGCGGCCGCCAGCACGGCCTCCACATCCGTCTGCAGCCACGCTACGGCGTACTTGGACCGTGGCGACTCATCACGCCGGATCAGCGGTAGCAAGGCTTCAACCACCTGCAACGGTGTGGCTTCGCCTCGGCTGTACACCCCATGGTAGTCAGCAACTGAGTAGAACCGCCCGGCCAGATCCCCTGGCTGCGGCAGCTGCAGCTCGGGAGTCAACTCCTCCATCACCTGAGGTGAGCCATCGGAAAGGGGAATGACATCGGGCTGTTGTTTGCGGCATCAGCAACTTTGTTTCTATCCAACACCCAAGGGAAAACCAAGGTCAAAAATACCTGAAACCTCCAAACCTCAGTATCCAGCCCTGGCGTCTGCCTCGGCTCGCCGAATCGGGCGTTACTCCAAAGCCAAGCCTGGATCCATTTTGTGCGGGCGACGCTATATTCATTTTTCAAGAAAATTGATTAGCTGTTGCCCGTTCCCTCTTTGGCATCCTGCCATGCAAGTTAATTGCCACTGCAGCCCCAATACCGTACTGTTACAGCACACTTCTTCTCGGCGCTGCATCCAGTGGATGCATTCCGGCAGCGCGCCAAGGCGTCGGATACAATGGATCCTTCTATCCATCCATCCAGCTGTCATTATCAGTGCAAATTGTCTTGCCTTGCAATATTGGGGTGGGGGGCGGGAACACCAGGTATATGAAATAAGATCCCGAAACAGAAGGTGAGAACCGAATGGAAAAGAACATACACAGCCGAGGCAACAAGCAGCGGTAGCCCACGCAGCGTCGGGTTGCGATCCTCCTCGGGTGCAAAATGCAGCGCCTCGGCTGACGCTGGCTTTGCACCGGGGTGATTGGCGAATCGTTTTGCCATTTTTTATCTTGATTTTTTCTAATATCCTTTTTGACCTGTAACGGCTCGCGATTCTTTTTATCGTGAGAAGTAGAAAGAGTGGACCTAGGGTGTTTAAAAATGGAGAAGAGGAACGGCGGGGGATTCTTTGAATGGGTTAACGGGAAATGAATCGAGATGGAGATGGGAGATGGCCCAATGCAATGTCCCGATTCCTTTGCTTTTCTGTTCTCTTTTTTTCTTGAGAGAGGGGTTGGTTCGTTGGTTGGTCGACTAGTGGGTAGGGTACCTAGGTAACTACCTACCTGACCTAGGTAGTTACACACACAAAAAGACAAGCAAAAGAGCAAATGGTTGGTTCCTAGGTAATGTAGATAGATAGATAGGGCACGAGCCTGCGGCGGAGAATGGTGAGAGTAAGAGTGAGGTGAGGTGAGAAGCACAGAGGTTGTTCCATGGTGAGGTGAGCATTTTAGTTTCCCCGAACGGGATACCGAGGCAATGGGTGTTTGTTAGTTCATTCTACAACTACACTCACGGTAACAATCTGCCTCGTTCCTTTTTCTTATTTCTGCGCCATGCGGCGTTACCTAATGCTACTTAGTACCGGTATCGTATGCTACTAAGGTAGATCTGTCTACTAGTGTACTGACTGTAACGAAGAAAAGAACATCAATCCAGGTCCGGGGTCCAGTCGGCAGATGGATGCAGCCAGGGCTGAGGGCCTCTGCGGCTGGCACTGTTTACAGCTCCGTGCTCTACCCTGGACGCTTGCCTGAATTGAAAGCACCACGTAATTTCCATGCTAGAATCTCCAGATGAAATTTCTGCAAAACATTGTGGGCATGACTGCACAATCACCGAAAGGAAGAGCTTGCAAATCGAACGAAGTCAGCTGCTTTGATGGCACGGCAATCTTATTGGTTTCTTCACTTGTTGGGTCTTGTCTCGCCGCTTCCCTGCAGTGTCGTATCTGCTGTGATTCATTGCGGGGGATGTTCCGCCCCCACCAAGGTTCAACATCGGATGGACCAAGAAATAGCAGTAACGAATTCCAGAGTAATGTACAATCCACGAATCCGTCTGTTTTCCAGGAAGCTAGCCAGATAAAACATAAGTCGGTTCCTAATCCAGTGACCTGATCCCATCCACAGCAACCGAGGTATCCCAAGGCAAGGGTGTATCCGTATCCGTATCCATAGGATCTCGAGTTTGTTCCGGCCAACCAGCCACCAAGGCCACCCAAACAGCCAGCCATGACCATTCCCATCAAAACCACGCAGAATCGGAAAGTCAAAAAAGAGCACAAACTGTCCTGATCCCTTTCTCGTCCGAGAAACTGGGATGTATCCGCTCTCGCCGAACGCCTTGTCTCGAACCAAGCCAAACCAAAGCTGCCGAACCCAACCAGTTCACTGACTCGACCCCAATGAGGGGAAAAGAAGAAGGAAAAAAAGAAGGGAAAAAAATCCCGAACCGGAGATACTCCGTCGGAAACCAAGCTCAAACCCAGAATCAAGCCAAACGCAGTCGAAATCCCCGTAGGTCTAATGACCAGCCACCTTCGTTATCCGTGTCCTCAGTGTGTGAGAAGAAATGCAGTCATAACATCATGGTGTGGTATCATGTTTCTTTCCTGTCCCCAGCTGCTACTACAGCTTTGTGTATCCGTGCCCCAGTCCAGGTCCGTCCATCCACTCGTCCATCCGTGTAAGTATTCGTCTCTTCTGCTGTTGAAGTCTCGAAGGGCAACCGTGAAATCTAGCATGCGGAAATGGTGAAAGTGTTGTTGTTTTGTATGTCTCAGTCTCGAGGAGTCGAGGGCTTTGTTGTGGGTCGCTGTCAAAAGCAAATTCCAAATTGATGCGTGATGTGCTCCTTGCTCATTTGCCGCTGAGTCTGAGAATCTTAGTCCTCAGCCAGAGGATGAAACCTTGCCAGTAAGTCTGAGTCTTCCGTTTCGCAGCGCTTCCCCGCCGTGGCCGAGCCTGCTCGAACCGCACATCCTTCACGCCCGGAGGCAAAGCAGGGCCAAATGCTGGTAGAGCTGTCTGTCCATCCGGGACGCTCTCGTACTTTCGGCTGGCAAAGTCCATGGGCTGTTTCTCCCCAGTGACGCCGTCATCGTGTCTGCCGTACGCGGCTAGGGCATCCCGTGACGAATTTCCAGTCCAGAATCCCTTGCCCAGGCTTGAGCCACCCGATTGGTTCCCGACGGTTGCGGGGGCCGAAGACGTCGAAAGGCTGGTGGGAGTGGTCTTCCTAGATGCCGACGGGCGATGCGGGGGTTGGTACTCGGCATCGCTCATGCTTCCCTTGCGTGCCGATTCCTTCTCGATACGGCTGGCCTGCTTGGCATCCCGCCGCTCGCGCTTGCGGATCATCTCGCGGTCGTATTTCTCCTCCTTAACACGCTCGCGCTCCTCAAATCTGCGCCGCGCCGCACGAATGTTCTCTGCGCGGGCTGCCGTGTCCAGCTCGGATCGGCTTCGTAGGCGAGGGAAGCCCGCGGCCTCGAGCGAGCTACGTAGAGGAGACATTGGTGCTGCCGAAACTGAAGATGTGGGTGAGGCAAGAGAGGGTGGGGGGAAAGTGCTTGGGGAATCTAGTGTGAGGTTGAGATTCAGGTCGGAATGGCTCGCGTTTGCGGTGAGGCTACCATGTGCAAGGCGGGAGGCAGGCGCAGGCGTGGACCTTCCGGTGTTGATGCGGAGGGGCCCTGCCGGCGCTGTGATATCAGTGAAGGAAGCTGTGCGCTGGCTGGCCAGCGAGGGGCGGCGCAGATTGGATTGAGAAATGCTAGGCGGAGGGTGATGAATGTGAGGGGGCTGCGAGAGGGCATTCGTCAAATCGTCGTCGTCATTCTCCGTGATGGTCGGGGAATAGTCTCTGGCGTTGTCAAACGAGGCCAGCGAGTTGGCGTAGGATATTGGCGGGGTCGAGGTGCGCGGAGTCTGCTGGAAAGGATGCACAAAGCCGCCGCGAGAGGTGCTCCCCGTCGAGGCCTGCGAGGCCGAGCGGCCGTGCTGGAACTTTCGGCTGCCGGTGCTGCCGGGAGCGTTGTTTGGCCCAGTTATCGCACCACCACCAGCATCGCCAGCGCCGTAATGGCCGGCAAAAGCAAAGCTAACATCTTTTGCTGAACTCGAGCGAGAGCCATAATTTCCACTCCACGCAGCAGGTGTTTCGGCCAGCTCCGGCGCCTGTTCATCCCACCCACGATCCAGATCGAGAGAGTTTTTCTCCGAATGCGAGAGCTTCTTGAGGATGGGCTTCACCACCTGCACTTTGGCCCTCGGCTTGGTGATCTTATTGGACAGGCCACCCGAGTGCACCGCGTGCCCGCCGTAAGAAGCCATGGCCGTCGTCGATGGCGCGCAGACCGAGGGAAGGCGGGCAATTGAGCGTCGTCGTCGATTGCGGCGGGAATGCTGGCGGGAATTGGGAGGTGCGAAGTGGCGGGAGCGGGGAAGATTGAAACGGCTGTCGCCGTATCACGACGAGCGGGGGAATCGAGACCGCCAGTTCGGATGCATCTGATGCTTCGCTGCGTCTGCGGCGCACGGCTCTACTTGCCTCTCTTTTGCAGCAAAATCAACTGGCCGCGTGCTGCCTAGGATAAGAATGCCGCGGGAGGCGATGCGATGGAAGGATGACGAGTTCCCGGAGGCGAGGTCGCAAACCTCTTCTCGGCGCTGCTTTGTTGTGACGCACCCAGCAACCGCAAGCAACACAAGGCCAGCCCGCTCAGCACTGATTCAGCCTCATTCCTGACTGTCCTTTCAAAATTCAACATGTGCAGAGGTGGGGAGAAGGTCCCGGGGGCGGGCCCGACAGGGGTTTGGCGCGGCCGGGAGGAACGACGCACAAACCACAGAGCAGGCAAAGCGGCGCGCGGGTCCTGGAATTGACGACCCAGATACGAAATGATTGGGAGACGATCAGAGTTAAAATGGCTCAGATCCTCAGTTCCAAAGACGCGGGCCGCGAATCAATCCGACGCCATCAACAACAACACAACAACATGCAACAATGAAGGTGCGACAATGCTGCGACCAGGTGATGAGCCAAGGGAAATACGCCCGGCCGACAACAGTTTTCCGACATGGTTCTGCGGGCTCACTGCTGCGCACCAAGGAAAGAAATTCGCTCGCCCGGAATCCCGACGGAGCCGTCGTCCCCGCTTCTCTGGTGGCAATTCGATAGGGTGCGCCTCCATACATACACAGCTGGACACGACGGACGGCTTGGTTGCTTGGTCGCTTCCTCAGACACCGCCGAACAAGTTTGCGCCGTCTCGAATGGCCCGTCTCACCATGACAATTTCCCTCTTTTTCCGTATCTCGCCTCTGTGACAAACAACCGAAACACTGCAGACACGGCCGCCTTCTCTATCTGAGGCTTTGAATGCTTAGCACTCGGCTTGTTAAGCCGCTCCGCTGGCTGCGCTTGGGGAACTTCCAGTTCTTGGCGTTCATGATGGATCCCCCAAAAATTCCTCCTCACGATCAGCTGATGGTGCACACTGCACACAGAGCCCACTCTTGCACCAATCATCAACCACCCTGGTTTCCCCTCTCGCGGCTCGCCTCGGTGACCCCAACCGACCAGAAAGCCCCTCTTTGTGTTCCTTCTTGGGTCTCTGGCCACAAAGTATATACTTGCCACTCATGCCATGGCATCAGGGTACTTTGTATTGCACATGCCTCTACATCACCTTTGCTCTGTAGCAAACTGGAGAGGAAGGAGAAGTGACATCCTAATAAGCATCCACCAAGACTCCATTCGATATCTTCAACGCACATTAGCTTCCTCGGGGACGTGGGTCGATTTATCGAATAGCTGGTGTAGGCTGCAGAAATGCCGACTCGCGGGCATACAGAGTCAGACCATGCGGACCAGTGCGGAGCCCATGCGGGGGGGGACGAAGGGGCTTTTATGTCTTGCTCGATTCATCGACATACATATCTTCGAAGGTCACGGCAAATACCGTGACACGCTCGCTCTGCCGGCCCGCAGGTGCTTGTTGTCGACCTTGGCTGTCCTCTGTCTTCCTATTGCTTCCTTTCTTTCCTTCTTCTTGTTTTGATGCTCCGCCCGCCTGCATTGCTGCATTGCATATGAAGAAGCTAGTTTCTACGTCTGCTGCATGCCGTCTATGTGCGAGGCAGCCTAGACTACCTACCTATCCACCTACCTTCCTGTCTAGGACTACCCACCCTATCATGTTCAGCTTCACTATTCCAGGTCTCTCAAATCTTTTTTGCCTGCCGGCCTTGTTGGCATTTCATGATTGTGACGAGGTTACCTCCCCTCCTCCTCCTGAAACCGGGAAACGGTATTGGCTTTCTGTTCCAGCTACTCTACTCCTATTCCCTGATCAGAGCAGAACAAGACTAGGGGAAAAAGTAGATGTACCTCGCCATATCCCTGCTGGTCTTGCTTTTCTGTTTTTTGTTCTCTGCTATCTATCTATCTACCTAGCTATCTATTCTGGTTGCTCTGCCGGGCTTAAACTCTGTAGATAAAGTTCATCTACACTTACTCCAGCGCTATTTTCTCCCTCCATCCCTGTGGTATTATTATTATTATTATTATTATTATTATTATTATTATTATTATTATTATTATTATTATTATTATTATTATTATTATTATTATTATTATTATTATTATTATTTTT
>Ga0247765_1000480_pt1 | contig 30927 bp, 25 predicted proteins | sample UWRJL106311C6_FD_179949 | JGI IMG/M metagenome (GOLD analysis project Ga0247765, IMG submission 179949) | Plant litter microbial communities from Arlington Agricultural Research Station in Wisconsin, United States - UWRJ-L106-311C-6 | ecosystem: Environmental > Terrestrial > Plant litter >...
TGGAGGGGGCGGCCGGAGGGGCAACCGGAGGCGCGACTGGAGTGGGTGGCTGGATGTGATGGCTTGAGGGGTTGAGTGGGGGGTGAAGAAGTAACTGGAAGGAGAGCGGTCGTCTTGGGGAGTTTAGCGTTGGTTTCTGGGATTCTTTTTACTGCGTTTATCGCATCTAGCATGTTCTCGTCCCGAGTATCCAATTCAAGTATGACCCCTTCTTGACAAGTCACTGTCTTTACTACTCACTCCGCCTTGACCAGCGTGTCGGGATAAACATCCCCCTCGGCGCCCTGCTTTCCACAAATCTTGCCTTTTGGCATGGTGTCTCCCAATTCACACTTGTCCTCTATCGTGGCCCTTCCCTGTCCTTCAAATTTTGTTTTTATTCTACCAAATCAGCACGACTCACAGAAAACAGAAAAGAAAAGAAAAGCAAAGAGAAAAAGAAGGGGGGAGGGGGAGAGGGGAAAGAGGAAGAAGAAGAAGAAAAAGAAAAGGAAAAAGAAAAAAAAAACTTACCCAGAGTCAAGACAAGTCCACTTTTGGAAAATGTGTAACTCCCCATCCCGGTCAGAGAAAGAGAACCAAGTCTCCGTCTCATCGTCGACACTTTCGCCTCCAGCCGCCCAAATGCACTGTCCTTGAACGGTGAGGCCTCGGCGGAAACAAAGACTGTCGAATCCGGTAATTAGATTTACGAGGCGGAAAATCACAGCGCCGCCGCTGCTTCTCATTTCGGGAGTGGAGAAATCGGTAAACCAGTCGGAGAGATGCCATATCGCTACTTCAGAGGAGAGGGATGCGCAGGGTATGGTTGTTGCGATGGAGTGTGCTGCTTGTAGAAAGAGGAGGAAGATGCGGAGCGCCATGTCGTAGAGGGGATTATTAGGCGATGTTGGTGAGATGGGATGTTGATGTTCAAGTTGAAGTTGAAGTTGAGGATGTGACGGGACTGGGCTGGACCGGCCGGCTGAATGGGTAGGTAGATAGGAACTGGACGCGCCGGTAGGGGGGGGTTTATCCGGGGATGGGTTGGGTGACGGGTGTTTCCGTCTGTTGGTTCCTCGCTTGTTTTGGGTGAACTACCATGCCCTCAGCATAAGGCTTACAGTGTATAATGCGCAGCGTCAAGTATGATGTAAGAGAGAGTAAAATATACAAGAGAAGAGAGAGTAAAGTGAGATGCAAGAAAGAGAAAATATACAAGAGAGTGAAGAATATGCCAGAGAATGTAAGAGAGAGTAAAGCAGTGTGCAGTCACGAGAAGACTAGGCCAAAACCACCTAAACACAAAAACAGAGAAACAAAAGAGGTCAACATGACTCCCTTCCATCGAAGGAACAAGAAAAAAAAGAAAAAACTAGTTAGGAACAGCAAAAGGTCACTTGAAAGTATAGGATACAACAGTGGGTTTTATAGGTTTTTATTGATCAGATTCCGAGGATCTTACTACATTTCCTAGAGGAAAAAAAGAGAGAGAGAGAAACCACCCCCGAAAGTAGCAGGGTGATTTGATCAAGTACCGAGCAGATCAAAAAGTCAAAGACCTAATTCCTTAGATAGTAAAAAATTAAGCCTCTGTCTTCTTGATCTTCTTGGCTTGAGGAGCAGACGGCTTGAGTGGCTTTCCCACAGCAAGACGCGTGACGGGAATGACGATGGACGAAGGGTTCTTTGGGGCAGGAACAGCTGGTGTGCTGCTGCTCCTACCCTTGCCCTTGGCACCCTTCGCACCCTTGGCCTTGTTGGCTCGGGGCTTTGACGAAGTGGATGTCTTGGGAAGCGGCGAGAACTTGGTATGGTCGTAATCCGGGTGATCCTTCTTCAAGGCTTCAATCGTAGCCTTGATGAAAGCGTCGGACCACTCGGAACCAGAAGTCGTGTTGTCATCGTAGTCGAGCCATTGCCCATCCTGAGGCCAATGGAAGGCAATAACAGCTGGTTGCAAGGGCGCAACATTCAGCCGCGCAATGCCCTGGGGCCCAAAGCCCAACAGGCGACGAAGTGGTTCCTCGAGCGAAGCCGCCGCCAAGTTGGAAGCCTCAAAGCCAGGCTTCGTCTTGACGTAGGCTTCGTTGGGAAAAGCCCAAGTCCTGTCGGAGCACTTGCAGTGCTGGTTGAAATGCGACTCGCAGTTCGCAAGCCCAAAGAAGCTCCACCACGCTTCCCGATAAGCCTTCCGACGCGAAGTCAGAAACTCATCCATTTCCGGGGTTGGCACCAAAAGTCGCAGCCGCGCCATAAACACCAACCAAGCTGCCTCCTCCCACCGCGGGAGGTGAAACCGATCAATTACCTCGACCAGCTTCCCGTTTTCCCCAAAAACCGGCTTATCAGAGCGACGCCGCGCAAGCGTAAAGAACCAACTCCCCGCGCCGAGTACCCACGAGGGGTACTCGATGAACCGAAGGCGTGCTGCGCGAAGGGCATCCAAGACGAGAGACTTGGTAAGCCCCTTACCCAAGCTGGCGAAGCCAGCCAGGGTAGGTGCCCAAGCGGGGGTGGACGACTTGACATTCCGGTGATGAGGCGTGACGTTGAGAAGGACCTCATCGAGATGGCTGAAGTGGATTTCCAAACCGGCGTTACACGCTTTAGGCATGGATGAGACGTAGCGTTGCATACAGACGTGGATGTCGGCAGCACACATGCCTGAGCGACTAAGCGTGTCGGCGAGAAAGAGGAAGCGGAGAACCTGTTCGTTGAAAGCGAGGTACTCGGGTCCGAGCTTGAGGATCGCCGGGTTGGAAATGGTACGTCCAAAGGGGCGAGGGGGGTACACGGAAGCCGAAGCGGGGGCGGAAGCAGGAGCGGGAGCCCGAGTTGAAACCGGAGCAGAAGCGGGAGCGGTGGCAGAAGCCATGGCGGGAGCTACAGCCGGAGCGGAAGCGGAAGCGGAAGCGGAAGAAGAAGCCATCCTGGTGGCTAACAGGGACTCTCTAAGAGAAAGAGAAGAAGGGATTTCCGCAGAGAGAAAGGATACCAGCTACCGGAGCTGATGAGGGAAAAAAGGAGTAAGTCGAAGCAGGAAGGCAAATAACAAGCGAGATCAAATCAGGGATTGAGAAGATGGTGAAATCGATTGCCAGTTGCCTACTGCAGAGAAGACGTAGAAGCTGATGAGGAGAAAATAAAACAGATTTGGGGGAGAGAGTTGGACAGTTTTATACATATGAAAATTATACAGGAGGCTGTAAGACAGCTGTGAATATCGAGTGAAGTCATTGTCGTGGACTGGCTGTGATGAACTTGTTGTGGTGAGTTGTGGTGAATCCATTGTCGTGAACTAGTTGAATTCATTGTCCAAGACTCGCTGTGCTGGCTTAACTGTGGGGACTCATTGTCGTGTACTCGTTGAATCTATTATCGGGGACTAGTGAATGCATTGTGAAGAGGTGATTGGGTGCTTCGATTTAAAAAAAGGGCATATGTGGGTCGAGAATGACCATTGTAAAGTTGAAAAGAACTGTGAGATACCACAAGCGACAACAAGGACCTTGTGAGCTGTCTTTGTTGACTCGAGCAATGTGAGTTGTCCTTGTCGGCTGTCCACTCATAGTTTCAATGCCAACCAAATCAGAAAACGTGACTGCGATTAGGCAAGATACCTAGGTAATACCGTCGTCACCCCTAGCTAAGGTAGACCTAGACTCGCTTGTTGAACCGCCTACTCATCTCCTTGGCAATAGAATCCCCAAACGAGTTATCTTCCCGGAAATGCTTCAAAAAGATGCGCAGCGACATTTCCGTCGTCATTTCACATCCGTCCGTCCATCCCGAGGGTCTCTCGTCGGTTAGCGATGATAGATCCGCGGGCATGTTGGTGGCGTCGTCTCTGTTAATCTCGGGTTCGATAAAGTCGCCTTTTACCTTGGCTAGGAGAGCGGGGATCTGTACACCCAGACCTAATCTCTTCCATTCTTCCTCACTTTCACTTCTCTTGTCTCCTCCCTCGCCGTCTCCCTCACCACATCCTTTACCACCCCCCTCGCCATCGACTTGCATAGCTTCCAACAGCTCCACAATCTCCACCCTCCGCTTAAGTTGTGTTACCTCTTCTTCGCTGATTTCACTTTTTGAATTAAGGATCTGCACCTCCTCCATCACCTTTATTCTCGCCAACTCCAGCGGCGTCATTTTCCCATTTTGAGTCCGGTTCCAGTCTCCACGGTATCCCTTGGTCAAAAGTGCCCTCGTCAGCTCACTATGACCTTCCACTACCGCAGCTTGTACGGCAGTGCCGAGAGTCTGATGAATGGCCCAATCTCCTAGTGATTCCGGAGAAGGAAACATTTCTAGAATAACTTGTATCATCGTTGCTGAGATTTGACCATGTGAATTCCACTCTGCATGTGGGATGGATGCTAGGGCATGTACCGCCGAAACACCTTCCTCTTCCCCCAGCTCGTTCACACGACGAGATGAAACCAGCGGGCTGATTTTAGCAGTGGGGGTCGTCTTGTGGAGATGGGCGAGATATTTCACCGCTCGAAGAGATGTCGACGTCTGTCGGTGAATCAACTCCCCAAGCAGTGTGTGAGAATCCGTGGTGGCTCCGTCGACAGCATGCAGAGTGTTTAGTGATGTGCCGGCCCCCTTGCTCACGAGTAGATCGGCCAGACTGAAAAAGCCGTTTCGAATGGCAATCACAAGTGGGGATGGCTGATTCGGCACGTCGGGATCCTCTATGCCGTGGGAGACCAGATATTCCGCTAGTGCAAGGTCGGTGGGAGAGTGTGTCAGACGTGACGCGAGATAGTGTAATAAGGTCTCATGCGAATCGGCCGTGTGGGCAAAAGGAGGAGGGTCTTGAGACATTAACAAGTGGAACATGGCGGCGTTGTTGCACTTCACTGCCGCCACGAGAGGACGGTGAGATGGTGATCCTTCCGGAGAGTGTCCGAGGGACAGCAAAGTCTCGGCAATATCGGTATTTCCACGCATAATCTCATCGTAAAGATGCTTCCCGGGAGGATGTGTTGCTAAGGCACCTTGTTGCTGTCGCTGTCGCTGTCGACGGTCATGGAGGATGGTGAGAGTTCGGGCTAGGTTGTTCTTGTACGAAACACCACAGCGGACGAGTCGACTCTGTAGTGACAGAGAGTCATATGGCGTGATCTTCTCGGACCGCGCAGCTTCAAGCATGTCGCATTCGTCCATGACCTGCTCGTTTTCGTCGACATGCCTCAAGAGTTCCTCGAGAATGTCAGGCAGAGTCAGGACAGCTGCAAGCTCCACAGGAGATTGGGAGGCCCGATTCCGGTCGGTGCGTCGTTCTGTCGGTCTCGCTCCATGCTTCAATAAGATATTGACAGCAGACATGCTCTGTTTGAGGACGGCTCTCCCTAATGGCGTCAATGTCATGGAGAAGTTGTCTTCCCAGTCAGCCAGAATGCCACGGATGTCTTTTCGTGAAGCATCGCTGTGCTTCTCGATATCGGCCCCAGTCGTCATGAGTTTGTCCACCACCGCCTCCATCTCGGACTCGCTGAATGCGCTGATACAATGCAGAGGTGACTCCTCGCAGAATTCGGCACCGTTAGGGTCTGCGCCGTTCTCCAGCAGCCACATGGCAATGTCAAACCGCCCCGTCCTGCAGGCCAATGTCAGGGGAGTGTCGCCATGGGACTGGTTCTTGAGGTTGATGTTGCAGAGATATTTCTGGCAAAGATGTTTCACGGCGGGAAGACGGCCTTGCACCACGGCCAAATGCAACAGGCCATGTCCCTTGTGGTTTACAAAGATCTTGTCAAAAAGGTACCCGTCGTCTGGGATGGGATCGGAGGTTTCTGAGGCCGGACGGAGGCAACTGTCATAATCTCCCCCAAGCTCCTGTTTAAGTTGAGAGTCCAGCGCGGCCAGATCCTGCAGAGCCCACTGCTTGGTCAACTTTCTCGACGCAAAGAATGGCATGCCTGTAGCTCCAGTCAGCGCGTTGAAGACCTGGTCGGACTCGCCCAGTCTGCGTCGCCATATCTGCTGTTGGCTGGCACTTGCAGAGCTGATCAGAGCTTCGGCATCTGGAATGCAATGCCGATGTCCCCGGACAGCTCCCCAAAAGAGATTGTCAAACTGCTTCTCTGCATCGTACGGATTTGGCACCCCGAGTGCGGCGTGGATTCGGTTTACCCAAGCGAGAGCGAGATAGTCAGTTCCGGCCTGCTCCTCCGGTGGTTCTGCGGCACGGCGAAGCCAGTAACACGCCTTGTCGGCATCGAAGGCTACACCAAAGCCAGACACATAGGACTGGAAGAGAAAGTAGGCGGCAGACCAAGGTTCGGGACGCAAATCTCCTGTCGTGTCGGCCTCGGCTGGGGCAGGGGCATTGGCATAGGCCTCAAAATCGCGAACCATGGCTTCCTGTTGACTTCGGTCCAGAAGGTGGCGGAGGCGAAGGGGCTCAAACAAAAACCCTCCACGAGTCGGACGGGGCAGATCCGGACGGAACCCGGGCAAGTTATTCTGCGCGTCATAATCATTTCCCAGCCGGCCCAACATGTAGCCGGTGCCATCGACATCCATGCCGTGTCTTCCAGGGATTCTGTTCTCCAAGCCCTGGAGGGTCTTTTTGTTCGCATCGTCTTTGACACTCACATATTGGTATGCCATGACCGAGTCCATGCCCCGGAGACGGACCTGGGCGCGGTCGAGGGCACGTTGTTTGGGGTCTCCACGTAGAGTGAACATCAAAGCCGAGGTCACCAGGTTGAAGCTCTGGCTTGGTAGCCTGTGGAGGAAGAAATAGTTTGCAATATTGTGGATAGCAGTTTCAAGGAGGCCATCAGAGAGCTTGAGCATGGTGATATCCTCGCGGAGCTTGGCGTTGGCGAGGCTCCCCGACGAGGTCATGCCCATGGCGGTCAGGATATCCTGCGAGTCGATCATGCAGCGCCACACTAGCATGCCGTACGAATAGGCATCTGTCTTCTTGGCTCCCTCCTCGGTCAGCTCTTCCGAGATTTCCGGGGCCTCGTAGGGGAAGGTGTGCATGGGGATTCTGTGGGTAGCATCACCACTCATATCCATGACGGTTCCGCCAAAGTCGGCTAGCTTCGCGGTGTAGGGCTGGTTGGGGGGATCTAGGTAGGAGTTTGGGAATATCAGCACATTCTCGTGCTTCAAGTCACCGTGGACCATGCCGCAGGCGTGGATGATGGACAAGGCCCGGCCGACATCGTAACAGAGCTTCTGCTTGATGCTGAATGGTAGAGGCTGACTGCGCTGCTGCAACTTGTCCAGAGTTCCAAAAGACGCGTATTCCTGGACGATGGCGGGAAATGGCGAGCCGGTATCAGCCGAGACATCCCAGCGGATGTCAAGAAGCCTGACGATGTTTGGGTGATAGCGGATGGGCTCGTGGAGTAGCGCGCGCATTTCCAGCAGGACCTCGCCCCATTGGTTTCGGTGATGTTGATCCTCTCGGACGGTTTTGACCACAACCACCCTCTTGGTCGGCTCCCTGGACTCTTGAGTGTCACCCGCAGCATCCGCCTCCAAAAGGTCGGCTCGCTCGACGATGAAGGAAATGCCGTGGCCGACGCGGGTTCGATTCACCAACCGACCTCGGCGGGCATCAAAAAGAGCAGTCTTGTCTCCACGCAAAAGACTGTCATCGAGGTATGCCACATGGCACATGAAGGATGCAAGACCCTGGCCTGGATTCGAGTGGCCATCCCGAGAAGTCAGCCATGGCGTGAGAATTCCGGGGGTATTCGTATTTTCCGTGGTTCCAACATTTTCCGTGTCCGTGGCCGGTGTTAGAACCGAAGCAGGATCACCGCTGGAAAAAGCCGATCCGTAAACCCAGCTCGTCATGATGGATGCGAAAGTTCCACCGCACAGGTCAATAGTGAGAGAAGAGGGGAAAGTCGCAGTTTTGGGCACCGCAGCAGGCCGGCTTGGCGTTCCGAACTGGCCCCGGTTTTCGTCCAGCTGAGGCCCTGTCCCAGCCAACCACGCCCCCTGTTTCACAGCGCCACCAATATTTGCTCCGCCGCCATCCCGATTCGCCAAGGGCGAGTGACATTGCTCTCACCGAGCCGGATTCGGGGCTCTGACCGTGCCCCCTACGTGGTAGTAGGAATCGGTTCGACTCTTTTTGCTGTGATCTTGACCGAAAGATGTCGGACCCATTTTTACTACCACGTGCCCCACTTGCCTTCCTACCCAATTCTAGATAGCCAGCGAACACACACCAAACACACCCTCAACACAACATACAAACGCCACCATGGAACCCGGAACCTACATTTCCATTGCGCAAATCGCCTTCCAAGGCGCCTGTGTCGCGGTCAAGACATTTCGAAAGGGCCTCAACTTCAACCAGGATGCCGAACGACTCGTTTTGGCCCTCGAGATGGAACGCTTTCGGCTGCAGATCTGGGGCGAGAATGCAGGTCTTTCACCGCCCGAAGGACAGCCGCCTACCCTCCCCAGTCGGCTCCTACCCATCTGTTCCATCTTGAACGACTATCTCGAACAGATCCAGTCCTTGGTCAAAGACGGTGGCGGACTTACTAGTCGCTATGGCCTTTCCCCGACTGAGGATCCTCCCACAAAGTCTGAACTGGTTCGCAAACTTGTTGGGCGGATGCACCAGTCTATTCGAAGGGCGGGCGTAGGCGGGGATGAAGCAGACGATGATGCGAAGGATGGTGATGAAGCGGGCGACGGCGCAGACGGATCCCTGGGTGTCCAAGACCTAGCTCTACAAGCGAAGCGCAGCCAGCTGAAGCCAACAGTGTGGAAGCGAGCTCGTTGGGCGGTTCGGGACTTGGACAAATTCGACAATCTCGTCAAGGACCTTGCGCAGCGCATCAGCAAGCTCAACGATCTCATGACAGAGACACAGCAACGGAAGACGCGGGAAGACAACTACAGAGTCAACATGGTGGTTGTTGGCAGTGCTGTTGACGAGGCGTCCCTGGAACTGATCCGCGCAGCTGTGCAAGGGGAGTCGGACACCTCGCAGGTTCGAGCTGCCATTGAACGCAAAGCTCTGGCGGTCACAGATTCAGATCATGGAGTTCCTCAGCGAGCCAACACAGCCAAGCTATCACAACCATTGCGAGTTGGGTCTGCGAGCGTGCAGCCTCTTTCGCTTGACCACTTTTTACTGCCGAATGGCTTTACTAATCTGAAGCGGTTTATCACGGTCAAAAATGCAGAAACAGATGGGCCGTACTTTCTGTTCGAACGAAAGCCATTTGACGCCAACACGCTACCCCAGGACATGGCACGTTTGACAAGTCGTATCCAGCGACTGGTGTTGCTTCTCCAAAAGCCCAAATCACCCGAGTTCAAAACACCCATCGCGATCAGCTGTATCAAGGACACGACGCGTTATTGCTGGTGGATCGTATACCGCTTTCCCCTGCACGAACCAAACCCCAAACTCGCCCTCCAGCCTTTGACCAAGCACAAAGGCAGTCCGGTGTCGCTTTTGTCCCTGATGAAATCGACAGCCAAGATCCGACCGCCCCTAGAACAAAGAATCACCCTCGCCAGCACGCTGTGCGCCACCTTCTCAGAACTGTATCTCTCCGGATGGATGCACAAAGGGATACGCAGCGATAATGTCCTGTTTCCCATGGCAGGTCTCGAGCTGAGTGAGCCTATTGGCCCGGACCAAGTGTGGGAGATTCTAGCCTCTCCTCTGATATGTGGTTTTGACTATTCACGTCACGAGAGTGAATGGGCTACAATCGACAAGGCGCGCAGCTCGGGTGATTTGGGAGCGGCCATATATCGACATCCCAACTACCAGGGCGAAGCAGCCGAGGGATACAAGGTCCAGTATGATGTCTATTCTGTTGGACTTATTCTCGTGGAGATTGCGCTATGGGTACCGCTTCGTTCGTTTCTCGACGCGACGAAAAAGTCCAGCAGCAGCTCTGCCACGGGGTCAGGTTCGGGTTCGAGTTCATCCATTCAACTGGGCACAAAGCCCGCCAGCGTCAATCTGTCCGCTGACATGAAGACCTTCCACGCCCCACATGCATTGGAGTTGAAAAAGCGGGTGCTGGGGAGGGTGGACAATGAGCTTGCGTTCCGAGTGGGATCGACATATTGTCAAGCTGTAAAGTTTTGCCTCGAATTCGCCGACCGCCAGACAGAGGGGGATGCGTTAGATGGTGGCGAGGTCGGTGTGCATCCGGCGATGGAGTTTTACGACAATGTCGTTGTGCCTCTTGCGAGTTTGCCGAATCTTTTCGGCAAGGACGGTTAGTGCTTTTGTTGTACTTGGACTCAGTCTTGGATTCACTGTCTTGGATGTGGGGTAAAGTCGTATAGAGGAGTCAAAAAGACAAGGAGAGGAGGAAAACAGACAAGGAGAAGAGTAGAACAGACAAGAGCCGGATAAAGAACATAAAGTAGGAGATGCGTCTCATTGTCGAATTATACAAGACTATTGTCGTAGTAAATGTCGTCCACGATATCGTCTACGAAATGAGTATTTAAGCACATCCAACTCTCCTCCAGAAATGTTTTTTCTCATCATCATCATCATCATCACACACACAACCTTCACAACAACTCTCAGTGGTCAATCCTCTCTACCTCAACCGATTTACAGACTTGATCGCTTGGGGTGTATAAGTTCGGGGTACCTCATCCGAGTTCTGAGTTCCAGGTTCCCAGTTTCAACAAACTCTCTTACAGCACTCACAGGTATTTTTGGTGATCCCATCCATTTAACTCTTATAAAAATGGCTGGCCGAAATTCTTCTTTTCCACAGCACTTCTCCAAACTCCAACTTCAACCCCTTTAACGTCCTTGCCGTTTCTGACAAGGGCGCTTCCCAGGGGATGAAGAAAAAGACAGTTCCTGCTTCTGCTGCTGTAACTCCGGATTCCGCTCCTCGATTTATAAGCCCCAAAGCAATTCGTCGAGCTGTCAAGGAAAATGCAAAGGCTGATGCGGCGGCGGCTGCTGCTGCTGAACCTAAGGCTGAGCCCAAGGCTGAGCCGGAGCCGGAGCCGAAGCTGGAGTCTAAGCTAAAGTTGAATGCAAAGCCCACTCCGGTCCGGGGTGTGTTTATTGCAAAGGCAAAGCCTGCTGTTCCGGAACCAGTTGCTTCTTCATCTGCATCGATTGAGGTCCCTGACGCTGCTCAAGGTCCTTCAGCTCCTCAAGATCCCAAGCCTGCTGCAGCTAGCAAAATGCAGGTGAAAGGCCACAACAACCGCCGGCGCGGAAATGGAAAAAAGTCAGCTGGTAATCGCGGCCCTTTTACAGTCAAGAGTTTCTCTGGCTTGGGGAGGGCCGTAACCGCTACGCCGGCAACGGCGCCGCCTCTGCCTATTCCTCGGGCGGGGAACTTTCCTTTCCTCCCTGCACGTGGCCCTCTTGTCTCTCTCCCTCCCCATTCAACATGATAAACGACTGGACAGTTTATCCTAGTGTTTCATTCAACATGGACACTTTTTTACTCTCCCTGGGTGGCTCCGCACAGGTCTTGGCCTGTAACGACCACCAGGGATTTTCTATTGGCAATTTTGCCACTAAAAAAGGTTACGGGACAGCGACATAAAATGCCTCACAGCCATGTCCATTGTCCCCCGTTTTCAATGCATGAAGTGAGCGTCTCACATACTTTTCACTTTGAAAAAGTATCTGGCACACCACGGGAAGCTTGCCGAGGTTAGCGGTGAGGAGACTTGTTTTTTACTCTGGGCCATGTTGTGCCGGAACACATTCCATACCATACCATACCTATCTATCTAGGTAGGTAGGTAGGAAGTGTTCTTAATAGGGTTAAAGTCTCTTCACTTTGCTCATTTGGTGTGTTTTTTTCTTCTTTTGTCCTTGGGTGGTATGAGCATGCTTTCTCATAAGGTTTGCAACTGCCATCAGGGCTTTCATTGCACATTTCGGGTTATAAACCGTCCCAAATAATGGATGGAGTAGACGCGCTACATCACGTGGCGAATGTATCTCCCCGGGATGTGTTAACCGCGACGAGATTATTCGTCGAGAGATCACCTATGCCCTTCGCCGGGCGTACGTACTTGGTGTTTTTTTTCTTCTTCTTCTTTTCCTTGGGTGGTATGAGCAGACTTTCTTTAAGTTTGCGACTGCCACTGGGACTTTCATTACGCATTTCGGGTCATGAACCGTCCCCAAATAATGGCATGGAGTAGACGCGCCACAGCAAGTGCATGTGGCGGATGTATCTCCCCGGCATGTGTCAACAACGATATACGAGAAAGATCATGGTCTTGTTTTGTTTGGGTGGGGGGTGCTTTGCATGGGTAATGTCCCGACCGACATTATGTTCGCAACGCAGAATGACAACAAATTCATTCTGCAAACAACTCCCACAGGGACCTGATTGTATTCTCTATTGTCGAACTTTTGTCTCTCCCCCCTGGCTGGTTGACGAGTAGATTAAATTTTTTTTTTTTACAACCACCGCCGGGGATTTTCCTGGGGAATTTTCCGCCCCGAAACCCCTACAGACAGGGCGCGAATAGAACGAGTAGAAACCTTATGGTGAGTCCAAAAATTCTCTTCGATAGGAGGAAGTCTCGGCTTTATTTCCTCATAATAAATTGTAATTCTACCAAATCTCCTTACCCTTGCCGTGACTCGCATTGATGACCAGTTTATTGTGTACCCTCCGCATTTTAAGTCTGTCGTGATACCGTGAATGCCGCCGTCTGTCGCCTTGTGAAAGGGGCTGTGACTTAAACTAGGCCTGAGTAGTATTCGAAATGCGATTGGAACTCGTCTGGGTTACTTCCCCCCAGTCTTGTCAAGAACTGCTCTGCCAATCCTCTTTAAATCATCGTTCGTCAACGGCTCCTTCTCAAACCCCGAGGGTGACACAATCTGGTTAAGCATAGCCGCGGCCAGCTCTTCCACACTAATGTAACTAACTACGTTGGTCAAGCGCGCAACTGCGGCCATGACCGAGCGAGCCGCAGATCCATCAGTGACAATCCCAGGCTTGGCCACACATGCTTGCACGCTACCCTCCGGCTGGGAAGCGGCAAAAGCAAGAACCTGGTTCTCCGTCTCTCCCTAGGTTGTGTTAGCGAGACGACACGACCAGGCAACACGGTCAGACAACACAGCCAGATAGGGTTATGGAGACAGCACCCACCCTCATCAACGCATATTCCGTCATCAGAAACGGACGCTTCGTCTGGTCGCGTTCGGCATGGCTACCACTCATGTAGAGGAAACGAAACGGCTTCGCCGGCCCCGCCTGCATCATGGCTCGGAGCCCAGCGAGAGTATAGTCCTGACAGACACGTTTCACCTCGGCAAACTCGAGGCGTTTCGCCGCAGTTGGGGTGATGGCGACGGTCCTGTCCTGCCTGCATTAGCTTCGGGTTCTCGAAATTCGACAGCAAATTGGGAGCGGCCCACCAAATGCAAGCATCCGCGTTGGCAAATTCGCGCTGTACTTCGGGGGAGTAGGTCTCATAACTCTCCGTCACGACGCTGCGGAGCTTGGCGGATTCTTCATCGCTGAGACCGCTGGGCGCAATGGGTTTCCGGGCCAAGGCAATAACGCTTGTAATCTCCTTGAGACGGACACTCTGACGGACGACCTCGGAGGCCACGAAGCCTGACGCGCCGGCGATGATGAGTTTCATGATGTTGCTACTGTTGCTGCCGTTGCTGCTGCTGCTGTGGAAGGGATAATCTCGATTGCTGCTGTGTCGAATGCCGTGACGCAGCGGGGCAGTGCAGCGTGCTTATCTCCAGCCTTAACTCCGTAGGGTTGGGTCATGTTGAAGAGCCGAGCCATGGTTGGGCGGTATCTATACGACAAATAGGGGACATCTGGGGAAGGTGTTCATAGTTTCTGAGGCTGGAGAGTTATAACCGATACGTAGGCAGGTACATGCACCTTGTGCTTTGTTCTCATGTCAAACAGAGACAATGTCCGACCCTCCCGGTCGTCAACTGTCGAATTCGACCTGCAAAAGCAAACCCGCGCCCGAAGGATCGCCAAGACGGTCGCCTTATTCGCTAGGTCAACGAAGCGCTGTGGCGCACGTTGTGCAACCAACCCGGCATCCAGTAACGATTCCTCGCTACGGTGCTCTCTCCGGTGGCCTATGGCGACCCCAACTGTGACCGAGTGTGGCCCAAAAGGGGTTCGCCGCATTTCGATGGGTGTGCTCAAAAGCTGAAAAGGCCTCGCACAGCCTTAAAATGATTCTCTCCAACGATGGGTCGCTTGTCATGTTGCATCCCGCATAAACTCTTACCCAGGTCTTTGCGACCAAAATTCGACCCGGAAATGGGCGACACGCCCTACAAATACCCTCCGCTGGGGGAGAACAACTCCAAAATTCGCATCCTCCATCTGCGGCCCGGGGAGGACAACGACTCCATCTTTGTGGAGATCAGCTGCGAGGAGCTGGTCTCCGGCATCGAGCCGTACAGCGCCCTGTCATGGCAATGGGGAACCGAGGAACCAACCCAGACGATCCGCATCAAAAACGACAAACAACCATCCATTTGGCGACTCAAAGTCCGTCGGAATCTATTGGCCGCATTGAAGCAACTCCGCGACCGACACAAGACGGTCCGATTATGGGTCGACGCTATCTGCATCAAGCAGGAACCCGAGGATGATCCAGAAAAGAGCGCACAGATTTCGCTCATGACCAAGATCTATGGCATGGCCAAAGAGGTGTGCGTTTGGCTTGGCGAAGCGTCCGACGACAGTGACATTGCCATCAAATTTGTCAATAAGCTCGTCAACCTGGATGATGAAAACCACGTGGCAGGCCTGGATCGGAGACCGTTCGATCCCGACCAGGCCAAGGAGCTGGAGGCGCTCATCAAGTTGCTGAAGAGGGGATGGTTCAGCCGTCGCTGGGTGGTCCAGGAGATTGCCATGGCGCGTCGGGCCACGCTTCACTGCGGCAAGGAGTCTGTCGACTGGAGCAAGCTTGCCGATGCCATTGCCCTGCTCGAGAAGGTAGGCCGCGACGGCAGCATCAGCCGTACGCTCAAGAAGCACGCTACGTCTGAAAGCCGACCTTCCGAGTATGTCGGAAGCTTCTCGTCGTTGCCGGCATACCGTCTGGTGCAGAACACAACCGGCATGTTCCGTGGGCAGGAACGCAAGGACATTCGCACATGGCGGTATACACTTGAGGAACTTGTATCCTTTCTAGCTGCGTTCCAAGCATCCCGCCTGCACGACACTATCTACGCCCTTCTCGGTCTTTCCTCCGACGTCAAACCCGAGTCGCCGGTGGTACCAGTGACACAGAGGGAGTTTTTGTTGCCGGATAGGCAGCCGTTTCCAAGGCAGCGGGCTAGGAGCAACAGCCATGGTCTTCGGCGTATCGGTACCGAGGTGATACGCGGCGTGACGGACACGATCAAAGTCGACTACTCGCTTGCGCCCCTCCAGGTATTTCAGCGCTTTCTCGAGCACGCCATCGCCCGTTCCGAGTCACTCGACATTATCTGTCGGCCCTGGGCACCCGAAAGCGGCGTTGATGCAAAAGGAAATTTACAGGTGGTGAAATTGCCGTCGTGGATTCCCTCGCTCAAGCGGAAGCCGTTTCAGCCCACCCGATACGGCGACATGGTGCGCTTCAACCCTGACCCGCTGGTGGGACCTGCGAGCTTTCGCCACCGGTTCTATAGCGCCTCCGGACTGACGGTGCCGAATTACAAGTTCTTAACGCCCTCTAACGCTCTGACCGACACGACCACGCCCGAGTTGCAGGTCGAAGGGTTCCCTCTCGGTATTATTGGTTGTATGTGGGACTCGGGAAGCTTTGGGAACGTCCCGGCGATGTGGTTAAAGGCCGGAGGATGGGAAAACGAAAAGGAGGCCCCGCCGGACGATCTCTGGCGGGCGCTGGTTGCGGACCGCAACGCCGGCGGCGACGACCCCGATCGTTGGTATCCCATGGTATTCCGGTCAGCGGCCAAGGACCGGCGAATCACGTACGGCTTTGAGACTCACCGATTGATCCACGAGAGTACGAATGCCATGGTTGCCGAGTTGTTCCGTCGGGTGCAAGCCGTTGTCTGGAATCGCAAGCTCATGCGCGTAACCGGCGGGTTCTCGCACTGGCTGAAGGAGAACGAGGAGAGCAAGGAGGTTGGTGGAGCGGGGGAACTGAACAGCGAAGACGAAAAGTCGGTGGTTGACGACGGGCAGACGCAGGCCGACCTGAATGGGTCTGCTGTGGAGGCCCCAAGAGACGCGTCGAGTGGGACCCTGAATGGATCAAAAGAGAAGGTGCGAGTCAGCAACACCGCGAGGGCAAGTAAGCCAGATGACAAGCAGGGCGTGCTTGGTCTGTGCCCCAACGACGCCGAGCTGAACGACCTCGTCTGTGTTATGTTTGGTTGTAGCGTGCCCTTGGTGTTGCGCAGGATTGAGGGTCTGGTGGAGGAGCGTTACCGGCTTATCGGCGAGTGCTATCTCGATCACGCCATGGACGGCGAGGCTATGACATATTTCGAGAGGAAGCTTGCCAAAAGGTACCTCAAAGTGCAAAGCGACATACCCGGGATAGAGGGACGAGAGGGGCAGGGAACGCAGCCCAAGAAGTTGAAAGTAAAGGTGGGGAAAAAGTTTACCCTGCAGTAGATTTGTAAAGGCAAAGGCGTGGGTGTCTAGGGTGTTGGGTTTCATGTTCTAACAAGGGCGTGGTGGGTGTTTACCTTCAACGAAGAGGTTTTAAGTATGAGAAGAGGTTCGTTGCGCAGGGCGCAGGGGAGTTTATTATTAGTAATTCACATCCTTCGTTTTCCGGGATGCTGCCGAGATCCCCTGGACTGTCTCCCCAATGTTTGACACTCACGGTTAACGTATATCGACAAAAGCCCCCTCGCTGTCTACAGTCCAACCCCTGAAAGATTGTTCGCGCGGTACCGTCACGGCTTAGCTGCAGCTTCTGGGCCAACCTACTCCTGGGCCGCTGTTCATGTATTGCGCGGACCTCTGCTGGATAGAATAGATACCTAGGATACTCGCCAAGTCCCGCGCTAACAATCTTTCAGGGGTTAGATTCTATATTATGATGGGCTGCGAATCCGAGGAAGGTAAAGGGCCCGCCATCGTGGCTGAAATTCAGCAGCTTCTCGATTGGTATCTGCATAATCGCCAGCTTCATCTGGAGCACAACACCTCCGGCGAGTCCTTACAATAACACTCTCCTGCTAGGTATTTAATGTACAGAGAGCCGTCTGGTCCTGCTCGAAATACAGCCCGCGGTCTAATAGGTACATTCAGTCCCAGGAGGGACGCAAGACCCGGAGAAATGAAGCGGGGGAACCATCAATGTCGGCCGACCGGCATGGTCAGGAGGGAGACAGGAGGGATAGGTGAAACATGACATTTATGGGGCACGGAAGGGAAACACGACGTTGCAGCCGGGAATCGCCAATCACCAGTAGCCGATAGGGCAAGGCCCGGCAGTATCATCTCAAGTCATCGATACTATCGTAGTTCAGGGCCGGGGGGTTATGCAACTCGTAGAGCCATGCCTCCATGATTGAGCGCGGGCCAAAGAGGTCTTGGACGTTCAAAAAATGTTCCAAAGAAGTTAAGTACCATGATCCTGAGCCGAAGAAATGGCGCTTCATGCGGAGGTTGAAGTGCTTGCGTGATAAAAACTCGAAAAATCGTAATGCAGGGGGTGGTAACGGCCACTCGTTTCGCTGGTTACCTTGTCCAGAGTACCTGCGCATATTACCAAGAATCCAACGGACGTCTGTATGCCATGGCGCTGCGGGAGATGCCGTGTCATTGGTGTCTGGAACTTTGGCGTTGTTTGCGAGCCGCGGGGGGAGCGGCTCCGTGACAAGGTAAAACTGTTTCGCATCGGCCACTTTCTCGGGCATGGGGACTTTCTCTGGGCGGAAAACTCCAAACAAGACTACGGTAATCTCCCTTGTCCGTCCGGCAAATGCTGGCGCAGTGGGATCACTCTCCGAACCCTGACCGGTCAGACAAGCAATGTATTGCCGGAAGTACTTGTTGATAACATGCTCGTAGGCTACGTGGACAGTATTGACTTCTTGCAATTTCCCGAGGTCCTTTGGTGTGAGATGGCCGCAGTCGAGGCGGGGAATGAATCGACTGGACAGTTGGACTGGAACGAAGGTTTTCTCCGTGTCTTTGAGAAGCCACTCCGCCAAGCGCCCAAACACGGGTTCCCACGTCTCGAGGCCTGCTTCAAGGTTGTAAATGGGGAATTGCTCCAAGTACCGCACATCTTCGGGCATGAGGTTGTCATCGCAACCAATGTTATGTATACGATTGAGAAACCCTGAGGGGCCCTTAGATCCGGCGAGAAAGAACGGTTCGATATACGCCGAGGATAGTGCCGCACCGCATAGCAACATCCTGTACATTGCCCGGTGGAATTGCGTGCGCTGAGCTGCAATATCTGCTTCGGGGTTGAAGTTCTGGGAATCAATCAAGAGCATATCTTTCTTGTAATCCCAATTGAGGTACATCTCTTCAACACACAAGACCAAATGCCGAAGATCCAGGACACGCCGGAGGTCTTGTAGGTCGGGTCTTCGCGCATTCCCCTCGAGTTCGGAGAGAGGAAATGGGACCGGGGGAAGCCTGTTGGCTAGGGAAGCATCACAAACCAGGGCAGTAGCTCTAGCCTACGTCTCATTAGCTCGAGTCATGGTTCCACGTGGGTAGCCTCCAACCATACCGCCACAAGAGCCTGGTCGAATCCGAGTATCTCGGTCCTTGCGAGTGGCCAGATAATGCTGGTTGAGTTGGTGCACCAAACAGAGTGGAGATATTGGCACGCCGCAGCCAGCGCGAAGACGTCCCGGAAAGAGTCGCAATCCTGAAATATGAGAACAATAATCTCCGGGGCACCAAAGATGCGGTCCATGGCTTGGGGAAATCGGCTATTCTCGGTGATCGCGAAGGAATAGAAGCTGAAAAGACGGAGGTTGCGAACTGAGAGGGCGTAGGAGATATATATGCAACTGATTGCCGCGGGCATGAATTCTCAACCAGCAACGTGCCATTCAGTCCCGCTGGCCGGAACGTCGAGAGACTGATCAGTCGACGGCGCGAAACTTTCACACTAGCGTCGCAACACTACAATTCAACCCCTGAAAGTCGGTTAGCATGTGACTTGGCGAGTATCTAGCATGGGCTTGTGCAATACACAAACAGCTTCCAGCTGTTTACCACGGGCTAAGCCGGAACATTTAGGTCTTAATTCTAGCCTTTGAGGCCTGGAATTTTCCTGCGAAGGCCGAAAGGTCCCATGATGGGGTCCTCGAAAAGAAAAGAACCCCCCCGGAATTCCGGGGAGGTAGGTTGGCCCATTTTCGTATGTAGGTAGCCAAGCCGTGTAGTACCGCGTGAGCAACTTTGAGGGTTAGGCAGCGAACTTGGGACACCCCTGAAAGAACTCCGGCCGCAAACCTTTGTCTTGAGCGGCGCCGTACCATCTAGCAGGTGCGATGGCGCCCTAGAGTGCCCCACAGCACAGCAAAGACTCCCGTCACCTAGAGGGATCGGCAAATGTCCTTCCCAAACCAGAAGGCGCGATAGCGATAGCGTTGTTCAATGTGCTCTCAGCAAGCGGAGATTCCCCGTGCTTGATCCCAGCCAGCCCAGAGACACCTTCGACTCCTCTCTTTCCATTGAACAGAGAACGAATATATTTTGCTGTTTCGATATCGCTGCCATTTTGACTTCATTTCCAGATGTGGCCGATGGGTCCTTGCATTCACACCGAGAGCGGGAACACCTCCAACTTGCGGGCTCGCTATCGGCTGAGCAGTCTGGCCGAGAGACACCGCCCAGCCCGAATGCAGACTCCGAATGACCTGAACGCGTGGGACACCTGTAAGGACTTTATTTCACGCTACAAGCTCTACAAGGAGACCGACGGACAGATGATGACAACCCGATAACTGCATAATCACCCTACATCTCGCGGTGACAGCATCTATGTAGAACTCTGCCGAGTTCTCATTACATGTAACTCAAACCGCACAACACATTCTACTGTTTGGGAATGTTCCTACTGTAACTATAATACACTCTCCAGCTACAGACAGCGGCCACACATCGCGGCCTATCGGGATGCTTCACGGCACATACACATTGCTGTGTCTAGACAGTCCCTCTCATGCGGTGGGTTACTGCTGTAGGAGAGCTGAGTGTTGACCTTGGCCTTTCCAATGAAAGCAAAGTTGCACTGCACATACTCACCAGCGCGTCAAGGTGGTCGACCCCAAGCTTGGTATTCAGAGTCTCCATCACCTACGCCGGCTTCTCGGCATCCTCCCACCGGCCCAGTTTCCCGTACATCACCGTGCCAGGGCGATTGGCCGCAGGTGCTTCATCACTTCTATAACCTCTCCCTTCAGCTCTCAACCTCCAGCTATCACGACTTAAAGGCACCAGGACAGGATTTTGATGTCCTAGCTAGAGCCGCTTCATCGTGCTATTCCAGCCTCTCCTCGCGAGCCTTCCGCGTGGGACGGCATCCGCGGCCGTTGCGAAGCGATTTCTATAACACCTGCGAGCTGGCATGATGGGATGTCAGGCTGCCCTACAGCGGGTCCCAGGGGACTCGGCGGCCAGCTTGTCGATCGCCTCGGGCCGATAAGAGCCACTCGGAGCGCTGGCTCGGCAAATCGCTTGTCGATCCCGGTCGGGAATGCCTCCGTGGTCGATAAAATCGCGGTCGCGCGGGAAGGGAATGGTTGCGAATCGTTACCGCAGCTTTGACTCGGGGTCGCGGGATCGGACAGGCGCTCGCGCAGATAACCGGTTTTAGAAAGCTAAAACTACAGTGTAAATACAAGGAATTGACGAATCATTAGTTTATATAAAATGGCTTAAGAAGACGGAGTTCGGCCTGAACTAAAGTAGCTTAAGTATGGCTAAAAATTGCACCGCCGTCCGTTCGTTCGGCGATTCGTTCGACGACACTTGACAGTAGTCCGCGCTACGCTCCAGCTACTATCTAGCACTACTCTTCGCTCTGACGGTACCACCTGCCGGCAGTCCCTGCGCCCGTTCCGACCGCGTTTCGCCTCACCTTAGACATCCCCAATGTGCCGCATTTCGCTATTGTGACACCGAGCTGCTATTATCAGCTGCACTCGCCACTAGCTTCCTTTGGTAATAGATTATGGATGGGGATGCCACAAGCATCTTAAAAGTGCTCGAATATTGCTGCTGTATTGCTGTTCGGTTGCACTGGGAATGTTGTGAGTGAACTTTAGCTCATCTGCCTTTGTACCTACATTACCGCTGACACTCTTAGCTGTTGTCTTGGTAATAGAATCGATAAGTACGGTAAGACGATGTGTCGAGAGATCGCCGGTGATGGTGACCAGGTCAAGCTTACCGTTGTTGTTGCCGAAGATGCCGTCGGCGGAGAGCGACACGCACGAGAGGTTCGAGGCTGAACGGTTGTACTCGCTCTCGACCTGTCAGAGCAGCAACCAAGGCAACATGTTGTCAGATAAAAGGCATCGAAGCAACTAGAACGCGCTTGAATAAGGTAATAACTATATACATGTAGTGACTCGCCCTCCCAGACCCTTCCTGTGGCACGTTATGAGAAGAAATACATAAGAGGATGACACAGAGCAAGTGAAGCAAAAGACGAACGTGCATTTACCTAGGAATCGGAATTACTCTTCGTCCTCATGTCAAACAGCTTGCGGAGGTTATTTTTGCTCCTAAGCGTTGAGGGATGCTCCTTGCCCAAGACCTTCTCCCTTAGCTGTAGCGCCTGCCGATGTATCTGCTCTGCCTCCTCGTACTTCCCCTGGCTTCCAAGTACAACCGCAAGGTTGTTCATGCTGGTAAGCGTATCGGGATGCTCCTTGCCTAAGACCTTTTCCCTTAGCTGTAGCGCCTGCCAATGTATCTGCTTAGCCTTTTCGTATTTCCCCTGGTTATTAAGTATAAGCGCAAGGTTGCTTTTACTCCCAAGCGTATCGGGATGCTCCTTGCCCAAGACCTTCTCCCTTAGCTGTAGCGCCTGCCGATACATCTGCTCGGCCTCCTCGTACTTCCCCTGGCTTCCAAGTACAACCGCAAGGTTGTTCATACTACTAAGCGTATCTGGATGCTCCTTGCCCAAGACCTTCTCCCTTAGCTGTAGCGCCTGCCGATACATCTGCTCGGCCTCCTCGTACTTCCCCTGGCTTCCAAGTACAACCGCAAGGTTGTTCATACTACTAAGCGTATCGGGATGCTCCTTGCCTAAGACCTTCTCCCTTAGCTGTAGCGCCTGCTGATGTATCTGCTCAGCCTCCTTGTACTTCCCCTGGCTATTAAGTATAAGCGCAAGGTTGTTTTTACTCTGAAGCGTATCGGGATGCTCCTTGCCCAAGACCTTTTCCCTTAGCTGTAGCGCCTGCCGATGTATCTGCTCGGCCTCCTCGTACTTCCCCTGGCTTCCAAGTACAAACGTAAGGTTATTTATACTACTAAGCGTATCGGGATGCTCCTTGCCCAAGACCTTCTCCAGTAGCTGCAGCGCCTGCCGATACATCTGCTCGGCCTCCTCGTACTTCCCCTGGCATCCAAGTACAACTGCAAGGCTGCTCACACTACTAAGCGTATCGGGATGCTCCTTGCCCAAGACCTTCTCCCTTAGCTGTAGTGCCTGCTGATGTATCTGCTCAGCCTCCTTGTACTTCCCCTGGCTTCTAAGTACATTTGCGAGGTTGTTCATGCTGGTAAGCGTATTGGGATGCTCCTTGCCCAAGACCCTCTCCCTAAACTGCAGCGCCTGCTGATGTATCTGCTCAGCCTCCTCGTATTTCCCCTGGTTATTAAGTATAAGCGCAAGGTTGTTCATACTCCGAAGCGTATCGGGATGCTCCTTGCCCAAGACCTTCTCCATTAGCTGCAGCGCCTGCCGAGCTATCTGCTCGGCCTCCGCGTACTTCCCTAAATTGTGGAAACACCCACCCACTTTCACCCAAAGATATGCCGTCGCCTTATTGTTATCTCTACCCTTCCGCAACCCAAGAGCGTGTTGGGTATGCGGAAGATAACTCATCCATTCCTCTCTATTATTATGTTCCGGGACCGGAAACGCACCATTAAGCCGTTGTAACACTTTTGCGGCCCATTCTTCTTGTTTCCCATCACGAGCTAACCAGCTTAGCATCGATATTTGAACGAGCCGATGGATGTCATAAGTATCAGACTTATTCCGCTGGGATATAAACGCATATGCCTTCAGGATCCCGAGTGCGTCAACAGTCTCTAGCCTCCCGGCTGGCGGCAGTAGAGATTGCGGAATATCCTTCCCAGCCAGGAAGCACATAAATTTAAGGTAGTCAGCAGCCAGCGGGTCGTGATCTGAGATATGCCGGAATGACACCAGCCAGGTTGTGGCGATAGGATTCTGAATGTTCTTATATCGGTGTCGGTCCTCAAAGTCCCTGCTTAGCAGCTTGATCATATCCTCATCACTGGAGTTACACAGCTCAAGGTATTGCGTAGTCGAGATCTGATTCTTGGCCATATAAGCAGACGCCTGTCGTAGCGCCAGAGGGAGGTTGGCAAGAAACTCCACCAGTGCTTCGTTGCTTCTTGTGTCGTTCATCTGATCACCCTTCAAGTTTTTCCGTAACAGCTTGAGGGCCTCGTCTCTACTCATTTCTTCAACTGAGATGCGGCCTTCTGACTCGGCGAGTTTTACTCCAAGTTGATGATTTCGCGTTGTGAACAAAAGGGATCCTTTCCGGCTGAATGGAAGATAGTCAGCAAGAGCAGGGTCCTTGAAGAGTAGATCTGTATCATCGGCGTTATCGATAATCAAAATCCAGCTGCCCGCACTCTCGCGGCTCAAGGCGGCCTTGACAAGCCCCTTGACGTCTGCGTCCGCTTCGTCGATTCCCGGAATCTTGAGCTGCTGGCCAATAGCGCGGTATGCATTCTCGAAAGTGGTGGCATCAACAGCGGGGACCCAAAAGACCGAGCAGTCCGGGTGCGCGTCGCCGATGCGAAAAGCGGCTTCGAGCGCGATCTGAGTCTTTCCAACCCCTCCTAGACCTTCAATGACAGTCCGCTGGCAGTCATGTTCGCCTCCACCAGGAAATATTCTCGCAAGGAGATCAGTGAGAATTGCTTCGCGGCCCACGAAGCCCTTGTTACGTCCGAAGGGGACGAGCCAGTTCCCCTTAACAGCGGCTTCACCAAGTTAGCGGGACTCCGGCTAGGCTAGCCCGCTCAAGATCAGCTTACAATCCGTCCTGCGTGTCAGGACAGCCGATGCGTTTCCAGCGAGCTGGCTGACGGCATCTTTAACGAGTTTGAAGTTGGGGCATTCTGGGCCCCGGAACTTGTTCATGTGAGAGTGGGTCGCATTCAAGCCTTGGCGAGGGAAACCATGCAGGGAGGCCGAAAGCTCCGTCACAAGCTATCCACGTCAGCTGCATCATTAGCGGGGATGAAATTAACGTACGATCTTGTGTGTCACGACAGTAGACAGCTTCTTCGCCCAGCCCCGGGATAGAATGCATCTTAGCATCTCTGTCTTCCTGGTCTCGAAAAAGCAACTCAGGGGTAGTCGTACCGCCTCGGCGTTGGCGATCTCGGTGAACTTCTGAACGCGCTGGCGAACGAAGTCGTGTCTTTGCTCGAGGTCTTGTATGAGCTGTTCGGAGGCCTGCTCTCCCATAATGCCGGCAACAAGCACATGCCACCGGGCTTGCTTCGCGGCATCGCTACCGTGGAACGGAGTGGCGAGAAACACAATACCAACAGTGGAAAGCAGGATATGTCTGTAGGGGCTGCCTTCCTGCGCCGCTCGATTGATCGCCTGGGACGTTAACTGCTGCCCGCCGTCCATGTATCCAGGCACATACCTCGGCCAGGATAAGCCCTCCAAAACAAGAAGCGACAAATATGATTGGTCGCGTTTGCGAATCGCGACCTTCGGCGACAAGACCGAGCAGCGTGTCGGCATGGCCGAGCAGCGTTTGCACGGGCGCATCGGCGAAGTAGTTGGCATTCCAGTCGTAGGTGAATATGCGGGCTTTTGGTAGCGCTGCCGGCAGCATGTCGCGGTCCGACAGCCAGTTCACAACCCCAGCCCCGTCTTTCTTCTTGAACTCCCATGTCCACGGCGACTCGGTGCTGAGGCCGTGGATTGCGATGATGCTGTCCGGTTAGTCGTGCCTCTAAGCGTCAGACAGGGTCGAACGTACTCGATCGTCGTGTCGTCGGGTGCGCTGTCGACTGGGGCGACCCGGCGGAGTCCCCTGGAAGCCTAAGGACCGAATGGTGGCAGTTAGCGTTCGGTGCCCGCGTTTCACATGGAGAGGGATCGCACCTCCACCGTGGCAGTCCCACGAACATTTCGAGAAGCGGGGCTCATCGACCCCACCTTACGCATCGGCCAAGCAAGGGTCCGGTTCGATCGCGGCGCAAGCTGTATTAAGCTCGCTGTCAAAGCGAAAGGATATGGAGAGGAGTGGCTAGATCAAGCGAAACCCAAGTGAAGCGCTTCATGCCCTTGGTCTGCGATGCTGGAGGGGAGGACGTTGACATCAATCGTTGTCGTGGACGCCAATACCTAGCGCCCGAAGCGCCACGAACGACCATATCCAATCACCTCGACCCACTTTCGGACAGCAAAGTCGGCCGCAGCCAACAGTGTCTCCCCCATCACAAAAATAGGTACACACAGATCTCAATTCGGGTGGGGCGCCCTGCCGATCACCCTTCAAACTGCGTTAAACATCGATGATAATACTCTTCACCAGCAGAAGTATCGGAATTGAAACTTCCGTGATGGGATGGCCTAATTGAAGTAGTTTGGTATGTAATTTCTCTAAGTTTTCTACTCTTGTTTGAGGGCTATGGCAAGCGTGGTAAGCTGAGGTCAGTTTTGTGTGTACCTCTTTTTGTCATAGGGGACGCGCGATGCGGCTGGAAAGTCAGCGCCCAACAACCGTAGACGATCGAAGTGTCAAGTCGCGTCTATAAGCGAGAACCCTCGTCTCCCGACGCTCTTAAACAGATTAAGACGAACGGTGGAGAAACTGAAACGGGAGAACTAAGTATGGTAACTAGATCAAGCATCTCCCGCGGTCACGGGTGGTGTTGGGCTAGCAGAGTGCGCAAGGTGTAGCCTCCGGCTCCGGAAAGCGGGTCGACGTATCGGCCGGGCCGATCACGACAACCCCATCGCTCCTGTGGGCGTCCCGTATGCTCCCGCGACATCCACCGGTCTGCAGTACGCTACTCCCACCACCGCCGTGCAAGTGCTCGCACTTCCCGACAATAGTATACATAGCTTAAAACCGAGGGTGTTGGGGAAGCGACATGAGAAAGGCATCGCAGATGGGATGCCCGCTACCTCTCGCTGCTACAAAACTACTCGAAAGCGTATCTTCGGTGAACCCTTCGACGAGATATCCGGCCTTCTTTGCGGAGGAACTGTCTCTTGGCAACCTAGCCGGCGTGCTGAAGCATCTCCGGTTTGCTGGCGCAGAGCGTCCCGCCACCCCACTGCACTTTCATATCGCCATGGGCCGCGAGATCGTCACCGCCGACCGGATGGACCAGCACCTGCTCTGGACCGAGGCAGACTCCTCGTCAAGCCCCCAGGCTTTCTTCTTGACCCGGCCTTTGTCGCAGCAACTTGCAGTGTCCCGGCGGCTGCGCATGACAGAAGAATGGCTAGGCTGAAAGTACAGGTTATATAGGCGATTAAGACAGAGCCTCCGGCCAATGGCACGCTGGCCCCAACGTGGTGTTGACGTACGTGAAGCAGAGCCGGTGCGTGGATGCCGAGAAACAGGGCGTTAGGTAATAGGGACTCGAGCCTGGGTTCGATCACCTTTCACACACGGCCGTGCGGAGAAAGTTTGAACATCGAAATCATGGACACTCATTTCGGTCTCTACTGTAATGCGGAGTCCTACTACGGAAACAGCTGTTCGGCACCTGACTACTTTCTTTTCCTCTTCCTTCTCCCCGCTCCCACGACGGTTGACCTGCACGGATTCCCTGAACACCATACCATTGGATAGGCATAAAACCTCAAACCGCAGCCGATAGCGAGGCAGGGAGGGCGCTCCCTAACCCGGCCGAGGAGCGAGAAGTGGCCCAAGACAATCCCTGTTGACGGTTCGATGCTACTGGTGCTGAAGAGCGTCGGCGGTTGCCCGTTCTCCCAGGTCTACATCACCAAAACGTTCCATGACAAGAGAATTCAGGTTGATTCCCTCCCAGTATCGGTCACAGCTGATGTCTACTGTCTATTTGCTTACTACAGGGTCTTCGCTCCTCCTTCTCCTCCTTCTCCTCTTGCCCTTCTATTTCAGATAAGTTATTAACCGCCTTAGGTACCTAGGTAGGTATGCCATCAGGAAATCTGAGCATCGACTCCCCAATTGATGCCATCCCAACGGCTCCTCAGCTCCCCACTGCATCTCGAAAAACCCCAGGCGGCTCTAGTATGGCAAGCGAGCCGTCGCAATGGGGTAACGTTTGGCTACCTACTTAAGTACACTTCAACTGATTATCTAGAGATCTTGAGCAGACGGCATCGTCAGCGGGAGAAAGTCGAGGAACGGCACGCATAGTATTGTCGGCGCGTGGGTACGTTACTCACTGGTGCGGTTGCTCTGGGAGGCGCAATGACTGCAGCGGCCCCGAATATTGACGTCGTAGACTTGGACATGGTTGGCTGGGTGATAGCACAAAATGCGCTTGCCAGTGTCTGGGTGTCTGGTACCCCCGCACACATGGTGCCAAGGGTTGCCAGTGACGTGACCACATTCCCAGTAGAAGGCATAATTGTCACAGGTGCAGTCGTGTTTCGGAAAGCGGCGTTGCACCCGAGCCCACAGATTGAGCCGAGCGTTAATCTCTGACCAGAAGATGGTGTGAACCATTGCGCTCGCACTCAGGGTTGCAAGAGCCTAAGGGAGGTAAAAAGTTGAAGATAGCAGATGAGAAGGCGTGACGGATAGCGGTTCAAATGTCAAGCGGCTGGGTTGGGTTGATGTACCTAGGTAAGAATAGTGTTGCTGAGCATCGGTTGATTGCCGGGTAGGACAATACCTATTTAATAGACCCAAGACAGTGCCTAGACTTTCCCTCTGGGTTCGGACTCGCCGAGCTACACAGAGGCACCTCAGACGTGCTCAATTTGTGGTATTCTGATACATCAGAGAACCGCCGCAGAAACACCCTTGTGTCTGGCCCCTGCTGGACCTTAGGGTCCCTCAGATACAAACATTTCTTTCTGCCTCATGCAGTTGGTGCGACTGCTCGGCACGCTAGCTATTGGCTTGTTGAGTGTGATTGGGCGCCTTGCAAACAGTTTGTGTGGCTATGGAGAAGTCCGGAGCTAGGCCCACAAAGGCTTTCTTTGTCCAGTACCAGGTAGCGCGACTTGCTATGGAACACTGGCTTCGGGCCCGCAAAGACTTGTATTCTTTGTCCAGTACCAGGTAGCGACTTGCTATGGAACGGATTTAACAAGGGCAGCTTGCACATAAAGGAAGACGATCTTGTTTTCACCTCCCTTCCCCCTTCCCCGGCCTTTACTTTCCTCCTTCATCATTCTGCTATCCCCGTCTTGTCAATCACAGCAATACTGGCCTAGAGGCAGCGAGAATCATGTCGCACAGATTGGCCGGCTGCTCCAGCCTTGACGGGGATTTTTTTGGGTTCGTATACGAAAACGAGGGCTGGGGCCATTCTGGCGATGCAGGTATACTCTCGGACGATGGTTATCGCTGGCCACCCAAGTACCAACCTGGGGCTTGGTACGACAGCGACACGTATCGCGCCATCAGCCTCGTGCACAGGAACGGCAAACCCATACCTGGCTTCAACAGCGAGGACGAAATCATGGCCTGGAGCGTCGAGCACGACAAGCGCGTCTGGGACCTAGACGGCGTGTTCCCCGAGCTCCAGGAGGCAACGAGACTTCTTCGCCGCGTCATTGCTGACCTCGCACCCGATGTGACAGCTGTGTCTCTGAGCTTGTCGGGTCGCGTGGCGTGGACATCGACATTCGCAAACTATGTGTTTGAGGGGCCATCAACTTATTACCCTTCGGTGGCCGAGTACCAGTTCCCCCCGTCCTGTCCCCCGCTCCCCGTGGTCACGCGCGCAGAGCTCACTGTGCTTGATCGTCTGTCGTGGGGCGTGGACAAGGTCTGCAGCGACACGACTGACCTAGCCGTCTTCAAGTACAACCCCTTTGTAATGAGGGTCGGCGGCGACGCCTGGGATGAGCTGCAGATTATTTACCGGCTCCCGCGCAACCACGCCAACATACTGACCCCCAACGCCCTGGTCGTCGAAGAACTCACCGGGCTTGGCGTTGTCGGCTTCACCACGCCCTTCATCCCAACACCGACGCTGAGTCGCCAATCATGTTTCAAGCTCGCGTGGCTCCGGCAGCTCATGTCGCTCATTGACGAGCTTCACTTTGACTACGGCATCCACCACTGCGACATTGCTGACCGAAATGTCTTTGTGCACCCCGACAAGCCGGATGAGATCATCCTCTTTGACTTTAACTTTTCCCATGAAGCCAGCAGCTCGTATGCCGACGACGACGACGACGACGACCCGCGCGATGACATCAAGGGTCTCATAATCCTCACCTACACCCTCATCACGCGCGATCCCGAGTACAAGCTATACTTTCTCCCTAGCGTGGACGAGCAAAAGGTCCTCGCTGGCGCCCCAGGGTCGTGGGTCAAGCACCCGGAGGTCCAACTGGATGCCGACATCTCGGTCTACTACAACGAGGTCATGGAATGGGCGCGTAAGCGACGCGACGGGAGACAAACTCCTCCTTCTCCTCCTACCCATCCAATCCGCCCAGCCAACCGACCTGTCCCGCCCACGGACGTGGTCATGCTAGATGGCCTAGAAGTCGATCTGATTGGCCTCGGGTCCGTCATGAACCGAAGACGAGTTGGCCGTCCCGTACTCAACTGGCGGCGTCCACCTAGGCAGAAGCTAGACCCGTCCCGACCCATTTTGGCGACTGGTCGATATGCTGATGAGCAGGGGGAATATGACCGTACTAGGCCCAAGATTGCGGTGCCAGATCCCATGAGGGGGTTTCCTCAGCCGCCGGTTGTCTCGGGTCATGGCGAGGGGGATGAGGAGGAGGGGGATGAGGAGAAAAAGGGTGAGGTGGAAGAGGAAAAGGGTGAGACGGAGAAGAAAAAGGGCGAGGGGGAGGAAGAAGATGATACAGAGGATGGCACCAAGAGAGCCCCGAAGCGCAAGAGGTCTGACGGGGATCCAGTGTCAGCGACACGGGCGCGCAGAGTCAAGGAAACACCGGAGCGGATGAATTAGCTACGGATTATTTGTTTGAGGGGTAGGTATAAGGAGACTTTTTACGACATTCTTACGCGATTCGATAGGGCGATAGAAATAGTTTCTCTTGCAAGTTGTTTAATCTGTTCAAGTTACCCTGGGCGCCACTTTATAGTGTCTATCATCCCAACTTCATCCACCCATGGCGAGACATTGTCCGTGTAGTAAAGGCATTCCCGGGCTCTCTGCTGGCCTGCGTGTTTGTTGATAGGTATTCTGTCTCGCATACTTGGAGAGCGGTTCTTTGTTCATCTCATCTGGAATCTTTTGTCCAACTGTATTCTTTTACAGCGTAGTTTAGACCAGAATAACTGTCGTCTCTGGTATTGAAGGGTTTCGTTTAGATCCCGGAGGCGGATTGGATTATCACAGGAGCAGAGAAATGACAAAGGTGAGAAAGCCACAGTTTACATCTGAAAGCCAAGGCAATGCACGGGTTTATCGTGATGGTGTTTAAAACCACTTTAATTAACTCTAGAATAAAGGCTGGTATCCTCCCCCAATCCCAATTCCAATTCCACCGGCTTCAACATCAAATATCCTCCCCCATTACTCCAACGCACGTACCACTCACTATCAACCGTCTCCCCCCTCCCCCCCC
>Ga0247765_1000482_pt1 | contig 30882 bp, 29 predicted proteins | sample UWRJL106311C6_FD_179949 | JGI IMG/M metagenome (GOLD analysis project Ga0247765, IMG submission 179949) | Plant litter microbial communities from Arlington Agricultural Research Station in Wisconsin, United States - UWRJ-L106-311C-6 | ecosystem: Environmental > Terrestrial > Plant litter >...
TGATTGAAGCTGGCTATTAAGCACTTACCTACGTTTAGCTGTAATTGTATTATTATTATAATAGTAGATCCTAAATCATAAAATTATACACCGAATAAACTAAAAAGTCACCAGCTCGATTCCGGTCGAGGGGAGCATTTACTAATTTTTCAATTTCTAACGTCGGATGTGGCGTTGTCCCTTTTTTTTCTTCTTTTTCTTCCTTCCTTTTGTTCTATGTTTTGTAGGGCATACCACACCGTTACCCTGCTCAACGACTAATTTGCGGTATTGCTAGTCACTGCTTGGGATAAAATATCACCTAGAACTAAAGCAGACACCCAGTCAAGAAACCCAAGGCCACGATGCATCCCCCTGAGATCCAGTCTCTCTCGAGCAACCTCGTAGTGTCTATATCCGAGCCCATAGTACAGCACCGGCCGATACCCTCACCGATTCGGCGGCTGTTATCACTCAAACTGTGAAGTAATGAAATACAAATACCGTACACATCCTTACGGTTCTGATTTGCCGCAAAAAATCAAGTTGTATCCTATGCCTCCTATCCAAGTATCTAAACACATCTTACACTAGAACCTAGAAACCTGTTCTCCGCCTGAATACGCTAATCGTCTTCTCCGTCCTATGATGTCGAGTGCTCCAGTGCCATAGCCCTACAGAAATCAAAACAACAATGGTCAACGGGATCGCCACAGCCCACATAATCCCAAATAGTGGTGTGATGCGGATAGTCCATTCGCCGCCGTCAAAGGAACTCGTGAATAGCTGGCTCCCTACAATTGCAGCTACCGCTGTAGTTGGAAGAAAGACTGTGGTTATGGCAGCCATGATCTTCATGATGTTGGAGTGCTGAATCAAGAGAGTTGAGTCAGCTGAGGTGAGCAGGTTGAAGGACAGAGCAATAGAGTTTGCCACCCGCTTGTTCAAACTTTCGAGTCGGAGTTTAGTTGACTGAAAGACTGACTGCCGGTACAACATAAGATCGCGAAGTTCCTGGCGGATACGGTTGAAGTTGCCTTGTCCCGCAGAGACTTGGCCAGGGGATGAAGCTTGCTGGGTGAGCCGATGCGAGTCCGATGTCTTGACTCGTAGGATAATACTCTCGCAGAGGAGGAGACAAGACTCAACAGCCTCTCCAAGGTGGGTAATATGCTTGGCCACGTTGTGCAGCTCGGCAAACGCCAATTCCCGTGTCGGGGCTTGCACAAGCCTAGTGGTTGATGCAAATAGCAGGCGCTACAAGGATTTCTGGTCAGTATCCTGCGCGGTACACACGGCTAGAGGCCCATCACTCACATGTTCCAACGCGCCGAAAATCTTGTTCATGCTCCAAACGTTCTCATCAACCTCTAGGTACAGACCATCCATAATCAAGTCGAGCAGAATGTAAGACTCAACCAAAGCCTGGCTCCACGCGGGGCTTTTCAGAAACCTCTTCAGTCTGCCTTGGACTTGAGGGCTGGCACCGAAGCAGCACAGTGTCACTGCTCCGGTGCTGCTGGCGCTGAGGAAAAAGCTGGAGCGGGTGTAGCTATAGTCTGCCTGAGGGAGAACCCTGGAATCTGAAGGGTTCTGGAGAGCGATCTCGGCTGTATCCTGTGAAACTGCCCATGGCTGGAAGCCTGTCGGGTGGTGGGCAACGGCTGGAACTAGACCTGCAGATGTTTTGATTGCCGCGACTCTGATGTGCTTGCACAAGAAGTGGAACCATGCGCAGTGTCTGTCGGCACTGGTCAGGGAGCCAAAGCTGTGGCTGACAGACTGGAGTCTTTCCCTGATAAAGGCCGAAGGGATGCAAAGGGCTTCAAACAACTCGCGAAAGTCTTCTTTTGTAGGCCTTTGTGGTAGGTCAAGCGGTGCAAACCTGAAAGGATGTTAACTGGGAGTTTTGCAATTCACCTAGGTGGGCATGAATGACGCACACGATTCTCAATCCCTTGGGTGCAACTCGAAGACGAGAGGGATCTTTCAACCCCTCCTTCCACCCTCCTGGTTGGTGCAGGTCAGCCAAGCCAACTTTGCTTGATCGGGGCTAACGTTACCGGTGTCTTCCCACATGTCGTACTTGAACGGTGAACTTTGGACATTTTCCACGTCAGCTTGTGCTTCAAATTCCCGGATGGGGTCATCATCAGTGGCCCACGACATAGCAAATAGCACACTGGATATTAGAGAGTTGAAGAGCTGCCAAAGGAAAACTATAGGAACAGAGAAAAACTGGGGAAGAACTTGAAGCAGGAGCGAGGGGTACCCTCCAAATCGGAGACGGGGATTCAGGGGGCAGGGCCTAGATCGCTCCTTCCGGCACTTGCAGCCTGGTCGATATTTGGCTGCCGGTGGCTTTCCATTTTCATTTCCCGATGCCGTTCTGTTGGGTGGGGTGTTCATGCAACCGCTCCTAGAAAAGCAGCTCTGCGATAAGGCTCTGGAGAAGCAGGCTCGCCAATGGCGCGTTAGGTCACCCTGATATCGACGCCACCTCCTGAGCGTGATACACCAGCGGCTCCAAAAATTGACAAGCTGAAGCGCCCAAAAGAAATTAAGATAACTATTTGTATGATGTGGTCAATATCTCATGCAGCTCACGGGCCGGACAACCATTTCGCGACAGACAGACTTCCGGTTTTTGGTGACAGCCTTGCCCCTCTCCGCCCCTCCTTCCGCCCAACCCCTGTTTCGATGCCACCCACCATGCGCATCCCCGCGGGAGAAGCCGACTCGGAGCGATGCAGACAGATCAACGATGGTAGTTAAGAGGGACAGACAGGTCGAGACTTTGCATGGGCATCGTAGACAAATTCCGCTCCCACTTCTGCTTTTTCACTCTCCGCAGACCTAGAGAAGAGCAATTCGCCAGCCATCTTCAGTCTGACAATGCACGGAGGATCGTACACTCCCCAGGTGAGGATCAAATTCCCTGCTAGCAGCCAACTAGTCTGGACCAGCCCTATCTAACCTACGCGACCGGAATAGCCCGAGGGCCGGCCCTCAGCTTGGGCTCAACGTCCTGCTCGTCATGGCGGCAGCTACACTCCCAGCTACGCTCCATCCCCACTTGCCGTACGTTTATCTTGTCTTCAACTATCAGCAAGCCGCGTACTTCCTCTAATGGTCAACGTCACCAGTCAAGCGTCGATCAAGAACCCAAGCCTTGGTCCCACCCTGCGCCTTCTACCTCCTCAAGTCCAGCTCCCGAGCCCACCAAGCCGGCCGTGGACAGCCGGAGACGCGATGGCATTCAGATGACACCCATAAGCCGCACCTTGACCAACGAGTCCGTCCCAATTTCACAAGAGCAGGCCCCTCACCTGCCTGCCCTTGGGGGCATCCGATCAGACTCTACATCATCAAGGGTATGTCGGCCATTCTTCCGTCATTACTGCTGTCGAGAAGATAAGCTGAACGTTGATGTAGACAGCTATCGTCACTCCAGCCGCCTCTATGGCGCCCTTGAATACCCAAAAGACCTTCCAGTCTACTGCGAGCAACGGGAATATTCCTGAAGACTACACGGTAAGCTTGATCACCCTTGCCACCGCCGACAAGGTCATGCGCTTACTGGAGATGCTCACAGAAAGAGGAACGCGAGGTCCCAAAACATCTCCAGGGTGGTCTCAACTGCTGCTGTGCTGGCCTCCCCTGCAGAGGCAAACGCCCTCACCACTATCTGCCGCCGCGGTGGGAATACGTTCCGAGACTCGCCCCGGGACAGCAGCCCATATTCTATCATCGTGATTTTGCGGGGCGTGAGACCGCTCATCCACTTACTGACCGCTACCTCCACCATGCCGATGGAAAGCTTCGCACACTGATGGTGGCATGCTCTGACGACATCTGGCAAATGGCTATGGAAAAGAGGAACGAAACCACTTGGCGCCGTACCTACATCCGAAAGATGGCGTCATATAGAACGAGGATGGCTTCTTGGATTGTAGACTACACGAAAGAGCGCAACTGCGGTACTTACTCGGTTGAATTGTTGCAGTCTCTGCTCTTCGCAACGGCCATGATGCTTCTGGTAAGGCTCTGCCTCCGTTTACCAATTTTCATAATTAAATTGACTAACATTCAACCTCAAGCCCCTCTCAGGAATCAGAGGTCCATCAAGTTGGCGCTACGGCGGCGACTACGCCCCAGTTTTACATCGCTACTGCGGCAACGCCAAGGTCTGGAGCAATTCGCTGGAACAAACGCGGGGAAGATCCTTGCCGAGTGAGAACCATGTGTATCGCGCCCTGAAGCCTCGCCACCTATGCTTCCTCCGAGACCCAGAACTTGCAGAGTGTCAGGGCGTCGACGTCAGGTCGGTCCAGGAATGGGAAGCCGCCGAGATCAGCGCCGGCCGGACTCCCAACCTGAAATATCTGTTCGTCGCGTACTCAACTGAACAGTTCAGTCATGAGAACGCCTCTGATCTTCGGGCACTCCACAAGATTGCTGAGACCGCTGCAAGAGAAGCCTGCATTCCTTCCTACTATGTTGCTTGCAGCTGTATGAGAAACCCTGAAGAACTCGAGTCAGATGTAAGAGTTGTCACTAAAGCATTCATGTTCTAGTACTGACGCATTCTATTTGTCCAGGTATACCGGCTCTCTGACGTTCTTCGCGGGGCGGAAGCCATGATCATTGCACTTGGCGAGCCTTCTGGCTCATCTAGGACTCGACCTGGCAACGTGCAGACTGCAGATGTGAGCAGATTGCTATTTCAATGGGGCCGCCGCATGTGGACGTTCCCCGAGGTGCTTCTCTCTCCTAGTAGTGAAATCACGGTACATATCCGAGGTAACGAGGGGAAGAAACCCTATGTGATCAGCAAGAGCCAATTTGCCGCCCAAGTCTGGGGTGATGCTGCCGAGGCACGTCAGCTCACCGACCATTATCTCGGAACTCAGATTCTCAGCCGGATCGAGCTTGCTGTCTTGGGTCTCCGCTGCTTGTACCGCCGTGAGACCACTCAATATCTTGCGGGCGACCAAGCGTATGCTCTCATGGGTCTATTACGCCTGCGGCCCGAAGTGGATAAAACGGACACGCCATTCCAAGCGTTTTCGCGGTGAGTGTGAGATCATCTGTCGCCACATCTGACCACTGCTAACCCGTCAAAGACTATCCACCGCCAACGATTCCGATTCTCTACTCGAGCGGTATCTTTGCATGTTACCCCCGGCCGGTCACACCGAAGCATGGCACTACATGGCTGACGCTTACGGCTGCTCGGCCTGGGATGTGGATCCCTACGTCCAAGTAGCGGGCATTTGTGACAACGACAGTGTCGTCCTAGATGGCGCGTACGGCGCCAGTATCCGGTGGAAGTCGTTCCACCCTGTCGGATTCACCCGCCTCTTCTCCTGGCGCCGCTTCTTTGCCGCGTTCCTTATCCAGTACAACGGCTGGATCCTGGTAGCGGGCAGTATCTGGCTCGACAGCATCGTTGGCCCAATGATACGCGCCGCTGCTGCCAGAAGCGCCGCCGCCAGTAGCAGCGAGTCGTCGACAAACTTCTTCTTCAGCAGCTCCAGCAGCAGCAGTTTCGATGCCATTTACCTTGCCTACAACTCTCTCCCCCTATTCTTCGCCATTATCTTTGTTGTGATCGGCGTTGCCACCTTCTTCTGCACCCCGCTGCTAATCCGCCTGCTCCTGGGTGGCCAGTTTCGCAGCGTCGAAGCAGCTCTTTTTGGGGTCGAAGGATATATTGACCCGGCCACGGCGGAACGCTCCATCTTTGGCACCGCACGTGGCAGAATGGGATGGTCGACCAACGGCTCGCCCCTCAGCCGGTCGTACCTGAATGACAAGGGCGAACTGGTTGGGGTTGATCCCCTGCGCGACCCAACTGTGGCGGAGAAAGTCGATCACGCCAAGGTGGCGATGCCCGGTTCCAAGAGGGTGAGTTCTCGTGCCCGAGCCGTTCCCTCCAACATGAGCTAACAAAACAATCTGCTAGATCTTCAGCATCATCAACACCTACACCATGGAAGTAACGCTTTTCGAGGCCTCTCGTCCCCCCACATGTCTCTTCCTTTGCGCCGTCGAGGGCGGCATGCAGCGCGCCATTGGGTGTTCCTACGATTTTACAACACAGACTTTTTACCGCGAGACGGTGCTGCGGGTTGACACGACGGCGCTGGACAGGATGAGCCGCGTGCCGCGGTTCCGGATCGGGATTCGTAAGCCTGAGGTGGGCGTGCGAAAGAAGTTGTAGGGAAAAAATGGCCTTTGTTTCAAGGGAATGGATGGGAATGGAACTGGAGTAGAAAAGCATGGAAGGGCTAACTTGGCTGAGGGAACATGAAGGGATAGCGTGGGGGAGTCCGGCGCTTGAATATGGTTCTAGAAGTAAACGCATGGGCATCGTAGCTGCAGCACAGTAGTCCAGTCCCTTTGTAACCACCAATATACACATGGCAGTGCAGTCAAGCCTCTGAATGAATGTTACTGTGGGACTCGAGAGTCAAGGTGCTACAAATAAACATGCTCTCCTCGTGTCACTGGAGGGGGTTAGAGGACTTGGGAGTTGTCCTTATTTTCTTTCCTCTCCTCTTGAGTGGCAGAATATCTCTCGTGATCGTGCACAAGAATAATGCACATCTGCTATAGACATAGCAGATTGGAGCGTGTTCATAAGAAGATATACACGAGGTCTTGGGTTCACTAGCAACGGTGCCTCTGCAATGGACATTTCCGATCACCCAAAATCATCACCTGCCTCAAACCCAGAAACATCTTGTGAACAGCCTCGATTCAAAGATACCTGATTGTAAGCTGCCTATGTAGGTAGATTCCATGTGCCCAAGGGGAAAAAAAAAGAATGAAAGAAGTCCGCTTCGTACAAAAAACTCCGTCGTCCGAACGTAAGTCCTAGCTAAAAAGCTTCTTCTAAAAGCCAAAAACCCTTCCTTCCCCAATGGTATATGGCGAGAAATTAAACATTGTCCAGAGCCCGTCTGAACCCCAGAAGTCTATGCTAGTAATACATCACTCATGATCGTTAAAAATTGTCCTCGTCTTCGTCCAAACGTATATGTCTCCAAACCGCCCAAGGAAAGCAAAGATCAAATCGCAAATGACAAAGGAAATTTCATCCGGGTAGGTAGATAGGGTAAATCGACGTTACCTCTCAAAACTTTTTGCCCAGCCATTACTCCTCGCTCGATTCAACTTTAAATCGTCCAGCGGTCCTTGATCCTACATTCGTGTCGTTGTTTGTCGGTTGTTTAGAAGCCCTCTTGCATACCGGTGCCGCCAAACATGGCTCCCGGCCCTGTCCCCATGCCGTTGGCACCCTCAATGCCGATGGCCATGCCTCCATACGAGGCCCACTCTCCTTGTCCGGGGACGAATGCGCCATGCTCTTCTCCAACAACACCCATACCAAAGCCAGCTCCCATGCCGACCATACCATTGCCCTCAAACATGGGCGTACTTCCATGGACTGGGGTGTGCGGCATGCCGGGGTGGTTCATGCCTTCCGGCAGTGTCTTGCTGCAGCTCGGACAGTAGATATTCGTGCATGGTCCAGGAGGATGTGCCTCAACCAGCGTTTGGGCAGAATCACGGTTGGCGTTGAGGTTAGATGGATCACGAACCCAGACCGAGGTGAGAGAAGAGCGAGGGGTAGAGCCAAGGAAGCGGGAAGCACGGATAGTTGCCGAGTGGCGCGAATCAGTCACGGAAGCGGATGTAGCAGGGTCGGGATGCATGCCATCAAGGTGTGCCTGTTGCTGCTGGTGTTGATCGGCAGGGGTCGTAGGTTCAGATGGGAGGAATGGGGACGGCGGAATGGTCGACGTGGGGTAATGCGGCGCTGGGATTCCCGGACTCGAGGCCATAACTGTGTATGGGGGACCGTATGGAGACGATACTTGTGGATAATCGGCCCAGTGTTGCGGGTACGATGGTCGCGGGTTGTGGATCGGCGGGTTCGGAGGCAATGTTGACGGAGGCAGGGTGCTGGGAGCTTGGGTCGCCAAGACAGGAACACCTGATGGGCGTCTCAACGAAGAGCTGGGGGTCCGGGTTTGCGGCTGTGGCGTTCGCGCCTTCTGGATAGGCACAGGTAGTTGGGTCTTGGGCACAACATCCGACCGTCTAATCCTCTTTGGCGGGTTAGCTCGACGAGCACCAGCAATACCGCTAACCGAACCCTGGCTCGTCGACTCGGGGCTGTCATCCCTGGGCATAGCTGAAGATGTGCTAGAGTCGGCAGTCGGTGCAACTGTTGGCGTAAGGGCCGGAGAGGGAGGGAGAAGCTGTGAAGTGCTAGGCCAAGGTTCCTCGGCTGGGGGTGGTTGGTTGTTGAGTGATTCCAACTGAGAGAAGAGCGAGACAGTGCCTGTGAATCTCTGTTCCCAGTCCTGAATAACAGTCTCGACCCAGTTGTAGAAGGAATTCGTGCTGCGGTCAAGTCCCTGTTGGATCTTGCGATCCACATCCACAGATTGGTCGGCTCCATCGAGCACATAACGGTACTGCAGTTCTAGAAGCTCTCTCAGTTTATTGAGGAATTTCTTAGACTCGGCAACGAAGTCAAAAACCTCCATGACAGGAATGAAAGCTGTGCAGGTTAGCACCATGGCAAATCGAAGCGATGGTGGTGAAACATACTGGAATCGGGAATGGTCTTGTCTGCAGGAAACAAGAGCTTCCACAAGGAGATCCAATTATCGATCTTCAGCTTCAGCGTCCTGGCTTCCAGCGAAACAATGATTTTCTGGGTGATGCCGTCCTCGGGGTCGGCGCCACTTTGGTCAAACGTGATGCGGCAGACGTCTGGTTGTCTCAGATGATCATCCAGATCATTCTTGGTGGGGAACCCCTGGAAACATCTGGGGCAGGAAAAGGGGCCCGCATTTCTCTGAACCGGGGGATGGTGCGCACGGATGTGTTTTCTAGAAAACGAAGATCAGTTTCACCGCAGCCATGGAACGGCCGGACGTGCGAACTTACTTGAGCTGCGACATGTCGGCAAACGAGTGCGTAGCGCACACGTAGTAATCGCGGACATTGAAGCGGAGAGGATTGCGCTTGCGATATGGGCAGCTGAAGTTGGAACTGTTGCCAGGCCTGCCAGCGGGCCGCTGGACTCCAATCGAAGCATTGTTGTTGCCATCCTCATCTCCCCTCCCGGTATCTTCGTCACCATATCCATCACCGTCCTCGCCACCTCCGTTGGCTTTTCGCTTCCCCTTGCCGCTCCCGGTGTGGATTGGGGAGCCCTGGCTGTTGAGCACACTGCCGGGGGACGAGCCTCCTTGCTCGGGGCTCGCTGCTGCATTCCGCAGCTTCCCGTCTTTGGCTGCTGTCCATAGTTCCTGTAGATATCGCTGGGTGCAGTCGGCAATCAGCAACGGCGCAGCACATTCATCAACCTCTGTCCCCCAAAGTGATCGCATCACCCAGCTCGAGATTTCGTTCACCACACGCGTCTCCTCCTGAATTCCATCTTCACCCTCGCAGTCTGCGTTGATCGTGATTGGGGTGGGACTGAAGGCGGGGCTGGTGGTTGGGACGAAGTGGGTCCCACGAGTGGGCGTGGCCGAGTCAAGCAGCACCAAGTCATCTGCGTCCTCATCGTAGGCGTACTTGCTGATCTCCTGCAGAAGGAGATGACTGGGAATTGCGTCAGGCTCATAGTGATTGACTCGGTCGACGCGCGATGCGGGGCGGCTGCATTCAGATTGCGTGTTCACACATGTTGTTGACGAGAGCATCGAATCGATGGAGCCAATCCCACGGTGATGTCTCCGAAATGCCTCCACCGAGGGCGTATCGTCCACGTCGAGGGACTTATGGGGCAATTGAGGAAGGGCATCCCGTCGCAAGTTCTGAGTCGATTTCGATCGGAATAATTGATGGGTCAAAACGGGCAGCGAGTGTCCGGAAGCGGCGGTAGCGGGGGATTCGGCCACGGTCGGACTGCTTGGGGCCGTGGTGCCCGAGAGGGACGATGTATCGAGCAGATGGTGTTTGATGGTCAATTCTTCTCGTGGCCCGGTGCCAGCGCGGAGTCGAGGACGGTGAGGTAGGGACACGACAGCAATATCGCTGGCGAGCTTGTGTGCGACACGCGAAGTCGCAGGATACCTGCTGCCCCTGCTCTGGGACTCCATCTCCCGGCGTCACACAGGAGGCTTCCCTCCAGACACGACGGCGACGAGCGGAGAAAAAACGAGGGTGATGGTCTCGCGCCAGCGGCCCGACCCTGCGGGGAGACACAGAGACTGACAATCGGCGGTTTGCAACCGCTGGGGGCGACGATAGCGACAAAGCACAAAAAGAGAGACGAGAAGCGGGAAGTCCAAGGGACAATTCAAGACGCGGGGAAATTCACAGGGTGGAGGGCGCTTGCATGAATGAGAAGAAAGAACCCATGAGGACTGGGCTGCCCCATCCGAATTGACGCTTTCTGGGGATACAGCGAAATTCCGGGAAGTTGGCGACCAGAATTTTTACTTGGGTGCTGCTCCTGAGTTCCTGACAGCGCCCCGAGCGCCCCGAGCGCTTCGCTTCTCAGCGACGTGGTTTGTTAATTTCCATGATCCGAATCCAGAAGCTGCACGTCCTCCAATCGAGCTCCCAGCCGACCCCCAACGCGTCAACGAGCCGGCTCTCATTGGCTCAGTCCCCCGCGCCTGGGGGGCCAGCCAACCCCTTAACCACACAGGCCAGATCCTTCCCTCCATCCCTTTAGCGGCTGGCAGCCAACCCGATTGGGAAGCAACCCTGCAACGGAACCGCACGAGGCGTCCAATCCGGGTTAATCGATAGGGGGTGTTTCCCTGTAGGGCACTCGACGTGGACAGCCCTGGGCCATTCGTCTCTTCAAAGAATGGAAACGCGGTCGCACGGAGGAGTCCCATTGCTGAGAGAAAGAAAGAAAAGCGGAGAGCGGGCGGAGGAAAGAACAAACGGATTGTTAAGCTTATCGGGCCGGGACGTTTGTTTAGTGCGTGCAGTGCGGGGCTAAGGGCAGTCAGGGACAACACTTTGGGATGCGCTGCTTCTGAAACGACACCCGTTTGGGAAGAGGCCGGTGCTTGCAGACTGCAGTCAAACAACGTGTCCCGCCGCAGTTGCAGCAACACACTAAATTCCACATGGACACATTGACGCTAGAAAAGCAAGATGCAGCAGGCAGTAGCAGCAGCAGCAGAAACAAGGGGACTCGGGAAACATGGCAGATCTCCCAGATCTCCCGATGATCGCCAAGGCTGGATGATACCACACCCCTGGGTTTCTGTCGTATCCACCAAGAGAAACAAACGAGCGCCCCACTCGGGAATGGTAATACGAAGCAGAAGGAGGAGCTGGCAGATGTGCTGCATGGGCGGGATTTGAAGTCGGCCTATCCCTGAGGCCAGGAGCAGTATCGCATCATCACGGTTGATCGGTTCGAGCGCGGGTGCATGATCTTCGGCGACAGACCACGGTAGAGACGTTGGCTCTTGCCGTTGTGGAAGATTTGGGGGTGGAACCATGATCACACATGGGCACAACGGTGGCTGTTACCGCGACGGCGCGTGACTGCGGAGCACTCTCCGAATAGAAGCCACCATGGAGCGCTGATGGGCCTCGAGGGCCTTCTCGAGATGACTCGGCTCGTGATCCGATCTCTCTTTTGAGATTTCGGAGCAGAACCAACAAGCAAACCTAGTTCACACCTAGTCTAGAAGGAGTAGGTCGATTGCACAGTGGGGCTCCAAGGGACTTCGTTACCAGACTGACCATGGTGTTCGAGGCTCTGCCATGTGGCAGCGCGCCTTTTGGTCTCCACAAGAAGGATAAATACAGCCTCAAGCCCGAGCCAGCTCGCCATTGCCAAGAAATATAAACTGCGACACCTGCACGTCAGGACTCAGTGCAGGATCAACGAGACGGTGACGCTGCAGACTGCCTAGGTCGATACTAATAAGAATCAACCCTGGATCGCCCTCACGACGGCTGGATACCACGCGGTGGCGAGCTTCTCGTTGCCTGCGTTGTTTGGATGCACGCCATCGCCGGTATCGCGCGGCGGGTCGAAGCCCGTCCAGCAGTCCACAACCACGATGGGGCTCTCGGTCGAGTTCTTGGACATGACCCACTCGGGAATGGCCTTGTTGAGGGCGACAACGCGGTCACCGCATTGGGCGCAGTTAGAGGGACGCATGGGGATGATCTGAGCGACGAGAATCTTCATAGTGCGCTTGCTCTCCCGCATCCAATCCACCATCTGACTGAATGCTTCTAGGATCTCGGTAGGGCTGCGGTTGTTCCACACATCGTTGGTGCCTAGGTGCATCAGCACCACGTCGGGCGTTGTTTTCGACAGCCATCCCGGTAACTCTTTGCGAGACACAATGCCCGTTGCAAGGATACCCCCGTGGCCTTCGTTGGCTCCATCATACGTGAACCCGCATCCCTGCCCGGGAAGTGTGCCCACAAACTTGGTGTTGGTGATGCCTGCTGTTTGCAACTTGCGCCAGAGCAGTGCACGCCAGCAGCCCTAGAACACAGATTGAGGTCTGGTCAGATTCGGGACATACTCCATCAAGTGTGTTTGGAGAGATACTGCGTACCGGGCTGCCCGTGATAGAATCGCCCAATGCCATGATCCTCACAGGGTTTCCCTGCCCTGACACGGTGGGTGCCACAGACAGAGCCGCCACCAAACCACAAACGACGGATCGAAGACGAAACATCTTGAATACTGCTCGAGATTCGCTTAACAACCCACAACAAAACAGCAACGACCAAGATATGCCAGGGGCTATATATATGAGCCACCGAAGACCACACTAGCCACTGCCAATATAGGAATATCGGAGCATTTCCTTCCCCAGAAACCGCTTCCTCCACGGCAGCCACTGAGTGCACTGCAGCCGATTTCCGAGGAAGACATAACATGGCAATCCCCACGAGTTAGGCAAGCGCCGTGATTGGTTTCGTCCGTCTTGCAAGTAAAAGGCGGGCGGGGAGGCTCCGCGGTTGCGGTTGAATTGGGTGTGCGGCTATTTAGAATAGATGTCCACCAACAAGACAAGACTGCATTGTATGGTCCGTTACTTGGATGAGCGGGCTTGTGAAAAGGTCAAAACTTCCTGGAATTTGACTTGCACCGCTAAAGCTAGCATTAAGTCTTGGGGATTCATCCATTCGGGGGAATAGCATCGGCGTGTTTGCATTTTCATGTTTGAATTCGGTGATATGTTTGCTCGACAGTGGTGCACATCTTATAGCAACAACAACACAGTACTCTCGACGTAAGTAGGTACCTAGCTAGCAAACTTGAACACATATCTGACTCCCCCTATCAAAGTGCGTTGATGGCCTGGACATGATCCGTAATCAGACACGTCGCATCAGACGAACCATAGTAAATGGTGTTTCCGTCATTATGCGTTTGGCCAGAACTGAGCCGATCCCCCCATTGCCAAAATGCATCACCGCCCATGCCGTCGGCGTGGAGATCCCGGGAAGTTTTCTGCCATGGCTTCTCTTCGGTGCAGTGGTTTGATTGGGTGCCGTCTGTACATTTATTGGCCCCGTTAGCTCATCTAAGAGAAGGAGAGAGAGGGAGAGACAGGTCTGTGTCAGAGACGCGGTATGGGCGTGACTTACACTCCTCAAGGAGGCAGGGCTTGCCTGCTTTCTTGCAGGCCGCAGCGTGGGCGCTAATCCAGCCTGGACCGAAGCTATTCTGTACACCCCCTATTATTATGATTGGCATTTGTTAGCAAGGACAGACGTTGACGCACCCGTCAAGTCAAGTCACGACATGAACGGCGAGATTTCGAGTTTCAAACTTTCAACTCAGCCTGGAGAAAAAAAACCGAAACAGAACAATACAAGAAGGGGTAAGGCATGAAGCAAAAGAAAGACAAGACAAGGGACATACATGAATGGAGGGAGGGGAAGGAACATGGAAGAAGGGAAGGAGAGAGGGAAAAAAACATACAGCTACTGGGATACATGTGAAAAGTCCCAAAGTCCAAATCCTTAATGGCGAGATTCTTGGCAAAATCCACACCCTCGCTCGTGCCATAGGGATAGCTCGTTCCTCCGGAAATACCGAACCCTTCATCCCCCAATGTGATCATGTGGTTGGGATCGAGACCGCGGATGTAAGCGGATGTCTCGGTCGCCCATTTGAAAATCACGTCCGTGTTGCAGCCCTTGCATCTCGGCTCGTTGGCCAGCTCCCAGGCGAAAATGGCGTCCGAATCGACGTAGCGGCTGACCACGGCGGCAATGTATTTGCGGTATTGCTCTTGAGCGCGTTGGTTGGTGTACCAAGTTTCCTTGGAGCCCCCAAAGGCGGTGACATAGGCTTTCATGCCGCCTGGATTTTGTAAGCAAGCATTATTGAGTAGAGGTCTGGTTGATGTGTGGGGGAGGAAAAAACCTCACCATAATCATCCCAGTAGTTGACAAAAGGGATAATCAACTTGACCTTGTTCTTCTCGGCCGATTTGACCACAGCATCCAACCTCTGTAAGCCATTGGCACCCGTGTTGATCTGTGACCCCGAAGACGATAGGCGCTGGTAGTACACTCCAGAGCCTGCCGAGTTGACGTCGTAAAACCCCCACACTCGCAAGATCTTGAGACCCGACTTGGCGATGTTGCCCATGGCAAGGTCCACATCGGCGTTGTTAGTTAGGAAACTGATCCAGTATGAGTTGGTCCCCGCAACATATTTGGTCTCGCCATCGATGGAGAACTTGGTGCCATTGGTTGTTGATTTGGCTGCCGCGGCCGGTAGGGATTCTGTGAAGAAAAAGAGAGAAAGTAGCCCGAGGCCGGAGGTAATGATGGACTTCATCGTTGAAGCGCTTGGGGAGGTCGGTGGCAAGAGAGACGACATGAAGCCGGCCGACTTGAAGAGCTGGCTTGGTATAATATGTACTTGGTCTTCATCGTGGCACTCTGCCGTTGGATTGAGTTCCAAGACCAGACGCACGGTGTGAGAGGCGCCGTGAGCCCCAGGAATTCGATTTTCCGTACGGGATTTACATACTCGTTAGATTAACCCGGTCCGTGAGGGCGGAAGCGGGGTGTCCGTTACGAAGCCGGAAAAAAGTCAATAATGACTTGAACAACCTGAGCCCGTCTCGGGGTTTTGATCGAGATAAAAAGGGTCTTTTGGTCTGGGATTGTGTGAATGGTAATGTATTTCATCGTGGTTGATATTCCGTTTGATTGAGCTCAGAGGTGGTCAGTGTTGAACAAAACCCCCTGTCTTTATGTTCAATCCAAATTGGTTAGCGCAAGCAGATCAAGCTCACCTTATTCTGGAAGCACCTCATGGCTGAACTTGTACCAATTGAGTTTTTCAAGTATCGGTGGTCAAGTTCATTCAGTCATTGTAGATGTCTGGCCTCGGTCTTGAGCTTTCGGGATTGAACAGGACTCGACCAACAACTCATACTAATACCAGGTTCAAGGTTCCATCTGATTGTCTCGAGTCGAATTACTTGCAGCAAAGAAAGATTCAAATCACCCGAAGTCCAGAATGTGGTTTCCGACGGCGGGTTTGTCTTTTAGGTGGCATTCGCAATTTGGAGCTAAGATGGGGAGAGTTTCTGGTTGGTGTATCTCGCACCGGAAACACGCAAAGTTCGCAAAGCTGGACCATGTCGACCTGAAATTGCGCTAATTGGACCTGAGACACGTGGAATATGTCAATTTTTCTGAAAAGAGAACCTCAGCGAGACAGGTTGCTCGCAGGGGTGGAGTTGGGGACTGGTGAGAACAACGGCCGGTCATCTGATGATTGCCCCTCACGGAGCGACGTCATTTGTTCCCTGTTCGGTGGGCTGTTTCAGTGGTCTTCCAGCCTTGGAATGGCTCGTGCTGGCGCGTGCTGGCGGTCCGACTACCCCAGACCCGTTTGGCTAGCGCCACGCAATCCCCGAAGGCAACCGCTTCGATCCAGCTCTCGATTGAGTTTGCGCTCGGCACCCCTCTCCTCCCTCACCTATCCAAATTGCTGCTGTGCTTGCTTTTTGATCTTGCTTCACCAGCTTTATAATTGCATTGATTCGAGCATAAACAGTCCTATTTCTTGCCGTCTTTGATCGAAGCGGGATCGCGGAATGCCTCTACGCGTCAAATCGCGTACGGTCGGGCAAGAGGCTGGGCTAAGAACGCCCTCGCCATTTGGCCGACACGTCCAGGTCCGTTTTGGCTCTGAGCTACCCGACATCAGCATCGACGACACATTCCGCGAAGTTGTAAAGAAGCTTTCAGTGTGAGTGGACACTGCGCCGTGCCGTCAGCTCGATTGGATCGCTGACCAATGCCAAGCTATATCGCCGAAACCATAACCCTGCCTTCCACGTTCGAGCAGCTTCGCACCACGGCTGCCGGAGAAGGCCTCAGGACGCTGGTAGAACACCTGGGCCGAACTTGCACGCATCCTGCCATCGTGAACGCACTGCTGTATGGTCTTGCCCCTCGGACTGGAACTGCATGACTGACCACTACCCCGCAGTGCGCTAAAATGGCACTATGGCGCGTCAACCGAGGACAAAGGACTCAGCGACGCCAGGGCGAATGCTTGTGAGATTGTGGCCTGGCGCTTCCTTACCCATCTTTCCGAGCGGGAGGCTGTTGACTATTGTCTTTTCGAGATCCCCGAGCCAGACTCGTCCGAGGCTGGCCCGCAGCACGACGAGGAAGAGGGCGAGGTCGACGAGAACAGTGCGCTGCTCGCTCAGGTATGGAGCAGCACAAGCGACACGGCGCGCAGAACCGTCAACAGAACAGGCAGTGTCAAGAGGAATCTCCTCCTGCAGTCCATTTCGCGTCTTACTATGAGCATGGCGGCTGATTCGGATGAGGATGAGGAAGACGACCCAACGGCCCCTTTCACCAACCTCAATGCCCTTGAGATTGCCGCTATTGCCGATGCAAAACGTTTCCTGAGTCAGACAGTGGTGCAGAAGATTGTCACCGGCATCTGGAATGGCGACATTATCTTCTGGGACAGCCTTTCGGTTAACGCAGTGAAAAAGCCGCGCTTTTACAACCGATCCACCGCTGACCCCTACTCCCGTCTGCGTGTCCCCAAGTATCTCAAAGCCTTTGAGGTACTGTTTTTCGCCAGTTTCTTGTTTTTGTACTACTATGTTTTGGTTGAGAGGAACCCTCATCGTATTTCCGTCACCGAGACTTTCCTCTACCTCTGGTTTGCCGCCTTCACCTACGACGAGCTTAGCGAGTGGATCGACGCAGGTTCCATTTTCTACACGACCGATGTCTGGAACATCTTTGACATAATCATGCTGCTGATTGGTCTCGGGTTTTTCGTCTTGCGTATGTTCCTCTCGACGTGTCATGGCTTGTACTGACATCTGCGGTAGGTATTGTCGGGCTGAGGACTGGCGACGACTGGCTTGTCGGCCTCGCCTTTGATATTCTCGCACTCGAAGCCCTTTTTATGGTTCCACGCGTCTGCTCCGTGTTGAGTCTAAGCCCATACTGGGGTGTAAGTTTGGCGAGTTCCCCAACAGGTGCTCTGCTGACCAGAATGCAGACATTGATTCCGTGCCTGAAAGAGATGGGCAAAGACTTTGTTAAGTTCATGGTGCTCGTCGTCATCATCTACTTTGGGTTCCTCACGACGTTCTCCCTCATCGGGAGAGACTCGTACACGTTCAGAGACATGATATGGTTCCTGACTAAGATCTTTCTTGGATCCAGTTATGTTGGGTTTGATATCATGAAGGGTATCGACCCCATCTTTGGGCCTCCTTTGATGCTGCTCTTCATTATGCTGAGCTCCATCCTGCTAATGGGCTCCTTGACGGGTATGCTCTCAAACAGCTTCTCTCGAGTCATTACGCATGCACGCGAAGAGTACCTTTACGTCTACAGCGTCTATGTTTTGGAGGCATCGACTAGCAATCGGCTCACTCACTTTTACCCCCCGTTCAACTTACTGGCTCTCGTCATTTTCCGGCCACTCCGTCTCTTTCTCCGGTCAGGCGATAAATTTCGCGGTGCGCGCATCATTTTGCTGAAGGCTACGCACTTGCCGATCGTTGCGGCTATCGAGCTGTACGAGTGGATTCTAGGGAGTTCATTGAAGAGCACCCAGTATAATGGCTTCAGGGGGCCGCGTCATTCAATGATGGCGAGCCCAGCGCCGCCCCAGAAGAAATGGGGAACCCATGGCCGTCCGGGGGTCCGGCAGCACGCTTCAACGTCATCACTGCGGCCTGAGGCTGCTCATCCTGCTGCCATGTCGAGTGTGACAAACCTGACATCGCGGCAGGCAGCAGCTGCAGAGCAGGCAGCGGAAGAACGGGCTTTTGGTGAACCCTTGACTGATGTCGAGGTCCGAATTGCGGATTTAGCATTCAAGATTGACCGTCTGACTGAGCTTGTAGTCGCGATGCAGACAGCACAGGCGTCACAGTCCAAGCCATTGGCGGAAATTTCAATTGGTTGAGTGGGGGTTTGGAGTGTCCAAGTGGACCCGGAGTGGACAGGGCGCGTCATCAGGACTGCGTATATCAAGTACAGACTAGATCTTTGTTGATGAAACATGCAGCGTTTTCTGATAAAGATTGCCACGAGATAGATTGCTAAACAAATTGCTACTTTACGGGGGTTTAATAACGTTTAAAACACATTTTGCTTTTCGTTGCCGTCAGTCCCCCTATTCCCTTGGAACCTTGTTGACAACGGCCATGACTTCGTCGTATGTCTGTTGCACAAACTTCTTGTCGTCTAGGAGCTGGTTCATCCTAGAAATTGATTTGTATCAGCCCAGCCCACCAACAAACATTCAAATGGAATACTCACGGGTAGAGAATGGCATTGTGCCAAAACTTCCCATGACTCTCAGGTCTCAGGGCGGTAGCACTGACAAGGGACCTCGCTCCCTCCTCGGCAGTCCGATGAAGAAACAACTGCACAGGTGCCATCATAGCCTGGGTGGTCCACGGGTAATCCCGACCAAGATCTGTCTTGCACAACCCCGGACACACGGCGTTGACAATAACCTCGGGAAACCCATCTCTTTCCTTCCTCGGAATCCTCTCCGCCATGCCCATCATGACGGCCAACCCAACCAACTTCACCACCGCATATGTCCGCATGGCGCTCCAGGCTTGGGGATCATTCGCCATCCTCAAGGCACTCCCGTTGTGACGCGCAAGCCACTCTGCCTTGACCATATCATTCCCGGTACTATTCACAAATGTCAAATGCGGGAAGCTCATCGGGGTGACCGCCTTGCGTCTTTGTAGCAGAGGTAAAACCATTTCGGCCATTAACGTCGTTGAGAGGATGTTGACTTGCACGGCAACATCCCATGTTCTTTCCTCGTCACCTGCTGCGACGGCCTTGTAAGAAGGCGGCGCCACCCCTGCACAAAGTAACGCGGCATCGAGACCCGTGTCGCCGACTTGGGCGTGTAATTCCTTGCAGAAATTGACAACAGAATCAAAGCTGGATAGATCCACCGTCAGAAACGAAATACTTGAAGGATCCACACTCCACATCCCGACCCGTTTGATTCGTCGCACGACTCTCGGAGAGGATCCTCTCTTTTGGTAGATACGCCTTTGTCATGGCTGCGCACGGCCAAGATGAGTTTCCCCACACCGAGCTGAGCATATTTGACTGTAGCGTGAAAACCCAGACCCCAGTGCCGTATTGGCGCTGTTGACGAGGATGGTTTGCTGAGAAAAGGAACATGAAAGAGAAATAGGATCGAGAGGTGGGTGTTTGGCGTTCCATCGCGTTTTGACAAGCAGTGATAGGTTAACAGGGCGATGTGGTGAGCCCGGCGGGGGGGAGGTGGATGCCGTGATTAGGTTAGGGATGGGGGTGGCCATGATGGTTTACCCAAAAAGACTGGAGAAGTAGAATGATACGGGTTGAAAGGTACCTGGCTTTTTGTTCCGGTTTGTGTGTTTGCGTGTTACAAAATCAGGTTTGTTAGGACGTATGAGGCCAGGCCCCCTTGTTTACCGTCGTGATCGGTGGATCGTTTCGCCATATGTCCGGAATTGAAATCAAAACCATCCGAATGGCTGGCTCACCACTTATCCATGTATTGATGGATTTTTCCCATGGCTTGGCTGGGACTTTTGTTCCAGTCTGTAGTCTTTGAGAGCTTTGCAGATTAGCAGCAACCAGTTTTGTATTGTTTAAAGAACTCTTGTATATAGGCACCTAGGTACCTATTCAAGCAGTCATAACCACCAATTTACGTCAATCCTCCTCAGGCTCCTCTTCCTCCTCCTCCCCATCTTCAACGTCTCTACTTCCAAAGGATGGCGGCAGTGAGCGCGTCAGGCTCCCCTGCAAAAGTTCAAGCTCGCCGGGGAAAAACTTCTTGCAGAGATCTGTCATACGATCCTTGACGCTAAATAGCATGCTTGTTAGGATGGAAGAACCTGAGGGATTGCTATACTGACACTTGACGGAGATTGCAACCTGGGATCAAAATGGCGGTCCCAAGGTCAAAGCGGAGTGAGTACAGCAGATTCCGGTCATCCCATTCATCCTCTGTGGAATGAATTCTACGGTATTAGCCAAGACAGAACCTGCCTTTCACACAGTCGACAAAGCTTACCTGGTTCTGAAGGGAGAAAGTTGCGCTTATAGGATTTGACATAATGTTTGCCACTCAGTCTGTGTCGTACGGCGCGCCAGTTTCCGATCTCATACTCGTTGTGGGCATAGAATGAACCTGCGTCAAAGACGAATGGCTCTCCAGTAACCATGTCGGTCGCAGTGTTCTCATCCCAGAGATCGCCATGTACCAGACAAGGTTTTATGCTACGACCTTCGGACTGCAGCGGCCCTAGGAGTCTCGGAATGACCTTCTCGAGGGTGAGCTGGCAGACCTGATGGAACTCGGGCCAAGCGCCGTGCTTTTCCCGGTCAAGGCTGATCATATGGGCCAACTGCTTGCGGTACAACGCCTCCCAGGAGTCCTCCCAACAGTTGGTAACCTGGGGCAGCTTCGCGTGGCAGGTGGTAATATGAAATCCGAATTTGCCAGTTGGGGAGATGGAATTTTTGTGCATTTCGGCGAGCCGCTTGGTGAAGCTGGACGGGTCTGGCGGCTGCTCCCCGACTTCGCGGAACTCGACGAGGAGGAAGTACGTGTCCGATTCACGGTATTTTCCCCAGGCATGGCAGCGGGGAGCGAAACTAGGGGACACGCCGTGAATCGCCTTGAGAGACTCGAATTCCCCTTGAATCATTGTCCGGCCCGTGTCACCGAGCTTGACGGTCTGTGATTGCGGCGCCAAGTGGCCAGCGTCAGGAGCGCTCGCTGCAGGTTTTTGTGGGTAGGAGCACCTGCCTTGAGGAAGTATACCTCCTTGCTCTTGTTAGGGAGCTCTACTGTGAGCTGCGCGGTTTCACCCCAGAGAGACATGCCATATGATCTCGCAGATGCAAGGGTAGACCCGGCAACCGGCAAGGCTAGAGAAAATACATTAGATATATGCTGTTGATGACGACACGCAAATTAGACGGCGACGGACCCCCGATCACGGCATCATCCACCTTGAAGCTGGCACCGAGTTGGGGTCTCGGGATGGGCTCGGTGGGCGCCGACTCCCCGGCGTGGCGGTCCACGTCAACATCTTCCCGGATAGCCGTGGCCATTGTGTTGTGTTTGAGGGAAACGTGGTCCGAGTTCCGAGTGTTCGGCCTATTGATCGGTCGCTGATCGTCCATCATGAAGGTACGAGGGACCTGGGAGGGGTTGTTGGGCAGATATGTCAGGGTCCCGCCCCTGCGCCGGCAACGCGCATACAGCCCAACCCCTGAAGGATTGTTCGCGCGGTACTTCACCGCTTGGCTGCAGCTTCCGAGCAAACAACCAACTTGCCCCCGGCATTCTTTTCTATTGTTGAGGGGTTATGATGGAAACTTGAGGCCCTCAGGAGTAAATTTGAAGGCCTTCAATGTCAGAATCAAGGCCTAAATATTCTGGCTTGACCCGTCGCACAATGGCTTCCTAGCTGTTCATGTATCACACAAACCCCTGCTGGATACTCACCAAGTCCCACGCTAACAATCTTTCAGGTGTTGGATTTTACCAAACCAATAAGACCCCAGCCCTTGCCGCCGGTTTGCGCCCATCTTGATGCGCCGAAAATAGCCTGACAGGGTCGCCCACAACGTTCTGTCGTTGCCGGTTTACGCGTCGCATCGCTTTCAATAGATGCGACAGCGGTTGACTGAAGTAGCGTTATTGCCCACGATAATTACCATGGAGGTAGGTGTTCTGCACGTCGAAAACGCCGCGTGAGCTGATAGTTGCGCATCTGAGACAGTTCCAGAGAGTTCAACGAAGAACTGCGATCAGCGAGTCCAAGTCACACGAGCAACCACTCGTCAGTCCAGACGATTTCACAGTGCGCGATGTCCCCGAGCAACACCGAGATTCTTCGCTCGAGACAGCCAAGCTACCCTTGAGATTTTTCCCACGAGCGCTCAGCAAGCAAGGCACCTCAACAACCCGTTCGGCGTTTTCCTTACGCCGGGCCACTTCCACCTCTGTGGCTTTCGACCCACCGCGAAACGCCCAAGGCCTCACATTGGTTCACAACCCCGACCAGCCCACGGCTGATATTATATTCGTGCATGGCCTTGGTGGATCCTCTTGGACAACATGGTGCTGGGAGCGGAATCCCGAATATTTCTGGCCTGCATGGCTCCGGCACGAGCAGGGGCTGAGTGGCCTCCGAGTCTTCACGTATGGGTACAATTCCGACTTCCTAGGTCCTGATACTACGTCGGGCGTTCTGGACTTTGCAAAGGGCCTTCTTGTCCGTATGAGAGGCTACGGAGGCGGCGAGTCGAGTGCTGCAAGACCGTTTGGCAAGGTGTGTGTGTCAATCACGTAGGGGATCTGATTTCGGCGATTGACAGTTCGCTTTTTTCTTCTTCTTTCTAGCGGCCCATTATTCTCGCTGCTCACTCGATGGGTGGCCTTGTGATAAAGATGGTAAGCGTTGCGTCCTGGTAATCGATGTTTTGCGACCAAGGCGGAGCTGACCGCTGTTGGAAGGCGTACATTCTCGGAAAGCATGACGACCATTATTCCAGTATGATGATTCGCGTTCATGGCATGTTCTTCTTTTCGACACCACACCGTGGCTCCGACTATGCTGGCCTTCTGAATAGTATTCTTTCGGTCACCATCGGTGCTTCTTCCAAGGTCTACGTCGCCGAGCTGGAGCAAAACTCAACCTCGATCAACACCCTGAACGAGCAGTTTAGGTCCAACTGCGGCAAGCTTCATCTCATTTCAATTTACGAGACATTACCAACCAAGGTTCCTCTAGGCTTCAAGAAGATAGTAGGTTTCAGAAAAGGTTGTACCCGGCTTTTACATGCTGATTTCTGTCTCCTGCAGATAGTGGACAAGAGCTCTGGGGTTCTCGACTACCCCAAAGAGATATCCAGTCCAATGAACGCCGATCATCACAGTGTCTGCAAATATAGGAGCCGAATAGACGACAATTACCTCCTTCTGATCAGTCTTCTCAAGCAGATGACACGGGATCTTGAAACTCCTTGTGTGTTACCCCCTGCCATGGTGCCACCTCGATGTCCGCCTCAATGGTTACCCGGGCATTCCGGGATTTAGCTCGGGCCGCGTTTCTCTGATAAATACTCTTTAGATTCCCCCTTGGTGCCGTTTACCTCGCCCTCTGATCCCCGAACCCTCCGGTCAATTCTTGGTATCCAGGGGGACCCCCGGGAAGATCTAGATGCCTACACTGGTCGAGCGCTCGCGGGCACCTGCGAATGGGTCCGAAATTGTGACGACTTTGTACACTGGCTTAGCGCCCCTGAAGAGGAGCCCCGGTTGCTGTACCTCACCGGCCTCCCAGGGACCGGTAAATCCGTCCTAGCAGCGAGGACCATCACCCACCTGAAAAAGGTGTTTTTCGACCAAAGTTGCCAATTCCATTTCTTCATGGATTCTTCCCCCCATAAGAGAAGTATTTCTCATTGCCTGCGCTCCATCGCCTTCCAGATAGCGAGCACGCACGAGGAATTTTCCCGGATGATTTTCCGGTCACTCAAGGATATTGGGGACAGCCTGGAAGCTCAAAAGCCACACGTCATATGGGCTAGGATATTCGAAGGAGTTCTGTTCCGGTTAGACCTTGGATACACGCTTCATTGGGTTATCGACGCAGTCGACGAGTCAGAGGACTCCCATACCCTCCTCAAACTGCTAGCTCGAATGCGTCCATACTCATGCATCAAGGTCATGGTCCTCAGCCGTCCAAATAAGGACTTGGCAAGCATTGCACTGCACAGCGACCGCATCACATACCGCATGGTATCCGTCAGAGATACGGATGAAGATATCTCTCGATACGTCCGCGCTGTTGTTAAAGAAAACATCCCAAAAAGGCAGGATATCCAGAAGCAGATTATCGAGAGAGTCATCACCAACGCGGAGGGCTCATTTCTGTGGGCTCGTCTTGCCCTCGATACCTTGAAGGACAATTGGCACACCGACGACGACATTGAGCGAGCCATGAGCATTATTCCGAGTGACATGGAGTCTCTATATCAATCCATGGCGGCGATGATAAAAAAACAGGGGCCAAGGCAGCAGGAGATATCAGGCAGGATTTTGACTTGGGCGGCATGCAGCCTCAGGCCCATAAAACTGACAGAGCTACAAGTCGCTCTGGAGCCGGAATTTGGAGGGTTTGTCAGTCTCCGAGATACCATTACCCAGATCTGCGGCAACTTCGTCAGGGTTGATGGCTGTGCCGTTTCGTTGATCCACAGGACGGCGCGCCAATTTCTTGTCATGTCTGTCAAGGACCAGCCGGAAATGGTGCCGTACCATGCCGGGCACGAATATCTTGCCACGACATGTCTCAGATATCTCTGCGATGATCGCTGGCGACGAATCCTGTCGCAAGTGCCTGAAAGCCCCGCTTCCGGGGAGGAATTTGGATGTCGCCGATTGGACTCAATCCATGAAGCTTATCCATTTCTGCAATACGCCGCAAGCAACTGGGCGTATCATGTACGACACTCGCCCGTCAACTCGCTAGAGCTTCTTCGACATTTGAAGCTCTTCTTTTCCAAGTACGCTCTATGTTGGATTCAGAGCTGTGCACTGGCTGGGAGGCTCCAGGACCTACCACGTGCCGCGCAGCACATCAAAGGATACCTCGTGAAGGTTAGACGAGGCAACCCCTACTCATGGTCGCCTGTGACCGCCTCAGGAAGCGGTTTTGATGGTACCGAGATCGACTTCCTCGACAGATGGTCCATAGATCTCATCAGGGTGGTTGGCAAGTTTGGTGTGAATCTCTCTCAAAACCCATCCTCGATATTCAAACACATCCCCCCACTCTGCCCGAAGGATTCTATCATATCGGAGGTGTATTCTCGTCAGGAGAATCCGCTACTGCGACTCGCTGGACTGTCGAAAACTACCTGGGATGACAACCTCGCCAGGCTGTCGCTAGGTCAAGATGTCACAGCTTCAAAAGTTCTCTGCGCCGGGCCGTATTTTCTGGGTTTGGTGTCCAGCACCGGGACCATTGTCCTGTGGTCCGCGCAGACGTGTGAGGAAATCAGGAGATTCTCCCACGGCGAGTGGGTAGTTCTCGTCTCGGCAAACCGCAGCGGAAGCCTGATGGTGTCCAGTGGGCGGTTTACTATCCGACTATGGGACATGGCCACAGGAGAACAGCTTCGAACAATTTCCAAGGACCCTCAACACCGGGTGATGGATATTCAGATCGGAGCCAACGACGACGAGCTAATTGTCGTATACGACGATTGCTCGGTGGTCTGGTATGACATAATTCTGACGGAATCGAGCGAATCAGGACGTTTTGTCCCACAGGGGTCTGAGGCGAGCAGCCATCATGGCTGTCCGAGACTAGCCGTCCTCAGTCCCGATGTAGACCATCTCGCCATCGCCTATCGTGGGCGTCCAGTAACAATTTGGGACCTGGCCAGCAGTGCCGCAGAGCAATCCCCACGGTATTGTATTCGGGCATCCGATGAACGCCGGTGGGGTAGCGGAGATTCCGAGGTTTTTAACGCCCCTGAGGTTGCCGTGTGGCATCCCGATGGCAATGCGCTCTACATTCTATACCAGGACGCAACGGTTGTCTACTGGAACTTTGTAGAAGACGAGCGCTCTGAATTCGTAAACACAGAAGCACGCGAAATGGCCATCAACAATGAAGGCACCATGCTTCTCACCAGCGATTTTAACGGCAGCTTGACGGTATGGTCGCTACCGAAGTTCACTCCCCTCTACAGACTCGGCGCGGATGAGTTCGTGCGAGACCTTGCCTTCAGCCCGGACTCACAACGCATTTACGATGTTCGAGGTCACATTTGTAACGTCTGGGAACCCGAAGCACTGGTGAGGATGGACCTGGATCGGCAGGACAGCCTCAGCAGCACTTATAGAGGCCTAAGCCTTCCGGAAACAGTGCCAGAGACATCCTATGCCGAACCCAAGGGAATAGCCCATGTCACTTCCCTTGTGCCCGAAAATGACGGCAGGTTTTTCTGCTGTGGTAGAGACGACGGCAGCGTCATCATTCACGACATGGCCAGTGGAGAACGAGTAAGGAAGGTTACCAGTCACACTGCCAATTCGGACGTTATCCGCCTGGCATGGTCGGCTTCAGGAAGGTACCTTGTTTCGGTAGATGATTCCGGCAAGATTATCACCAAGAAGCTGCGGTTGAAGGAAGACGGGAAATGGGCTGTCTATCCAGTCTTTGAGGCCAGGTCAGGGTTGCAGGAGACGGTCAACCAGATCCTGTTCAGTCCTGATGAGGGTACTTTACTCATAAGCACTGCAACAACCGACTTCATGTGGGATCTGACGGCCAAGACGCAGATGTGCAAGCGACGTCGAGAGGCAGGGCCTGGAGGAAGCTGGATTAGCCACCCATTCGATACAGCCAGCTTGCTGTGGGTTACTCATGACCACCTGTTCGTTCACAAGTGGTCGAACTTCGAACACGGTGAGCCAGAAAAACTGTCGGCGGCGGCTGAATCGGCCTCGCCTGAGACGGAAATGCAAGCGGCGGCAATCCAAAACCTCTTTCTGGCATCGAACAACCGCTTCCTTGGCTACCAGGCTCTGTCTCCCCTCGGCAGGCCAGGCAGCGTGGCCGAGATGGGGGTTTTCCTGGTGGCAGGCTTACAAAGTGACGAGCCCATCAGCCGACGACTGCTCCCTCAGTTGTCAGGCAAAATGCAATGTTTCCTCGGTTGTCACCGGGACCGTGTTGCGTTCGTCGATCAGTGGGGTTGGATTTGCACAAGCGATGCAGACTGGGACCTTGACACGGACAAGATAAGGCGTCACTTTTTTTTGCCGAGGGACTGGCTGGGTGCCGAGGCGCTGCAGTTGGCGACCATGACGCGACAGGGAGTGTTCTTGGTTCCGAGGAATGGGGACGTAGCGATACTGAGGTATGCTAAAGGGATATAATCCAACCCCTGAAAGATTGTTAGCGTGGGACTTGGTGAGTATCCAGCAGGGGTTTGTGGAATATATGAACAGCTGGAAAGCTATTTTGTGAGGGGGTTAAGCCAGAATATTTAGGCTTTAACTTCAATATTCAGGGCCATGAAATTTACTCCTTCGGGCCTCAAGTTTCCATCACAACCCCTCAAAAATAGAAAAGAATGCCGGGGGAAGGTTGGCCCAGGGGCCGCAGCCATGCATGATCCCCGCAGTTCCAAATCCGACAGACGTCCTCAGCCGAGTCTTCCCGGCCATGCACCACAAGCTATGCCGCTGGCCGAGAGGCACGGCCCACCTTTTTCTTTCACCGTCTTCAACTAAACGTCACACAGCCGACTCTTTTGTTTGGGGCCGACACCATGTCCTCCCTTGCGAGTATCCGCTCGCAATTATGGGTTTTAGGTAAGTCTTTCGCACCTATTCTTACATTTTGGTGTTCCAGTCATGGCTTGTTTCCGCTCACCGCTATTCACACCTCAGGCATGATTCGGGCCACCGAGGCCATCGCATGGACAAGCATCTTTCCGTACGCCTATTACATGATCCAGTCGTTTGACGAGGTGCTAGACCAAGACATTGCCTTCTACGCTGGCCTTTTGGTTGCGACGTTTACCTTTTGCGAGTTTCTCAGCGCAATGGTCTGGGCCAGAGTTAGTGATCGCATTGGCAGAAAACCGACATTATTGATCGGCTGTGTCTGCGGAGCGGTGGCTTCCCTGACTCTTGGGTTGTCCAGCTCCATTTCTATGGCCGTTGCGTCCAGAGCCTTTGGTGGTCTCTGCAATCCAAATGTCAGTCTGGTGCAAACGTGTACGGGCGAGATTGCCAACAAAGATCAGCAAGGTGATTATCTGGATATGTGCATCATTCCCCTTTCGATGAAAGTGCTTTGCAAACTGACATCCCATGTTTGATTAGCGAAAGCTTTCTCGCTTGTTACCTTTATCAGATCTCTGGGAAACCTTCTCGGCCCGGTCCTCGGTGGTCTCCTGGCCAATCCGGCAAACCTCTACCCGTCATTGTTCGCCTCCGACTCAGTGTGGGCCAAGTACAGATACCTGCTTCCAAACTTGGTCGTATTCTCAATTCAACTGTCCACGGCAGCTGCGACTACCCTCCTCTTAGATGAAACCCACCCAGTTCACTCTTCTCGCCGAAATCCTGGAGTAGCACTGAGACGGTGGCTCGCGAGGCTTTTCGGAAACAGCGCTGTGAGTTCACATCGGCGCATGTACGACGCTCTTCCCGAAGATGATATCTCTGCAATGGATAGCGCTGTCATTGAGGACGACCATGAGCTTGAGGCACAAACCACCCCCATCGCCGGCCCTCCAAGCCCTCCACGTGGTTCCGAAGAGAGGGAGCAAGTGCATGTCGAGCTTTCAGAGGAAGCAAATCCAGCACCCAAGATATTCACGAGCCAGATCATTCTGCAAATTTCATCAGTGTCTTTCCTGGCGTATCATAAAGTGTCTTCCGACGCCGTCATGGGAACGTTCCTCTCCCTCCCGCCAGCACAACCTACCTTGGCCATCTCTTCAACGACGACAAGCCGTGGAGTGCTTACCACAGAGACAACTGGCGGGTTTGGACTGAGCGCGCACTATATTGGCTTAATCTTTCTCGCCGAGGCACTCTTCCGCGTGGCCATACAGCCCACGTGTATACCGTGGGTGATCGGTCGACTAGGGGCTTTGGGTGCCTACTGGCTGGTTCTTGCCATGTACCCTATCGCCTACCTCTTCACGCCCTTTCTTCCCGGGTTGCCGCGTATTCCAGGGATCGCCATTCTGTTGCTCGACCTGTGCCTCAAGGTGGCTCTATCTTCAGTCGGATACGTCTGTTCCGCAGTCTTGTAAATCACTCCTATTGAACAATATCTGGTGATGTTATGGGATATCACTGACATGTTATTGTTCCCCAGAATCACAAATATGACTCCTTGTAAAACAGGCCTGGCCAAGGCAAACGGAGCGGCCGCATCGCTCAGCTGTCTCGCGAGATCCATTGGCCCTCTCATGACGGGGAAGTTGTTTGCCTTTGGGGTGGCTACCAGACATCTGGAGGCTCCGTTCTGGGCGCTCGGGGGAGTAGCACTCATTGGAGCGGCTCAGTCACTGTTTTTCAGAACCAGTTGAGCGCTGGATATCCGGACAAGTAAGAGAGACATTAATCAAGGCAAAACTTCTCGATATCATCTAAAGACATAGGGAAACCGCCAGAACACTTTTGCAACAGCTGCTGCCGTCTTTTACCCGAAAAAGAAGCGAACGGACACCATGGTAGCTGATGCTCGATTTTAGGCTAGATCCGTCGGGACTCAACGAGTGAGGAAGAGATCTTATTGGACGCCACCGCCATCCTCATGCAGGTCAGGCTCGGATCTCGTGAGGATTCTGTGCAAATGCGCAGAATTCCCCGATGGCATACCCTTCTGCCTAGTCAGCGAGCGGGGGAAATTGCGCAAGTGCTTCGAAGCATCGGCTGATGGTTTGCTGCGAGGGAAACCTCGATAAAATCTCTCAAGTCGCCGATCATTTTTTCTCTTTCTGATCCATTCGCCGAACATATTCACCTTAGGTACCTTGGATTCCTACCTACCTATCTATCTAGCCGCCTGTGATGCTATCTGAACCCACCCCTGAGCTTGCAAGCTCGTTGGACCTCGTGAGTGCATTTTCTGGAAGAAATAGCCTCAAAGCTCACCTAACTTGGATAGATCAACATGGTTCTTCTCTTGGCCTCGGAATCTGGACCGGCAGTCGCCACGTCACCCAAGGTTTTCTACTCTCCGCCTGGGGTTCCATCCGCCTGCCTTGCTTGTGTAAGTGGATTCTAAGTTTATTTCACTTTCCGTACAGTGTCACTTCGTTGCATCTCGGAAAACCCCTGGGGGGAGAAGGGAAAAGAAAGAAAAAAATGGAGGTAGTCATGGCGAACGAATTACAGAGAGGAAAGCACCTTTAATGCGATGGTTCTCAACCATGTGCTCGCTGCGAATATTCCGATACCGAGTGCGTTTATATTGCGCCTCGAAGGGGATTCAAAGGTTCAAGGAACACAGCTGCTATAGGCACCACATCCACTACAGCCACTACGGCCACGTTCCGTCTCAAAATGACTACACCAATAAGGTTTGGTGAAACCAAGCCGCGGCTTGCGGAAGATGAGGTTTACCGGTTAGAACTCGAGTACAGCAGTAATCCCAGGCCAAACAGTTCGACCAAGAGGGCTCTAGCAGAGCACATGGGAATCGAAGTTTCCCGGATCAATGTGAGTGAAACCTCAACTTGTAAATTTAGTTTCTTCCTTTTTTTTTTTTTTTTTTTTTTTTTTTTTTTTTTTTTTCTTTTTTTTTTTTTTTTTTTTTTTTT
>Ga0247765_1000483_pt1 | contig 30861 bp, 30 predicted proteins | sample UWRJL106311C6_FD_179949 | JGI IMG/M metagenome (GOLD analysis project Ga0247765, IMG submission 179949) | Plant litter microbial communities from Arlington Agricultural Research Station in Wisconsin, United States - UWRJ-L106-311C-6 | ecosystem: Environmental > Terrestrial > Plant litter >...
ATACAAATTATAAAAAAAAAAAAAAAAAAAAAAAAAAAATTTAAAAAAAAAAAGGGGGGCGTTGGAAAACGAAGACCTCAAAACTCGAAACCAACATAGGCCCCCTGCAAATTCAACTCCCTCCCGAGATAAACTTTAAGCATCCCAAGCCATTACATGTAAAGGGGGGTTGAAAGGCACTACCATATCCTCTCCAACCCAAAGTCTTTAGGCCCCACATAGGCCGTATAATCCCCCGTGGGCGTAACCCCGGGAATGACCTGGACATGTTCCTTCGGAATCAAATACGCGCCTCTCGTGAAACTTAGTCTTGAAACCTGGACGCTGCCAATCACTTTCAATCCTTCCTCACTGCGGGTGATATCAAAAGTTCGCGAGGACGGTGGGCAACTCCCGCCTTGGATTTCCGGTAGGGTGCCGGGGCCGGAGGTAACGGCGCTGGCGGTGCAGTTGTAGCCTTGCGTGTCCATGGTTCCTGGTTGGAAGAGATTAAGGGAGTAGCTTCCCACAATGTTAGCTTCCAGATTGGAAAGGCAGAGATGAAGAAAGGTAAGGAGGAACGTACAAGCACATTGCACTGTGGGGGACACAGCTCGCGGTAAAGTTGCGGACTTCAAAGACAATATCGCGTTTGATGACCGCTGCAGAGGCGCCGGTTGCCAGGGCGAGAAGTGGTAATTTCATTCTTGTTCTGTATTTTTGTGGACTGTATTCGGTTGTGTGTTTGTGCTTTGAACTGGTTCTGGTTGTGTTGTTGTTGCTGTTGTTGATACAGGAATGATTTGTATCTTGGAGCTTGAATGACCAACCCGCGCCATTAAATAACAACCGCCACAGAAAACAGCACGTGCCGTCCATCCGGTGATCTCTTGATTTGGAGCTCGTATTCATCTCCTAGGTGTGTGTGGAGCAGGTAAGGTGCTGTGTCCTGGTCAGTCGTCAATTTGTGTTTAGCCGACGTTCCATTTAAACCTGCTAAGCTTCGGGTGCTATAGGCCACACACGTCATAGTTCGCGAGACTATAACTCGAAAGCTCGCCAGCCAAGCGATTGTCTCCGGGTACCGTCGCAAACGTGTCGTATACACGTGCCCCTTATTAGTGCGAAGCGAGGCATGTCCACCTCGCCGAGTTCCTTCGGCCCGTGATTATGTCCAGTCTCTCCTCGGTGGTCGAACCGTGTCCACTACATATGCCTGACGAGCATCACCCCACCTCGATGTCTCGCTAAGACCTGAGAGAGCAGATTGTCTCGTCCTCCGCAGATGCATCACCGCTTCACAATCGCTCCCAGGAAGCCCGCCAACATGGTCAGCGACAGCGCCAATGGTGTCGCCGCGTTTTGCACATCCCCGCTCACCACACCAAACGTGTACAAAAAACAAAACGCAACAAACGGCAACACGCTCAACAACATGTACAGCACCGTCATCCAGGCCGACCGCTTCTCCCGGACGTAAATTCCCCAAAAGTGCTCCCGCTGGCTGGCGCGTTTGTCAAAATTCCAAAATCGTTGGGGGATGCGGTCCACCGTGTCCGAGGAAAAGTCATCATCGTCGGCTGTGCTGTGGAGAGGTAGGGCGGCGGTTGTCCATCTTGATCTCGATTGTTTCGTTGCGTGCTGGAAGAGATCCTTGAACTCTTCGGGAGAGATGGGCGGTTCCCATGACGTGGGCGCGTAGTAGTACTGCTGAAGTCGAAGGTCGGGAAGGCCGTAGCCGCGGTGGGCATAGGCATCTCGTCGGTAGCGCTCAAACTGCCCAGGTTTTGTTGGTTGGTCAACGGGTTAGGTAACGCAGGGATATGATCTTGTACTAACCTTGACAAAATCACAGTGGGAAAACCTGTACGGCGAGAACAGTGATCGCCACAACCCCTTGCGCCGAAAGTATGCTGAGCGGAGCTCAGATGCAAACTCGGCTGTATCCAGATGCAGTGATGGGAGTTCATCTAGAGAATAACGCCCGAATTTAGTGACAAGGAAGATGAACCTCGCCTGCAGAGTTTGTGGGAGTCCCGGGGGCGTCCTCGCAGCGGCCATGACACCCCGGGGCGAGTGGCCAATCCTTGCACTAAATGGTCGATAAGGGCTAGGGGGCGACCCCGGGTTTTCCTCCTTGCTTGTCATGCCGATACGGGCTGGGTTCCTAGCCGGAGGCGGGGGTTGAATGTGAGGCACAGCGTCGGCGATAGGGTATTTTAAAGACAACGATACCAGCCTTCGAGCGAATTCTTCTGGTACAACTTCCCAACGGTCATCCCCGCAGCGCTGTGCAAAGGAGCAACTCTATCAGCAGCTGGTCACTCCAGCCGAGTCAAGTATTCCAGGAGCACTTACACAAGTCCATCCAAGTCTCGCCTCGCCTGGCTTCACTTCTGGTCTGGGTCGTGGGAGCGGCCACCAGTTCCATTCCTCCCTTGTGATATTCTCCGCCTTTAGCTGCGTCTTCTCCAGAACTGATAACTTCGGGTTCGAATCAAGGACGAAGGCTCTGGGTGCCGAGTATTGCAGCTCCGAGATGACCAGAAACATTCGTGACCTCATCATATCCCAATACCTCTCTCCTTGGTGAGATCGGACAAGCCTTTCCGCCACTTCTGTGGCCTTTGATCGGAGGGAAGGATATGCAAGGTCCTTGAGTCGCCCTGTCATCCGATCAAATGCTCTACTGGCGCGGATAAAGTCGGATATCGCGTCAAACGAGATGATGGCAGGATCTGGCTCTTCGGCCTTGTATTCCTCGTCGTCATCTTCTAGATCGGGTTGATCTTCTGCATCTGGCTGAATATCTTGTTCGTTGTGGTATTGGTCGTGCGTTTCGTCTAATTCTGTTGCTGCATGCTCTGGTTGGGCGATTTCCATCTTCTCCAAGCCGTCGTTCAGCTGTATCGGCTCGAGCCCCTTCTCCACAACCCGGGCGGCAACAGTCGATCCGATTACCAAGCGATATCTCCTGACAAAGTTGGCTGAAGACTCTTGGTCCTTGTCCTCGGCTTCTTCAGCAAGCTCCACTGCGAGAGACCGAAGAATACCGACCAAAATCCGTCGGAACCGATCCACACCAACACCGGGTCTTGCCATGGCAACATGAAAGAGACGGAAGAGTTCTGGGTCGTCTACCAAGAAACTGATTGCTTGGTTGATAGCGACATTGGCTGGTCCGCCCGCTGCCGTGCTTTGCACCAGGGTAGAGGTCGTCGACATGCTCTCCCAAGCTGACACGTCTTCTTCTTCTTCGTCTTCTTCCTGGAATGAATCAACCGGCCCTTGAACTCCCATGGCAGGGAAGAGCAATCCGCATCCCTCGAAATCCCGCGGCGATTTTGCCAGATAATTCCGTAATTTCAACCGAGACTGCCAGGTCAAGTTGCTTTCGTGCAAGGCCCACGTCAGGTTTCTCCAGTCCACGCCTGGTTGCCAGGCAAACAGCGACAAATCGCCAATGTTGGTCAGCATATGCGCCTGCAGTCTCTCAAAGGCCGCAGCCCCGCCTTCGCCGTATATGATGGGCATGGTGATGTCAAAGAGGCCCATTAGGCTGTAAGCCACATCTTCAGCTTGCGTGGTTTCTCTCCGAGCCGCCCAGAACAGACGTCTGGCGACGGAGACTTTTCGGAAATCCCCGCCGGCCAGGACAAACGGGTCGACTCCACTGACGGAATAGATCTGACTGGCGAAATCAGACCGGGTGCCGATAAAGTCCCAATCCCGCGAGTAAAAGTGAAGGGTTTTGGGCGCAATGAGTTCTGTCAAGGTCCAGCCCCTCGTGAACCATCTGCATTAGGCAAAGAGATCCGTATCTTGTGTATCAGCGAGTTTGGCTTGGTCTGCGAGGAATACGATGCATAACCCGGACTGCTCGTAGTAGCGGAACATGCTGTTGATGCTCTCGTTGATCTCGGCGGAACTCGCCCTGTCGATGCAGACTGTGTCTGCCCAGAGGTAGTTGAGTCCATTTTTTCTGGCCACTCTGCAGGCTCCCCGGATTTTGGCCCACCCAGCAGTTTTACTGGTGTTGCTGTTTTTGGTTGCGAGGTCTTGAAGGAATATTTCGTCTTGTCCCCAGGTATGTGAGAGAATGGCATATGGAGGACAGGTCCGGCCAAGCCACTCCTCGGGTCCAAGAGTCTCAGTGTTGATAAGTCGCATAGGTGCGAGTTCTGACGATTGCCATTCTTTGGGATTATCCCTCGGGCGTTTGAAGCCACCATCGGAAGCTGTAGTTCGGGGCTTGGGGATGGTCGTTGTATTTCAAGTTCTCGTGCATGACGCACGCATGCCGGTTTCACAACCCAGAGCTGCAGGTCTCATTGGTTATATGTCGTTCCGCGATCTGTACCGCCACTCGGTTGACTGCTTACTCGCCGGGGGTAGTGACTCAAGGCAGAAACTGCTACGCAGCCAAAATAGCGTAATCCAACACAAAAGCGCGCGGCGTGGCAAACAAGACTCCTGGGTAGTTTGTCAGCTCTGTGTTCATATTGCCGGACGACAAAACACCAACCAGATCTTACGCGGTGCCTGTACATTAGGACTCTCCGAACTCGCACCTATGGCCTTCCGAGAAGTCCAGGCAAGGCAAGGCAGATCCGGTCGCTAGCATGAAATACGACCTGGGGTTGCTCGGCGGCCTCCGCAGAACCTGCGATTCAACCCCTGAAAGATTGTTAGTGCGATACCTCACGGCTTGGCTGCAGTCTATGGGCCCAACTGCCCGATATTCTATTTTGATGGCTTGATAATGGAAGCTTGAGGCCTTAATAAGGCGGTTCAAGAGCCCAACAAGTAAACTTCAAGGCCTTGGACAGCAGGGTCAAGGCCTAAATATTCAGCTTTGACCCCTTGCAAACAGCTTGCCAGCTCTTCTCAGTAGGTACTCGCTGGGTCCTGCGCTAACAGTATTTCAGATGTTGGACTGTGCGCCACAGCCCGTGCAGCGCAATCCTCCGCCCCCAACACTTCTGCAATGCCTGCTCTGAAGCGCGTTCTTGAGCTGTAGGTCCACGGACTGATGTAAGCAGCCAGTTTACTCGAGTGCACCGAAACCTTGCCCTGCTTCCTGCGAGGAGCCGAAGAGAACCGCTGTGTCATAATCGATAGAGTCATTAACCACCTCATACTGTTCTGGCCACTTATCCCGACCGACGTCCCAAGCCAAGTTGCCAAAGTCGTCATCGTCATAAAGTCTCTGCCATTGCCAGCCAAGCCACTGACGGATCTTCTCTAGGTGACCTTTGCTCTTTAGTACTCTGCGAGTCACAAGATACCGGCCCGACTCCCAGTTTCGATTCCGCATCTCAGTGATTAGAGCGTAAAAGGTGAAGACGGCAAGCTGAGTTGGCCTGGAGGCCACCGAGTCATATGGTGGTAAGGCGACTCCCCTCAACGTGTCCAGGGCGGTGAACTCGTCGATTACTCTGTCGGGGTCGAAGCCTTGGATCATCATTGCCCGCAGACAGCTCGTCACCTCTGGGTTGTTGATAAAGCTGCAGTCTCGAGGATGCCACTCCCCTGGTCATCTACCACATCGAGACGCGCCCCCAGTTGATAGAGCTGCCACATTGCCTCAGTATTTGCGTAATCCATGGCATCCAGCAGCGGCGTGGCGCCGCGGTTGTGTCTGGCCTCACAGTCGGCTCCAGCCTGTACCAGCTCCGTTATAAGCTCGATAGACGGGACGGTAGGAGATCCGTGGCGGATTGCTATGTCTTTGAAGGCGTTGGGCCGTTGATGGCGGTGGTAGAAACTGAAAGAAGGCCGCGTAGACTGCATGGGGATGGTTGAAATGATATGCAATGGCGTCCTATTGTCGTGTCCCTCTTTGTTCGGGTCAACATTGGCGGCAAGCAGAGCCCTCTGTATGTTGATATTGACCGCATGGTGCAACAGTCCCCATTTCTCGGCGTCTTCCACGGCTGCGCTGGCACCGTGCTCAAGCAAGAATGAAACCATTTCCTCCTGACGGCCCGCCACTGCAACGAAAAGCGGCGTCGCCCTCTCAGTACGTGTCGCTATCTCCAGGTTTGCACCGTGACGAAGGAGAACGTTGGCTTTATCCACATATCCGAGTTCCGCTGCCCAATGCAAGGGCGAGTAACCAATGTTGTCGAGTTCGTCAATTCGTGAGGAATCCAAGGCAAGTGCTTCCTCAAGCGAGACATTACCGATTCCCAACACAGCATCTCGTATCTTGGTTGATACATCCATTACTTCCTCATCCGCGCTGCTAATCATTCGATGCAAGACTGTTCGAATATTCTGGGAGAGAAACCCCCTGCGCGCGTCGCAAATGAGTTCCAGCATCGCGCAGTCCAGAGCACTTCTGAATCGCATGTCAACGTTGGTGGCAAAACTCAGCGGTGCCGTGTACCTACTCGCCATTGACATCAGTGAAGGAAGGATGAAATCCGGCGTCGAGGAAGAGTGTCAAGATCTTGTCCAAGTCACGGTGGTAGTGAATGGCCTGGCGGAGAACGTACTATTCAGGGAATCAGACCGAAATTCGGAAAAGGTGAGTTGCTGGACTTACTTTAAGATACCCCTCGCCGTCAGGGAAAATATCCGTGGGGAGCATACATCCCTGTCGGAGCTTAGTCTGCAGCCACTCGAAGTCTCGTCGGTCAACAGCCAGAGCAACTCCTTCAAGGTCGTTAACTCTTGGTACTGTGAGGAACAACAATGATCCTGGATTGGTCAGAGAGACCCTGCTTGTTGATAGGGACATCGCACGCCGCAAAAGCCAATCCGGAAAAGAGTAGTTCAATTCGATTGCTGCTTGGGAATTTGACCGACATGCCTGGATGTCACATTGCGATTCCACACTTCGCAGGGTCTCGTTGTATCGTGACAGCATCGAGCCAGCAAGGGCGTGTGTCCAATGTACGGAACGATTGATAGACCGGCTATGGCATTGGCACCGACAAAACCCTGGACATTGTCGCCGCATGCGCGCTTGTATGCTGATTGTCGACCTGTCTGTTATGACAGGCGCTAGAGTATCGGGTCTTCTCGAAGATGCTCTGTGGGACGCGTTTCTGGATACCACGGGTCCCGCTGTGTCGGAAATTGTTTCGAGGCCCGTTAGCGCTGGTTGCATCAATGACAGATGAGTGAGGGTCGGGACCAGAATCTCGATGCTGGTTTCTCGTTGCTGGATCCTAATAACCATTAGCACCGGAAGTCAGTGTCGAAACCGTGCAGCGGGATACCCACTGGTGTGGGAAGCCAACGAGGTCCAGGAGACCGGAGAGGTCCTCACGACAGCGCCTTGCACGGTCTCGCAGCTGGAGAATCATGTTGCGCGTACGCTGCAAACCAAGGTCCGGAGCCCTGAACCGACTCGGTGCCATTCGTCTCCGAACATTGTCCACCGCGCGGATGATGGTACCAAGCTCGACCCTGATAAGGTCCAGCCCGGGCAAGACGTCGGTTGAAAATGAAAGCCCCGATCCAGCCGCTCCGTTGATAGCAGCGTGAACTTGACTCATCCAAGCCTGCAAAGTCAACAGTTCATTGAGCATGTCGTAGTACTCGACGGAGGAGTTTGCAATTCCCCGGAGGGTGTTGATGCTCGTGCCCAAGACATGAGCAATGGAAAGTACCGAAGCAATCGCCGAGAGAGGATCCATCCTAGCCAAAGGTAGCGTCGTCATTATTCGGTCGCTGTTGAGACTGTTTCGCGACCTTAACACAATAGGTATTCGTAGTTTCGCAGGTGCTATGGACAGGTTGGCGGGCCGCTGGTGTGTTGGTTATTATGGCGAAGAATGCCTTGTCCATGCGGGGCAACCGCGGCGGTAAGCGCTGATGGTCGGAAATCTGCAGTTTGATGCTGGCAAGTCCGAACCTAGCCTTGGCGATTCGCCTTCTGCCTAGACGCGATACCGCCTCTGGAAAAGACCTGGCCTAGGTGAAACGGGGCCTTTACTGCGTTGCACAAGTTTGACATGATCCATGATGCTCGAAATTGCTGAAGCAGCGGAGAATTTTGTTTGCTGAGGAGAACTTGTACCTGGAGTTCACAGATTCGCGTAGTGTTACTTGGTGAACAAATATTGCACAGAAATTATATGTCAGCCAGATAGGGCACTATCGCACGAACCAGAGGTGATTATCTGGGTGCCGGAGACAATCCTCAAATTCTTCGACACTGGTAGGACAAATTTGCATTGGCAAATATCCAATTCTAATTGCACTACAGAGTAGGTAGACTCGTGCTCCCACACAACCTTCCTCGAACCCCTCCACCTGAAACAGGTACAGCGCCAGGACTACCCCGATTACTTGATCTCGATCTTGCGACCGCCCTTCTTGTCGATCTTTGGCACCGTGATGTTGAGGATGCCGTTGTTGAACTTGGCCTCAACCTTGTCCTGATCGACGCTGGCGGGGAAGTTGAAGACACGAGAGAATTCGCCAAACGAACGCTCGCTCAGCCAATACTTGGGAGTCGACTTCTCAGTTGACTCCGAAGAAGACTCCTTGGACTCCTTCGACTCTTTGGAAGAAGGCTTGGAGGAGGACGTCTTGCCAGACTCAATCTTCTTGGCCTCTTCGCCCTGGCCGATGCGAGCCAACGACGGGTCTCCCTCGGTGTGCTCACGCTCGGCGTGGCCGCTGATCACCATTGTCTGGGGGTCCGTGAACTCGATCGAGACATGCTCAGGCGACACACCGGGAAGCTCGCCCTGAAGGGAGTAGCTCTTCTCGTGCTCGGTGACATCGAACTTGGGCGCGATGGCGATGCTGTCAGGACTGCCGATGCTGGGGCTGATACCGGTGGGACGACCGACGGTCTGCTGTGCATAACGCTCAAAATCGTCGAGCATGCGGAAAAGCGAAGAGAATCCCGGAGGGTGGCGGGGGGTCCAGAGCGACATCATCCTGGAGGAGTAAAGGTGCCTTGCGGCGACGGCTGACTTTGTTGACTGTAGGATATAGGGGCGAGTTCCCGATAGTTGTGTTGTGAGCTTGCGAAAAGTCCGCATGCTCTGAGTGATGGGATGCTGTGATGAAGACAGATGAGGTTTGGAAGGCCGAGCTTGGAGGCATATATATATACTGTTTCCGCCCCAAGGGCTCAGACATTTTACTCGAGTGGCAGTGTCGACACCCCGCGTCGTGCGTCTGATCATGATCGAGCAATTTTGCTGGCACCGTCGTGCTGTCGAAGACGACATACCTCGAATCGTCTGTGTCGGCACCCCACTCTTCCCCCAGTCTGACCTCATCATGTCGCACCTCCGCGGTAACGCGAGGACAGTGCAAGATCGGGAAGCACTGAGAAGTAGTGCATCAAAGCAAGAGACAAGGAACTTTCTGTGTTGCGCGCATGATTAATCGTTAGCACTGCCCTCCGCCGCAGTATCTGTTGCCTTAGCGGCGCCCGAACCCCTTTACGCCAGCCCATATGCATATGCCGGCCTATGTAGCCATGCAGCTGGCTTGAGCCAACCATCTCCGTCGATTAACCTGTGTGAAAATCCGTGTCCCAACCCAATGTGAACTAGCATATGAACCTTCACGCGGTACTCCAAAACCCCGAGATAATAAATGCCGACGGTCCCCTTGTGTTTTTGCGGGACTGCTGGTTCCGAATCACCCACTGGGATCATCGACGCTGTTCAGTTCCGTTGTCCTGGCCGCCTCCGATGTTTGCTGCTGAGGTTCCTCATCCAACTTTATCTGTGTTTGCAGCTCCTCGTGCAACTCTGTTTGCGTGTCTGTAGCATTCTGAGATTCTGCTGTGGGTTGCGGATCTCTGGTTGGTGCAACCTCCTGAGTTACAGACGATATCTGCACCTTGGCAGAGTTTGCGAGAGATGCCCGTGCGAGGGCCAGTCCGGTGCTTATGCGGTAATCCTCTGCCATGAGAAGCCACTTGCATAGTGTTCTTACAAGAGCCCTCTTCTCTACCGGTTTGGCGATGTAGTCGTCCATGCCATGCTCAAGACAAGTCTCCCTATCCCCCTTGAGCGCGTAGGCGGTCATCGCGACAATGGGAATCTTGATACCGCTCTCCCGAATCTCGACTGTAGCCTCATTTCCATCGAGTATGGGCATGTTGATGTCCATTAGCACGAGGTCGTATGCGGCTGGCTTCCCCTTCACCATGTTGACGGCTTCCGAACCGTTTGCTGCGAGGGCAATATTCTTGAAGCCTAGCGAGCGAAGCATGCCGATCATGACTTTCTGATTGATGATGTTGTCCTCAGCCAAAAGCAGACTCTTCGTCGAGGCCACTCTGGTAAGTTCTGACTGCAAGTCGGGCATCGCGGTGCTTGGCAGCGGGCTTCCCTTTCTTTTCCAGTCTTGTATCTGGTCGAGGCTTTTGATCTTCTTGAACCGAGCAGTGAACCAGAATATGCTACCCTGGCGCTCAGGGTTAGGCCTGTAACCTATGCTGCCCCCCATGAGCTCAGCAAGTGACTTGGCGATGGAGAGTCCGAGACCGGTGCCTTTGTACCGCTTGGTCGTTGTCACATCAAATTGTGTAAAGGGTGTAAACAACCCCGCGGCTGATGACTCTGGGACGCCGATACCCGTATCGGTAACCTCGGTCAGAACCAGATGCGTGTCCTCATCCTCGCCCTGAATCGAGGCGCTCACTCGAATGGTCCCCTTTTCGGTAAACTTGGCCGCATTCCCCACAAGATTGTGCAGAATTTGGCGATACCGTAATGGGTCCCCCTGCACGCTTTTAGGGAGTTCAGGAGGCAAGAAAAGTTCAAAGTGGACGGATGGGGGCATCGTGGTCTGCACGCTTCTAACGACCGAAGTGATGATACTCGTAATACCGACGATATCGGAAGTGATGGAGAAGCTTCCCGAGGCGAGTTTGGAGTAGTCGAGGATGTCGTTGATGACCTGCAGCAAAACTTGACCCGACTCGTCCATGATGTGCGCAATATCTTTTTGCCGCTGCGTTAGGGGGGTATCGAGCAGTAGGGAGCATGCCGAGAGCATCCCGTGCATTGGTGTGCGAATCTCGTGGCTCATGTTGGCGAGGAAGTCGGATTTGAGCTTCTCGCTTTCTTCGTAGGCGGCGATGAGCCTGGATTCGGTGGTCTTCCGCTCTGTCAGATCGCGTGTTACTTTACCGAAGCCAACGTGAACTCCGTCCTTGTAAACGGCCGTGATGATGACGTTGGCCCAGAAGCGGGTACCATCCTTCCTGTAGCGCCATCCTTCATCCTCGACTCGTCCCTCGCGCAAACAAATCTCAAGTTCCAACTCGGGTTTACGAATGGCGAGGTCGTCCTCACCGTAAAAAATGGAGAAGTGCCGGCCAACAATCTCCTCGCGTCGGTATCCCTTCAGCAGCTCGGCCCCCGTGTTCCAAGTCGCTATGCGACCCTTAGTGTCGAGCAGGAAGATTGCATAATCCTTCACGGCCTGAACCAGGATGCGGAAAGCTTCGTCGGTTGAGAGGCCAGGGCGAACAATCTCGTCCTCAGCCAGGGAGGACGCGCTGCCTTCGTGCCACTCAATCATGATGGCCAACAGCTCGGGCCCCTTGAATATTGGCAACACGCGTGCCCTCCAGGACGCCGCGTGCTTTGTTGTGATGGACTTTGTGGTGCGCTCGGCGCGGGATGCCACAGCGTCGTCAATGGCCGCCGAGAGGAAGCAGACGGCGGCCGAACCGGCGGGGCGGAGCTGCCTCTCGACAAAGGTGAGCACCTGTTGACCAACGCAATCGTCACGCGACACGCGCCAGTCGCACAGGAATCGATCAGATGCTCGGGTTATCGCGCAAGAAGGGGATAGAACGGTAATCGGTAGCGGGGAAAGGTCGATGAGGGCGAAGCCGTCGATGCCGGACACAGCTGGAGCGTATTCGGACTGACGCTGTGGCTGGGACTGTGGCGGCATTGTCCCATTCGCGCCGTTCACCGCTAACAGCTGCATCGTGCGAGCTGAGTCGGTCGATAAGATGCAGACTAGGTGACTTGCAGACTGGGGACGACTCGACGACTTGGCAGAACGCTACGAAAACTGCAGGACGCAATCGATCATCGGCCAAAGCGAGAGACTTCCAGCAAGCAAACTTGCTGCTGTGGGGAGAAGCAAAGTTCAGGGGAAGTGGGAGCGGAAGTTGGCGCACTGGAAAGTGCGGCAGGGCCTGGGAACGGCTGCTGTGGTAAAATTGGCTGGCACAGTTGGTCTCCCATTTCATGCCCCGATCAACGCCATCTTGTTTGATCTGCGGGGCTAGCCGCCTGCAGCCATGACGTCATAGATGTCAGTCACCCCGCATCAGTGGACGGGCGGGGTTCTGCTACGATGCAAGGGCCCCCCCAAGTTCTTCAAGTCTTCCATTCGGTTCCGCAATTTCTTCTGCATGATCTCCCGTCGCAAGGGCCAAGCAAGTCGGCTCCTTACTCGCACGAAGCTAGCGACAGCGATCTGGAAGCTATCACCGGCTCGCCCAACTTGACTGACTTACTTCGATTTTGCCTTCATCACCGTCAGGGTGTGGACATAACGCAGCTTGCCACCCTCGACACGAAATTGGTGGCTGTCTGGCTCCTGTCCACCAAAAGTAAAAAAAATATCCACAGCCCCGAGCACTTCGTCAACCACGTAGCGTCTGTTTGTCATCTTCAACCCGCTAGGAACGCCAACATTGCAGCTTGGTTGAATATAACTGCCGCCCTCAAGTCTGGCGCATGGACTTCCCCACGGAACTTTGACACTCTTGTCGTTGAACAGGTCGAGATACGCATCGCCTGCGGCCTGGATTGCCGCCCTTGTGTCACGCTTCCCTTCTGCGATGTCGGTCCTGCAGTTACTAGTCAGCTCAGCCCAATGACATACACCACGGCGGTTTTGTGGGCACCAACCAAGCCTCTGGCTGAGAATACTTCAGCGTTCCAGCAGCATTGAACAGCCAATCGCCAGTCGTTGTTGCGATGGTCTCCATTTTGGACAAAGCCCCATCGGTGAAGCGCATCTGTGTGCCAAGGACGTACGGTGGAGTCGAACTGGCTGCGATGACTTCGGTGTATGTTGCGCACTGGGTCGTGTCATAGGTGCTGCGGTTGAAGTCGATCTTTAGCGGCTTGGAGAGAAGCCCCGTTGCCAAAGCTGCCGTCTTGAAATCCTCGGTATACGACACCGACCCCGTCGTCAGATCTCCAGGCTTGCCGGCTGCCTGTGCAGCAACATACTTGGCCGCCTGTGCTTTCAGAAAATCCCGGGTGCAAGCCTCTGCGGTCGGTACTGCCAGAGCAGCCGACGACAGCGAGATCACAGCGAAGAGTTTACCGAGCATGCTGGGCTTGTATCTGTCCTGAAGCCAAGAATGAGGCTGGAAACGATCCGCGTCTGTGGAGGTGTCCGTTTCTTGGCGGGCTTGGTTCTCCTTTGTAGACCGCCTGGTTTGCTCTGGACACCACCCTTTCCTAGGGTTAATATGCCGTACGCAGAGGCAAATGTTACGGATATTTGGCTAGATTGCGCGGGGTCTACCCTCAGCGAGTTTTTCTCTTCACTCCCCAGGACCCGGAGTTTCTCGGGATGCTCCCGGGCGACCATCTTCCGACTAACCTACTCGGGTTCCCGCCCATCTCTGCATGTTCGTGTTAGGGAAGTCGACAGGCTTTCTGCTATAGGCCCAGAGTTGGCCGCTCTGGCATGTCCGGGCCACGCAACCCAACCGCTTGACAGGTTTTTGAACCCCGACCACTAGAACTGTCAGCCAAGCTGTCGGCTTCTGAGCCCAAGCCTGTAATTCAAGACAGAAGTCTGACGGCGCAGTTTACGTGCCCTGTCCGAACTCCATCAATTATGTGTTCTGTGCGGGCTTACTCTTTGATCCACCGCGCTCTCTTGACCGCGAATGCGTTTCAGAAACCAAGGGGACTTGTTTCACCCACACCTGCTCTCGGTTGCTGAAGCTGAATGGTCGGCCCGCGGGAGCATTCGATTTTTAGCGGCAAGATCCATTGGTGCAAGACCCGACTAGACGCTGTAACATCTCAATCCTTCTCTTCTGATTCGTCAATTCGGATTTGCAGGTTGTCTCAGCTGCAGCCCAGCGGCGCTCTTGGGCTTTTGATTGGCCCAATGATCACATAAACCTTAAACCTTCGACCCGATGGGAGCCTCAAAGCGCGACTCTATTCCCATGCATCATTTTTCTTCATCAGCGCCCGGAAATCGCCGGCGATGATCTTCTGACCATGCCTGCTGTTCCCCGCATTGGTGGACTGAGGGTTTGGTTCCAGAACCAAGCGTTGGGGAAATGCAAGGGCCGACGGACCAATGACGGGCCTTGGATGCCGCATTCGGCGAACCAACGCCGATTCTTCACCACTGAACCCCCAACAGAAACCACCCAGGGTCACGGCACGAGCGGGGTCGGCAGTTCAGGCTGATGATGCCATTGGTGTTTTCGCCCCCCGCGCTCCTGTCAACTGCAGACTCGTGCCATCCGTTCACGGCCAGAGGTGAGCGATGCTGTGATCGTTCTTGCCTTCGGTGCTAAAAGAACAGCCGGCCAACGACCGACGTCGCCGCGCCCTCTGCCGATATAGTCTTGAGTGTGTCGCACAGGGCGGGCAAATGCTGTCGCCATCCAATTGAGGTCGAGAAAGAATTTTTACGGACCGAGATGGCAAGCAAGTTCCCCCGCCTGCCGCCGTCGGGGATCAAGGTGATTGTGGTCGGCGCAGGGTTTGCTGGGCTATCGGCAGCGATTGAATGCGATCGCAAGGGACACTCGGTCACGCTTCTGGAGAAGGTGGACAATATTGAAGAGATCACACGCATCGGCGACATCATCAGCTTCGACCCCAATGGATCCAAAGCCTTCGAGCGGTGGCCCGGCGTGGTCGATGCCATGGAAGCTATTGCGCGCCAGACCAAGTGGCTAGACCTTTACCACCACGAGGGCAAGTTTGTCACGCGCCAATCGTTCGCACACGAGAAGGCGTGGGGCCGGCGCATCAACGGCCACCGCGGCCAGCTGCACAGCATCATCTATAAGCACACGGTGGCGCGTGGCATCGACATTCGCCTAGGGAAGCGGGTCGAGGACTACTTTGAGACTGACAATCCGCCCCAGGCTGGAGTGGTTCTCAGCAGCGGCGAGCGGCTCACAGCCGATGTTGTCATTGCGGCTGAGGGAGTCCGGTCCCGCGGTCGCAAGATTGTGCTCGGCTTCGACGAGAACCCCAAGTCGTCAGGGTACGCCGTGTACAGAGCCTGGTACCCAGCCGATCGCATCATCAACAACCCAAAGATCCGCCACCTTGTTGCCAACGGCGATACCCATCAAGGCTTCATCGGGCCCGACATCCACTTCCTCGCATCAACAATCAAGAACGGGACCGAGGTCAACTGGGTTTTCACCCACATTGACGACGGCAACATCGAAGAGAGCTGGCAGTTCCCGGGTAAGCCCGAGGAAGCCCTGACATATCTGCCTGGGTGGTGCGAGGTGGTTCACGAGTTGGTCAAGGCCACCCCGCCAGGCCGCTTGATCGACCACAAGTTGGTGTACCGTGATCCGTTACCGACCTTTATATCGCCCAAAGCCAGGATATGTCTGATTGGCGACTCAGCTCACCCCTTCTTGCCGACGTCGATTCAAGGCGCTAGCCAGTCGATCGAGGACGGCGTCGCCCTCGCCACCTGTCTCGAGCTGAGCGGCCGCGACAACATTCCCCGTGCTCTCCGCGCCTACGAGAAGCTACGTTATGAGCGTGTTCACCGTGCACAGGCCCAGGGGCCCAAGACACGCGAACGGTGGCACAAGGCCGACTGGTCCAGGGTGTGGAAGAATCCAGAGCTCATCCATCTCCCTCGGGAGCCGTGGCTCTTGAACTTTGACGCCGAGAAGGATGCATATGACCGTTATGATGAAGTTGTCGCGGAACTGGAGAAACCCAAAGCAAAACTGTGATATTGTGTCTTTTCTCATTACATGTCGTTCGGACTTGGGTTTCCTGGCGCGTTTGTTGGGCTAAGTGTATGTTAACCTTGCATAGATACGGCTTCAACGCATGCTACCTTGTTGACTGGATTTGGGTTCGTTTAGGTTGACCCGCCGCTGGCCCGATATCCGGTTACGCCGACGGTCGCGTCTCGGCGGCTCCCGTTGGCTCTGCTTGACGGCGCTGTTTGCCGTTAAGACCGTCCGCTTGCTCATCACTTGGTTGGTTGCCGTCTTTATCCGACCTGCCATCTACCCACTCCCTCTGCATCAGCAAGCCAAAATTAGGTTCTGTGCTCGCATTTCCAAGTCATCATCCGCGTCCATTCCGGTACTTCTTGCGAATCGCAAGGCGCTGAGCGTTGGGATATACATCGATCAGGACTGAAGTGGACGCGTGAATGCCACACTACCATTGAGAGACAACTTTCGAATATAGCCTAATGTTGTTCGCGTACACGATACCACTGTGCTCGCAGCCTTTCATGTTCTCCAGGTTCGGTTCGGGACTTGGGGACTGTCATGACCCGTTGGGACGGGCATTTCGTGTGGGGTGCGGAGAGAATAGTTGCATACAACCCGGCCCGCAACATACGGACCCATATGGAAGCTCAGAAAAGAGTTTGTTGCTGTCTTGTGGTTTCCCCTTCCGCCGTGGCCGGCTGGGCAGACGGCTGGAATATTGCTCTGGTGGTTGCGAATTCTTGTCCGAATTTCTTTTCATCTTAACATTCTTGGTTCCTGGGAATACTCTTTGGCCGCTGGTTCACGGCTCCCTCGGTTGTGAGCGGCAGTTGATCTCGCCTAAGTCAAATGGCTTTTTACACACGTCACCTCTTGCTGCAACGCGGGCATGGACCATGGTAGACCGAAATTCCGTTTCGAGCAAGCGGTGAGGCTACCCTTACCTCTTTGCACACACACCTCCCCTCTTGGAGACGGCGGAGACGGCTACCAAGTCCAGAATCGGCAAGCCTGACAGGGGAGGTTTTGGTCAGTGTGGGGAAAATAGGAGAGTTCCCCAGACTTTTGTGAGGCGTCCACGGTCCCCAGTCCTAACCCCTTGCATTTAGCCGGCGGTTGAATCGGCAGTCGACTCCCCGCGTGTTGACCGGTGCTACTACGTAACTAGCAGATCTGGGTTGTTGTTTTTTAGAAGAGGAGGAGGAATATTTTGTTTCTGCAGGGCTGATGCCCCTTTCTCATTTGCCTGGTGTGGCGGAAACCCGGTTTCCAAGCGGGTTGATCCACTGCAACCGGGTTTCCGGGGACCGCAGCATTAACAAGCGAAAATTGCGGCGTTCTCGAAGACCATGCGACAACGAACGAACAAGGGTACAAACAACGCCGGTTTGTTCGTTTCTCGCAAGATGGCAAGGGAATGCTTCTTGGGACTCAGATGTCAACCCCAGGTGCCCAGCCGGCCCCAGAAAAAGACTTTCTCGAATCCGAATCGCGCGCTTACATGATGGGGTAACGGAGTGGCAACCGAACATGGCAGCAGTCCAGCGACATGCCACACAGTGTTACATCGCCGCGGGTACGGGCATTGGGAAATCGGACATGATGCTCCTTTTTTCTCTCTCGGCGATTTGACCGCGTGTTCAAGTTTCCGGGGCTGTTGGAATTACTAGCCGTGGCTGCAACCGCAAAGCCGGGAAGTGGAACACCAGTCGGGGATAAGGAGGGTAACTAAAATCTCAAACCAACAATTTCTTTGTGGTGCGATGCGATGCAGTACGAGCAGGGGTGGTGAGAGAAAAGCTTATAAACAACAAGGTGATCCTCAGGATTTTGCGTTCTGCTGTCAACCATCAGTTTTGTAGCTGTCACAATGGTCACTCTCTCGTCCCTCCTGGTCGCCGTTACTTCTCTTGCCGCCGGGGCTTTGGCTGCCCCTGGTGAGCTCCCTGGCCTTCAGAGACGTCAGACTCTGACCAGCTCGGCGACGGGCACGCACAACGGCTACTACTTTTCCTTCTGGACTGATGGAGCCGGCAGCGTTCGTTACACCAACGAGGCTGGTGGCCAGTACAGCTGCAGCTGGTCGGGCAACGGCAACTGGGTTGGGGGTAAGGGATGGAACCCGGGTACTGACAACCGGTACGTTTTCGTTCTGTCGGTTGTCCATATGGATGACATTGACTAAACCTGCTTCATTCCAGGGTCATTAACTATACCGCCAACTATAACCCCAACGGCAACTCGTACCTCGCCGTCTACGGGTGGACCCGCAACCCGCTCATCGAGTACTACGTGATTGAGAACTTTGGCACCTACAACCCGTCAACGGGAGCCACTCCCTACGGCAGCGTCCAGTCCGACGGCGGCACCTACAACCTGTACCGCAGCCAGCGCGTCCAGCAGCCTTCGATTGAGGGGACACGGACCTTTTACCAGTACTGGTCGGTCCGTACCGTCAAGCGCTCGGGCGGAACCGTCACCATGGCCAACCACTTCAATGCCTGGAAGGCGGCCGGCCTCAACCTCGGCACACATGACTATATGGTCGTCGCGACGGAGGGATACTTCTCTTCCGGTTCTGCGACTGTCAATGTCGGTGCGGGTGGTAGCAGTGGTGGTGGTGGTGGTGGTGGTGGCAACACAAACCCCCCTACCAACCCTAACCCCCCGACTCAGACTCAGCCTGCTAATCCCGGCAATGGCGGTGGTAACACCAACGTGAGTTTTTTATTTATTTATTTGATTCTATCACTTCAATGGAGTGTGTTGGCTAACCTGTATGTTTCATCTAGTGCGCTGCTCGCTGGGGTCAATGTGGTGGACAGGGCTGGAATGGTCCTACTTGCTGCCGTGAGGGTACTTGCCGGTCCAGCAACCAGTGGTACTCGCAGTGCCTGTAAGCTGGAAGGAGTGGAGGGAAGAGAGTAGCTAGTGGATAAGAACTTTGGGTTGGGTTTCATGTAAATATTTGAGGCGGGCATCGAGATGCGAGTATATATGTGTTATGAGATGTTGTGGTGAAGTGTGCAGTGTGTGTGTGTGTGTGTGTGTGTGTGTGTGATGTGTTCCGTGTGATATGTGATTTGTTGTGTGTGGTGTGTTGTGTGTGAAAGATTGTAGTGTTGCGGGTGCCAATGGACATGTTGTGGAGAAGAAATAGAGATGCCTCGGGTATTGACACAGGGAAAAATATCCCTGACCACGTGCCCCCCTGTATATAAAGAGGTCCGGGCCAGATCCTCCCTGTTTCTAACCACAAAGAAAACTAACTGTTGTAGGCGCCTTTGGCGCCCAGACTCGATAAATTTCTAAATGATGGCGGGCATGAAGAACAGAAAAAGAAGAAAAAACAGGGAGGATCTGGCCCGGGCCTCTTTATATAAGGGGGACCACGAGTATTTGAGATATCTCTCCTTCAAAACTTCAAAGCGACTACCCACCTTGTCAAGTCACCCGACTCACCCTTGTTCTCTCAAATCAAATCTCCACCACCAACTTCTCCCCACTAACCCCCTTCTGCAACTCCCTCAAACCCGCCTGGATCGCATCCACCCCCTTCCCCACCACTCTCTCAGGTGACAAAACCAACGTCTTTTCTTCCAGCCATGTAGGCAACGCCTGCCCATATAACCAGTCGCATAGATCCTCTCTTCTCGTCCACAGCTCGTCGCCACGAACTTGTCGTGCTTGTAGCCAGTCTGGTTTGGCTACGTCCTCAGGCCAGGCTAGCGTGTGTGCTATTTTTGCTTTTCCCCCCTTCACACCCTCCTTGTCTCCATCTCTATTTCCGTCTCCCGAGGCATCTTGAGGATGTTGAAAGTGACCCAAAATCTTGACAATAGACTGTAAAGTCTCCGCCGAACTAATCGCATCAACGACATGGGCAATTCTTTTCCCCCTCTCCTTCGCCGCGTTAACCAGCTGAGAAATAGCCAGGGCAGGGTCATGGTAATCTACCACTACCTCTGCACCTAGATTTTCAAGTCGTCGATGATGCGTGGGACTGGCCGTGGTGAATACGGTGAATCCGGAAAGACGAGCGAGTTGGATTGTCATGGAGCCGACGCCGGATGAGGCGCCTCCCCATACTAAGATTATGTTTTCGTCTGCAGTAGAGTTGCTTGCAGGAAGAGAGATAGAAGGAGAGATAGGAGGGGGTGCAAAGCCAAGGACGTCAACCAACGCCATCACCGCTGTAGAGATCGCAGTAGGCAGCGTCGCGCCCTGGGCGAAGGACAGCGAGTCAGGCAACGGGGTCGTAGCGTTGGCGTGGACAAGGACATAATGCTGGAAGGCGGCGTTTTCGGGAGATTGAGAGGATACCCCGTGAGCAAAAGATATCACCCGCGTGGAGGGGACCAGCTTAGCGTTACTAATGTTTGGACCGACAGAATGGATGGTTCCCGTGACGTCTGATTCATCATTAATTATCCATTAGAACTAGTTCGTTGTGGCCGTAAAGAAAATCCAGAGTTGAGAGATGGTCAAGTAAAAGATACAGAGAGTAAACATACCGTTCCCCAAAACCGCCGGATAAGATGAAACCAAAAAATCCCACGCCTGTCGCTTCCAATCAATGGGATTAAGTCCCACGGCATGTGTCCGGATAACTAGCTCGCCAGGGCCGGGAGCCGGGATGGGCCGTTCTTGGATGACAAAGTCGGTTTTGGGCGAGAGGAGGACAGCCGCGATGTTCCTTTCCGCCATTTTAACTTCTGTTTAAGTTAGGGATATATGTAGATAAAATGAATTGAGTAGCGGTGCAGATCAGTAAGAGTTGATCGATACCTGGGTAAGAAGCAGTAGGAGAGTGGGAATCTCCCCCTTTATAATTCGTAAGTCTATGTAGCATCTGTTTTCCTAAACTAGGTACCATCTTCTGCTATTGCTCATACGGACACAAACAAACCTCATCTGCGCCAACTCTATCTCCGACGACCGAGCGCGATCCATCACTAAATCACCACCTAGATAAATAAGGCAGGAACGCTTTCATCCGAACTAGCCGCCGTGGTCTCGCATCGACGGCACTGGGGAAGGCAGGCCAAGACCGGAATTAGCATCCTTCGCGGTTGAGATTGGACGCGAATTGGTAATCTCGGAATTTACACCGATTACGTTCGTAAAAATGAGACGGCGATTAAGTAACACTGGCTTTTAAGTCCGAGCTGCAACGGACCAACTGCGTATTGTCTACACCGTCGATACTATAACTCGCGCCATTCTACACCCGGGCCTGGTTCTATCTGCGTAACTCTTGTATCTACTGACCTCGCTCCCTTGAGCAACAACCGATCTATCTCCGCCGCAGCTGTCACATTACTAACTTTTAGTCGCAAATATTTCTGGTCTCGCCGCGTTTCGTCCCAAACCCACTGGTTCGTCCCGTCCGACTCAACATGGTTATACCCATACCCACCCTCATTCCCAAACTCAAACAGCTCCCCCAGGCCATGCAGCGCATATAACACGGCCAACGCATCCCAAGACGGCCGCGGTGAGAAATACGAATAGTAAATATACGCTTGCCGCACTGGATCTGTTTCTGGGCCATGGCTCATGAATTCCCTCCCGGAGAGAACATCCCTCCCGACTTCGTCTCCGACAAAAACGACCCGGCCTTCCCACGAGTTGATGGCATGGGCGGTCAGCGACGGGTCAGAGCCAAAGAAATTCCATTCTCGACCGGATGGGTAGGCGCCCCCCATGACGACTAGCTCTGAGACTTTTTGGGAAATGAGTTCGCGGCCGGTGAGGGTGGAGTGTTTGTCGCTGGTGGAGTTTAGTAGCGCAGAGAGCTGTTCCGTCCTTGTCAGTACAGCCTGTCCACGGTAGAAGAGCATCTAAGGTAGGTAGGTAGGTCGGTACCTAGACGAGGAGGTAAGGAGCGGGAGGAAGGTAGATTGCAAGCAAAAAAGAACGCACATTATTCAAAAACCCAATCGACAACACGGTCACACTTCCGTCTCCCGCTTCGCTCAAAACCTTTCGATATAGCGCCACTGGATCCCATGCATCATCGGCATGTCCCCAGGGGAGGTTCCCCCCGGGAAAATGATAGGCAATCTTGCTGGTATATTCCCCCAATTGATAACTCCAGTCGTCGAAAAATGTGGCATTCGTCAAGGGACGAATAATCCCAATTGGGATATCCGAGTGTCCGTAATGTGCAAGGATAGCGGAAGCGGCGAGAGCGGAGTAGCGTGATGGGTAGTTGATGTTTACAGCGACAAGGTTCGCTTGAGGTGAAGTGGCGGTGAGGAGGAGGGCGGCGGCGTCGCTGGAGATTCAGTTAGCTTCCCTTGTCAGTTTGAGAGTAGGGGGAACACACTCGACGTCGCTAAAAAGATCGGTGTCTATAATAATGTTTTTGCGGTAGCCAGATGCAAGACATGTCCCTGCGTGGCTAAGAAAAATCGCCCACAAGTGCAGGGGTTTCATAGTTTTCTGTCCTGATCATGTCTTTGCTGACTGATAAGAGAAGTTAAGATTCCGTTTGAAGCACGTCAGATTTGGGTGCTGATGTCACTTGCTAAGAGGGTGGTGTATTACGTAAAAGTACATCAAATCGCGACATCAAGTTTTGTCAAGCTAGGTCTGTTTTCAAGAGAATAAAATTACCCGTTTTAAAGCTCGCTTCTGCAAATTGAATACGGTTGGATTTGCAGTCTTTGCTTGTAAAATGAAAACGAGATTTTTGCAACTCAAGTTTTACTGGGAAGTAACTGCACGTTGTATACATCATATTCCAACCACATTCTGCTGCTGTCAAATATACTTCACAATCGAATGAAAGGTACAGAAACAAAGTCGCGGAGTTGTAATTCGTCCGAAAGAAATCTCAAGCCCCTGAGCGCGAGCAGACTCGATATCCCTTTCAGCCACGCGCACTCACTCGCACACATCACTACATCAACTCATAGGGGTTAGGTTCCAGCGCGCCATCTCCTTTGAAACATCCCAGTGTCTTGACAGTAAATTTTGACTGGGAGACCCAACCGAGCATGAAATCAGACCAGGGAGCCGCAAATGCGCAAACTGAATCCAAAAAGCTTGAAGGCCTGGTCTTAGTAAGGGCAAGCCCACCAGCAACCTATTTGATATCATTTGTCAGCCCCACCCTCTCGTCAGACTGAGAATAAACTCACCCATGGAAAGACCAATACAGTCCGCACCCCCCGCTTCATTGCTGCAGCCCATGCGCTCAAGACAGGCTGCATATCCCTTGTAGCAGTTGTCGCCCTTTTGGATTTGACAAGGGGATAAGATATCATCGCATCGCTCGCGCTTGATCAGCGCAGTGGTGGGTTTTGTTGCCAGACCAGCACTGGGACCGGGGCGAGCGGAGATGGTGCTGGCGGTGGCGAGGAGGGTGGTGAGGATGAAGGTGTTGAACTGCATTTTGTATATTGTGAAAAGAGAAGTCCTTTTGAAGGGGGGAAGTTGGGTTGATAGAGAGGTGAAGTTGAAGTTGGTGGTTTGCTTTGGTTTGTAGTTGAAGGTAGAAGTGCAGGATGCTGGTGATGAGGTGAATTAGGTTTGAGAGCAGTAACGCTGATGGACTTTATAGTAGAAATCCAGCCACCTCTACTGTCTCTGAAGAAGCAGTCATTACAACTTGCAGTCTTACCGATACATATATGCTCACCGAGAGAAATACGTCTCGGTAGATGTAAAAAGGAAACTCAGCAACAAGCGAGGACAAACAAGTTCACCGAGTGGGTATCTTTGACGCTCAATGGCACTTATAGCAGCAGCAGGTCATGTCCCAAACTGGATTTGGCTACCGAAGGAGCATCAAAGTAGGCAGGAAGGAAACAGTATGCAGAGCAGCGGCATTGACAGAAGGGGTGGAGTGAGGGTGTCATCATTTACGTTGCCTACCATTCCAACTCTCGCACTCTTACCATCTAGGCCGTGTGATGGATCCGAGGCCAGTCTTGAGGATCGAGGGAAGATATGGTTTGGGGGCAAGATGGTCCAGGTGTCTCCACGGTTATTCATTACTAAGATACAGAGTCATTCGTAGAGAGCATATACTGAGCTGCTTAGTCCTCCCTAAGCCAAGCTATTTTATTAACTCTCTCCAACATATTCCATACACCTACGGTTCTCTCATCAACACCAGATCTCTGCTAGGCTTTTTTTTTTTTTTTCGTGAAAAGAGAGTTCGCATCAACAAACTTGCATACGGCACAGCAAATATACCACCAATACAAAACACATCACCTCGCCACAGTCCTGCATCACATCACAACCCAAAACACGAGCTAGAAAATGATAGAGACGTCAACTGATCCTTCACCTACCTACCTACCGAATGCAACTTCGGCAAGAGTTTGTTGCAACTCAGTCGGTACCCAAGGTAAGGAGCATGATCATAACCGAATTCGCCCAACTGCATCATGTCCCGTCCCGTAGTTCTAGACTTGGCGTGCTGCGCCGCGTGTGGAGTAGTGCCTTACGACCGTGAGTCTGTGACAGTGTGGCACAGTAACGCCAGCTTTATGCCTGAAACTTGATAGCGAGAGATGATCGATCCCTCGATGCTCGGGAAAGAAAATGCAACCTAGGGTGGATGGAATTACATAAGGCTTTGCTTTTGGTAAGGTAATTGGCTACCTTAGGTAAGGTGTGTGTCGGTGTGAATGCGCGGAAAGCATTAATAGATTTCCAATCAGTTAGTCTCAATGCTCTCAACTCTAGGCATCACAGAGGTACCTATCTAGGTACAAGTTCTCTTTTCGTACCTCGCTCACGTGTTTGCTCACCCTATCTCACGCCCAACTCAGGATTGGCTCAAGATCGATTTAGCTTAGTTACCTGACTCAGCTTGAAGGTCGGCACGATCCCCGTAGTCTCTCCGGCATCGCGGCAACCAGACTCCAGAGTCCAGCCTATCATGACACGACACTAAGCGCTCGGCTTTACACTACAAACCCCACAATAGCATTGCGTGCGTCTCAGTTCATGCCTATCCATCAACAATTCTATCCCTTTTTCCCCAAATAATTTTCTCTCCAGCATTTTTCTAGTCCTCCTTCGGACGTTCACTCAAGAGTCCAGCCGGATTTTCTTCCTAGGCCAACAAATTCACCAATACCACATCACCTTCTTCCTTGGCTCCAGTCGAGGGAGAGAGAGATATATAAAGGCTAGATCCCAGACTTGACATGACATGACATGAACAAACGTGAGACTTCAAATCTGCGACTGGCTGACACATAACCACAGTATAATAGTTCTATTCCATATCCTTCGGTCGTCAACATTACCACAGAAAAAGTGTCCGGTTATATCAATATCAGCTATGGCAAACATGAACTTTGTATACGAGGACATTGAGGACATGGAGGAATCATTCAAATGCCGCTGCAACTGCGACTGCGACCCGACGCCAGATGATGACGTCGAAACTAAAGATCCTCCATTCTTCGAGGCTTAATAGTGTCATGGCCTTATGCGGGAAAGAGCCCCTGGAGCGTGCCCGGGCCTATGTATGGGGCCTCGGGTACGGGCTACATTAGGTACCTAGACAACAGGTCATCAGCTATACAAGGCAGTAAAGTAGTAGTTGATGGAAGTGAAGAACTAGTCTTAGTTCTACGCGAGCAATCCAGTTTATTGTCTATAATCTTCATTGCTTGAAGGCACTGTCGCCTTTTAGCAGTTTCCAACCGCGGTTCCAAATACCAGGTAGCTTTGGATGAATCTCCAGCAATGCACCCAATCTGCTTGCAAGTCGAACGCCGCTTGTTAGAGGACGATATGATAGCAACTGCCTGATTCGTTTCTATGAACTCATCGAGTCAAGAATAATCCATGTGATGTAATTCCCCATGTCTATTCTATTCTATTCTATTCCCTAATGTTGATTGATCACCAGACTCTACCTAGCAGCCCCCTACTCATAATCCGTCTCTTCCTCTTCCTCCTCAAGTCCCGCACAGCCGGAGCAATACCCATCATTCACCAGCAATGCAGATTTCCACGTCACCAACGCTTCATCAACCAACCCCCGCCACTCATGCTCGACCAGGCCAGTCTTTGCCGGATCCACCGCAAACCCGCATTCTACACAAGTATTGTACGAATATAGAATCCGCCCTCTCTCCAAAGCTGCTGCCTGTTCTGACACGCGTCTTGCCAACCCTTTCCACAGTCCGGCTAGTCGCTCCAGCATCTCGAGTCGGCGACAGATTTTGCCGAGATTCCAATCCCACAGCAACTTGTTCTTGTTTCTGTTCCTGTTTCTGTTCCTGTTTCTGTTCTTTTTGTGCCTGTTTTTGTTTTTGGGCTGGTTCTTGTCCCCGCCCTTGACCCTGTTCATGTCCCTGGTCAGGGTTTGGTTTTGGTCTCTGTTCAAGTCCCGCTTCGTCCCTGGAATAGGAACAGGAATCGCCCCTCTCAGCCGCTTAATCTCTCTCACCACGAACTTGACCGTCCCTCTCCAGTATCCAAGTTCAGTGATCGCCCTGACACGCGTAGCATCTTGAACATTCCGACTATGCTGAAACGCCTCGGCGATTTCCTCAATTCGGACCGCGACAAATCCCAATGTCGCCAGCGTGCTTTCTGACACATGGAAGGCTTCGCGACTCGTAGAGTCGGCGGTAAAGCGGTATTCTGGATTTGTCCTCTCAAAAGGATCACGGCAGGTGAGGAGGCGGTCGATTTCATTGAAGAGAGCACCGCAGCTGGAGCTGAAACTGGAACTGCCTGTGGGAGAACAAAGTTGGGTGAATTCCTTGACGAGAGAAGCGGGGAATTCGGAAAAGATTTCGAGAGGAGGCCCAGGAGAAGGACCAAGAGAGGGAGAGGGAGAGGGAGAGGGAGACGAGGGAGAGGGCGCGCTGGAGCGGTACATGTGCATGTGCATATGCATGTGGTTCACATCTTCATCGTCATCGTCACCAAGGTCGGTGGTGTAGTAAAAGTCGGAGGAGTAAAAGTCCGAGTGGTAATCAGCCGCCGCAGTGGCCGTAACGGCAGCCCAGACATTGTGGTTTTGAGATGCCGCGCTGTCATCATTGTCGTCATTGTCGTCGTCGTTGACCTCATCGCCATCCGTAGCGGTAGCATAATCTGTAGATTCGCCAGAGGTGGTGTGTTCGGATCCATTGGACTCTGTGAGTGAGTTTCCCGAGTGGTGGGGAACCAAGTTCAAGTCTCCCAGACGTTGAGAGAGCGTGTTGATGGGCTTCGAGTCCGGGGAGCCCTCGTTGGAGGGCGGAGTGAAAGTCATGTTGTGGACTTGGAGATTGGACCCGGAGGTCGTGATGTTGGGTAAATGAGAGGCTTGAAGGCTGCAGTTGAGGGCTGCGAGCTTGTGTTTTGTAGTGTCAACACCGCAACTGTTCAGGGAAGGGTCAGAGCGAGAGGCATCTCTGAATTTATAACTTGTTCCCCCTATGGCAACATGAAGACACAGACAGAAGAGCCCATCTTTCTTCATGAATCACATAAGACACAAACAGTCAAGCATAAAACAACTGCTCTTGGTGCAGACAAACAGATGTTGCAGATGCCTGAGACAAACAGTCGGCTTTCTGAGGCTTGCAGTTCCGACATTGTGAAGATGTAGATTCAAGAGACATGTTTGACCGCCAGGAAGTAATTTCCGAGAGGGAAAAAAGGATGAAAGATACGGATAACTGATCTCTTTACAATACAAAGCACGCCATTCATTCGTTTGTTCTTGTGCATGAAGTTGAGGCAACTCCAACATTGAAAGCAATGATGCTATTAACTGAAGCCTTGACCTCACTCATGTCTGTGTGTGACGCAGGTGACTGTCGATTGCCTCTGTCTGGCGGTCGGCCCCACATTGATCAATAACTTGCAAAGAAGCGGAAAACAGCACCTGGGAAGAACGCAGGGATCCATATTTGCCATGATCATATCCACTGCCCACCTTGCGCATCGGGCAATACAGGAAGAGATCTAGATCCTTGTCCTCCAATGTCTTTTGTGTGTATCCATGTCCGGTGTGTATGGTGTGTGTGCATGCAAGTCATCAACATGGTCGGGTATTCCGTCATCATCCCGGAAAACATTAGCCATTGCACGTGTGGGGACTGCCCCGGGTTATACAAGGTAGAAGACACGACCCCGTAGCTCAAAATTTAAATGAAGAACAAGCCCTGAAAGCGGATAGGCTGCAGCGGACTCTGCCGCATCGCGTCCAGAATTCTTTGGGTTTTGGTTCAGAAAATGGATCATGGATCAATGGAAATGATGAATGACCGTCTTTTCTAGTTGCAATCGCAAGCCCATCCTCAACTGAGATCTCATGTGCCGTCCCCTGTCTTTCCCCCCCAAGATCTCGGCTGACCCGGCGACCGGGGCAAGATGGAAATGGAGCCGAAGAGAGATGAGAGATGGCGCTAGCCCGTGTTTGGGAAAGGCTGCCGTGCTTGCTTTGATGCGCGCCAATTAAACGAGACCAAGACAGGGGGCACAAGCGGGACAACCGACATGAACAAGCGGGCCGACCTCGTGGACCTCTCAGAGCGAGAGATAGAGAGAGACAGAGAAAGAGACCAGGATGCAGGTTGTTGAGATATGACTAACTGGAGTGAATGAATGGTTGGTTTATTGACTCCTTCTGCATGCATGGTCTTTCTTGCCGTCAGGACGGTGGGTGACCCGAACTTTTTGTTGTTGTGCAAACCCCATTTTGACTTGGCGGGGAAAGATATCGGCTATGCAAACGCTAACCGACGACTTGCTAACGCTGGTTGCTTGTTATTTTCCACGCACACGCACACACTCAAGCAAACAAGCGAAAAACCCAGCGTAACACCTTCTCATTTTGGCCGAGGCATTTCATTCAATTTTTTGCGCGCCGGACCGCAAAAGCCCGTGGCAAAGACCCAGTTCTAGTAAATGAGCCCATCCCTCTTGGCGGCGGGTTTAAACTTATACTAAGAAGATGAGAGGACCCCCTTTTGTGTCAATAATCTAGACTACCTTACCTTGTCACAAACTCCATGACCTCTCCATTTTGGATTCATTTGACGATTGCTCGGGGCTCCATCGCACCATGAGGTCTTGGTGGGTCCGTTCGTTGTCATCGTTCAAATTGTCATGAATTCAACTTCTCCCCCTCCACTGCCTCCTCCTCCCGTGGACGCGGGTTACCATGCCGGCGATAGGCTCGATGCTTACTCGCTAGCACCGGTTGGGGTTTTACTCGGAATCGCCTCCATCACCACGGGGTTTCGTCTCTACTGGAGGGTACGGCCAACATGGCGACTCGGGGCCGATGACTTTATGCTTGTTTTTGCTCTCGTGAGTACCTACTTGACCTTGGCGTGAACATGAGAACATCAAGCAATATCGACCGCGGACATGGCTCACAAACGGTAAATCTGGCAGGTCCTCACGATAATATGGTATGCAGTCGATGCAGCCATGTACCATCACGGCCGGGGCCTCCAGGGCTTCATCCCCGAGCCGTGGACAATGGGACCACTAGTCGTGGCTGATGGCGTCCTCTGGGTATGGGCGATGAACGTCATCCGCATTTCCATCGCCCTCATGCTCCTACGACTCAAAGATTCGCAGCCATGGAAAGCAACCTTATGGACCGTAGTTGCTACTCAGGTGCTGATGCTCATTGTTGGCACCACCATGCATCTCGTCATGTGCAGGCCGCTTTCGGCGAGATGGGCGCCTACAGCTGCGTCAGAATGCATTCCACCGCCCAAATTCATCATTTACGGATATGTTTACAGCGGTATGGTTTCCTCTCTGCAGTCTATGTCACCATCACAAGGCATATTGACGCACTGACATTGATAAAATATGCAGCATTCACAATCGCATCCGATTTAATCCTATCCCTTCTCCCCGTCACATTTATCCTCCACCTCCGACGACCACTGCACGAGAAGATTCTCATCGGCTGTCTCATGGGCGCGGGACTTGCTTCCACCGGCGTGGCCATCGCCCGACTCTTTCTCATCATGGGGCATTTGAACCTCGGAAAACCCGGTCCCCAAATGAACATGGTCCAGGACATGCTTTGGGGGTTTGAGCTAACTCTGGGCATCCTCGCCGCTTCGGTTCCTACGCTAAAAGCGCCCGTACATCGCCAGCTGATCAAATGGGGGGTTTTAACCGCCGAATCCGCGAGCGATACACCACCCGAGAGTTTCTTAGGGGGGAATCGCATCCATGATGGATCACTGTTTACTCGCCAAATGAGGAAATGGGATGGCACAGCGGCGGGGGGGACGGAAAATATCAAAAAGCCGTACATGTATTCGGCACCGGATGAGGAGCCGAGTCCTCCTCCGTGGTTTTCTGGGAAGACTTGACTCTGATCTTTGGGGTCTGGTAGGGTATGTACCATTTTTTTTGATGATTTTGGGCGTTATTTTTTCCCTTTTTTTTCAGCATTGATGAATGGATTCTTGGATTTCAAAACAAAGTACTTGGCTTCGGCGACTTTTTTTTTTAGTTTTGCATTATTCATGTTAGGCTGGGCAACGAAATACCTGACGGATGTTGGTAATGGAAGGAAAAGCAAAGCAAGCAAGCAGCAGGGTACGGTCTTGGAAAGCACTCTTTAGGGAATAGGTTGGAATCATGGTGTCATGCCTATTTTACTAGTAGCTTGTATTCAATTCATGGATAGATACCCATGCAGCAGTTTTTATTGTTTTCTTGACACAAGCACACCGTCAAATATATGTCAACAAAACAGTGTATGTGCACAATATTGGATCTTCTTTTTCCAGAACCGGAACCATCAGCCGAGATACGAATATGATGATGACAAAAAAAACACCCCCCTGCTTTTAATAGGGTACCATTGCCTGCAAATGTGCCTCTTGACTGCTGACGGCCACGCATGTCCACGCGGGGAAACGCAGCAAAGACGTGCATTAGCCAGGTTTGCTAATTTGTATACTCTGCAGTAGACGGCAAAACCAAGAACCCCCCCCCCC
>Ga0247765_1000484_pt1 | contig 30860 bp, 27 predicted proteins | sample UWRJL106311C6_FD_179949 | JGI IMG/M metagenome (GOLD analysis project Ga0247765, IMG submission 179949) | Plant litter microbial communities from Arlington Agricultural Research Station in Wisconsin, United States - UWRJ-L106-311C-6 | ecosystem: Environmental > Terrestrial > Plant litter >...
TTTGTTGTCTTTTTTTTTTTTTTGCCCCCCCCCCCCCCCTTGAAAATAATTTGCTTCAAGCAGTCAAAGCCAAAAGACAAGGAAGGACGCTCTCTACATGTACTTCGTACAGAAAACCGGTTTGATGACCTCCCCGGTACCTACCTAGGTACCCTACCTAGGTAGGTATGTAAAAAATTTCTGCTACGTCAAATCGAGAAAACGCATCACTTAACCACCACGACAAGAAAACATGGCTGGTTCTTATCCCCATCGTTTTAAATCATATCAGAAAAGGGGTTCTATGACGACTAAATGCCTCCGAGATTGAAGCATAGCACGGGGCTTCTCTCATCGATAGAGACTAAGACCTACAACCGTGAACAAACCGTCCTCCCCACATCAGCAACAAGCTCAATCCACCTATCCTGGCCCGTCTTCTCGCGCTCTTCCGTCTTCTTGGAAAACAAACGCCATACCTCGACAAACTTGTGATTGCTCTTCTCAGACGTTCCGATATCTTTGATGGCCTGGAGCATCACATCGTGCTTGCGGAGCTTCGTGAATGCCACTCTCAGTTTTTCTTGGTCCGGATCAGATGCCAGTAGAATAGCGACCTGCACGCAATACAGAACCAATGCAGCCAGTCCAGCACCCACTGCTGTTGCCACGGAAGAGCCCGAGACTTCCTTGGCTGCGCCGTCACCCGAGCCTGGTTGGTCGACCTTATCTCCTGGAAAGGTGAGTGTGATATCTGAGAGATCGCCAACACGAGGGTCGGCTGCGCCCCATGCTGAGGCGGCGCCAATGGTAAAGATCTTATTGGGAGCCGCTTTGGATGGGTAGGTTGCTATCTGTTTTGCACCACGGTCGCTAGCAGCGCAGAACATGAGGATATCTCGGCTCTTGGCCTCTGCGATAGCCTTGTCTAGCTCGACGCCTTCGTCATTTTCAGGAGGGTCAATGGTCCAAGACATTGATATAATGTGGACCTTCTTCTTGACCGCGGCCTGGATTGCCTGCAACACATAGAGTGAAAATTGTTAGAGAAATCCCCACAGTGGGTATATCGAAAAGATGCAGTCGACATACCTGAGCAGCGCTCTGTGGGGTGATTTGTCGGACATGCTCTTCTCCAGGCTGGGGGTGGTCATCCAAGCGGAGAACGTAGAATTGAACTGCAGGGCAGATATCCCACACATTCCGGGCCATGGCAGTTCCATGACCGTTTGCACTCACATAATAGGGGTTGTTCAGGTTGTGTTCTTCGTCTCTGGTGCAGAAAGTCCTACCACCAATAAAAGTGTATTCGAGATCCTTGACGTCGACACCATCGTCAATGATAGCAATCTTGATGGGCGTCTCAATACTTTCCCTGATGCCAAGGCGGTTCTCCTGTTTGGCGCGTGCATCATAGTAGTGTTCTGCCTCCAGGAGAAGTTGACGGAATTCCCGCATGCTGTGTGCAGCGTGTTCAGCAAATAGTCGGAAAAGAGCGTTAGGTATGAGGACAAAGAAACATACCATCGTAGCCATTCATGCTTCGATTTGTTCTTTCCTTGATCTCCAAGGTTTCGCAGAGCAGCCAAACTGGCAGATGTTCGCTCCGCTGGCCCCTGCCTGAGGACGTTGACTCCAGGACAGAGGGACTTCATCCTGTCGCAGAAGTCTCTGACATAGAAATTGGTGCGCTCACTGGACTCCAGGCCCTGTGGCTCACGGCGTCAGTTTGATTTATCGGGGACAGGTTGGATCAAAGTACGCCTTACATGTTGAACATTCAGACGGACCACCTTGAGGTCTCTCAGTCTCTTGAGCCCGCCCGGCTCGCTCCAGCCCCTGAGCACTGCATTGTTGCCACTCCAATAGAGCGACACCTCTCTCACCTTGGGGGCGACGTTATAGATGACTTCGGAGCACAGGTCCGTCCGTTTCCAATCCCATATCTCGACCCCCATCCCTCTCAAGGCATTTTCGATGGCTTCGTCGCTGTGTGAAACGGCAAGACCGTCATCCACCATGACGTTGAGAATGGTATTGACGCCCTTCTTCCGCAAGCTCTCGAAGACGTGGAAGAAGTCGGATCGTGCTTCTCCCAAAGGCTTGGAGGAGCGGCCTTTGAGACGGGATTCCCGCTGAGCAGCTGGGCCGGTTGTGCCCATTTCGATCTCAATCTGTGGGATGGCTACATACTGTAGTATGTCGGCAAACCTGAGCTTGGAAAGCAGGTTTCCGAATTGAGCTTGAGTCATGTTGCTGTATCCAGAGAGATCAAAATAGAGTTCCGAGTCTGTGTGTCTCTGTCAGCGGGTCAAGCCCACTTCTCCTAAGGAGTGCTGAGATTGAAACAAACCAGATGAAGTACTCTTTCCGTACAAGATATCCATGCATCTCCTGTAGGGCCTGTAGCGCAAGTAATGGAGCTTAAGAAATCGCTCGACGCCCTTGACTGTTTCAGGATCGACCTTTGACTCTTTGGACTCGGTTGCAGCCTTGCTGGTCAGTTCTGGTTTTGTCTTGTCCATGGCAGGAGAGAAGGCCGAATCCATGGGCCTCCGGATGGCCGGAGAGTCGATGGTAGCAACTATTGGGCGGGAAGGAGCAGCGAATTTTCCAGCTTCATTATGCTGTGTGATTAGACGCGGACCCTGTGTGCTGGTCTTGACATTGCGGGGGGCAGCAGCATCCCTCGTCACCCTTACAATCTGGGGCTTGTTCTGAGCAGCAACATCGGTAACACCGAGGTCGGCGCGGCCCTTCATGTCGGTTCTGCCCAGGCCCTGAGCGAGAGCTTCTGCCAGCCGTTTCTCTTTCTTTTCCTTGGCGATGGCATCCCGGCATGATTCGGCGTGGACCAGGTATGGTGATTGACCCTGTTTGTTGAAGTCACCCTCGGGGTTCGCCCTCACAAACTGGTCACTTTTGGTGGCGATCAACTCGACAATAGGCAAATGGCCTTTTCGGCATCTCTTGTACTCGACCGCTAGATGCAAGGGCGTGTTGCCTTCCGAGTCCTTTGAGGCGAGAACAGCAGGACTCGCTTTCTCGACCAGAAAGCTGAGAGACTTGGACTTGACCTTGCGCTTGATGGCCAAATGGATGCAGTTTTTGATATTGAAGACTGTATTGATTCTGGCGTCGCCGTACGAGTCGCACATCCATCGCACAATATCGTCCTTCTTGTGGTGGATGGCATGGTAAAGGGGCGTGTAGCCGTGGCTGTCTGGCACCACGAGAAGATTGTTTGGGTGCTTTACCAGGAACCGGACAAAGGGCTCTGTCTTATCGTCGAGCTTTGGTACCTTTTTCTTATCCCGTGTTGCAAGAACATGCAGTGTATTTGGCTTGTCGTCATTTCCGTCATTGGGGCTCAGCAGTCGTTTCTGGTCGCCGGCGTCCAAGATGGCGAGAAAGTCGTTACCGTCGGAAATGCCTTTGAGTACCCGCTCAAAGAGATCCTCCAGCGACTCGCTGGCGTTGTCATCATCACCGTCGCTCTCGCTATCCGAGTCGCTGTTCGAAGCATCTCCACCTTTGTCGGCGGCTTCATTGTCCGAGACAGAGGGCGCTTGGCCTTGCTCGACCTCGTCGTCTGATTCGGGATTCAGTCTCATGGCGATGTGGCGGCCAAGTTGCTAACTGGTCGTTATGACGGGGACACTTGAGTAAAGCCAGATAGGTACGCAGCTGTCTTGCCGTCACTCTCTGTCCAACATGTTCAACTATGGCCTAGTGTAGGTAAATAAGGCAGGTAGGTAGCCTCATGTTTCCCTCCAATTTCCAAGCCGCAGTGAAAAGTCCCGAAGCCTAACGGGGGTTCTGTGATCATCGTTTCTGGCAGTGGGAGGGGGTGGCTGGCTTAGTGGATACCTAGGTAGGTACTATTGATCAAAGTGTCAAACCGGCTCACACTGTGTGTCCGTGTCAACAAGGCAGCCAATCACCCCTGGCGACTTAGTGATCACACTGCATTTACACAAGTTCCCAGCAGTGCTAGCATCGGGGGGTTTATTTTTACTGCCTAATCACTGAAACATTGTTAGTTGACGAGAACTCTGTGATTTGCGCTTGTGCCGGGGAAGTCCGCTGAATACGAGAAGCTCAGCTCGAGCATTGTATGTCGCGGTAGGTTCGGTTCAGGCAGAGAGAGTCTGGGCAAATCGGCAAGGAACTTTTGTCGCATACGGATGTCCGTGGGTATTGGCTAATGACATGGCAAACGGCGGCTTCCTGGAGCACGGAGGTTGGTGGAATTATCTGCAAGTTGGTCCTCGAACAGCCCGAAAGTTTTGCGGTCCTGCGGACCTCACCACTGGGGTTTCGTGCAACTGTGGAGAGAGAGACAGTGATAATCGTTTAAAGAGGTATAAGGTCAGGGAGTTCACTGCTGTGGCCACACTGGTGGACCCACTCACCGCGTCGGACCGCTCGAGCCTTTGCGGAGTGCAGTGCCCTAGCGTAAGGTACCTAAGGTAGGTACCTATTACCTAACTACCTACCTACCTACCTACCGACAACTGGTGTCCCGTCTCCTTCGTCCGTCTCTCTCTGACTGACCATAAGTCAACCAACCACATTCATTGGCCAGGGCATCCCAGACACCTAATAGTTATGACTTAAAATGCTTCTGAAAGCGAATGTCCACAAAATGGTCGAGATTGATGGCAGCGAGATTGTCCGTGTCGTAGCCTTCTTTGCGCAGTTTATTCGTCGGCGCCATGCTAGGGTCGAAAAGAAGCGGCTCGTCGGTCGAGCTCGAGCCAAATAGTTGAAGACCTAATTCGGATTTCCAGTCGGCCTTGACTTTGACCTGGACGTTGCACTGAAATATGCCTTCGTCGGCCCGCGCGACAAGAATGGCGCAGCACAGCGACCTCGGGACCCCTGACTTGGTCGATTCGTTCTCGTCGAGGATCCAGCGCGCCCCAATCTCGCGACCAAAATCATCGGGGTCGCAAACTGTGCTCCCCGTCACGCGAGCCTCGTCGGTCACGGTCCGAGATACCGTTCTTTCCCACATCAAACCCATCCCAGCAGAGACAATACCTGCCGGCGCTTCCACTGAAGCCTCGGCTCCTTGCGTAATCGATACATGGTGTTCGGAAGGCAGAAGAGAAACTCGACCGTCCGGTGCCAGTCTCTCTACCCGCAGAGATCCTGGACGGCTGTCGCTGCTGAACTCAAACTCGATCTCAGCTCTCAAGATGCGCCGGGACCTTTTGGTAGTGTCGAGATCAAGCTGGTACACCAACAATGTAGCATACTCGTCAGCCTCGGGCGACAAAAGACCATGGATAACCTCCCGTGACCGGCACCGAACCTCAACAATCCCTCGACGGTCCACGACGGTTGGGCGCTGCCAGGGATTCTCGGGGTCGTTTCGGATGCGGTATGAGCTGCCTTTAGCCCCCTGTTTGCTGAGCCCAATAACCACAGACGCCTCGTCGAGTTCGTTGTCACTGTCGAAATGGTTGGTCTCTCGATCCCAGTCGCCCTCGTCGCTCGAGATGTTGTTTTTTGCCTGGCCCAGGTCCATTGTTCTCATGTTGCTCGCCTCGGTAGTACCCAATCAAAGAGAAAACGGCATGAAAAGATATACGCATTGGCTTCTCATTTGTATCGAGTACTCACCACCCTGGGGTTACCTGTGCCCCGGAGTTCTGCAGTGTGTGCGGCTGAGGTAACTCCATTGCCATAGGTCCAGATTCAACCACACGCATAACACTAATACGCGGCACAGTGCTGCAATACTGTGTGCTTCATGGCAGCCTTGGCGTTGGGAGCTTGGCTGAGCTCCCTTAATCGTCCATGTCCGGTCCAATTCTCCGCTGAATTCGACTGCGTTGGTAACTGCAACTTGAGCGGTACAGACGCAAGAAATATCGCCATGTCATCGTCAGGAACAGAGTCTGAATCCGAGCCATCGCCCCAGGAGCTGTCCCGGGCTGGCTCCTGGTTGGACCAGGTCGTCGATGCCCCCCAGGTGGCTGAAGCTGAGATCATGCCAAATGAGCCCGCTCTCGTGGACATCTCTGAAGGACTGACGACCGAAGAATCCGACGACCTTGAGCATCACCAATCCATTGACGATGATCAAGCCGGCTCAGTTTCATACGACTTGGTTGTCATCCCCGGAGTCTACGGGACCTGGAATGATGATGGATGGCATGGGCCTGGCTCTGGAATGAGCCGTTGGGTCGGCGAATCACTCAACAACTTCTCATCTGGCTCCAGAATCCTCTGGTTCAAATATCCATCATATCATCTCTTCTCGGGGCGGAAAAGCAGGGAAGCCATCCGCAACTGTTCATTAAGGCTACTGCGGGGCCTTATGAGACTCAGGAGGAACCAGTCACGGGTTTGCTTATCCTTCCTCACCTTGGTTTCTGCCCATTAACTGAAACTACAGACGCGTTTGATCATGTTTGTGGCTCATGATCTCGGTGGCATTGTGGTTAAAGATGTGCGCGGTTCCCTCTGCGCTAGATGGACTGGTTTGGGTTTCGCTGACAGTCGGATTATCAGGCTTTGGTAGCAGCGACTTTGAACCCCCAAAGTTGGCCCGAATTAGCGGATTTGAGTCGGGTTCTGGTAATTGTCACGATTAATGTTTTGTTGCTCTTGACCTGAAAGCTGACTTAACGCTAGGTTTTCTCTGGCTGCCCACACCGCAGCACCAATACCCTCGACATGGAGGACCGGCTGGCGCGCTTCCTCTTCGCAGGTTATGATCCGGCCATGGCAGAGCGCCGGCCTACTGCTTCGTCGATTGCTGGTCTTGCTGCTGCCGTCATGGAGATCAACGCCTTGTTTATCGAATCCAAAGTGCCATTACGAAGTCGACTCATCACTGTGTATTCTGGCTCCGAGCCGGCATCTCTCGCGGATACTGAGACAGATATAAGTCTGGTGCGGCCCTGTCACCTTTTGGCTTGGTTCGGACTAGTCTAACCATTTTGTATCTCATAGGCGTTTGATTCATATTCGGGGACGTTGGGCCTCCCTTTGGAAACGAGAATAGAAGAAGAGAGCGACTACACCGACTACGATACAATGAATCAATATTTTGGGAACCTGTGGTCCTGTAAGTCGTCCAAAGCCGCTCCTTAGACTTCGCCGTATTCTCCTGGGCTGATAAAGTGCCAATAGCCTTCGACGTGTCATTTAGCCCCGAGAAGACTGCCATCGAGCGTAGGCTTTTGTCACTTGCCTCACCTCTTTATCCCTTTCGAACCGCACAGATTGAAGACACAGCCGTTACTCGGTCACCCGAGTATCTTGCCTGGCTCGATCACAAGGGGCCACAGATCCTTTACGTGCATGGCTCACACGACGTGCGAAGCACGGCCGAGCAGATATTCTTCCACCTCCACGAAATGACCGAAGACCTCACAAATGACCAGGTTGCAATCTTGTACTTTTCTTTTGATCGCTGGGATGTTCGGTGCGACTCTGTGCGCGATATGGCGTCGACATTCCTGGCCCAGCTCAGCTGTCAGTATCCTCGACATCGAGCAAGCAATGCGGTCCGCTTTCTTGCATCACGGCTTGAAACTGAAAGAAGCTGGACCGAAGCAGACCTGATGTTCTGGCTTAACCAAATCTGGAGCCACGCTGAACTCACATCCACCATCTGTGTGATCAATCATTTTGACGAATGTGTCAAGGGCTCGCGGAACGCCTTTCTCCAGAAATTCATCCGCTTGACCCAAGGCAGCGAAAAACGCCATCGCATGGTCGTCACTAGCCATTTGCCTGGCTCGTTGCTCACCGAGCTGTCAGGCACTCCACATTCCGTCCTGGAGCTCTCCTCGTACGAAGAGGCTGAAGCGTCACCTACGGACCTCCCACCAGAACTTCTTCTCCAAGAAAGCCAAATCCAGCAGCAGCGTCTCGAGATTGCCGGCTTCGATCACTTGGTCCGGCATATCCTTTGGTGTCAGGCCAAAACACGTGCGGACTGGCCAAACGACGTTTCTCTCATCAATCTCTTTGGTCCTCTGGTGCCTGCTACTGTCGACCAAGACGACACGACGCTTACTCTCTTACTGGACCGTCTACTGAAGAGGATCAGAGATCAAACCACGCTCAGTCGACTCCTGACCTGGCTTTTGTACGCTGTGCGGCCACTTACAGTCCAAGAGCTTTCCATCGCGTTGGATCCGGCATCTGAGATCAACCATGGAGGACGCAGCGTTGCAAGTACCGATGCCGTTGACAGCCTCACACAAAAGCTCGAAACCTGGCTCGCGGGAATCGTCACGATCGACCACAATGAGATCAAGTTTGTACATCCTCGCCTGAGAAGAATCATGATGTCGGCACACGAAGACACGGCTGAGAACCGCCAGTATCTCTGGGCCCAGGTTGCAAAGACGGCGCATTACGATATCACCAGCATGTGCCTGGACTACCTCAAGCAGCCCAGTGTACAGAAAACGGTTGAAGAAAGCCAGGACACGGCGGGAGCAACGTCGGTTGCAGACCGTAGCAGCTTGCGACTCTACGCCCTCCAAGCATGGACGCACCACTTCTCACTAGTCCCAGACGACAAGCAGCCAGAGTTGGTCCACGGGCTTGAACTCGAGGATATTTCGAGGAACTTGGCCAGAGGCTCCTGGTCATTGTCGAACCGCGCAACTCGGGAAAGCACGGCGCCGAAATCCCTATTCCCCATCTGCGCGGGCCTTGGACTCCTGCTCCATTTCAGACCATTGGATGTGGAAGATGCAGTGCGTGGCCTTGTTGAGGCAGCATCAAAAGGACGCGAGACCGCAGTCCAAGCCCTTCTCGAGGATGCTTCCAGAGGACGACTCGCAACCAAGAGAGGCTCGCCAGTGGAGTTCTCAACAGAGGCACTTCTCGAGGCACTCGTAGCTGCGGGGGCTTCGGGGAACGAGCGGCTCATTGATATTTTGACAGAGCACATTGCATCCCTACCCGGCGAGGAGGATCCAATCACTTGGCCGGCAAAGTTGATTCACAGAATCGCTTGGCTCGGATACGCGGGAAGCATGGAACGCCTACTCCAGCTGGGGGCAACAGTGCAGCCTGAAAATCCGTTTGCCTGCCCAATGGAGCCAATCTATCAAGCGGTTCGAAACTTACATGGCGAAATGGTTCGCCTCCTTCTGGAACACGGAGCCAACGTCAACTTCCGGGCCGACGCTGATTTCAGCTTGCTACACCTTGCGGCGATAAACAATGGCCCTGGCGTAGCAAAAATCTTGCTGGAGCAGGGAAAGGCTGAACTAGAAGCGCATGGGCCTGTCGGCAGCGAGACAGCTCTCTACTTTGCTGCCCGCTATGGTAACTACGGCGTTGTCCAGGAGTTACTCAAAGCTGGGGCTGATCCCAACATGGGGATCCCAAAAGGCGAGATACCAGAGGATGACCGCAAGTGGTCTCCGCTCACTGTCGCTGCTATGTACGGCTTTCTACAATGTGTCACACTGCTGCTCGAGGCCAAGGCCAACCCCGATGTATGCAGCCCGGGAGCCCAGGGAACACCCCTGGGACACGCCGCTGTCGGTGGAGGTATAGAGACCTGCCGCTTGCTTCTCGAACAGGGAGCGGATCCAAACAGCCCGCTTATCAACCCTCCACTTCTGTGCCAGGTTATCAACAACAGTTCGGCGATGGAAGCATCACGCCTCAATGTCTTGCGTCTGTTGCTGGAACACGGTGCCAACGCAAACGCAAAAGACGCCGAGGAGCTAACGCCGCTTATTTATGCGTCTCTGCAAGACAATGGCACTGTCTTCGCTGAAGCGCTCCTTGATCACGGCGCAGACATAGATCTTGGCGCAAGAAACGGCGCGTCAGCCTTGTATTACGCAGCAGAGGGGGGGAAGGCTGCCATGGTCGAGCTACTGTTAAAGCGCAAGGCCAACACTAACCAAATTACCAACTTTGGCAACACCCCCCTATACCCTGCCGTGGACAACGCGCGAATCGTCCAGATGATGCTCGAAAGCGGTGCCAATCCCGATCTCGGAAGCGGCGCTATCTTGACCCCCCTGATGCAGGCTGCGTACAATGACCGGGATGAGAGCCTAGAAAGACTTCTAGATCATAACGCAACTATCGATTTGACGTATGCCAAAGGCGAGGACGATACATACTCCGGGTGGACAGCTCTCAGCTGTGCCGTGCAGGGCGGTGCAGCTCGCTGTGTCAAGATACTGGCAGAACGTGGGGCCAACCTGCGTTGTCATGGCGCGAAATTAAGCCCGTTGATGATCCAGGCATCCAAAAGGGAGGATATAATCCAAGTTCTGCTCGAATTCCCAACCAGGATCGATATCAACTACCGCTACGCCGACCATTTGGGCAGGTCAGCCCTTCACGATGACGACGTCCCGATCGGGAGCTTTACCCGTCTCATCAACGCCGGCGCTGACCCAAACTTGTTCGACAGCGAGGGCTTGACTCCACTGACAATTGCCGCATACAATGGCCGAGCAGCCAAGGTTGCCTATGCTCTTCGGTTTGGTGGCGATCCTAACACAGGCTCCCCAAGATATGGCGCCGCCCTGCACATGGCCTGCTGGGGCTTGAGCGAAGAAGTCGTCAAGTTGCTCTTGGACAAGGGCGCCGATGTGAATGCAGTCTTCGAAGACATGGGAACGCCGCTGCTCATGCTGGCTCATCCCTGGGTGGCTCCCCAGGACGAGGAGAATGTCCGAAAGCAAGAGGCAATTGCCCGTCTACTTACTGAGCATAACGCGGATCTCAACAAGTTCGGTGGCAAATATGGCTATGCGCTCAACCGAGTGGCTATGATGCAGAGAGAAAGTTTCGTCAGGCTCTTCTTGGAGTTGGGAGCCAGAGCCGATGTCAAGGACACACACGGCCGGTCCCCAGTTCATCTCGCCGCCCACGGCGGAATCGGAAACCTACGGGCTATCCTCGAAGACGGAGGAGACCCCGAGGCGCTGGATGGAATGCAGCGCACGCCTGTTCACTACGCCGCCTTCGGAGCCCGCGCACAGGCTCTTGACTTCCTTCTCTCCTCCTTGGGCAGCAAATATGTCGACGTGCCCGATATTGATGGATGGACGCCGCTATGCTGGGCAGCGTTTTGTGTGCGCGATGGGATGGAGATTACGGAAAGCTGCGATCAGCTAAAGACAATCCGAGTACTGCTGGAGCGAGGAGCCGATCGATTCATCGTGGCAGCCGGACCACTTCGTAGCTGGACACCAATCAAGATTGCCCGGTACTGCGGTGCGAGCGATGTGGTGATTGAGCTGCTTAGGGCAGGGATAGATGGCCAAGACCCCGTCACGCCAGAAACTGAGGATTACACCTCGCGCAAGGCTCGTGACGGGGAAGGAGCGTGTGACGTCTGCAATTCGGTAAGCCCAGCCCAATTTCATTTCGCTCCTCAAAGGGGGGAGGGGGGGGGCGGCCCCCATTATCTCTTTTTTGGGGGGGAACACGCTGACTGGGAGTTTCAGCCATATTGGGGCGTTCGACATCAGTGCATAGTATGCGTCAACTACGATTTGTGCTTCAAGTGCTTCGCCAGTGCAGCTATAATCCATCCTGGACATGAGTTTCGAGACATTGGGCACGAGTTCGACGAGGAAGAGCAGGCCGCTAATAAGCAGGATGGAGATGAGGATTCAGCATCAGATACATCCACGTCGGACGAAGCATCGGATGACGATTGATGGGGGAAAAAAAGATTGTGCAATATCTCTCTCTCACACAGATCATCATATAGGTCTATATAGGTGCCGCTTGCCCTTGTGGCTAGAATAAGATAAAGTGACTCGGTGTTGAAGGTTCATCGTCTTGTTTAGGTACCAAATCTATCTATCTATCTATGTATCTATATATATATATACTGCACAATTGATGTTGAGGGAGATGCACGGGTGAAAGCAAATTTACGTACGGTATGGGGCGGGTCAAAGTTTACAGAAGAAACAGCGCATAGGTAAGGTAGGTACACACCAAAACGAAAATAGGTACGCACCTAGTTAGGTAGGTACCTAATACTGTGATTACCTAGGTAATACAGAGAGAATTTTTCATTGTAGTCCCATGCAAGTTCTTTCTCACAGTGAGAATAAACCTATCTAGTGTCACTGAGGGTGAGCTACCTAACCAGGCATATCCATGCATATAATCTGGAACAAGCTAAGCACCAATTGGAGTCGGGACACAGTGGGAAAAGAGGGAGTGCTAAGTCAAACGGTATTTACTACCTAGGTATGTACGTGCCCAAGCAGAAGCAAACCAGGTTGGAAAACCAGCACCGTTTGGCGTGGGAATGCCTCCATTGACTACCTGCCTAGATCAGGCATTTCCCAGGGGAAACCACAAACAGGTAAACATAGAGAGTGGGTAAGATACGGGTGCTGAGGAAGAAGCTCTATTGCCTAGGTGCCTATGCTGCCCTGATGACTTGCTCTCATGTGCTGCCCTAAATACTGCCGTGGCTACCTCGTTCGGTACTTGCGCAGAATACCCTTTCTCTGTCGCGTACCTGGAGATTCACCCACACCCTCCATTCCGACTCCCTTCGTCCCATTCCGGTTCTTGTTAGCAACATTTCGGCAAGCTGGTCGAGATCAGTTTCGGACCCGGAATCCCGTCCTCCACGGCCGACTACGAAATGCGCTTGCCAAGGACCTGCATAGAACGGCGAGCGGAGAGTCGGAACACCCACCCAAAGAGTGGCAGGAGGGAAGAAGACAACAGAAACACCGAGCACGCACTCTGCTGGCACGTCGGCGACAACAATTCAGGCCAACTAGAGCCCTTGCGCTGAGTTATGACTGTCATGTAACTAGTAGTATCAACAACCCCAACCCCCCGCGGTCTTCGCATTCGACTCCCTTTTGGTTGGACAATAATAAAAGCTCACCAGGCATAAATAAACCGTCCCAGTGACGAACTAATCATCAATGAAGCCAAACCGTCCGGCCTAAACGTCAAATCGTATGGACAGTCAGACCCGAATCCGCTCCTGGCCTTGGGCCCAAGTGGGGAGATGCACATATCCGAAGAGCGAGGGTGTTTATTTGTAGTGTTCCACATGAAATGAGAAAGTCTCCTATCCTCCGGCAAAAGTAGAGGGTTCTGGGCTGAACATGTTGTCGGGCATGTGGTTGTAGTTGATTTCCGGTTCCATTTTGGGGTGTGGCGAGTTGAGACAGGGGAATGCAGTATCTGCAGGAGATGCGTACAGATTCGGCCCTGACAGTTGTGCCGCTGTCACTTCGCAATGAGGCCCAGGGTACTCACTAGCCGGGTAAGATATACTCCCCTGCCTTTCCCCCGGTACTATGCCCTCGAACTGGACACCTTGAAGTACCTGATATGTCGAAGCGATACTAGGGTTGCGGCTCCGAGGAGAGTCGGACGATACCGCTGTCGGTGTTGCTTGCCCCAACGGACCGAATGGTTGACCAATTAGTCCGTTCGGCGTTTGGACGAAGCGGCGAGCTTCATTGTTCAGCCATCGGTCAATGTTGGGGTCGTTGCACTTTGCGTGAGCCATCAAGTGGTGCTTTAAGCCGCTGACTTCACCAAGCAGCCCGTTGAACTCCATCTGCAAGTGCGCATGTTGTGTCTCAAGACCAATCTTGGTCTCTTCCAGGTCTGACACGTACTGTTTTTTTTTCTCCCGGCATTTGCTCGCAGCAATGCGATTTCTCTCAAGAAACTTGTTTCTTTTATGGCCATCCTCGCCAGCAGCCTCCTTCTTGATCTTCCTGATCTTGCGCTGCTTCTTTGGTGGTTCTTGGTCGGGTGGCGTAATGTCGGTCGAGGCGCTCTCGGATTTGGTCGTTCTTTGCGACGTCGATTTGGTGCTGCTCGAGGTTCGGCGCATCTTTGGCCGGGACGCCTCCATCGACAAGACTTGCATCTGGGACTTGATTCCATCGTTTTCGCTCTCGCCGTCGTAAAGCCCCTGGTCGGCAAATAGGGGTTTCTGATCTGAAGTCATGGGCGCGAACTGTTCGGCGAAACTTTCCCAGACTTCCATCCTGGGTTCTAGGCTTCTACCGTCAGGGGACGGAGGGCCACCATCGAAGCCGAGTTTAGGGTACTCGTGCGGGAAGGAGAGAATGTCTCCGGTGACATCCATCATGTCCCGTTCGGGGCTCTGGTATGGGCCAGGGCCCTCGAGGTCGATGCTGTCGTTAAAAAAGTGAGACGGCGTGTCCATGTCGTCTCGGCCTTCTCCCTGCCGCTGCGGGGAGCACGTTCCAGTGGACGTCGAAGCTCGCAGCCAGTGAGAGCTAGAGCGAGAGCCAAGCCACCACGAGAGGCTTCAGTTCAATCTGGCACCCAGATTGGGAAGTCACCATAGGCAAGCCGGAGCTTTGCTCCGGGCTAGACCTCCTGAATGAGGAAGGCCCAACAGAAATCGTAGTTGCTTCTTTTGAAACGAGGTCGGTTTCCTCGCCGGCTGAGTCTGAGTACTCGGCTCGGAGAACTGGACAAGTGTGAGAGGTGAGACCTACGTTGGAGAGGTAGCCTGGGAATGCAGCCTAGCATACCTTGCTCAAACCACTCCCGGCCAGGCCCTTTAAGGCTTGACAGCGAGGTGGTGGTGTGATTCCGTTTTCGCCGACACCTGACGATTGGGCCGTGGGCTGGATTGGTTCGACTTCGGCTTCGCTGTCCCGCCAAAGAGTGTGGCGTATTCCTTTGTCGACTATATTCCGGCGAGGACGAGAGCACTGACGAGGGGCAGAACACACGACGCAAAGGGCAACAGCTCTGGGGCTTGGCGGGGTAGCTCTGTTGTTTGCAGGCGGTTTTCTTCGACCAGAACAAGCAGGGAACGTTGTAAGATAAACAGCGCCTCTTTGCTCCAGGCATGAGATAGACACAGGTGAGGCCTGAAGAGCTCCGAGCAACTCAAGGAACGGAGTAGTCGGGGGTTTCAAAAGGCAAGCAGGAAGCTTGCAGCTGGCAAAGCTCAACTGGAGAACTGGAGCTTCTGCAGCTGCTTCCGCACCGGCTTCTCGTTGGCCAAAAACCTGGAAGTCGCCCTCAGACCGGCAGCATGCGCCTCGGGAAGCATCTAACCAAGGCTTTTGGAACCTACCGAGACCCAGATCTTGATCCATGATATTATCACCTCCAGTCCTGAGCCGACATTTCCCACACCTCATCTTCCAATGTCAGAGCTGCTCAACGGACGCCTGCCTCGGCCTTGCCCCCGACAGCCGGGTCGCTCGTTGCACCGAGGAGGCGAGGGCTAGGAGTGCTGTCTTGGCCACTCAATAGAGTTCGCTGCTAGTGAACCGATCGGCCCCGTCAACCCCGCTCCTCCCGGGTTACTGCTGCTTCTCTGCCGCGATGCTCCTGCGCTGGAACGCTGGCTATGTTGCTGACTGGACAGGCGATGGCGACCATGGCACGCCAACCCAAGCTTGTTTTCCCAAGCGAGGGAGGAGGGTAGACATCTTGAATCAGGGGTGCCCAGGTCGTCAAGACTGGAGAGGGCGGACATGGCAGGGCCTGATCGCCAAGCAGCGCCATGCGGGCGCTAACTAAGTGCGAGTGGAGACCAAGCCTCGCCCCACTCTCGAACATTGCCATGCAGTTGCAATCGGCAGTCATGGAAAAGGCCGCGCAGAGCCGCCTGAACAAGACTGCAAACGGATGCTTCTCCTGCGCGCATAGTCCTGAGTTTTCTGCACCATACGATTCGGAATATGGCGTGTGCAGCCGTGGAACTGACCTATGCAGATTTCAAAGCCTGTGTTGCTTGCTCTGCAAAAAAGAGCGCTCAAGAAAAAAAGCCACGAGGTTCTCTCGGCCGTTGGCCTTCCACTCTGTAACAGCCCGCGCAATAACCAAGTTGCCTCGCCTGGCCTCGATAAGAGATAGCAGGCAGTTTGGCTGACGTTTCCATATACCCATGGATACATCCGGCATGCAGTGCCTGGAAATCCCGGAGCCCAGGCCCGTCGACGGCATTTTCCGCGACTGATTGACCCCGCCGGAAGACTACCTGCGTACGGATACGTACACTTAAGTTACTGCTCAACCAGAGAGTGGAGTGAGACAAGCACCCCGCAGGTTCTCCAACGCGCCGCAACGCGCACCCAAGTTCACAGGCGCGTCTCACCTGCCTTAGAAATCAAAACACGATCCATACCTAATCCACGATCAATTGCAGCGCCGTTCTCAAAGTTAATCAATATCACGAGATCTACCACTGCTGCCAACGGGATTTTCAAGTTAGCTAGCTCGACGCCCCGCTGATCCTCCCTCACGAAACCCAACGACCGACAAAAAATGGAGACAACATCAACCCCGCGTGTCACTTGCAGTTACCTCAACTCATACGTGGGCAGAAATGTCATTGTCGTCGGCAAAGTTGTCCAGCTCCGCGGCGAGGAGGCTATCATCGATGCAGATGGACATGTTACGGCACACTTGAATAGGGTCAGTTCCCCTTCTAACTTGACCTCGCCTTTTCCGATCTCTTCTCAACCATCTTAGTGGGATGTATCCAAACCTGATTGGTGGGGCTGAAGCACCCACAATGAACGCATACACATAAACTTCACCAAGAAACAGCCCGAAGAAGATCAGGAGACAGAGGACTGACAACCCTGCAGGAAGCCCACCTCTCGGTAGGAAACGGCGTTCAGATCATCGGCAAGGTCAATCCCGACCTATCGATCAAGGTGCTCACCTCGCTCGACCTGCGCACTGGCGTAGGTATGTGCATGTCTTCTTCTAGCCTCCTCCACTGCCTCATCTTCACGCCCCTCTCCTCCTCGCATCTCTAGAGATCCATGATCTCAACAACACAGACCTCCCGCGAGGCAGAGACGGAGAAAAACAAAAGCTTATTGTCTTTGCTGTTGCGGAAACATGGTACCCATTACACGCAAGTGACAGATCTAACCAAGCTCCGCCTCCCCTCCAGATTACAGCCTAGCCAACACTGTTGTCGAAGTCAGCCACCAGTATCGGGAGATATTCACGGCCGATAATTGAAGGGTGGAGTAAAGGTGCTAAGGGAGAGACACAGCGGAGATAGAACCCAAGGGTTGAATACGCCGTCTGGATGGACAGATCTGCGTATCTGGTTGATAGAATACATCCAGCTTCGAGGAGATAGGGGCGGCGGGTAAGGCGTCGTTAGGACACTGACTCAACCCGCGCGGTGCAGCACATAGGGCCTCAAAATCACAGACAAGGGTCACCAACATCGGATAAACAGCATGAATGGACAAGACTCTATTATCTCTATACAGCCTGGACGCAGCATGAGCCATATGAGCTTAGCCTGGCATCCATCCTAGCGTGATTAAAACTTTCAACTAGAAGGTACCTCGTCGTACATCCATGGGCTTTTCCCTGCGCTGCGTTCCGCTGACGAGACCAGCTCTCATCATGATGTAACAAACACAATAAATGGCTGAAGCCAATGCCCATGTTACCTGCTGCCACCAACGACATGCGTATAATCGCTTGATATCCCATGCATTCCGTGTTCGTCCATGCGCCTACCTAGTTGCCCCGCCTTCAGAAAACAGAGTCTTGAGCGTGGTATTCCACCCCTCCTTTTAAACGCTATCCTCTAGGATGCTTTGATCCGCTTCAAGAGCTTTGAAAACACAGAAAAACAAACGAGATCATAGCGGTCATGGTAACGTTCCTAAATGTAGAGTGAGGCTTAGCGTTGTGCCTCCACCCCTTCCAATTCCATGCCAACACCCTTGTCGATTTGAGTCCAAAGGTCTACCCCAAAATTCAAGTTGCCTCCATGGCCCCTCAAGAGCGGCGGTGAGCTTGGCATAACCAAGTCGGTGCTCAGAAAGTTACCAAAGTCAATGTGGCTCGTACCATTCAGATGTGCCGCCACAGTGTCGCTGTCCAGCTCGGTCGGTAGATTCGGCAAGCCGGCGAGATCGAGATCGACAAGGCCGTGTGATGGAGAGCCTGCAGTGAACTCGTTGGCTTCACTTAGCAGCTGGTTCAGTGTGGCAGTGAAGGGTGAGTCGAAATGCATGTCTTCTAGCGCGAAATGTGCGTGCAGCTGTGCGTGACGGGGGCTTCTCCGCTTGCCCGTGCTCACGGGCAAGTGGGCGGGGCCCGAGGACCGAGGGGTCTTCGACGGCGTCCTCAACAAATGGCCGAAGACCTGACCGGGTGATTTCGCTACGGACCGGATCGAACGCGAGATGCTCCTCGTTATGGGACGATGGCTCGGCGTCGGTCGGGTTGGCGTCTTGAACACACCAGACGACATGGATTTCGAAGGAGGCGTGGATGGCCGGTTAGGAGGGGTGCCAAATAGCTCTTGATCCAGATCGCGCCGATCACCATCGACTGGCGTTCCAGGCCGCTCTGGCCTCGCCTGTGCGTTCTCCTTACCCGCCGCAGCGGACTTGGACTCCTTGAAATTCGCATTCGTCTGGACGTGCTTTAAACAAAGCTCCCCAAGAACCTTGGGTACCCCGTCCTTCCGGGGGGACGGGAAGAGCAGCCGTCTCGTGGTACCTAAATCGTCTTCTATCGCAATAGGGCTGTCCGCTGTTCCACTGCCCCTTGAGTGAGTCGATCCTGGTCCACAGTGCCTTGGGGAGCTACGCAAGTTTAAACATTTGGACTGATAATGTTGTGAGGTTTCTTCCTCTATGGCGGCCGCACCATTGCGGCCAACCAGGAAACTTCCGTTCTCGTATGATTTTTCCTTGGGTGACTCCACATCCGCCGGTCCAAGAGGATCCGTGGTGAAGTATGCCTCCGATGTGGGATTCATCGCGGCATCGCTCTTCGTACGAGCCTTCTTCCCCTTCCCGTTGCCATTCTTGTTCTCCCGCTTCCTCCGGGGCTGACCCAGGCGGGCGGCGTCCTTCTCCCACCTGTCGGGCGGTCTATGGCCCTTGAACTTTGCCAACCAGATGCCGCAGGGGTTGCAGAGAACAGATTCGGTCCAGCGCTTCTTATCTTCCGTAGGCCCCAGGTGCTTCTTGATCAGACGATATGTTGACGGTTGGCCTTCGGTGTCCCGCTCGAGGATGTCTATCGTAGTGACACACCCGGGTTTGTCAGAAAACTCGTGGAATTCAGGAACGCCCTGGTGCTCCTGTGTCCAAATCTTCCGCCACGTTGGGGTCTCGATAGCTCCGCAGTTGCAGCAGAAAGGCGGAGATTCCCCTTTCTGAATAGCTGTTTCTAAGCGTTCTTTGATCGACTGCTTCTTGACCTGATTTTTGCTGTATCGCGGTGGTTCCTCGTCGAGCGGTGTGGGTGCTTCGGACATGAATGGCTGTGGAAAAGTCAAGGTCTGCTCTGGTGCAGGGTCACTGGCAGGAAGAGGAAGGGCAGGAGGCGCGGTTGGGCCGCGCGAGGTTGGTCTCGAGGTAGGTCGCGAATTTGGTCTCGAAGGCGGCCTTGAGGTAGGCTGCGTGGGAAGCGTCAATTCTGGTCCCGATGACTCCGGACGTTCCGGCACTGGCATCATGCCCGTCCCTGGCAGTATTGGTTCTGGGCGCTCCGGAACAGGGTTCGTCCACTCGTGTTCTGAAGGTTGGGGACGTTCCGGTACCGGTACCATCTGCATTTCTGCCATAGAAACAGGGTCGGGTTGGAGTCGCTTTGACCCGTTGACGTGATGTCCCAGCTCGCCGGCAAGAGCATGCTGAAGAGCGTCCTCGATGTTCTCGGAGCATCGCGACTGTTCGTCTCCTTGACCACTCGGGAGAGGGCTGTGGCGGTATCCATCGTGCGGCAGAATTAACGGCAGCTGACTGGCTGACTGATCCTGAGGCGGCGGGTTCGGACCAGGGAGGACACTGGGTGCGGTGTTGGACCTCTGGAATGACGACTTCTTTGGTATTACGGGGGCGGGAGGTCTATTCAAAGTCTTTACCTTTCCACTGGGTTTGAAAATACTGGTGGTCGGCAAAAGTTCGGGCGGACCGGGGTTAACTTCCTGGAACGGAAAATTTTGGTATTTTTCTGGTGGCTTGTTGCGGGTCGCCCCCCCCGTTTTCTGCTTCTTGTGTGGCGGCAGACTTGGAGCCGGCACCGAAAGCCCCGCGCCGCGATTGCTGGTTTTTTGCGTCTTTGTCGTAGGAAGCTCCTGGAGAAGCTCGTCTTCGTCAAACAGGTCATCAAGACCACCACTCATGAAGCCTGAGTCCACCTGGCGCATCGGCATTGCTGGGAGAATCGGGCTTGAAGCCATAGGGCTCGAAGGAATGTACGGGGTTGTTCGAGGCACCGGGGGCGAAGATCCGAGATCGACGGGACTATCCTCGGGCGAATAACCCTGATCCGGCGACTGAGCAACAGAATCCGTAGGCGAGAGTGCGTCTTGGTTTATCCCACGCATCGATTGCTGGCTTGGTCTCCTCCGGTACCCTGGCTGGCCTTCCGACTCTATGATTGGTTCTGGTTTAACTTTGTTCTCCAAAGTTCTCATTCTCTGCTGCTGCTTGTGCAAGAGCGGCACGTCAGGTATGGGAGTCGGAGCCCGGGGAACGTCCTGAAGATGATTAGCGCCAGCAGGGGTATCGCCCGCCGACCCGACCGGCCTCATATTCCGCAGCGAGCCCGATATGCTGGCATGTACTCGAAGAGAGTCTGGTGCAGCGCCGAAAGGTGCAGCCGTACTATACTCGGCTTGCGTCACCTTAGCCCTCTTTTTCTGCGGGCCCTCGTCGCCATCAGTTGCTTCCTCGGCAGCTGATGTGTTGCCGGTTTCAACCGGCTTTTTCCTGGGCCTCCCCCTGGGTCTCCCAGTCGGTTGTCGATTCCGTGATCTGGAAGAGGGCCGCGAAGGTCGAGCCGGCTGCATGGGTTGAATCGACTTGCCGTTTGTCACCTCGACAGGTTGGGATGCTATCACCGGGGAGCTCATTCTCGGCCCATTCGGCGCGATATTGGCTGGGACGATCGAAGTCTGAGGGGGTGGGTTTTGAGGCGGGATACTTGCAGGTCGGATCAGCTGGGGTGGGAGACTCTCGTGTCTCGGCTCGATAAATCTCTGCTCGGTCATGCTATTCTGACTGTTGGGGTTGTTCGGCTGGATGAGTTGGGTGGGGGGGAGGGCAGGCGACGGCATCGAAGCAACATTCCCAGAGTGGGCAAGAACAGGGTTCGACTGAACAAAAGAGTTCCACTCAGACGCCGTCTCGGTTGGTGTAGCTGCGAATTTGGCCATGCTTAAGGCGTCCAGGGCCGAAAACTCCGCTCGTGGCTGTTGTTGCTGTGATCTGGCAAAGGCGGTCAATTTCAGCTTCACCTCCAGGGTATCTCGGCTCCCATTTCCCAGAAGCGCCATGATATTCCGAGTCACACGCCCTGTTACCAGCTGCTGCTGGTCATTGCTATGGTCTAGCCCCCATGACAGCACTCCTTGCCCGACGAGGGGCCAATCTGGTTCGGAATAGTCCGTAGCATATATGCTGTAATCGGTTTCGGGCTGGTTCACAATCTCTGGGCTGCACTGGGCGACGGCTTGTAGACACGTGCGGAGGTCAACCACTCCAATTGTTGTCCTCTCGTCGAGTGTCATGGTCTGAACCTGTAGGATATGGGGCCACCGTGCCAAGCAATGAATCTGGTTCTCTCGATCAAACGTATAGTGGATTTTTACTGCGGTTGAAGCTTACGTTAGAGACACGAGGGAGAATGAGATTTCTTGCAACCTACAACCCATTGGCCTTGCCTGCAGGCCATACTCGTCCCCGCCAACAGGCTGAGGAATCGGCTGGGGAGAGGGTGCGGACCAAACATGGTTGTTCGGAGTCGCCATTGCTGTTGCCCACCTCCGCGAGAAGGCGGAGTGCAATTTCGAAAATTTCAAACACCAGGACCAGCGTAGAAGAGAACCGGTGGCAGGTTATTAAGGTGTAGGAATTGCGTTGTACATTCGGTGTAGAGTCGAATCGAGTCGATGAGGAGTACAAAAAGGCGTGGTGTGGTGCACGGCACGGAGTAGTAGTGGGTGTTGTGGGAGACGTGAACTGACAAGCGAATTTGAGAGGCTGGGATCGCTGAACTGCTCCCAGGCGCGTCCGGCTTAGCGCGTCGGTGGGTCAACCGCGGCGGTGAAATTGCCTGCATCAGAGCCCCCAGACCAAATGCTCGCTTGTGGTGTCGCCTGTCGTGTTGCCAATGCAATTGGTATTCTCCACTAGATCTCAATCAAGTTCAAACTTGTTCAAGCAAGGCCTCCTGCTCCCGCAATTGCGCGCAGGAGAGTTGTCTTGAAGCTGTGGTGTTAGGTGTTTTGTTTGGAGACCGCCGTGGCGGCACAATGCAGCTGACGCGGGTTGGCGTTCAGCGGACAGCCGCCGCCTCCCGGCAAGGGCAGGAAGGAATGATGGAGAAGGAGGGGCCTGGGCCGGCAGGGAGGATGACGCCAAGTTGGGAACGTGGAACCGCGTCCAACTGAGACCTGGGCACACACGCGCACGGGCCACTGGCGTTATCTCTCCTGGGGTTTGCGTCCCCGCCAGGAGCTTTCTTCGTTTTCGCCGACAACGACCAACGCCCTTCGGAGTTAGCTCATGGCAAGTCCGGACGCCGCAATGGGCAGCCAAAAAATGCCGGTCAGAGTCAAAAAGCATGAAAGATTTTGGCGGGCGATTACGGGTTTTGGGGCGCCTGGGAAGTATTTATACCCTGGCAAAGCCGCTCCGCCATGTGTCTCTTCCGATTCTAGGCATCCAACCCCGCTTACCGGCTTTGGCAGCCCGCAGCTGAAATTTTCATTCTTCGCATTTCCTATGCCCCTATCCAGACTCCTCAATTGAGTAAGATACAAACAAAACCGGGATTCATCACGCGCACTCAAAAACCACCCAATGCCAGGGGGCACCGCTACGACACTGAGGTTTTTCAACTCGAACCACCGAAATTGCATTCCAGACAAGGATATCCCGGAATGCTTCGTTCAGACTAGGGGCCACATAGACCGATCCATTCCTGTTCACCCAGCGACAAACTCGCAGTGGAGCTGCGGTCTAACCCTTGAAGCACGCATCTACAAGAGTGATGATGTCCCAAATATTTCCGGGCTTCTAGGATGGTTAAGACTCTTCTTTCATGTCAGGACCGGGCTTTTCGGGATTGGAATGAGATGTTTTCTAGTGTTCATCCTTCCTCGCCCATAATGGAAAAAAGTTTGGAAATTTACTGCAGTCTTGCTAACAGTCTTATCAGGAATTAATCTATGAAGCAAGCGTATTTCTCGAGGGATATCAAAGACAAGTAGTAGTGCAATCGAGATATTTGAAAACCACCTCAGCATCCATTCCTCTCCCTGCAGACTCACCCCGCCTTCCGGATCACCACTTCTTCTGACTGAGCGTCCTCAACCCAGCAACATAGTCCCGACCGTAATCTGTTCCGAGATTCCTTGACTTCATCCACCAGACGAGGAAGCTCCAGAGTCTCCAGTTCCCGAACTGGCCGGTACCTCTGCTCTTACCAATGGATGTGGCAAATATAACCTTGGAGTCGACCTTGATGTCGCCAACATCGCCGTTGTTGTCGAGGAGCTCACCATCAAGAGTCTTGACGAGGTGGTTTATCTCAAAGTCTGTTGTCAAGGCCTTTGCTTCTTGCAGGCTTCCGGCGTCGCCAACGACGTAGACATTATTGTGTCCCGGTACCCGAAGGGACGGCGTCTGCTTTACATAGCCGGAACCATCGAGCAGCTCGGCGGGCATGAAGGATGTGTTGGGCTTGACGCCAAAGGTGGGGATGAAAAGATCAGCCGTGATAGTCTTGGCGCCATTGTTGATCTCGATGACTGTCTTGGCGCCCTTCTTAGATGTCCTGGTTACCCTGCTGTGGACGAGCACCTTGACTTTGAGGTTCTCGATCTCCTTCTTGGCTGCGGAGCGGACGCCAGTCTTGGCCTCAGACGTGAAGGGGAGTTCTTTGTCAACGAGGAATGTGATGTCCTTGAGACCGTTATAGGCACTGAGACTGTCAGCTAACTGGGTCCAGCATGGGAGCCAGAGTATACGGTGTAGGTCAAGGCAGCTTACTATTCCTCTCCGAGCTCACCAACCAGCTCAACACCGGTGTAACCCGCGCCGGCGACGACAATGGACTTGGCTGACTCGATTTTTTTGCTCCACTCGCGTAGGGCAGCCTTGGTCTGTTCTGTTGTTCCGAGGTCCTTGAACGGCGTGTCAATATAACTGCTACCTGTTGCGATGATTCTACGCAGCCGTCAGCAAACAATAGCGACCAGGGCGGCAATCTCAGACCATCAGACACATACACATAGTCGTAACTGATGGTCTGCTCGGCACCATCATTCCTCCTGACCAGGACTGAGTTACTCTCGGGGACTAGTCTGTCTGCTGTGCCGAGGATATGGTCGAACTGGCCACTGGGATACTTTGCGAAACCCTCGTCGATGGGGTAGAACAATTTGTCTTCGGGTAGCATGTTGGGAAGTATACCCCGGACCGAGGCGAAGACCCAGTAGACATGGGTATTGGGCGAGACGATGACGACTTTGAGACCACCGCTGAGCTTGGTAGCCGTGTGTTTGAGAAGGTAATGGGCGATGGGCATTGCGGCGAAGCCACCACCCAATATCACGATGGTTTTCGTCATGGTCTCAGAAGCTGATGAGGAGGGAATCGATGAGGTATTCTTGAAGTCTGTCTGAGCTGGGGTGAAGAAAATGCTAAGCGATGCAAGAGCTTGAGTCTGCTAATATGGTGGTAGAGACAGTCCATCTCAACGAGGAGACAGGGCACCTTTTAACTATCAGCCTACTCTCAAGTCCGACCACCTTCTGCTGCTGCTGCTGCATGCCATCGTACCAGCGCAACATGTACGAGCCAAGCGTAAACCTCAGGAGCACGAAGGGCTCATCCGGTAAGTCGGCGCGCGGATGTGTATCGGCCTAGTCAGTGGCAGTGGTAAGATTCGTAATCCTGCTTGAGTCCGAGTGGTGCACAATCCGGCATCACAGACGATATCGACTGAGTCGGAAAGGACACCACAGGCCTGCCGCGCGCAGGGGTGGATGACTGCCCGCAGCGTGCCGTGTCATTGGCTGCGGCTGGTGGAGAACACCGCGCGGGTTCCGAAATAGGAAATTTTGAGCTTCTCAATCTGGCCCAGACCGCCGGCAGAGTACACCTGCGCGCTACAGCCTTGTGTTGCAATCCTACTATCACGCGGAAAGTTTTTGATTGCAGCGGTTCAAAAACACCCCGCGACCTCATTTCATTTCATCTCCGGCGAGTTTTGGATGCAATTTTGAACCCGAACGACAAGGTATCAACGCTTCTCGGTCTTCTCTTTTAGTAAGCTGAGGGATGCATTGTATTTTACATGTTTGTTTGTTCTTCGTTGCGCCTCTTCTCCCTTTGGGCTCAAAGTTACCGATCTTCCTTGTCCATACATAGTAGTCATTTGTTCCGTAAGCAAACACATCGTGCCTCAGCAAGCATACCCCGGTCAGCAAAACAGCGCCGCAGTCATGTCGAGCCAGCTTGGATCTCGGACACCGCAACCGGACCCGCCTCCTGTCCCCCACCCTAAAAAGCCATCATCAACACCCCCGCTAGCGCAATCACCATCCCTACGGCCGGACCAACCCTCCCCACCCCCGCTGTCGCCACCGGCCCCCCGGGCCCCATTCCCGTCCCGTTGACCGGCCCCGGGTTTGTAACATTATAAAAGTTACCGGCAACCACCTTATCGGCCAAGCCAAGCTGCCCCAACACCGTCTGGGCATTGAACCCAATGATAGTCGCCGCAGCGGTGCGCAGCGAGTTCAGCCCGTTAGTGTCGAGCGTGCTCGTGTCGACGAGGATCTGCGTGTACCGATGGCTAAGCGGGATGCGGGCAGGCGGGTTTGGGCCAAAGTAGGCGGTGATGGGCGCCGTATTGGTGGAGTTCTCGAGGAGAAAGACGGAGACTTGGCCTGTAGTCGTGTTGAGACGGGTGGCTTGCGCGGCGGGTGTAAGGCCGGTTTGTAGCCAGTGGAGGAGTGTGTTGGTGGCGGGCGGGTTGTTGGTCGGAATGTCGAGGTCAATCATGAAGACAGCGTAAGACTGGCCTGTGAGGCGGGCGAGGGTGCCGATGCGTGGCTGGGGGATGGTTGCTGGCGGGGTGTTAGCATATCCCAGTAGAAAAGGGTAAGTGAAGCACAACATACTGTTACGGGGAACAACAGCACCGCTCTGGGCCACGAAGCCGTTGTACTCGACAATCAGCTCGGTGGTCGTCGCGGGCGTGAAGCCCGGCGGTGTTCTCGCCGACGCAAGACTTGCTGCCGCCGCCAAAAGACCGGCAAGGCATCCGACGTGAACCATGTTGAAAAAAAGAATGCAGCAAGCACAGCTAGCGCGGAGAAGTGAATCCAAAGAGGGCGAAAAGAGAAAAAAGAGAAGCGAAAAGTTCTACGATTGAGGGAACCAGTCCAGTCTAAAGTCTTATCTTCTATACCATCCGATGAAAAGAAGAGACCATCAAGCGTCGTCAGCAGTTGAGACGACCAGGGAGTGTAGATCTTTGTCACAAGAGACACGGTTATACTCGGTGGAAATCTTGGCGATCCCAGCGGCCTTTTAGGGCCGGGGTGGGCAGCGAGGAAGGTACGGAAGGGAAAACTGAAACGGTTCAAGTAGGCTGCAGCCTGCAAGCATGAGCATTGAGTGATTGACTTGGCTGCGATCAGACGCGCCAATCCTCCGTGGAGCCGAACGGCACGGCAATTTCGTAAACAAATATCATTTTGCCGTCCTTCTGAGTAAGTGGGAAACAGCGAAGGCGTGCCAGCATGAATCTCCATGACCTCGCTGACGACCCCAAAGGCGCCAGGTGCAGAGACATCTCAGCTGAGTCAACCGGGGTAACAGAGGCAAGAAAAATTGCCTTGTATAAACCGCAAACAGAGCGATAGTATGATCTTGATTGTGCAATGCTCAAGTAGGATATCGCGACTCGCGCTCACAGACCAAGCTACTCTGATCCCCATCCAGAAAATTAACGTGGTATCATCGAATCATTAAGAGGAAAGCAGAGAAGCGTCTGAAAAAAAAAGAGTAAAGTCTCCGTCCCATGCGCCGGGACGGACGCTTTCTAGACTTGGCGCATGAGCCCCTCCACACTTTACATCAACCTTGCCGGGTTCCGAGCCGACCTTGAAGATCTAGAAATCGTAAACTATAACCACGAAGAAACGCACCTCGTCGTATGTCCCCATGCGAGAAAACCGGGCGGGAGACGTAGGCACTCAATCTTCTTTCTTCCGCCCAAACAAACCCCCCCAGAACCCCTTTTCCTTGGCCTCAACCTTGTAAGGTCTCAGAGGATACAACGGTGGTACGTTGTACTGGTCTGCGCCTGGGCTCGCTGGCGTGTAGTACCGCGACCGCGACTTCCGCTCTGGTATCTCCCCCAGTTTGGTGCTATCAGAGGTAAATGAGGCAAAGGATATACGGTTGTCTGCCGCCGCCGCTATACGCTGCGCGATTCCAATGGGCCGCCGCTGGGGAAATATCTCCATTTTCGGCGGTGGCGACGGAGGGGCTTCGAACTCGACTGTCGGCTTTGGTCGACTTGGCAGCGGCTTCTCCTCTTTGAGTGTTGGCAAAGAATCTGCTCTCTTAACCTTGGGTCCATCCCCCTTCGTCTGGGATGAAACCCCCTCCCCTTTCGACCTCGAAGTAGATGCATCCCTGAATTTAGTTGCGGCCTCAGGCTTCACCTTGGATGAAGTCTCATCGTTTGCCTTGGCGGACCTCTTCTTCTTTGGCGAGCTCGACATGATAGGGCTCTTGTTCCTCTGCTTCGGTGCTGTTGTTGAGCTGGTTGTTGAGCCATGGGGGTGTATTGACTGGTCCTTGTCCCTGTGCCGAGGGGTGGGAGGAGGCGGTTTGGAGGATGAAGTGTAAGACATGGATGCCCGAGACGTGTTGTTACTGCCAAGCCGCCGAGAGAGGTTGTCAATGGTCTTGATGGCCTCGATCCTGGATGTGTTGGAAAGAGACATGAGCGAGTTGTAGTCTAGGACGGGGTTTTGCTCCTTGGATAGACGCAACATCTTGGCCACAGTGACTCTGATCCTCTTGAGGATTTTTTCTAGGGCCGAGATGGCGCGAGCTGTGTCGAGCACATGTCAGCGACGTTGCATCTATCGGTGAAAAGAACCTTACCATCGCCCTTCTTGAGGCGACTTCCCGATTCCGACAGTCGAGATGAATAGGCGCGTTCGACCAGGGCACGATCTTTTTTCAATGACTTGAGCAAAGTGACTTGCTGATCTTGAGCCTTGCCCGCATCGTTGCCATTGCTGCCTTTTTTCCTAGGCCTCAACGATTTGAGAAGCGACAGGCAGTTGGAGTAAGTTTTTAGTAATTCCGCAATACTATCGCCAAACCCCATGGTGGCTCTTGGTAATTCCGGATTCTCGGGACATGCGGAGACAGTCATCGGAAGCTGCAGCTTGCGAGGCCAGTTTAGTCCCCCAGGGGGCGCGAAGTCCCAGAAATACAAGGCGACCCCGAGGGCGGGGCTGGTCAACGGCCGTCTATCAACGGCTCTGTAGCCGCCGTGCCAGCAGCAACATGCATTTTGGGCAGAGCTCTTGTAGCCAATCGCGCTTTTGGGATGCCCCTGTCGATTGGTGACACGCTCGATTGCCTGGCTTTTGCAACAAGAAATGTGCAGAACACGCAATCAACCACCAGTTGGGTTGGTGGGATTCTGTCTTTCCATGGTCGCAGTATGTCAAGGGAGTAACAATCTCAAGACACTTGATCCTTACAACTACGTTACTCGCAACTACTACTTCGTATGATTAGGTAATTAGTTGACTGGGTAGTTAGTGTACTGGTGGTGTAGTGGTGTGTATTCGTACTATGTAACTAACTTTAACTGCCAGCTGTCAAAGCCAAGCTTTGGTCGAGGCGCCAAAGACTTTCCAGGCGGCGAATCATTGAAACGCCCCGCTTTCATCTTTGGTGTGGGAGGCCTGTGGCGATCAACGTCGTGGAAAACATGCGAGGACCGCTGGTTGCCAGAAAGAAAGAAAAACCGCCGACGATCTTTTCCAGATGCCTGGGTCACTTCCCAGCGATTGAGATACAGAATGAAGCAGCTAGCAAAACACCTGCTCGCCCTCTCGGTCCTCTTTTCGTTCACCCCGCCGAATGCGATCGTGCTCGCTGCCAATATTCAACCGCAATGGCTTAACCAAGACCCTCACCACGAACATGCGACCAGCAATGGTTTCCCCTTCTTAAGATGGCTGCGCGACAGCGCTATCGAAATATTTCTCGGGCGTTCAAAGTCCAGTCTCCGAACAAAGACGCACTGGGTTGACCCGGCCATGGTGCACGCCCGATACCAACATGACGTGGTGGTCAGATTTAATGTGACAAATCCGGAGGAAGAGGACGCGTTATCAAAGGCTGCGCAGCAGATGCTGTTGGATGTGTGGTCATTTACGCCTGAATATGTCGATATCAGAATTCACAAGGACGACGTCCGACCGCTCCTCACCCTGCTACCTTCCTCGCTACAACCAACGCTCCTGATGCAAGATGTGGCCGCGGCGGTGTGGGCAACATATCCCTCCAAGTCTGCATCCGGCTCTCAGCTCGACTCGATTCTTACTAGGCCCACCAAGATGAAGACGCTAGCTGATGGGGCGGACAACATTTTCTTCAGTGACTACCAACCCCTAGCAGTCAGTAATCACCCATGCGGTCTATTCGGGCGCAAGGCTAACCCTCGGATAGGTCATTGAAAACTGGATGCGGCTCCTCCAGGCGCTATTTCCCACCTTTACGGAAATCACCACCATCGGGAAGTCGTATGAGGGTAAAGAGATATACGCATTTCGGGTTGGCGAACGCGGCGTAGACGACAAGGGGCCGCGGAAGACGATTTTGGTGACTGGAGGCCTTCATGGTCGCGAGTGGATTTCGACAAGTACGGTAAACTACCTGCTCTGGTCCATGGTCACAGCCTTCGGTATGGATCCAATGGTTACAAAGCTCCTCCAGCGGTTCGACCTTGTCTTTATCCCTGTGCTTAATCCCGACGGATATGAGTATACCTGGCAAACGGATCGTCTGTGGCGCAAGTCAAGACAATTGACTAAAATGCGATTCTGCCGAGGCCTGGATCTGGATCATGCCTTTGGGTATGAATGGGAGTCGACACAACACCAGACGGATCCGTGCTCTGAGAGCTATGGCGGCGAGCAGCCGTTCCAAGCCACCGAGGCGTCAGAGCTGGCCGAGTGGGCCAAGAACCAAACCGAGAACAACGTCCGGTTTATTGGATTTCTTGATCTTCATTCGTACTCCCAGCAGGTTTTGTTTCCCTATTCGTACTCGTGTGCGGTTGACCCGCCCAATCGTGAGAATCTCGAAGAGCTCGCAGTTGGCCTAGCCAAAGCGATTCGCTTATCCAGTGGGGAGCTGTACACGACGGCATCGGCCTGCGAAGGCGCCTTAGCTCGGGTATACAGCGCGACTGATGCATATCCTCGCGTGGAGTCAGGTGCGGGCTCTGCCATTGACTGGTTCTATCGTATGCCTCTTCGCTCCTTTCATTACCTGATAGCCTGCTAACTGCTAGAACAGACGAACTCAAGGCCCGCTATAGCTATCAAATCAAGCTTAGAGATACTGGGAATTATGGCTTCTTGCTTCCAAAAGAGCACATTGTGCCGACGGGCGAAGAGATGCTCAATGCTCTCAAGTACTTTGGGGATTACCTACTCGGGAACAACGGCATTGAGAGATTTCCAGTTGATAAAGATTCACAGCTGGAATTTTATTGGAAAGACCTCAAGAAGCAAAGGCGGTAAAGGTCTGAAAGCTGTTGAATGGTTCAATTGTAGCAGTATGGCATGGAACGGGGGGGGGGGATTGGGGGTT
>Ga0247765_1000486_pt1 | contig 30729 bp, 29 predicted proteins | sample UWRJL106311C6_FD_179949 | JGI IMG/M metagenome (GOLD analysis project Ga0247765, IMG submission 179949) | Plant litter microbial communities from Arlington Agricultural Research Station in Wisconsin, United States - UWRJ-L106-311C-6 | ecosystem: Environmental > Terrestrial > Plant litter >...
CCCCCCCCCTTTTTTTTTTTTTTTTTTTTTTTTCCCGGCTTCCCGTTCTTAATACATACACTAGTCTGTCACTTTTTGCTGATACTACACCGTTGATCCATGATCCATCCATCCATCTGTTCAATGTGTGTGAGCGTCAGTCAGGACTCGGTGATAGTCGAGGGATGAGAGAACTGACTTGGAACATGGGCCAAGTGGCCTGTGCGCAGCCCTTCCACCCCTCTCTCGGTCGGCTTTTCGGGCCCACTCATTTCCCCGCTGGCCAGTGTGATGCGGCGGACGCCTTGCCCCACTCTCTCTCACACTCTCACTCTCCCCCCCTCTTTTTTTTGTCTCTGGTCCTGAGCCCAACTGGCACCACGCAAGCCAAAGCAAGTCGCAGTCAGTGCAGTGCAGCGCAGCTCAGCAATCTCTTCTTTCCATTTGCCTTGCCTTGCTTTGCTTGTTGGGCGTTTTGCTTCTATCCACTCACAGTCACTTTCACAGTCACAATCATGGCCACTTTTTAGTTACTCACTCCACACAGGCTCACATGAGGGCTGCCGATCGGATATCAGTTCCCCTTTTCTCGGTCAGTTATCCCGTTCCAGATAGAAAGTCTTATCGGATGGAAGCCGGGGTTGTGTCCAGTCTGCGCAACATCATGACGTGCCCCGGTTCATCATGTCGTCGGCCAAGACAAAACGCTACTCTGGAGATCTGGAACGCACCCAAACTTTCCCCCAATACGACTCTTCAGATGACGTTTGCAACTTTGTTTTTTCCCTTTGCTTCTTTCTGCTTCCCGATGTTCCCGCTGATCCCAGCGAGAAGGTGTGGGAATGGACGCGGCATGGCCGCTAATGCCGATGACCAACCAGACGAGTAGTAGCAATCATGAGTGGGGCAAAAACGAAAAAAAGGCAGCCGAGCCAACCATCCCAAGCAAGACCACCAACCAGCCTTCGGAGCTTCTTCGCACCTGCATGCTGCCCCTGCAAAAATGCGGCGCACCAGGAGAGAGAGAAAGGTCCGCGACTGCAGAGCCCGCCAGTAAAAAGGCGGGACACGGTTAAGCTTGGCGGAATGGCAACCAAAGGGAGGAGAGCCAAGAAAAATGCGCGCCTCTTGTTTAAGTGCTTGCATTAGTGTTGAAAGAGCAGGTCCCCCTTCTCCTCCTTTGGGCTGCCACACGGTTAGGGGGACAGCGTCCTCAGCTCGCTGCTGCCAGTTCCCACTTTGGTCCTCTCGCAGGTTGGAACCAGGTCTGCTGCTGCATGCAAGTCGTTCTCGATCCACCACTCGACGGTTTTTTTTTTTGCGTTCTGGTCTGTGTCGTGGCGGCCAATGGCCTAGAAGCCTGGTCATGCAGCCAGTCCTCCCTGCCTCATGCGAGAAGGTCAGTGAGAAGTCTCCTGATTGGGCCATGTCTCCTTGACCCGCGCCCATGAAGGAGGGGCGCACATGGCGGTGAGAGACGGCAACCGCATCGACCTTTGCTGCGAGAGAGGGCTTCTGGCTCTTGGTTGGTCTGTTGGGGGCTTGGCCGTGGAACTGCGGTGAAGATGGGTGGGTTGGGGATCTGATGCTGCGTCTGGTGGTCGTCGTGACACGACGGCCGGAGTAAAGCAGATTCGAGATCGCACCCGGCTTCCTCGATCCGCTAACCAGTCAACTAGTCACAAGTGCCATCGGCACCTGCCTTACCCGGGAAGGACCGCTCGACTCTGTGTGTGCCTGTCTGTGATGACATATTGGCTCTCGTTGAAGCCGACTTCGTCGTCGTATGACCTGGTGCCCCTGCCGAAGTGCTTTACGCTCCGGATATTGGCCAAGAGAAGAAACGCAAGATGGAGAAGATGTCACTCGCTTGTGGTCTGGCCTATTCTGGCCTCGCCCGTCACCCATTGCCGGGTCGAGACACAGCAGGATAAACCGCCGACATGCATTTACGTCTGTTGTGTCACTGGAACAGCAGCAGCAGCAGCAGCAGCAGCAGTGGCAAACGACTGAGAAGGTGGACGTTGTCTACCTATCGTCCTGTCCTGCGAAGCACACTGGATCTGGATGCAAGTTGCATTCTTGACCGCCAGATCTCCCCAGAACCAAATTGGCTGGGTATTGGCTGCCCTGAAAGTGTCCAAGATCTCGTCCCTGCCCTATGAGGGGGGGTCGGCTTGGCGGCATGAGGTCGCTGTCTGTCTATCTCCAAGCCAAGGATTACCTTCTCCTGCAGTGCAGGACTTGGGAGGTTCGTGATTGCGCGGGGTCGCGGAGGCGGCAGTTGTCGCGAAGAGGGGAGGTGCATGACCTTGTTTTTCTCGGTGATTCCCAACCATCCGCAGACGAGCGAGGAGAGCAAGAGTCTGGATTCAAGACATTGCTGTAAGGGAGACAGACGGCGGTATCCGTACAACTGTGATAGGTCCGTGGTTGGAATCTCACTTACTTTGCCTATCCTGGCGGCATGTCGAATCTCGAGAACCAGTTTTGCGCTAGCTGGTTGCTGCACAGACTACTGCAGTATAAACAAGACCAACCAGAGACTAGGCATGCGATGCTGCTCGACAATCACATTCTCGGCGAGATAACAGAGACCAGACGAAAGGCATGTGGGCTGGGTTGCCTCAGCGCTTCCATTGCGAGGTACCTTGTACGCGGAACTTTCTTTGTTTCTCCCGGAAAGCCTAGACCTACGACCTTGGCCGTCTAGACGAGCTGTACTCGAAACATCGGAGATTCTCACGCTGTAGTGTAGCAGTGGACGCATGTTGTGGGAATTTGGGAGCGGTTGTCAGACCACCGGACTTTACGCCGACCTCCAGCCACGTGATTCCATGGCGATGAGCAGCTTTGGTGAGCTAACAAAAGCAAGGGAGAGGGGTAAGAGGTGGGGGGAGGTCGGGGAGGTCGGGGTCGAGGTTGGGCCTGAGTCTGGGCCTGGGCAGTTCCGGCGGCGATGGCGGCTGTCTCTGTGGGTCTGTGTCTTGCTCCGCCGGCGGGGCCTCCGGTGTGGTGCCGGCGCTCTGTATTGCGCTTTGCACAGCCAGAGCAAAGAAGGAGTGGCGGTAAATCGCCACTGCGGCGGGGAAGTCGGGATTACGACAGCCGTTGGTAGGGCCTTCAGGTGATATGGGAGCAGTTGGAGGTCACGGGCTATTGCAGAGAACGCAGCACTGACGAAGGGCTCATCGAATTATGATGAGCGGTGCAGTGTCCGTTGGCCTGATGATACGGCCGGAAGCTACTATAGTTGCCGGAAATGGCAGCGGGCAGCAAACAAACGCAAGGGAGAGAGAGTGGGGAGACGGTCAATGGTCGATGATGCGATATCACAGTCAGTCGACGACAATCTCCGCCCCTCTTTGTTCCTCTGCATCAGATCTCCGCCGCAGGATACGACTCCCCACTGCCGGAAGCCAGGGAGAGCAAGAGAAGAGGGGTCCTGCTGTCAGCAGCTTCCATCACCTACGCGTACTTTCATTCACGTCTTGTCATTCGCTGTGATGCGGCAGTTGGGGAGCCAGACTGAGCATGTTCCTCACTTGAGCTGCATGACAACACGACGAAGAGGAGGGGGCGGGTCATGGACGTTGACGTTGAGAGTTGAGCGTTGAGTGTCTCGCGAGTGTGGAAATGGAATGTGAGATGTGACAGACCGATGAGTTGAGCCTTGGCCAGACCAGACCAGACCCGACCAGACCGATGAGAGCCATACAGAGAAGCTTATCGTGCATGAAGTGGGAAAGTATTGAAGGGAGGAAGGGGGGCAACTTTTTCCTGTTTACTTTGCCCCTCACTTCACCACTCTCGCTCGGGAAAAGCGGGAGCGTTGCCGTCGTAGGAGGAGAGAAAGGAAGCACGACGTTGGGTGGGTGGGTGGTATTCGTGAAACATGAAAAGGATGGATGGATGGGTCCTCTGGATTGAGTTCTGAGGTGTGCTGTGCATGGGTGCGGCAGAGTGAGGAGTGAGGAGCGGGTGAGTGAGCTTACTGCGTTTGCGTTTGCGCTGCTGTGCTGAGGTGGTATGGTATGGTATCATGCGGCGCTGTGGTGGTAGTGGCGGTACGTTGTGAGAGTGTGTGTGTATGTCAGAAACTCCCGTCGACGCGGTAAGAAAACAGAAACAGAACGGAAAAAGATGGGGTTGAAGTGTGGAGGTGAGGTTGGATTGGGGGCTGGGGCCGGCTGTTACCCTCCTCCACGTTATGATTTTGGTGAGTGAGTTGAGGGAGCGAAACTTAGTCACTACGTGCCTACCTACCAGCCGGAGCTGAATGCTGAGTGAGACTGAGTAAGTGGGCGGCACGGCGATGGCCCAGGGGCAGGACAGAGGAAGTTGAGTTGAGGATGAGTTGCGGAGGAGGTGAATCGGGCAGTCAATCTGGTGTATTCTGTTCTCAGGAGGAACTATTCGTATCAAGTACCTACCTAGCTCGTGTATGCGTCAATGGTGCAAAATAGATTTGCTCATATTCCGTATGCACAGACTTGTCGCGAAGTTCCAGCAAGTTACCCATTCGAACTTTGGGGATGAGTTTTTTGGTGACGGGATGGTTGAATGAAGACTAAAAACCAGTAAGCAAAGGAAAAGAGAGCGAGGGGTCCATTGGATTAACTAACATAATCCACTTTTCCAGCGTTAGTTTCCAACAAGCGATATGGCTAAGCCGAGGCCCGGCTAGCTCAATCGGTAGAGCGTGAGACTCTTAAGGGGAGTTACTCCGTCATCTCAAGGTTGTGGGTTCGACCCCCACGTCGGGCTCAATTCCCGTCGCAACTTTCTTTTTTTTTTCTTTTTTCACGTCACCGATGGTGTTGTGTATTTCTCCTGCATTTTTTTTTTGTTTGTAGTCATATTAGTCGTTGTTGTGGTGATGATGGTGGCTAATGCAAGGAAGGTCGTTGTTGTGCACTGCACTGCACAGAGGTTGAACTGGGGGCTTGTTTACATCCCCCCACCTTGATTCCTTCCCCCTCCCTTTTTTTTTGGGGCGCTGTCTGTTTCGGTACCAGAAAAAATAGACCATAGCTACGGATAGCTATTCGCAGGCTTGTAGGTTTCTTCTTCAAAGATGCGACTCGTTCTGGGCGCTTCTCCCCCTACGAATAACTGACCAGCTGCGAGAAGGGTCGAACGCAAACGAGCGACTTGGCCCTGCTAATCTGATCACCCATCCCCCATCGTGCTCCCTTTCGGCCACCTACCCCGCCAACACCACGAACCACGACGTTCTATCTATCTAGAACTAGTCAGTCAGTCGGTCGGTTGGTCGGTTGGTCGGTCGGTCACTGCCCAGCTCGGTGAAGACCGCAGAATCACGGGACTTTCCAGTCAGTCAGGTTGGTCAGTCTTGACGATGAAAGGCACAGCTAGCTAGCTCAGTATAGCATTTTTTTGTGTCCAAATCGCCTGCCCGGGTCAGCTGCTATGTCAAGCCACGTCAAGTCAAGTCGGGTCATGTCATGTTGGCCCCTAGACACACGGACACGGTGGTGATGTCCAAAGTATATCCGAAAGGAGGATGATCTGGGATCGAGAAGTATAGTTTTTGTAGCCATTTTACCTAGTGAAATCACCTGAGCTGAGCTGAGCTGACTTAACCTGACCTGAACTGAACTGATCGTAGATTGTGCCGCCGGACTGATAAACCTTGATTTGAGAGTAGAATAGGGGTAGCTAGACAGGTCCAGACAGGTCTGGAGTGCCAACCCCGCACTCCCCCTGATTATCGCGTAGTGTATATCTCGCAAGCTATTTCCGCTCGATGCTTGGGGCGGGTAGTTAGTTAGTTGGGTAGTTAGCTGGCGCCGCGCGTGTGCGCGATATTGGGAATGATGGGGTACGGGGCAGTCATTCTATTCTACACTGCACTAGGTACACTAGATAAATCCACTCCTCTCACCACCTCTCACCTCATCAGCTAGTGTAGTGTTTGAGTGTATATACTAATTCTAGTGTAGCATAGGTAGGCACGTGGCTCCAAGTAGAGAGACCTAGTTGGTGGGCATGGCGGGATGGCCCCAACCCCATACCCCAGGATGTCGTGTCAGTGTAGTCTAGATCCCCACGAGCCGGCGACTGGCGGCGTACGTAGTATAGTGTAGTGTGGATACTAACGTAAGCGGTCGTTCAAGTTGTGATCAGGCAAGATCACCGGGTAATCTTTTACACTACACTAGATTACGCTTATACTTATACTGACGCCTACAGTCCAGCTCGCGCCTGTGTCCGCGCCTGCCTCGTCTAGTCGGTGTCTATGTGTATAATTTGTACCGGGAACTCCTTCTATGCTCACCCCACCTCCACTCACTCACTCACTCACTCACCTCACCTCGGCTCCTCACTTCACCGGACTTGGGTCCGGGTCTAATCTAATCTGATCGAGCTCACTCACTCGATCACCTCATGGAGGCATCATGTGGACACTTACACTTACACTAACACTTAAACTTAGATAGATAATGAGCCAGTGGCTTGGGGTTGGCGCTGCGGGTATTCTACACTACACTTGTATTGGTGTGCACCTTACCTGTGGGTAATGGGCGGCGACCAAGGCTATCTTCAGGGCGGTGGATCAGCTTGCAGGTGCTTATGTGATGGATGATGAATGTTGAACGATGAATGTTGGATGATGAATAGACTTCGGGGTGGAAATGGTGTTGAGACTGTGGAATCTTAGGTACCTAGTCAGGGTGGGTAATCATCTAGACCGGTCGGAGGTGATGCCGATGTCGATGCCGACGGTGCTGGCGATGGTGACACGAGTCGACGTCGATGGCTATGGTGATGGTGATGCCGATAGTGACAATAATGGTGATGAGTCGATGACAGACTGCAAACTACCGCGTCAGAGTGGTGGAAACTGGGGCTGACATGAGTCAACCAAGGACTGACGGCGTGATCTCAATGATGTCGATGACAGCTCTATTGACGATCGTTAATGCGAGTGGTAAACTACGAGAATATCGAGATGAGCCGAGACATCGTTAATACACCCAGTGGCTTTTTGTAATCTGTAGATTTTGTATCGGGACTTCTCAGTCGGAGTTGTGACTTCGGTGGTCTTCTGCTACTTGCTATCTTGACCGTCGCTCACTCACTTTGTCGTTCGTCGTCTACCATAACTTGGTTGCTCACAGCTTGGATATCCGTCATCTGTCCTCTCATCTTACCTCACCTACCCTCTGGGCTGTCACTCACCCACTCACTCACTTACTCGATCAAAATGCTCACCCATCCTTCTATCTGACCGTGATATCTTCTTTCGTATACCCACCCAAAGCTATCACTTTACGTCGACGCTTCTTTGTCTCTACCTATCACTTGAACCCGTAACTTCAACCTATCAGAGTACTTACCACACTATCACTTCAACTTATCAGAGTACCTACTACACCACCACCTCACTTCACTTTATCACACACCCACATCACCACTCATCACTGATCACTCATCACAGACAGAGACTTCAACAATGGTGTCAATCAAGCCTTTCATTTGTCTCATCGCATCTCATCTAGGCCTTCCACAACCCAGACTCGACTCGACTCGAACCATCCATCCGTAAACCATATAAACCTGATGAGATAACCTAAATAAAGAAAAATGACATCTTGGTGAGACTTCAAACTTGAGGTAGATAGACAGACAACCAAAAAAACGAGGACCATTTAAAACTCTGAGCTGGCAGTGTCTTTGTGGCAAGAAAAAAATACAACAACACACCCCAGGGACATTCTCGAAAAGAAAAATGATAGAAAGGAAATAGAGAGACAGAGAGAGCAAAATTAGGCCAGCTCAGGCTTAGGCTCAGGCTCAGCGTTGTCGCGTCGTGTCGTGTCCCGGTCCTCTTTTTCCCCGTCCCTCCACTCTCACTCCCCCCCTATCCTTATCCCATCTCTTCTCCTCCCCACCGCCACCACAGCCGCTACGACGCCGTTGAACAACTCGGGATATCATAGATTTTAGTTTGTCCGTTCACCTTGGTATAACCCCCCCCACACACCTCCAGCTTTCCCCCTCCTGACACCTCACACCTTCCCCCAACCCTTCCCTACTGACAGGCATCACGGGGAAATCCCAAACCTCGTTGACGGCCACCCAATAACCACCACGCCCTTATCACCCAGATCCACAATCTGTCCTCCCGACTTGGAGTTCTGCACCGGCGGTCCATAATACTTGTCGAGAATCTGGACCGCCTCCAAGGTTGCCGCGTTGGGACTGCTGCGCTTCACCTTTGGTGGCTTGAGGGAGCCGCCCGGGGTGGTGGGATCGGGGGTCATGGGGCCGCCGGGAACAGCTGGGTCAGGCTTAATGGAGCCGCCGGGAACGGGAACTTCAGGGATGAGGGCGCCGCCGGGAACAACCGGGTCAGGCCTGAGCGGGGCTCCGGTGGTCACCGGGTCCGGCTTAAGAGGACCGCCAGGGGTGACGGGGTCGGGCCTGAGGGTACCACCGGGAACAGTGGGGTTAGGGGTAAGGGGACCACCGGGGACGGTGGGGTTGGGAATGAGCCCGCCAACAATAACGCCACAGGCCTCGAGGGTGCGGAGGAGGGTGTAGTACTGCCAGAAGATGTCGCGAGGCCACTTGCTGATATCGCGACCAAAGTCGTGCACGAGGGCATTCCAGAGGGTGATGACCGAGATGAGATCGGCACCCTGGCAGCCCAGTCTCCAGTCACCCTGGCGCTTGTTCAGTCCCCCGAGGCCGACGGACCGGTCAACCGACACGCCGTAGTACTCGAGCTGGTCGGCAACACCCTGCAGGAGCAACCAGGTGTTGAAGGCGGGAGCGGATCCACCGAGACCCTCAAGACTGGCAGTGTAGGCGTTTTGCAAGCTGGTCACGATGGCAGAGTCGGCCTTCTCGCTGCGCTTGTCCGAGATCTTGATCAGGGTGGCACTGTCGTCCGAGATGGCATAGCCACAGCCGGTCAGGATGTGTGTCAGGCGCTGGATGTTGAGGATGTCGTCGAGCGAGGGGTTCCTGATGGTCTGGAGTCGCTGGATGGCCTTCTTGTATCCCTCGAGCGACTTGGGGCACTGCGAGGAAAAGGCACCGATGGGCTCAAATGTGATGAGGTCGCGCTTGCCAGGAATGAAGGTAGTCGAGCTTCCTGGGGGTGCTGAGATGGCCACAACACCCGACAAGTGTTTGATGGCGGCCTGGAGAGCCTTGATCTTTTGCTTGTCGGCTGAGGACTTGTTCTCCTTGTTCTGGAGCTTGACGAGGTCTTGCTGGAGCCGCTTGAGGGTTTCCTGGGCTTGATCCCGGCGCTGCTTGGGTAGCGTCTTTGGCGGGGGGTTCAGGCCGCCCGTGATGGGAGCCATGAGGCATGGCCCCTGTTCCTTGTCGGGGACACCTGGAGTGCACTCGCGGAGACCGCCGCCGCCAAAGCTACTTCCTCCACCACCGATGGTCCATGTCTGCCGCTCCTCAACGGGCTGTGCGGGGAGTGCATTGACGGCACTGAGGCCGAGCAGCGACAGGGCGAGGACTGACGCAACCATGTTTGCTGTAGACGCTTGTGTATGTGTGCAAACAAGAGGTGCTTGGTTTGCTCGTTCGAGATTCGTCAACGACACACCTATGAGACAAAAGCGGCTGATCGGAGTGGGCGCGATGGCTCAGCCCGTGACGGAATATTTATAAAAAAAAATCCTCCATGGCGACAGGTTCTCTGGGTCTCGACAGGAGACGGTACCCCCGCACCCAGGAGGCATGACGAACAAGGGGCGGCGGACGGGCTCGCAAAGGGGCTACCCAGCAATGGCGATAGCAGTTCCTGGTGGCGATAATCTCGAGGGTAATATGGAAATAGATGAAGATCCTGGTGGTCGAGGCAAAAAGAGTGATATAGGCCGAGGGATTTATCCGGGCGAGAGCTCCAGGGCCTCTGCTTCACCTCCAGCCAGTCCCGGGTCAGGTGCCCAGGCTGGACAATAAAAGGCCCGCTGAGACCAAGGTTACAACCCTTTAATTGTGCCTATAGCAACAACTCAATCCAGCCAAGTTGGGCCGATCGGCGTTGTAGGGACCGTGATAAACCGAGTTTGCTGAAGCAGCTGGGGCCACTGGGGCGGCACCCGCTATTTTTGGACGCTCTCTCTTGTGTTCTCGTTCTCGCCGACCTAGTGAAAAGGGGGTTTAAATTGAAATGATGGTATTCGCGGTGATTTGGCGGCGAATATCATCTGGCAAAACGGCCAGCGATCAGAGGTGAAGTTGCATCGAACACTCTAGGTCACGCAGAGCCGGTCTCGCGCCAGGAGGTGAGGAGCTCGTTAAAAGGCTCGTCAAAAAGGCTCACTGGCGACGATCACGTCACTTGAGCGGAAAGTCGGACAGGGCCATGACGATCTCTGAGAGTTGCAAATGACATCTCCTAGGACCCTGGAGGAGAAACAAACTTCTTAGTCCCCACAGGAGCTACCAGCTTTCGTTTTCCCGGATCTCAATGAGTGGCCAAGGACCTGTCAGTCGACCCTTGGCCGATCCAGATCGACAGTCCAACACTTGGACGGGGATTGAGGCTCTATATTGCAAAAACATCAGCGTGCAGCGGCTCGCAGGGTGCAGTTCCAAGAATAGAGATAAAGTTTAGATGCTTCCGGGTTTTCGGGGGGCGAGTCTCTCAGATTGCAAATGTTGGTCGGGGAAGAAGGGCCGCCGCGCGATATTGACAATGATGTCGAAATGTCGTTGAGGCGGCTACACCTAGTACTACTTTACGTGCAGGAGCAATCTGTCAGGGGCACACTTGGGTGTCTGCCGCCGACGCCACTTGCGTCGAGCCTCATGGAATTGGTGGTGGGGGGGCGAATTGTTGCGAACTGCTGCGAATTGCTACCACCAAATGGCGTGGGCCGCGCGGGACGACAATCGCCGCGCTCGTTGCGGAAAGAAAATGAATGGCATCAGTCCTTCTTGACAAATGCAAACTCAGGAGACAATCAGACGACGCCAGATGACGGGAGGGAAAAGGGACAAACCGCGAGCGAGCAACTGGCCGAAAGTGGGGATCCAATTCCCGTCGCTTCGAATCGAGACTCGACTCTGCAAAATGAAGGCTGTGGCTGGCCATTCATCACGTTCCTTTCAGCCCCGTGTCGTGCCTGAGCGGCTGATTGAGCGTGGCTTTCGCGTCAATGCCATGGTGCGGCATTGGATTTTGGTGTGGTGTGGTGCTTTGTCGTTGAAGTTTAGGGTGGTGTCCAGGCTTTGGCGCGAAGGATGAGCCGCCGCCAGCTGTCTGTCCACTTAGTTAACTACTTCTCTAGGGCCTAACAGCCGCCGCTAGTTGCAGCTGCCATTGTCACAGGTTTGGCACACTGCCTCGGCATCCCACTGCCCACTGAGTGTGGACCCTGAATGCATCATGGTTCCCAACAAAAAATGCGCTGGGATTTGGGAAGGGGAAGCAACTTGCAGAGGGCACAGATAACTACCTAGTTACCTGGAGAACTCATCCTACAAAATCCCGATTGACAAACACTTTACTTAACCTGAGGAAGGATACAGGAGAAAGAACCCAACATTGAAGGGCAAAAAAAGGCAGAACCCCCGTCCATTGGCAAGAAAAAATGAGCACTACCATCACCCCCGGCCCGGCCCGACAGCGCCGGCGGCCGTCCACCGCTTCGGAAACCATCGCCAGCGCCGCCAAGCAAGTCGAAGCCCGCATCGAAACTGCATTCCACCTCCTCTGGGATGAGCTGCCCGCCTGGCGACGCGACAATGCCTTCATCCGCAGCGGGTACCGCCCCACCAGCAACAGTTACCGGGCATCCTTTGCAAGCATTGGCGCACTGCACAACGAAACCGTCAATATCTGGACGCACCTGCTCGGTGCGGTAGCCTTCTTTTGCCTTGCGCTTTTCCTGCAGCGTGTTATTGCGCCGAGATATGACTCGGCTTCGGGCTCGGACGTGCTTGTCTTTGCGTGTTTCTTTGCCGGGGCGTTTCTCTGTCTGGGAATGAGTGCCACGTTCCATACCGTGTCGAACCACTCGCCCGCAGTGGCCAAGTGGGGGAACAAACTGGATTACACGGGAATTGTGTTTCTCATTGTGGGAAGCTATGTTCCGGCGTTGTATTATGGGTTGTTTTGCCATCCAGTTGAGATGGCTTTTTGTTTGTGGGTGGTAAGTTGGAAATACCTACCCCCCCTTTTTCTTTTTTTACTGCCAACTGACTGACTAACGCTTGAACAGATCTCATTGCTTGGTCTCGGCTGTCTCGTCGTCTCCTGGCTAGATCACTTCCGCTCTCCAGAGTGGCGGCCCTACCGAGCTCTCATGTTTGTCGGCCTAGGACTGTCAGGAGTAGTACCCATCTGCCACCTCATGGCGACCGAATCCAGCTACCAAAAGTTAAACGCTTCCATGGGACTCGATTGGGTCATCTTACAGGGCGGTTTGTACATTTTCGGTGCACTCCTCTACGCAGTAGGTTACCAGACACCCGACCAACCCCCTTTTCTCAAGGTCCCAGTTTTGCTGACAGAAAGAATTTTGTCTAGCTTCGGTGGCCTGAACGACAGTCCCCAGGCACCTTTGACATCTGGGGAAGCTCTCACCAACTCTTCCATGTCTGTGTGCTTCTTGCTGCCGCCTCACATTTATATGGCATGGCCAAGGCATTCGACTACCATCACAGCATTGGAGCCCAGTGCTGACTGACTCAGACAGAGAGAGAGAGAGAGAGAGAGAGAGAGAGAGAATGAGCGCTTAATAGATCGCGACATCGCGCTGACGAATATCTATACCTACCTAAGCTAGGTCTCCGGATGGTTCCCGCTTCACTCCACACCCAAGTCAATGACTTTGATCAAACCTGAAGCCATGGCGCAGGCCGCCCAACACGTAAAATAGAGATTAGGGTTCCACGAAATCGTGGTTACTCTTGTCAACGGCTCATGTGTAACGGCCCGAGATGCCAGCTTGCTGTCTATCTCGGCCTCACGATCATCAGGATCTACAGCATTTTCCTTCTTCCTCGGGCGACCTTTATTCTTGTTGGCCTCTTTACGCGCCAGCTTCTTCTTTCGATCAATCTCCTTCCTCTTTTCCGCTCTGGGATCATCATTCACCTCCGGGAGGAAGCCTTGAAGAACCCTGGATGCACCCCTGAATTCGGGGAGCTCAGCGTCTTCTTCCGAGACCGGCTTCTCAATCGGCCTGTATTCGTGTTCAAACACCTTGAGTTTTTGCAGAGACTCGCCCTTTTGTCTGAACAACTTCTGCAGCGCATTGCATGCGTAGACGGACCCGTCGGCAGAACCGACCAGGACAAAGGGATGTGAGGCTCCAGCTGCAACGCAAGTCACGGCATTCGACGTCGTAATAGTACTTCGTGCCTGGCAAAAGAACCGATGGTGGAGGAATGCAACAGACGTGGTGGGCGTCGATGACGGATACAAGGCCATGAAGCCTTGCATGATCTCATTCCAGCAAAGCAGGTTGGGCTGGAAGCTAATAGCTGGCACGGGGAAATACGTGAGCTCGGAACTCGGTTGTGATAGGTCCGTTAGGGTCGTGCAACCACCCACCGGAATGGATGCAATGAGCGACGGGTTGGAGGGGTAGCCAGAACAGACATCAATAATGTAGTTGCAATGCGCCCCGACCCGTTGTAGCATTTGCCGGGGATAAATAGACCACAATGTGAGGGTGCCATCTGAATGACCAAGGACGATGCGGTTTGTGTTGAGCCACGTGAGACAGGTTACACTAACATTGTAATCGCGTGAGAGACCGAGAGTCGCGATGGGCGTCGTGATCCACTCCGACGAGGATAGATACTCTTGACTAACCGAGTTCTTAACCTCGATGACCCGAGCCTTTCCGTCCCCGCAGAGGATCGCCAAGATACCGCAGATGTCAGTAGTCTCAATCGGCACCGGGCTCCACTGAATCCTCTTTGGCCGACCCCAGTTGAAGAGTTTTGCCGTGAGAAGTCTTGGAGGGGCTGTAGTGGGCACTGCGAGGGAATGCGGTGGTTTGCGGCCGACAAATTCCCAGAGCTGGATGCATCCCATGAAATCCCGAGTTTCCTCGCTTTCGTCTGGCGCGTCGGGAGGGATGGGTTCCTGATCGGAAAAGGGGATCGATGCCACTGCCAGCAGCTGGGCATCGCTGTTGCTCAGGGGTGCCCAGGCGATGGCGAGGGGAATGCCTCCAACATCAACCATCCAGCCATTTGACTCTTGGTCATCATCACCATCACCATCTCCAGCAGGTTCGCTGAGTGGCACGCCTGTTGGGGAAAGAGCGATACCGCTTCCTGGGTTAAGTTTGTACTCCTCCTGTTCATCCCATGGCCCGACCAACGTGACAAGACCGTGCTTGGCTCTCGGGAGGTTATCTGTGACGTGATCGGGGTGGACTGGATCTGCGATTTGGGGTTCGGGACATTTCTCTCGAAACTCATCGTACCATTTGTGTGCCCTCTCCTGCTGCTTGGCTTCAAAGCCGGTCGGTAGCCACGGACTCGGGGTGATACCACGAGGGTCTTCAGGGGGGTACATTGGCGGAAGCAGAGGGTAGTCTTTCCACCTGTTGTCGAGATCCCAGATAATTTTGATACGGTTGTACTCTGGGCCATACATGACCTCCCTGAGGGCGCTATACCTTGCATATCGCTTGAGGGGCCCCGCGTAGACGCGCGTGACGATGCGGGTCTCGAGGGGGTAGTTTGGAAGATCGTGGAAGCCCTTGCGACTTTGAATCATACTGACTCGGAGATTCCTGACGCGCTTCGGCTGAGCGGTTGGCTCCTGGGCCTCTCCATCGTTGTCGCCTTGATCTGCGTCGTCATCATCATCGTCGTCGTCATCGTCGTCGTCGCTGCTGGGTTCGGCATCCTCGACATCATCATTGTCTTCCTCTACTTCCTCACGGCTCTCTGTCTGTGCATCAAAGTCGGCGTCCTCGGATTGGTCATCTTCAACTGTAATTGGTTCATCATCGTCGCTGTCGAGACTCAGAGCGTCTTGCGTGTATTTCTTTTTGATGCCTCTTGTTTTTCGCGGCCCCATTGTGGGGGAGCTCGCACGAGTGCGGGGTTCCTCGTCAAGTCAAGTTGAGCTCGGCAGCGTCACCGATGATCAAAATTTTACAGCTGATAAATGGGGTTTGGTGATATAGTGAACGAGACTTGGATTTCCGGTATTCTAATTGAAGAAGGGAAGCGGCTGTAATGGATGGTGGCCAGAAGCTCTTGCGAGGGCAAGCAGGCACAGCTTCGGGTGGGGCACAAAGAATTCGAGATTCAGGGTTAGGGTCGAGTTTACGTGCAGTCCAGCAATACACAAAGAGCCCTAGATTGCTTCCCCTTTTCGGAACTGCAACACCGCGGGACTAGGGACCCGGGACTCCGAAGTAGACCGTCGCTGCGAAGGAGAAGGAGGAGGTCGTGAATTAGTTGTGCTTCGTGCGTTTTCCGCCCTGGGGGCGGCAGGAAGGGAGTGGAGGAAGCGAAACCCGAACTAGCGGGGGGGTGTTATGTAATCACTTCGGTGGTAGCCTGTCAAACCTGGCCTACGGCCAGGGGAGACCACCCTTAAATAAATTGAATTGAATTGAATTGCTTCCCCTTTTCGCAGGCGCAGCTCCTGAAAGAACTGGACCGACCGCTGAAGCAAGCGGCAAGGGCAGTGGTCCCGGCGTATCTCACCACGCAAGTGGCGGCGCTACACAGGGAGAGCGGGGTGCTCCCGGCGCGACTGGAAGTCGCGAGGAGGCAAGAAAGGTGGCAGCTCAGACTCGCTGCGGCCCCGGAGCACTCGCCGTGCCACGCTTTTGGCCGCCTCGAGCAGAAGAAGGCCAGAAAGGGCGCTGCCCCCAAGGGCACAAACCTCCAGAAACTCTGGGGGGAGGCGCTGAAGATACAAAGGCCGGCACTCCCCCCCCCCGGACCGCCTCATCCCCGTAGGGCTCTCGTGGCCGGGTAGAGAAGCGCAGCTACGCGCGGTGAAAGCCCTGGAGGCCGAGGTACGGCCGGGGACACCAATAATATATACGGACGGCTCCAAGAATAAAGGATAAGACTGTGCGGGGTGGGTAGTATCCGTGTGGAGGAACGGCGTGGAAACTGAAGCCTATAGCGAGAAGTTAGGTCGGGCTGAGGTGTTTGACGTAGAAGTAGTCGCCTTAGCGGTAGCCCTAAGTGTGGTGAAGGTAGAAAGAGAGGCCCTGGTCCTTTCCGACTCGCAGGCCGCGGTTAATACAGCGAGTAAAGGGTTCTCCCCGACGAGCCAACCGGTGGTGCGCAGAGCCTTCGAGGCGCTCCAAAGCCCCGGCGTAGGAGTTGAGTGGTGCCCGGCGTACGTTGGCGTCTGGGGCAACGAAAGAGCGGACCAGCTGGCTAAGTTAGCTACGGCCCCGGAAGTAGAACCGAGGGGCTCCCCTACCTACGCCTACGCCAAGGTTGCTGCGAAGAGACGCTACGAGCAAAGGGTCCAAGGGTAGTGGGCGGAGTCCCGACCCAAGAGGTACGCCGACCTTGGGTTAGGCCCATACCCTGATGTCCTTGGTACTACGAGAGCCAGAGTAGGTAAGATTGTATAATATAGAACGGGTTATGGCCCGTTTGTGAGCTACCTAAGGAGGTTTGGAAAGGAAGGTACCCCGGAACACTACTACGGTACGCCCTAGGAGCCCTAGTACGTTTCCTACTGCCGAGAACTGGTAGCCTACCGAAGCAAGGTACGGGAGGTGTGTAAGGTCAGAAAGAAGGGTAAGGCTCTTATAACAGCTAAGCTGTATAAGGTAATGGTGGGGAGATAGGCATTACGGTTCTTCCCTAGTTAGAGGCCAAGATTGGACCACCTGCCTCACTGGCGTAAGATAGGTTTAGCTTAGTGCGTTTTCGCCCCTGGGCGACGGGAAGGCAGTAGAGGAAGCGAGACCCGAACTAGCGGGGGGGTATTACGTAATTACTACGGTGGTAGCAGCGCTAACCCTGGCCTACGGCCAGGGTAGGCCACCCTAAAAGTAATTGAATTGAATTGAATTGCTTCCCCTTTTCGGACTGCGCGGTGGCTACGGCCCCGCTGCGGTCACGCGTTGAGGAAACGGCGTAGGCGGCCGAATCCGCCCTGTAAATAGCTGAGATAGTTGTGCTTAGTGCGTACCACCAGGGGTGGTTAGAGCAGGTGGAGGAAAACTGACACCCGGAAAAGTGGCGGGGGTAATACAATCCAACCCCTGAGAGATTGTTAGCGTGGGCTTGAAACCCTTTAAATCTGCCGAGATAGACACCAACGTACTGAGACTTGCAGGCGCACGCTGAGCTCAAGCATGGATGTTGACAATCGTGCTCCTAGGCAACTCTATGTCTCACTCCACCATGATCCCCGCTCCGTCAACGTCTAACAGGGCTGCGTCAAACAGCGGCCTCACTAAGCCTAGGGCAGGTACCTCCATTTTGTATGCCAGGGTGGACTTGGAGGGGTTGTTGTTGCTGTCCAGGGGCGAAAGGGGTGACCTCGAACTCTAAGCGTGATGATCTCCCTATGACGTGATCAACAATAGATGGGTTGAAAACCGCAAATTAGGTGGGAAAGAACGATGGATACTACACAATCCACCCCAGAACGGTGAGAATGGAAATCGACGACAACCTCGGCGCGCGTCTGATCCAAGCCTACCAACGCAAGCTCATCGACGGCTGCCACATTCTGCATCATCGCGGGCTCCTCGACGCTTATGGTCACCTCTCCTTTCGACATCCGCTTGACCCCGATGTGTTTGTCATGTCGCGTAGCATGGCGCCTGGGATCGTCTCGTCGCCTGATGATCTAGTCGAGTACGCGGTGCCGGAGGCCGAAGCTTTCGATCCTAGCTCACCCGAAGGCTATGCCGAACGCCGGATTCACTCCGAGATATACAAGCGGCACGGCGGAGTTCAAGCTGTGGTGCATTGCGAATCTGACGCAGTGGCACCCTACACGGTGACATCGGTGCCGCTGCGTGCGTGCGTCCATGCGGCGGGCTTTCTGGGGAGTGAGGCCGTGCCTGTTTGCGACCCGGCAGCACTTTATGACCCTGACAACATGCCGGACGTGATGGAGCGCCATGCGAATCTCGCCTACGAGCTGGCAAAACTATTTGACAATGACAACAGCGTGGTTCTGATGCGCAGCCAGGGATTCACCGTTGTGGCAGAAAATCTTGAGCTAGCTGTCATGCGCGCCATTTACACGCAGAAGAATGCAGCGGTCCAGACAGCGGCCTTGACCATCAGCGCTGCTGCAGAGCCGTCGGGGAAATCGGATATGAACAAGATACGTTTCCTGAACGAAAGGGAGGCATTGGAGTCTGCCAACACGACGAGATGGTCGGCCCATCGGCCTTGGAAGTTGTTGGTGAGGGAGGTGGAGGCATCTGGATTGTATGTGAATTATGCCTAACGGAGAAATAACTGCGCCATGATGAACTTAAGATGCCACTTAAAAAAAGTTCACGCGCAAATACCTGGGTACTTTGCGACACCGTGAAGGAGCAGCGGGTAGGCTGGTTGCGCTCCCCGATACGGCAAGAGCACCCAAGAACTCGATTTCGACGCTGGGAAAAGCGGTTGGATTTTCTTGCATTTTCCCGGGACACCAGCAGAAGTACCCGAACTAGGTAGCCAATCAAGAGCTTGTTGACGCCTCCCAAAAGACTCTCCTTCTGATAGGTAAGATGGTCCCCCGGCATTATGTGCTGGGGTCCTTTTGTCCAATCTGCAGCTTTTAATTGGGCCATAGGCAGAATTGGGGCTAGACGCCTTCCCTCTGAGCGCGAACCATCGACTGTCCCGAAGATCTTGTTCCAGTCGGAGGGATCTTGACCTGCGCTCGACGCGGGGACCTTTTGGCTGCCCCTGCCTGCCGGAGCCTCGTCACGTTCAACTCGCCAGTCGAGTATAGATTGGCGGTCACCCATCTCCCGATCACGCTATCTGGAACCTGCATGGAGCATGAAATCACTTCCGCCCTGACGCTGGCCTACCGTTGAGCTCATGGGGTTCCTGCAATGGCCGACATGCTGAATGAATCCTGGGATGACAGTGGCGAAGGGCTTGAGGTTGCCTACTGGGTTCCGGAGCATTATCATGATGGAGGCGACAAGATGTTGGCAATATGCCACGAGGACCCTGAGCCAATTTCGTTTCGCCCAAAGGTCCCGACCCGATGGTGGTGGACACCGAACCACCGAGCTCACCTCTCGTGCCCGGGTATCATCGATTCGGCGATAACAACGGTTCCTCCCCAACGCTATGGGCCAGGGCGGGCAGACGTGAACACTCGGAGGAGGATTGGGAAGCCATGAAAAACGACATCGAGAACTTGTACATGAGGAGAAACTATTCTCTGAAAACTGTGATGGAGATACTGTCAGGACAGCCTTGGTGCTTTCGTGCCACGTAAGGGGAATGTTCTGCTAATCAGATGCTGTGCTAACCGATCATAGTGAAAGAATGTACAAGCGCCGAATCAAACGATGGGGATTCGAAAAGAACATGACAGAAAGCCGTGCCTCCCGCATCCTTAATTCTGGGACTGTCAAAGATGGCGTTCGCAAGATGATGGATAAGACGCGGGTTGCCAAGTACCTCAAGCGAAAGGCAGTTCGACGTTATGAGGACGCAAGGGCTCCCAACCACGCACCAACCGAGATTCTCTTGGACGACATAGGATATCCGCCTCCATACAGCATCAGTACCAGAACAGACAGTCTCGGTGAAGTCCATAGTCCCAGTGAAGTCCCGGGCTTTGGCACGATTCATGACTTCGAAGCGATATCATCGCCGTTCGGTTTCGCGGAGTTAGACGGATTTCCCGTCGCCGTTTCCAACGGCGCGTTTGCGCCCGCCGAACTGCCTGCTGGGTGCTCATATCTCGGCAAGCCGTCAAGGAAGTTCCGTATACATGTTGCAGGCTCGTGAGTTTAACCCCATTGACTCATTCATGGGCAGACTAACAGTTCGATTAGAACATCGTGGAGTTCGGGAGACGAGGCGAGCGTGTACAAAGCGGATTCTTGGGGAGGTCGGAAGTACCACGATCTAGACTCGAGAGGTTGCGACGAAAAATGCGCGTGTCGACCCACGCCGTCGCCCAAGACACATGCGTTTTACGTTGAAAGCATCCTGGACCAACTTTCAGTCACAATCCTCGATAACGAGCTGCTAGTTGCACTCAAGGGGATCCTTGGTCCAGTGCATTTCGGCACCAGAATTGCCCGCACAACCCCATCCTTGCTCGCTGGACCGAGTATCAATGGTTTCGTGCTGCTCCGCCACTACAACAAGCTTCAGGCGGCTTCTATGCTGCCTTCTCTTCAATTACTTGTTGATGGCTTCTTAAGTGATGGCGAGGTGTGGTCTAGGTTTGGCTGGCAGAATCTGCGATCATACGGCATTATTGACGATAATCTGCTCAAGGTGTTCCGACAGCAACAGTTGGTACGCAATATACTCAAACTCGACTCCGGCTTCAAGGCTTCTGATGGGGCAGGCTCGTGGTTGCTTGGTAATTTTTCGGACGCTTCGAGTGCTAGTCACTATGTTCCTCAGCCATCAATCCAAAGACACAACAGAGCGCAAGATCATTTGAGCGGTCACATTTTAAACTCGACTGGTCCTGCTGGACTACATGTACCGATACATTGCAATATCAGCGGCTTCTACAATCAACCACCTCAAGACTTACCCCCCACCATCTCCGCATCATTGGCGAGCCAAGGCCTTGACGCCAGCGACACCGAGGCGATCAACTCTTATGGCACGGCCGCTGCGCCCGCGGAGCTGTTTGGCGAATGCTATCTTCAGCCGCATCTCAACGGCGAACTCGTCAAGGCGTGCGCGCAAGACACGGTGGATGCTATCAAGACGTGGATTAACCTCGGAGCGGATGTCAATGCCCAGGTGATACTCGTGGACAACACAACGACACCTCTCATATCGGCGGTGGAGAGCAATAGACAAGATGTTGTCCGCACCCTGGTTGATTCTGGCGCGTTGATGAGCGGAAGGGGATCAGTGGTCCATGCAACCGGCGTCCAAGAGCTCACTCCGCTACTTTCGGCCGTGGGGGTCGGGAATGTCGGCATGGCACAATTGCTTCTCGAACTCGGCGCTGATTTCAGTGAGAGCCTCACCACTCAACGATCATCTCCTAGTTCGCCGCCAGTTACAGCACTCACGGAAGCTGCGAGGCTACGCAACCTCGACATGTTCAAGTTCCTGCTGCTTTGGGACTCGACATTCTCGCTCGGCTTGAAAGATGTGAACTTGATTTCAGCCGCTGATACCTCTCCGTCGGCTTACAAAATTCGCCGTCTCATATCGGCATGTTCCCAAGGCAATCTCCAATCTGTCGTTGAGCTACAGCAAAGCGGAGTTCACATCAACGCCGTGTCCATGCGAGGCACGGCTCTCAGTGCCGCAGCACGTGCAAGGAAGCAGGATATTGTCAAGTATCTCATCAAGCATGGCGCGGATGTCACACTCGCATCGCTACACCTCACTCGAGCCGGTTTCCCTGACATAGCACAAAACCTTGTTAAACGGGCATACAGCAGCGTTGGCAAACGTGGCTTCCGTAATCTCCAGACGCGATTTATCAAGCAATATGACCAACTGAAGAGCGTTGCATGCAGCTCCAAGACGGAGTTCGGAGTCTTCAAGAAACAGTTCTCGAACTATCGCCGACTGTGGTCTTCTGGAATTGAGATGATGAAGAGAATTTGTCGTGGCGACCCCCCGACCGAGGTTGGCGATACAATTTCTTTCCTCGCGGTCGCCCGTGCCATTGCCGAAACATTAGTAGGCGAGAGCGGGGATACTATCCTGATCGACAAGTTTGACCACGACCTCCTGAGGTGGCAGCAGCTGTTTTCATATGACGCAGAGCTTGAGGCATACCGCGAGGTAGTGGACCTGGTATGGAATGTGAAACTCGGAGCCTCCCCATTCGTTGACAAGGACTTTGAAGATGCTGAGACGTTGGATCGTTTCCGTGAGCTCATCCTGACCCTCATCGAAGGTGCGAGAGAAGCACTCGGCCTTGACTCAATGTCGGGATCTACAGCTGAAGAGGGCCTGGAGTCGAGCTTCGGAAGCTGGCGGCGGAGAAGAGCGAGAGAGAATCAGGATTGCGTGCCTGGCGCAAATACGAATGCGGGAGGGCCATCTGCAAGTTGTCCAACTTGGCCACAGAGACCAGTCCCTTCTCTTTATGGAGACCCATTATCGTCGGGGTTACCGCTCCTCACGCCATCGCCGGTTTTTGGTTCAACGCCCGGGCCGGGAGCGGGGATCAGAGGGGCAGCAGAGGGATTACTGGCATCTTCTTTATATGATGATGACATACCATCACACGGAATGTCGTCTGTCGCAGCAGGCAAACAGCTCGCAGCGCCGCATCAACAACTCGCGTGGCTTTGTGATGAGAAGCCACTGTTTGGGGTCGCGGAATATTTGATCCGGGGAACAATATTTGCAATTACCTTCTCCTTTTTGCATTGTCTAGCGGGTTCGGACTACAAGTCTGCTTTGGCTACATCATTGGTTTTGATTCTGGGGATCGATACGCTACAACAACGGATGGCAATCCTCACCCTGTATATGCAGTGTTTGGGGTCCGGAGTTTGGACAAACGGTTGGGCCTCGGATGGGATCGCGCATGAAGCGGCGAGTGGGGCTGGCGTTTCTGAGCAGGGATCGGACGAAAGCCATCCTAGGCATTGGTATGGAATGTTGGGTTCTTTTGGCTGGAAAGGCGTTTGGATGTAGACTGGCCAAAAAAAGAGTGGATGATTCCTGGGGGTTCTGTTTTGGCGGTCTGGTTACGGAAGACGGCTTATGGGTTATGAAGAACTGTAACAACGGGATGTTAGAATAGTTTACAAAAACTTTATGCCTATCTGGCTCAGGGTTGGTTTAAGGGGTGGTAAGTGCAGGGTAGCTGACCTCAGCCCCCATCTAGGTATTTATGTGTCATATTAGGGTTTCCAAATCTGCGTCAGTGGCTTTGGATTAAGCATCTAATCAAACACTCTGTCTGGTCTCAAACAATAATGATCTTATGACAAGTCTTCTCTCTCTACGCGGGCCATCTCGGTAACATGATAAATCCACCACCACCCCTTGCATGTTTGGACTGGAAGCTTGTTTACCTACCTAAACATTTTCCAGTTTTCGCTGTGGAAGGGTGGAAATTTCAAGGCATTTTCAAGACATTGGCCCCTTTTTAACCCCCTATTCTCGATCATCAACCTACTAGTTACGGAAAGCGTGGGAATCTGGTCGTGTAGTATACATGTACATTTTGTTTTTATTTACAGAGACAAGATGAGAAAAAAAAAAAAACAGACTTGATTGGACCGTCCCTGAGTACCTATGCAGGTAGGTAATTTACAAGTCATCAGCATCCTCCGTCTCCTCGTTCACATCATCATCCTCCTCCTCCAGATCATCATCTTCATCCTTGGCATCATTGTCAGTTTGCCGTTCCTCGAGCACCACCTGTGCCGCCTGAGCAGCAGCAGCCTCCTGAGTCTGCACTGGCTCGGAAGAAATCTCCGGAGTGCTGTAATAGATTGGTCGGTCCGGGAGCGTAGGCGGGGCCTCCTCCACAGCAGGGCATGTTCTAAGATCGAAACACCTCTGCTTGCTTGTCGCCGTACATCTCCTGCCGGCACGATCGTAGACGGTGCCATCAGGACACTTGGGATCGCCCGTGGTGACGCACATGTTGCGTTCCTTGCTGAACTTGAGACCCAGCCCACCACAGTCCGGTGGTGTGTCGACGACACACTTGCCATCCTTGAGGCGTGTCTTTTCGGGACAGGCAGGGTCGGCGACGCACTTGTCTCCATCCATGTGCGTCCCCACGGGGCATTCGGGATCCGCAACGGAAATGCACTTGCCCGTGACACCATCGTGGCGGCTCCCCTCGGGGCATTTCGGCTGCTTGCTGCCGACGCAGACACCCTCGATGAAGGCAGTCCCGGGAGGGCACATGGGGGCGCCCTTGCGGCAGTTACCCTTGGCGTCCATGTCTCCTTCCCGACACTTGGGTGTTTCGCGGGAAACACAAGTCTTGGTGCAGTGCACATACTGCGACCCGGGCGGACACAGAGGGTCGAGCCTGGAGACGCAGCGTCCCTGCTCGTCGAGAGCAAAGTCTTTGCCGCACTTGGGACCTTCTGGAGAGACGCACTTGTTGTTGCCAGTGCTGACAAAAGGAGGCGTGCATCGTGGCGGCTCGTCGCCAACGCAATCTGAACCGACAAGAAATGTACCGGCTGGGCAAGTCGGGGTGGGACCAGGTTCGATGCAGTTCGGGCCAGACGTGTAGGTCCCATCAGGGCACTTGGCTGGGTGAGGATGCACGCAGCTGCCGTCGGTGATGGTGGAATTGTCCGGGCAGGTGGGGAGTATTGTTGAGATACACATCCCGTTGAGGGTGAGGGTCGTGTTGGCAGGGCACTCGGGGATGTAGATGATCGAGACGCAATGACTACCAGAGAGGATGGAGTCTTTGGGGCACTTTGGGATGCCGCCGATACACCGGCCTGTCTTTTGGTCAAACCTGGCCTCCCGGCCACAGTCGGGAGGGCCGGGAAGGATACACCGGCCGTTCATGGGGATCCCTACCTCGCATTTGAGAGACCCCGTGGAGATGCACACGTTGTTGACCTTGTCGTGCTCGAAGCCTTGAGGGCATTTGGCGTAGTTGGGAGGAGACGTGCATATCTTCTTCTTTGGGTCGTATGTCATCTCTGGAGGACACTCCTCAGGGCCCGTTGCGGGGAATTCACACGTCGACCAACGCAGCTGCATGCCTGGAACGTCACGACAGCAACGAGCGCGGTCTACGCCAGTGCGTTGCTCAATGGAGAAGAGCTTCATTCCTGGATCACAAAAGGGCTTCTCCCGGTGTTCGCAAACCGACCCTTTCTTTTCAAAGGGAAAGTCGCACTTTGGGCCCTCGATAGACTCGCAGTTGCCGTTGCTGTATCGACCCTCTTTGCAGACCGGTAGCTCTTCACGATAGCAGACGCTCTTGTTCCAGATGTAGCCCTGGGGACACTTGGGATCCTCCTCATGGAAGCAACTGTTGTCGACGAGCCGGAAGCCTGTCGGGCAGGCAGCCTTGTCCTTGTGCACGCAGAGCTTGCGATCGACGAGGGTCGTGTTATCGGGGCAGACGGGGCCTTCCTTGGTGACACAGCGACCCAGATCATCAGGGATGAGGTTCTCCCCATCGCAGTTTGACGATACGATCATGACGCATTGGTTGTCCACGAGTGTGTATCCGGGATTGCAGAGAGGCCCGGTGGTACAAGTTCCGTTCCGAGGCACCAGGGGCGACTTGCAGACGGGATCGAGAAATCCCTCGCACTGATGCGTCTCTTTGTTGAATTCACTGTTGGGCGGGCAGTTGGGTGGCTCTGAGCGGACGCACTGGCCGTCTTCGTAGATGAGATTTCCAGGACAGTCGGGCTTGTTCTTGCCGACGCAAATGTTGCCTTCGGGTCGGAATCCTTCCGGGCAAACGGCAGATGAAGGGAAGACGCATCGCTCGCCGTTGAAGAGAGTACCGCGCGGACAGCACCTCTCCTGGCCGTTGGCAGCCCTGAGAACGACAATGTCATCTAGGGTGATCCCGAGGACAGGTCGGTTGGTGATGCCATCTCGTAGAATACCGTCGACGAGGTTGTCGTTGGGACGGAAGCCTACGCCTCCGCCGATGAGCACATTGCCAACGCTCGGGAGGTAAACCTGTCCGGGAAGAGGCGCGGGGGCTTGGTAGGCAGCCGCGTGGCCGGCCACCATCGACACGAGGCCAAGACGCCGAAGCACAGCCATCTCGTTGAAGGAGATGAGGGAAGAAAGAAGACTGGGGAGACACAGGCCAGGCGACCATACTGGTAAGTCGACCAACTCCTCCCCCTCTTATAACACCCTTTCCCCTGCTGCAGACAAGTTTGGGCTCGTGCAACTTCTTCAGGGGTTTGGTGCAGGCCCGAGATACACCTTCCAATAGTTTTCTTCAGCTTCCCCACGCGTTCAGCTTCCACCGGTCTGTCTAAGCCGCTGTAAGAATTGAAGCCATTGAATTTCACTTCCGCCTTATCGCGAACTCGTGAGATCCTCCCGCCGTCGCATACCGCCGTGGCGCTTGATTAACTGGTGGGTCAGTTCCCAACTCGGTCTGGGGGCGGTCTAGCCCCGATCCCGTCCCGAGCTGAACCTGCATGGGGCTGGCTGGCCACCCCGGCGGGTTGCACCCTGTTGACGCACTATCGCCGCGTCCTTCAGGGGCCATGAACTAGAATCGATAATCCTCGGGTCTGGGCCCAGCTGGAAGCGGATTGAAGAAGTGGAACGGCGCGCGGTGAATCCTACCGGACTGGCTGCTCCGGTACTAGACCCTTGTCCGGATTTGCCCACGTTTTCGCGGTTGTAACCGGGGTTGTTCAGCTGGGAAGTTCGGGAAGCTACCGATGGGGCGCATGGCCGGTCCCGAACTTGCCTTCAATATCCTTACCCGAACCTCGAAATTGCCCATCAGGCGTTCATCTTTTCCGCCGTCCCTACAGGGCGATACCGCACCTTTGGTATCCCAGTCGCTTTGAAGGACCTGCACTTTGGATCGAGCCGAACCCACACAGCGACCTTGCCCGCAATGGTTTTTCTGTGTCGACTTGCACCGAGCGAAGGAGACTCTCGATCGTGACCATGTCCCTCGGACTGGCTGGAGGTGGTGCAGTTTGTTATCGTTTTTCGGTCGCAGCGAGTCCAAAGTGCCATAAGGTCCTCTGACGGCTCCTGGCTGCTTTGGAGAGGTCAATCGGTTCCGAATTTGAAGTGCGCAGGCGGGGCATTGGTGTGGAGGTTGTTATCTTGGGTTGACAGGATCGTCGTTGAAGAGTGGAAGACTTTTGGACGCTATTGTAATGGAGCGGAGAATGCTAGATGTGACGCTGATGGCCTTGGCCATTGCAACTACTGCATCTTCGTTAAATGTCACTTGATTGCAAATTTGACGAGCGTCAAGTTTTTCCTCGCGCGGGGGATGTCGTCAGAGGTTCTGATCCCGGGACCGGAAGGCTCCAAACGCCCACGTGGGCTGCAGAGCCGAGCCGCGCCTTCCTATTAGGTGAGAGCCTCATGAACGCCGCTCACTACCTAACCAATCAAATGTGCCTTGGGCATTTCTAGAGTGAACCGATAAAAAAGAAGAGCAAGTTAGTTTCAAGCTATTTGGCAGGTGGGTCAAATCAAAAATAGTATTTCAAGTTGGGGTCCCTGGCTGTTAAATTTGAGTGAAAACCTGGCGATGTCACATCGAGGCCTCAACGTAACATTTGAAAGACCCCGTGTCGTCGATGTTGTTTCTCGTTGAGGGTGCTTGACGGCAAAATGTAGCAAACATGTTCCAGTTTGCCGTTTTTTGTAAAGTTGCAACAGGTATTCCGTCTTCTCTTCTTTTTCGTTAATGGGTAAAAAGGGACTGACTTATTAGTTCATATTCATTCTCCTAACTCTGGGTAAGAGAGGCTTAATTCAACTGCAATGGTGGTTGCCATTTCGGTTTTGAATTTTTCATGTTGCGGCTGGGGAAATTCAGCTTCATTCGTACTAGACGAGGAAGGAACTGGAAAGAAGGGGTCAAGCTCTCCCCTCAGCTCTATACTGCAAGCCCTAGCTTTGCTAAATTGGGGTTTCGGTTATTAAAGTTTTGATCATGAGAAGGTTTAAGGCTTTGGTGGGAAAGGTTTAAACCGAATACTCATTTATCAAGAAGCTTTCAAGATGTTTTGCCCTCAGACAGCTAAGCTTGCTGCAGGTGGGGATGTGGGGCAATGCACAGACCTCTCGTGACTCCCTTTGGGACGCACTCTCGTCAAATGCAAGCTTCAAAATGCCGGCAGCCACAAAGTACATCAATAGATGCGCATTCTAGAGGCGAAAACAGCTCAAAATGCCCCGGCAACTTCCATGGAAAGTTGGCACCTCAAGGGCAACCCCAGATGCATCTTCAAGTCGCAGTCCAGCGCTGGCCCGCAATTCCGCGAAACCATCGCCAACGCCAACGCCTACCCCAAAACCCAAGCCAAGACGAAGTTTGGGCAGAACATCTGGTACGCCTTGCGCCAACTTCCAAGAAATCCAAACTCTAATATTCTTACCAGGACGCTCACCGTCTACATCACCTCCTCCCGAACCTCTCAAAGAAGAGTGCATTTTTTCTTTTCCCCGTCCCGTGAACTGACTGACTCTTGAACGGAACGCCACCTAACCATCCCGTCGCAGATTCATGATTGAAGGCGTCGACCACGATGACAAGTATCGCATGGTGGAAGATGAATTTCTCTCCGTCGCCGGCGACTTCACCCGCCATCTCCACGCCGCCGAGTACCAACGACTCAAAAACCTGACTGACTCGCAGAATGCCGAGGCTATCAAGACCATCTCCCGGCCGGTCACGGGCGATATGACGGACCTCGTTAAACGTCGGCATGCTGCTCTGGACAGAGCAACGAAGCAGCGCAAAGCGGTTGCAAGTGTTCTGGGGAAACGCGAGGAGAGTGATGACCCTCAGATGGCGATGACGCTGCAGGGGTTGATGGACAGTCCGCGGAAAAAGGCGGTGCCGTTGGCTTCACTGTCGTCAGTCACGATGGGATCTCGCGCGGAGGATGCGAGTCCGTCGCGTCGATTTGGCCGGAATGGTGGCGTTGAGCTGCGGTTAAAACAGGAACCCGAGTCCGATGACGACGATGGCGATGATGACGATGAGGACGACCTAGATGGCCCTTCACGCTTTAGGGTCCCCAGACGGTCTACTCTTCCGGTTTCCACCCCTGCCCCTGAACGAGCTGTCGATAGGCCCCCGAGAGCGGAAACCTGGCAAACTGGACCGAGGAATTCCGGCTCGAGTCGCCCTGCAAGGCCACAGTTAGTTCCTGTCAAAGCCGAACCGGAAGACGATGATGACGATGACCCTTTCGTGCGAATGCGAGCCAGGCGAGAGGAGCAAAGACGACGCCGCGAAAGCAACAAGATCAAACACGAAACTGCCGAAGACCCGAAAAGCTTGCTCAATGAAATTCCATTCATATGAATCACGGCAGCAAAAACAATCTGGACTTGTTTGAAAGTCGGCTACAAACAAATTATACCATGCCTATTTGCACCCATGCCCGGTTTTCCAACCTGGTTCCTGTCAACTTCAACCCTCATAAGGGAGTCTGATAGGGCCGCTCCGCTTGAGGCGTGATTCTCGCCAGATGCCTGCGCTGTCCGTTCTTCCAGTCAATCAGCGCCGAGTGTTGAGTGACTCGGTTATCCCACACGACCACAGTCCCTTCGGCCCACTTGACGCGGGCCTGGAAGTCAGCGCCATAGGCAAGATGGTCGTACAGGAACTTGAGGACGGCGTCCGACTCTTCCTTCTTGAGCCCGACAATGTCGCGGGTGACTGTTGGCTGACTGTCAGAACTGCTCACAAATTCAAGAGAGAGCGGGCGAGACTCACACTGTGGGTTCACGTAAATCGCCTTTTCCCCCGTCGCTGGATGCGTCCTGATAATAGGATGCTCATTAACCACCGGCTCCCGACGCTTGATGCTCCCCCGCGCAGCCGCCGCATTCACCTGCTCGATACCCGAATGCGTCGCCTTGAGTCCATGCAGGCGCTCCCGAAACAGCGGACTGAGCCGATTATACGCCTCCACGGCATCCACAAACAACGTGTCGCCCCCCGTCTCGGGCTTGTCAAGGATATACAGAAACGTCGTCCCCGGCGGCTGCTGCTCATACGATACGTCAGAATGCCACGCCACACTGCTCGTGCGGTTCGCAAAAAACTGATCCACGCTATTATCCCCCGCTCCGCGATGCACCAGGTGAATCTCGGGAAACCCTTCGGGAGACCCGGAGGTAGGGTGGATGTGGTGTCGGCCGAAATAGCTGCCAAACTCCAGGGCTTTTTCAATAGACAGGTCGGCGAAATCTTGGTTGCGGAAAGCGACCACCTTGCGTTGCGCGACCAGCAAAGTGAGTTCGTCTTTGCCGGCGGAAGTGAGCTTGGAGAGTTGGATCCCGTCGACCTCGGTGCCAATGGTGGGCGTCAAGTGGGCGACTTTGCTGATTCCGTGGGGGAGGAGGTTGGGAAAAGTTGGATCGGCGTCACGGCCATGCTCATAATGCTCAAAAGGCTCGAGGGGAGGGTATTTTTGCTCGGGGTTCCAGGTGGGGAGATAGTGAGGGTAGTTGGCGGGCGTGTGGCCGTTCTTGTTGCCCGTTTCGGCATCGGCGTCATAGCTGACGGTGGCAATGTCTTTGTAGACGCCCTTGTGAACGAGGTACTTGGCCTCGACTACGTGGGGGACAGTGATGCTTTCTGCGGCGGTGGGGGCCATTGATCTGTTGGTGTCTAATGTCAATTGAACTGGATTTGATGTCTTTTCACACTATCTGTCAGCCGTCAACAAATCTGACACTTATATACCCTTCCTGCCTCTAGTCTCTCAGATTATTCTTCATGACCATTGGATCGGAAACCTTTGCGGGGTTAAGAAGATTAAAAAAATGACATGCCAAATGGATAGAATGACGCGAACGACGCCCGCCTTCCGTCTTCCAATCATCAATCCATCCCAAACCGGTCTGCGCGCAACCTTGACCCCACCCCGTGGTTCCGTAGTTTGGTGACTTGGCAAGTTGGCATAGTTT
>Ga0247765_1000487_pt1 | contig 30631 bp, 32 predicted proteins | sample UWRJL106311C6_FD_179949 | JGI IMG/M metagenome (GOLD analysis project Ga0247765, IMG submission 179949) | Plant litter microbial communities from Arlington Agricultural Research Station in Wisconsin, United States - UWRJ-L106-311C-6 | ecosystem: Environmental > Terrestrial > Plant litter >...
AAACGGTCTCGCTGAAACGCAGACGGGCCAGGGCCTGGGCGAGACGGACCACACCGAGAAGGGTACGGGGGGTGGTGTGGCCAAAGTTTTGGTTCTTCTTCTCGGCTCGCTTCTGCTGTCCGCGCATGCGCACATATGTCTTGATCATGTACTCCGACACAGACTGTGGCACCGTAGGCCGGAATTGGCGGGCCCTGGCCACATAAGAGCGGACTTCCTGGGGGGAAAATACATGGACGTCGCCGCCAGTAATGTCTGGGTGGCGACTGTGCATGTGGACGTAAGTGATGTGCTTGGCGAGCTGGGCATCAGAATCGCGAGTCGGCGTGTCGAGGAGGAGGAACATGACATCGAAACGGGAGAGCAGGGCGGCAGGAAGATTGATGTTCTCAACGGCGGAAAGACGTGTGTTGTAGCGGCCGTACAGCGGGTTGGCCGCAGCGAGGATGGAGGTACGGGCGTTCAGGGTGGTTGAAATACCGGCCTTGGAGATGCTGATGGTTTGTTGTTCCATAACCTCGTGAATGGCAGTTCGATCATTGTCATCCATTTTGTCAAATTCATCAATACAGCAAATGCCGTTGTCAGCGAGGACGAGGGCACCACCTTCCAGCACCATCTCGTCAGTGACAGGATCACGCATCACAGCAGCTGTGAGACCGACACCACTGCTGCCGCGACCAGAGGTGTAGACTCCACGTGGGGCAACCTTGGAAATGTATTTGAGCAGCTGTGACTTGGCCACACCGGGGTCACCCATCAAGCAGATGTTGATGTCACCACGGATACGCATGCCATCACCGACTTCCTTAGTAACGCCACCAACAAGAAGGAGCAGCAGCGCCTTCTTGACATCGAGGTGACCATAAATTTCCGGGGCGATGGACTTGGCCAGCAATTCGTAGATGTTACCCATTTGGGCGTATTTGTCGATCCGCCGACTCATGAGCACGTCGATTTCCATCTCCTCGTAGGCCTTCTTGTGCTGGGTGATATGGTGGGCTTCAAGGTAGGTATCCGTCAAGAGGCCGGCCCGCATAGCCTTAAAGCCGGTATAGGGGGTGGGGAGGAAGATACCGCCGATGTCAACAACATCGCCAGGGCTGATCTGGCGGACGAGGCTGCCGTAACACAGCACCGTTAGGGTCCTAGGAATTTGACCGATAGGAACCTGCTCGGCAAGCTCCTGGATCTTGACCTCCTGGAAGGGTAGGAACTTGGACGCTCTCGAAGATGGGTGCAGCTGCCCCTTGGCTTGGTTCTCCTTGCAGTCTTGCGATGGGCAGGTGGTAAGCGGAGCGTAATGCTTGCTGGTAATGGGCTGGAAGATCTCGCAGCCGCAGCGGTCGCAAGTATATGCGCTGACCTGGGCGATGGGCTTGACGTCAGTCACCCTTGTCGCGATACCACGTATAGTGATGAGTGTGCCTAGATGGTCGCCGCGGACCTGACGAACCGAATAGGCCTTGACGGGGTCCTCTGGCGTTGAAGTCCTCGGCTTGAAGACGAGCGTGTAGCGTCGAGTTAGCTGGGCGGGGAACTGCTCGTTCAGCAAAGTGGGGTCCATCATTCTCTCGGCGGCCTGCTCGAGGTCCCGGTTACGCTGTGAGCGATTGGCCATCAGTACGTCGAGGACATCGTCCTTGAAGGTGACGTTGTTGCTTGGCGGGGGCATCAACGAGTCGACGGCTCGTGAAAGGATCTCGACGTAATGCTTGGTGTTCTCCTCGATCGATTCGACCAGCTTCAGCCCCTCGTCTACTTCTTGTTCGTACTGCGCCAGGTCATTAAGGTCAATAACAACCTCGTCAATCTTACGATCGGCCAACTCTTGAAGCATATCCTTATACTTGTGCTGGGGCTTTCGTCTCCGGTCCCTTTCCTGGCGGCGCTGTTGTTGGGCTTCGTCATCCTCGTCCATAAAATCATACTCGTCACTAAGGTCATCCTCATCAATGCTAATATTTCCGAGAGCCGTGGTGATGGTCTGCTCGGGCGACGTCTTGAAGTCGGTGAGGAAGTGCCCAAAGGCAGCTTTACGATGTTAGCGCCTGCTCATGAGGTCTGGCTGCAAATTTGCACCAAACTGACCTTGTTGCGCCGCATAGTCGACAGGCTTCCTGTATGAAAGAAGCGCCATGGTGAATACGATTGCGATTTGCCCTTCTCACGGAGTGGAAGATTGGGCGGGGAGGTAAGGAGTGGGTGGGTTTGCGATCGCTAAAATGGCTTGCGGTTTGCGGCTTGAGGGGCGCCTTACGGAGGGGGGGCTGGAAACGCGTCCTGCTGGCATGCGGGACGCGACTTTTTCGTGTCTGTGCTGTGCAGGGGTCCCTGTTCAGGGGGTCTTACAATCCCAGCATCAACGGCGGGTTAGGGTTGGCTATGAAACTCGAATGGTGCTCATTGCCTCGGCACATGTCAACTCGGCAGTGTGCAGCCCACTTAGCATCCGGAGACATCATAGCAATGTGCAGCTCTCAAGTTCTACAGATCACCGAGCACGAGCCCAACGCCGCAACGCTAGAGTAAGAACGAAGACAAATAGCATCATGGCGCCCAAGAAAAACCAGGCCACAGCAGCCGAGATCTCGGTTGTGCACCTCCAAAACTGCCTCGTGAACCTTCCCGCGTCACTTGCCTCGCTCCTCGCGACCGTCAACACTGTAAGCTCTCCCGCGGCCAGAAATTGTTGCCGGCATAGAATTTGAGGAATTGACGGGGTTTCCATGTTCACAGCCCTCCCAAAATGTCATTGTCGAGCTCAATTACCGCATTCCTGCCCCTCCCGGCGCTTCGGGCACCGCAACCTCGACAAAATCCATCTTCGTGGGATGGACCGGTATGCCGAGCAAGCGGAGAATCGCACCGATAGTCGGACGGGACGGCATAAGCGGGACACGGAGCAGTTCGCGCGACCAAGAAATTCCCCTCGTCGAAATAGATGCGACACTCGCAAGCACCGTGGAGCTCCAGGATGGTCAAAAAGTCATAGCCATCGTTCATCTCGATCCCCCTTTGACACAGACTGTCAACATCGAGCCCCTGACACCCGAGGACTGGGAGATGATTGAGCTCCACGGTACATTCCTAGAAGATAATCTCCTATTTCAGATCCGCGCCATTCCCAACCCCGCCTTCGCGCCAGGCGGTGTTGTGTCGACGCCCCATCCGTTGACGCTACACTTGTCACAAACCTCAACGGCCAACATTAAGATCCTTTCGCTGGATCCGCCTCTGCCAGCCGATGTGCCATTTGCCAAGATCGCACCCGACGCTGAGGTCATTGTCGCGCCAAAGACACGCGCAAAGCAGCGCAGTAGCAAGGACAACAAGAGCGTCGGGGGAACCTCGAGAAAGAGCATAAAAAGCTCGACAAGTACAGTAAAGCGAAAAAGCACAAGGGAAGAAAAGAAACCGGCCGTGTTCCTGCGGGGCATCGACAGGAAGCTTTGTCAGGAGTATTTTGACGAGGAACAAGCTACTCCAGACGTCAGCGTCTGGGTCGACAGTGATCTTTTGCTTAGTAGAGAACTCAAGGGGCTGAAGTTTGTCTCGGTCTCAGTTTTGCACCCCGCCGGGTTGCAGTCACCCGTGGACCCTGCAAACCAACCTCCCGAATCAGATCTGGTTTCGAGGGCATCAACAAAGGTTGTTGCCCGTCTGCGAGCATGGAATGATCCCCCAGATGGTCAAGCTAGCGCTCTCTCATCCCCGCTCTGTGCCGCGCTCGGATGTCAGGGCATGGTTGGAGGTGTCGTCAAGCTGGAGTCACCCCCTGTACCAATGCCACGGAAGTCTCCTGACCAAGACGGGTCGATGCGCGAGTCGGTACAAAAGCTTAAGATATTTCCTTTCCAGTCATCTAAATCAACCTTCTCTGCAGGGCTGAAATTTGGTGGACAGTCAAAAGCTGAAAAAGAAGAGTCAGCAAATCAGATTAAGCATATTTACGGTCCTGATGGCAGCGGACTACTTCTGGGGCCCCTTACCGATGGTCAAGTCCTCGGTGTTCACGAGGGACTAAATTGTTCCAGCAGCTGGGAAGGCGGGGTTGTGAAGTTTGAGCCTTCCCCTTCGACATCACAGCAAACTGGAAAGAGCACACCGAGCTGGATCCTGGGGTCTGAATGGAAATTGCCCATTTCGGTTCAGCCGCCCATCCAAAAGCCATTATGGCTGTCAGACAATGATGACGAGCTAACTTCTGCACCATCTGACTCCTTCCTCGTCGGTATCGACAACCTCCTCGAGAAACTTCAGTCGCATTTATCGCACATGTCATCGGTTCTCTTGACTGGCGGCCAGGGAGCGGGTAAGACGTCAGTCGCCCAGTCGGTGGCACGCACTCTTCGAGAACAGCAATTTTATCACACAACCTATTTCCCCTGCACCAGACTTGTCAATGACGAGAGCAGGATAGCAAATGTCAAGGAGACGCTCGCTCGCCTGTTCATGACGGCCAGCTGGGGAGCCAGACTTGGTGGCAAAGCAATCGTTATTCTGGACGACCTTGATCGACTCTGCCCAGCCGAGACAGAACTACAGGTTGGTAATGAAAATGGCCGGAGCCGGCAGATCAGCGAGGCGATTTGCTCCATAGTCAGACAGTACTGCGGCAGGAACAGCAATGTGGTTCTGCTAGCCACATGTCAGGGCAAGGATTCGCTTCATAACGTCCTTGTGGGCGGCCATGTGGCCAGGGAGATTGTTGACTTGTCTGCTCCTGACAAGGAGACGAGACGACACATTATGGAAGCCCTCACTATGCAAGGGTCCGTCCCGCGGGAAGAAGCCGAAGCTGTCGAGGTGAGCCATGGAAGCCGACCAACAACGGCAGATGGCAGCGCTGCAGGGGAAGATGGTGACGGTTGGATGGACGGAGAGAGTCGACCAAGCCGGCGTGGTTTCCCGAAGAAAACCAGCGGCTTCCTGCTGGAACGCGACCTCGACTTCCTCGACATTGCTGGACAAACGGATGGCTATATGCCGGGCGACTTGATCCTGCTCATCTCGCGTGCCCGGAACGAGGCATTGGGTCGATCTGTAAAGGAATTTCCCAACGCCGACGTGGCCACGATCCCGCTTGGCCGGGTGGATTTCGACGCGGCCCTCAAGGGCTTCACGCCCGCTTCGCTCCGCAACGTGACACTCCAAAGTTCTACGACGACTTTTTCTTCCATCGGTGGCTTGCACGACACACGCAAGGTTCTCCTCGAGACGCTTCAGTATCCTACAAAGTACGCGCCCATCTTCGCACAGTGCCCTCTCCGACTCCGGTCAGGGCTGCTGCTATATGGCTATCCCGGATGTGGCAAAACGCTCCTTGCCAGTGCCGTAGCTGGCGAGTGTGGGCTCAACTTCATCTCGGTCAAGGGTCCAGAAATCCTCAATAAGTACATTGGTGCGTCGGAAAAGAGTGTCCGTGATCTGTTTGAACGCGCCCAGGCAGCTCGCCCTTGTGTCTTGTTCTTTGATGAGTTCGATTCGATCGCGCCGAAGCGTGGCCATGACTCGACTGGTGTTACGGACCGCGTAGTCAACCAGCTTCTGACGCAGATGGACGGCGCTGAGGGCTTATCGGGTGTATATGTGCTTGCGGCAACATCACGACCTGATCTCATCGATCCTGCACTACTTCGTCCTGGCCGGTTGGACAAGAGTCTGCTGTGCGATTTCCCCAGTCTGGACGACAGGTTAGATATCATGCGCGCGTTGCTGGGTGGCAAAGTCCAAGTAGCAGAAGATGTGTGGGGCGATGATGAAGCCGTAAGGCAACTGGGAGAGCGGACTGAGGGTTTCTCGGGTGCCGATTTGCAGGCACTCGTGTCTAACGCACAGCTGGAGGCCATCCACGATGTTTTGGGGAGTAGAGAAGCGAATTCCAGCCAGGGGCGACGGGGAGGTAATGCCAAGCGGGGGGTGGAAAATGGGCCCGCTGCTAGGAACTTTGTTCAGTTCCGATATGGTGAGGGTGATGAGGCTGGTGTCAATGGACTCCACAAGACAAGAGCCGCCGCGCTGGCGGAGCAGGCTGCCATTGCGGCCAAGCTTGAGGGTATCCGTCTAGCGAGGAAGAGGACGAAACATTTGGGCAAGGGAGTGGTGAATCCTGCGGACGGCGAAGCCGACAAGGGCACGGCAAGCAAAGAAGTGGTGATTGGGTGGAAGCACTTGTTCAAGGCCCTAGAGGGAACAAGAGCCAGCATCAGCGCATCGGAACGGGCACGGCTAGAGAGAATCTACCGCGAGTTTGTAGTTGGCCGTAGCGGTGAGATGCGTGACGGCCAGGGCAGTATGGAAGTTGGTGGGAGAAGCAGCCTGATGTAATTCTATTGTTCCTATGTATAGAGAATAGAATGATGTGCAAAAACTCATTCATGGCGCAACCTTGCCCGCCTCCTCCAGAGCCGCCTTGAACGTATCAACAAGCACTTCGACTTCTTCGAGTCCAACACTCACCCGCACCTGATCCATTCCTACGCCAAACGCCTCATGATACTCCTTCAGCCGCTTACTATCCCCCCACGCCACCTCGTTGAAGTTCAACACCAATGTCTCATGCGCTCCCAGATGCGGACTCTTGTGCAGTGAAACCGCCTCGTAAAACGCCCTTGCCACCGGCTCAGATACAAAGTCCACACTGAGCAAACACCCGTATCCTACACCACTAAACTCCTCCGTTGCAGGTCGCATAAACTTTGTGTAATTCTCCAGAGTGGCTGTATAAGGTGGGTATCGCACGCGTTTTACCACGGGGTGGTCTGCGAGCGTGGACGCCACGGCGGCGGCGTTGCGGTTGAGGATGGCCGAGCGGGAGAGGTAGTCTGTGGAGTTGGAGACGAGGACGGCCGCGTCGAGGCTATAGAGTTGGTTTATGTGGAGCGTGGTGAGGGTGTGGTGGAGGGGGGTGTAGAAGGGGGAGGAGGGGGGGAGGAGGAGGGAGCCACCCATTACCTTTTAGGTCATTAGTTTTGTATTTTTGTTTTGTTAGGTAGGGGAGGGAAGTGGGGAATAGGGGGACATACGTTGGCATATCCACTAAAGGACTTGGTTAGTGAGGTGACGAGGACGTCGGCGACGGGAAAGACGTCAATATTGCAGAAAGAGCCGATAGTGTCGTCAATGACAAGGGGGAAGTTGTATTTGGTGGCCTGGGTGGTTGGTTAGTTTTGCTGCAGAGGACACATGAGGCGGCCATTTTGGAAACAGGAAATATAGAATATAACTCAAGAGGGAGGGGGGCAAGGAGACAACGATGAAGAGGGGAAGGAAATAGGGGTCTCACCAACTCCCTCAGCCCACTCAAATCTGCACTCTCCAGAATCGGGTTACTCGGAAACTCGAGAAGCGCCAACGCCACCTCCCTACCCTCCTTTTGTTCCCCTTTCAGCCACTCCTCCACCTCGCCGAGAAATTTGGGGGAAGTAACATCCGCAAAATGTTTATACCCGCCGGACCCCAAATACGCAGACTCCTCAAAAATATGCCATGTCGAGTGAAAGATACTTCCCAAAGCCACCACCTTCCCCCCCGGCCTCATCTTCAACGACGCTCTCAACACCTCATATATACTCGCCATCCCCGTGGGCGCCAAAAACACATCTCTCTCCGTCACCCCATGCCGCCCATCCAAAAACCCCACAATCCTCTCCTTCAGCCGTTGATGGTCGTTCGTCTCCTCTACCCCGGTTGCCTCTGGCACTTTCCCCTCTTCAAACTCCAAAACCTTGACTCCTTCGCCCTCGCTCAGCTTTTTCAGCAAAACCTCGGCCAACCGCGTTCCCACGCCAAACCCAGGATGCTGCCAGATCCCCACGACGCTCTTGGTTTTTTCCACGGGGAAGCTGACGACGTAGAGTCTCGTGTCCACAATCTGTAAGACGTGGAATCCCAGATCGGCTTCTTCCAGTCTTCCCTCCCGCCCGCGAAAGGGGGAAGTGACGTGACCCCTTGCGAGGTCGAAGACATGGGGGTCAAGGAATGCCAAACACCCTTTTGTAGGCGGGAGGGATAGCGCCGTGTGAAGAGCGCCCATCAGCGCATGGGCTTGGAAGAAGGGCCCAAAACGTGGGTAGATGGATCGTAAACGGGAGAGAACGGAAGGGTCGCCCGCGCGGAGGGGGGCGATGGCGTCCCAGCCGGGGATGTGGAAGGTTATGGTGTGAGGGGCGGTGGGGGGGATGGAGTGGCCGAAGGGGGTGGTGATTTGTTTGACGGGCATTTTGTTCTTTTTCCCTTGCGTCCCTTTTGCTTAGTTAGTATGACAGTTGGGGGTGGTATAAAGAGGAGTAGTACCAGAGTGTGCGAGGTATGGGAGAGTGTTGGGACGGGTGAGAGGTCTGGGATGAACGGACAAGAAGCAAGTGTTGTGGGATCGGTAGGGTTGCTTGGACCAAAAGACACTGTCCTTTTTGTAGTCGCCTGGACAGTTCTCTCTCTGCTCACTGTCTCTTCAGAATTTATGGTAAATGAAGTGGATGCCGGAGAACCGGAACAAAGCCAAGCCAAGCGCCGAAGCAGCCCACTTATACCCCCTCCTGAAACAAAGCCTCCCTCTCTCCACCGGTGTGACCGGCGGTCTCGACCTCTCCCCAACGCCACCGGTCCGTCCCATAGGCTACATCACCAACCCCTCTCCGGCGGTGTGCTTTGAATAGGTTACTACATTCGCCCGCCTTCCAATCACTACTCCCCGAAATCGCCCGTGGCGTCGAGCTGAACTTCCCCTCACAACAATTATCGCCGATACCCTGCATCCAGTCTCACCGCTTCTCTAAATAATCGACAGATACCCGTCTATCAAAACACCTAGAATCTCAGCCTTGGTATCTTAGCCCATGATGATACAACCAATGCAGTCATGCACACTAGTCCAATGCCCCCGCACCTAATGTTCACCAAATCTCCCTACTCCTCCCCTCGAATACAAAGTTGAGCGCCACCGCGACAAACAAGGCTGCGCACAGAAAGCTGGGCCCCCACTTATCGTAATACCGCGCTGCTCGCCGCGTGCGAATCGCATGACTCCGGTACAGATAGATGACAACCGAATAACACAGTGACAAAATTGCCAACAGAGTAAATGTACCCGCCGCTATAAACGACGGCCGATTTCCCTGTTTGGTACTGAAGTTGAGTAATGTCACCGCAATGGTGCCAATGTAGATCGAATACTCGAGCTGGACACATATTAGCAGTCAATCTTCCCCATCATAACATCAGACTTACCCATCCCAAAAATGTCCGCTCCGCCGCAAAGTATACCTTGGGCTCGACCCGCACCGGCACATAAATCTTTTTGCCCTTGGGCGCCTTGAACCTCTTGTTCTGGATCTCACCCGTCCCGAGCAGCGACGCCAATCTCGCGTTTCGCGGCACCTCAGTCGCCCTCGGCCGCGGCACAAGCAGCTTGGCAATGTCCACCGTCTTACGCGCAGCCGCGTCCGCCTTCATCGAAATCAACGTCTGATAATACATCCACCCACCAACCCTTCTTGCTTCTTCCAATCTGACGTCGTCTGACTCGTCGTCCGAGTCGTATAGATACGTGTCGTCCCCTGTAGGACGTTCAACCGTCTGGTCTTCGACATCTACTGCGGCCGGGCCTGCATGCCGTCCGTTTCGAGCAGCGCCCTGAGCGCTCGACTCGCCAATGCTCCCAACCGGTGTCCCCTGTGGCTCATCATCCGAATCGTAGTCATCATCCTCGTCGTCTGATGTCGATGTGGTTCCCGACTGTCCCGTCCGCTGGATGCCAAAATCGTGGCTTACTGGCTTCTTGATATCAACATCCATCTGAGGCATCCAGAAAGGAAGCAGGTGTATGCGCGCTGGAAACAGAGAAGCAACACCATGGATAAACTTGGAGAACTTGGGCACCGCCTCAACGAGGTGGCTCGAGATCAACTGCCTAACCCACTCAGGTGGTTCCTGGCCAAGCTGGGTCTGGAGTTTGACTTCGAGGACAGCGTATGGAAACCTGACAACGTCACTGGGCGGAAGCTGCGAAAATGGATAATCGATGCCGATATCCATGCGCCTCCAGTTATCGCCCGACCGCCGTGCACCGTCCAGGTTATCCTCACGGGCCATTGTCAGTTCTGTATCAAGCGAAATACGAACCCGTGCGTCGGCTGGCAGCTGGAAGGCCGTACGGTGATAAAATGACCGACAGACCGGTTTATAGCCCTTCTTCAGCACCGACCACTGAATCTCAGCTGCTAGTCTTTCGTCCTCGGCGATCGCCTTTTCCGATTTCTTTCCCTCCTTCCGCGCCTTCTCAAATATGGCCGCCGGTAGGAGCTCACCTCGTAAGTACGGGTTGACATTCTTCTCCTTGAGCGCAAAACGAGCCTTGACAGACTTCTCTCCCGTCCAATCTTCTCGGTGCGTCTTGCGCTCAACAAAGATGGTTTCGTTCTGCATACCGCCGTACCAACGCAGTCGGATGGCTTCTGCACCCTCTGTCTTCTTCAGCCGCCCTTCGTACAGCTCCCAGGTGTCGGGGTTGTCATAGTATATGGATGTGATGGCCGAATCTTGCTCTTCGAATTCTTTGCTCGCATTAAACACCAGGACTGGCAGATGTTTGAGAATGATCAGTTTGAGCTCCGTGACATTGTCCGGATGTACCCAGTACTTGGTCGTATGGCGGATGAAGTTGGCCTGGCTTCCGCCGGCCGCACTGTCACCCTTCACGGGATTTCCCCTCGTGCGGACCAGATCGTACAGCTTGGACAGCTTGACAACCGAGGCGTCGTAGTTCTCCTTGTAGAACGGCTTGGCCTTGAGGCGCGTGTCAAATACGGGCTTAAGATGCCAGCCCGTCATCTTGTCGTGCTTCTTGATGATCTTGTAGAAACCCGTGTAATTGAGCTGGACGAATTTGGCGAGGTCGTGGACGTCGGCAATGATATCACTCAAGTCCTCCTCAAGCAGCATAAACTCCTCTTCACTAGGTCCTTCGTCGCCGGGGCCACGTTCGTTGAGGCGGTTCACCACATCGCGGACCTCGCGCTCGCTGACGGCAATACGGCGCGAGATCTCCATAGCCTTGACCTGTTGCTTGGTGTGCACCTTGTCTAGCTCTGACTCGAGCTTGCTGACGAAGCGGCTCTCGTCATCTTCTGTCCACTCGCGCTTCGAGATCTTGCTAGAGCGGGAGCTGTCGGTGGCGACCGTGACAGTGACGGACCCGCTTGGTCGCTTGAGGTCGGCCTTGAGCCCATCGTAATCGATGTAGTACCATTGGTATTCGCGGATGACGCTTGATCGGAGCTGCTCGCCGAACTTCATGACTATGAGTCCGGGGCGGGCTTTCCAGTTGGGAGGGATGCTTCGGCGGGATTTCCAGGTGCGTGTCCGAGTCTTCAGGTCTTCAATTATTAGCATTACTCCGTACCAAGCTTCGACTCCGTAGCGGAGGTGGAGACGGCGAGCCCAGGCCCATCCAATGGCCTGGCACCTCTAAGCAACTTGAGCGACGAAACGAGCAGAAGTCAAAGTCCACCAAGCCAAAAGCAAGAAACATAAAACGCAGAGGTTGTGAGCGAGAGTGGTAGCGCTGGTCGTGTCTCACCTTGGTCCTTGCTAGACTCGTGTTCCTCTTCCGATAGGCCGCCTGCGATCAGCGCTGGAGCAGCACCTAGACTTTTATTATTGCAGCGGTCGGACAGTTGCTGCAACAATGGGAATTGCGACCTAACACAGCGTATGCAGAGGGCGGGGACTATAGCTGTTCCCCGAGCTGCAGTTGGGTTGATATTCCCTCGTCGCAGGGCGGCCGGGAGGTCGAACGACCTGTGACGCTCGCCTGTGCCGTCACAATGAAGGCACGTTGTTCAGGCTAGCGATGCCATTGGCGAATTGCGCAGAGCTCCCCCCTGGTCGTTATCGACATGCGACCGGGGTGCTCTGCAACACCTGCACAGGCCCGAGCTTGAGCCAGGCTGAATGACGTTGGTTCTGGGCTAACAAAAAGCATACAATTTACCCCCAGAGTTGGAAAGTCCACTGGCGGAAACTGCATGTAATACCCATGTATGCCAAAGTAAGACGGTGCCGTTTTGTCGTATCGTGCAACTACCAACTGAGGTTCGCCCTGAAGACTCAGGTCGGCAGCAAGAGATGCCTGGGCACCGAAACCGTCTTGGCGAGGTTCGAGTTCACATGGATGCTCGAGTGGGGCGCTTAAGCGTGTTGTTGCAGCCACCAGAAATTTCGTGTTGGCTTTGGGCTGACCCCTCCAAACGGTTGCTCACGAAACCAACTTGAGTTGCTTGTTGAGGGCCAGGTCAACAAGCAAAATCAACGCCTGCACCCAGGATGGCCAAGGACGACTCTATATCAGCTCGCATCTCAGTCGACTGTCCTCCTGAAACGCAGCGCATCTTGACTGCGGCATGGGCTCACGATGTCGAGGCAGTAAAAAAACTGCTTGATGCTCCTGGTAAGGCTAGCTGCCAAGACCCGCAAACAGGAGAAACACCCCTGCACGCCGCCATCCGGGCTTGTGGCCCGCCTTCGAAGGACGATACTCCAGAGGATCTCGAAGCTGCGCACAAAACAGTCTATGAGCTCTTGCTCTGGGGAGCAATCTGGAACGATGTCGACGACCGCAACGAGACTCCCGGTTGCCTAGCCCACCGTCTTCAGCGTCCAGAGCTGTACAATCTTTGCGTGGACGCTGGCGTAAGAGCTGAGATGCTCTTTGGAATTCTTGATGGTTATGAGGAGCTTGGGAGTGACGGAGAGGATGAGGATGATGATATTCCTAACGGGGATGCGGACCTGGGAGACGGTGATGAGGCACCACAGCTTGTCCCAGTCGAGTATAACAATAAGACGCCCCAGCTTGACTCGACCGAGGAGGCCCAAGAAAAGGAGGTGCCAACCTTCGAGCCGCCCAAACTTGGCCCGGACGCAGATGTAAACAGTGAGGCCTACCTCCGCTCCAAACTCACATATTCGGACGGAAAACTAGTTGACGATGCGGGAAACGGCGTGATGATGGCTTGGGAAACCGAAATTATGCACCGGAGCGCGGATGCACTGCTACCAGGGAAGGCAACCGGAAAGAGGATTCTGAACGTTGGCTTTGGCATGGGAATCATCGATACTATGTTTGCTGAGACAAAACCTTCAGTGCATCACATCATCGAGGCCCACCACGAAGTTGTAGAGCACACTTCGGCTCCCGGGTCCAAGTTTGGTTCTTCCTGGGAGGACAGTGGCCCCGAGCCCGGTGCCTTCAAGATTTGCCACGGGAAATGGCAGGATATTTGTCTTGAACTTCTCGAAGCAGGCCAGATATACGATGCCATCTATTTCGACACATTTGGCGAAGATTACTCACAACTGCGAAAGTTTTTCACCGAATTCATCCCTGGTTTACTCGACAGCGAAGGGCGGTTTGGCTTCTTCAATGGACTCGGCGCTGACCGACAGATCTGCTATGACGTGTACACCAAGGTTTCAGAAATGCATCTAGCCGATGCTGGCCTTGACGTGGACTGGACAAACATCGACATTAATATGAAGGAGCTTACCGAGGCGGGCAAAGGCGAGTGGGAGGGTGTCAAACGGCGGTACTGGACCCTTGACAGTAAGACTTCACACCGGATTCTTTTCGTGCCATCTAACATCACACAGCATACCGAATGCCAATCTGTAGTTTCCTAGGATGACACCACTCTTGACGGCCGTCTGTGTAGGCAAGCCTGAGCCCCAATTCAATGCCTCGTCGGTCATTGACCCCGCCTTCCTGTAGGCCTCAATGCAGACGACGCCCACAAATAGGGAGTAAGGAATTCACGGACAGCTGCATGAAGCAGACACGTGATCACCCAGTAGCCAGTTTCCCTCATTTATTTTTAAAGACGCTGAAGACAATGGAAACCTCGGCGTTGCCGCCTCGACGCTGCGATGTCATTCCGTCACTCCAGGTGGCAGTAGGCAAACATGACAACAACATGTGCTGAGAACATTGCTCTCCTGCGGCTTCTTGATGAACTCCCAAGCCACCCTCAAGTCAATATCCCCAGCGGCATACATATGGACGAAACAGGCCGCGCTCTTTCGTTCCAGCGCGAATTATGGCTTTCAACCACCGTTGCTTTTCTTGCCAGTGTATCCGGTGATGCCGCTCACGTCATTGCCACCTCTATTGAGGAACTTCCGGCGGGCGGTGGACTTCGGATACTTGTCGCCATCAACAAGGGTTGCCACCTGGAGGCCAAGCCAACCCTGGCTTCGATAACGACAGGCCTCGAGACAGTGTTCTCTATCCTCTCCCGAGCCGCCGTTGGTGCGTTTTGTATGGCTCTTGATATCCTCCAGGCTGACAGGAGACATCAGAAGAGGACGTTAGTTTGGAAGCTGAACTACTTGATGCTATTATCACCATGTCACGGAAGCGTATCCTGGGTCGCCTTGGGTACCGAAAGCCCAGCTCCGCACGGGGCAACGGGGGCAAGGCACCCCTCTCTAAGGTGCTGCGAGATGTTATCGCCGCGGTCCAGGCGCATTACCACGGAAGTTCAACTGACGCCGTCGAGTTCATTCGCAATGCGATGGCGCTTCAGAATCGTGCCAGCGATCAAAAGATGTCCACGACAAACAGAGTGGGGCCGCTCAGGGAACTCCTTATTGGGATCTCGGAGCTGCTCCGGGCGGTCGATATTCCGAAGCTTCTAGCGGTGATCAAGTCCAGCGACCTGGCCCCTAGTTGCCGGGACGGATTCCCTCATCGCCTCAAGAAGCTGGCAAGATACCCTAATATTTCCCGGGAGCTTCTGCACTACGCCAAGAAACTCGCTATGCTTCGGAACGTGACAGTTACAGCTGTCTCGCTCAGTCCCCAGGTATTCGCCAGCAGAGATTTTGTACCCAAAACTTGCTGTCTAGGTAGTTGTGTGGATCGGTGTCAGCGAGGACTGACTGTGCAAGTCGGGTACAAGGCCATCTGCGGAAAACTGGAAAATGAAATAGGAGTTGCCAAACAATCTTATTTAGACGGTGTCAAGGCAAACCTCACCGGGAAAATCCATGCCGAGGTGCAGATTGTGGCCCATCTTGAGCTCCACCCCCCAGCCCTCAAGCCTCGGATTGTCGCCTCCAACAAGGACGCCTGCTACCTCTGTAACCTGTTCATCCAGGTGCATGGCCAATATCACATCCCAAAAACCCATGGCAAGCTTGTAAGTCCCGACATGCCGTGTTTGTTTACAGACGGATCCCGCGGCTGATATATCCCCACAGTATTCGAGCTGGCGGATCCCCAATGTCCCCGCCCTCGCGGGTGCCCAGACCAAGCTCAACCAGGCGCTGGAAAGGCGGATTCGAGAGGCGATTAGGGTGACCATATCATCAGGTGCACCAAGAGGGAGAAACCACCCGAATGAAAGCACCGTGTTTTCTTTTGCCAGCACTATGACTGCCCCGAATCAAAGTCTGGATTCTGTCTCTGGCATTGTCACCAGGAACAACCAGACTCGGACGCGAACAGCAGTGCCTACCACTGAGATGCCCCGTGATAGCGGCTACATGTCTAACTCAGATCTTATCCAACAAACTGCGGAGGCCGAGTCGTCAAAATCGCCGACAGCTTCTCTCAGGAGTCAGCAAGTCGATCAGCCGCACAACGAGGAACCGGAATCGAGGCAGATGGGGGAAACAGAGCTTGTCAGAGATAAAACTCCAGGAGAAAACGGAGTGGCGGAGACTCCCAAAGACGATAGTCCGGGCGAAGCCGCTGTCCCTGAATTCCTGGACGCCCCCACCGCCCCTGGTCCCCAGGAGATGGCTCACTCTGCGCTGGGCTCCGTGTGTTCAGTTTCGTCACGATCCGTGCATGGTATCGAGGGGCACCTAAACCAGAGGGAATTGGCTCTCCCACACCCCACAATCCCCGCGGCATTGATCCCCGGCGCTCCCGTCCCACTCCGGGTTCCGAACACAACAGCGCCGAAAGGTGGCGAGCTTGACCACTCACCAACGCCCATCTCCGAATTGCTCATCAAAAGACAAGATGGCTGGCTTGACCACCCAGCAGCGCCCATCTTGGAGGCGCCTATCTCAGAAGGCCCGACCACCGGGTCCGCCAACACCAACCCATCCCGCCTTTTCCAGAGCATCCCGCCCGACAGCGCCGTCTGTTCAATCAACCAAATTTCCACCCTCCCCGAGTACCACTACCCTTCTGCAATATCCCCGACCATCATCCCATCCGAGACACTACTGTTCGGGAGCCAAAGTCTCTTCCGAAATTCTACATCACGATATACCGCACCACCACCACGACGATCCAAGGCCAAGACGAAGACCATCCATCTCGTTCGAGGCCAGTTCTATTCTCACCGTCTAGACATAGCGTCCCCGCGCCCGTTTTGCTACACCACAGGCCATTTAACTGTATACCCTGAGTTTGTGGACGACAAGATGACTCAGAGAAAATCGATAGGCCCAGTCGAGATGCTGATTCGCTGGTTAGATCCGGGGGACCAAGCTTCTCTGGGCGTGAGCGGGCTTTTCCCGGCCCCGAAGGTGATAGGGGTGGATTCAATTCCAGATTATACGAATTTGGACAGCGGGAGTCCAGACCAGGTGTTTGTGGCACATGGACCGGACGTGGTGGAGATGAGGGTGGTTAGGAGTTTGAGAAGGTGAAATTCCCTCTTGGAAATTTGGAGAATCGATGTCACTATCGTTGCTGGGCCTGTATATATACAACCTAACCCATGGAAAGATGGTAGTTGCTAAGGAGTTTGTACTACATCCAAACAGCCAGGGAGCTCTTTACAAGGTGTCAGCCAAGAGTATCTAGGCCCTCCTGAGCCTTTTCATCAAGCTCTGAAATTCTTTCGTTCAGCCCTTGGTGACAGGGAAAATCCCTCGGTAAACTGGCCATTGGGCTGTCTGGGGGGGTTCCTTGCGGCTGCCAAGCTGGGAAATACCACGTAACAATCTTTCAGGCTTTGAGCTGTGAGGACCACATGGAGATGGAAAAAGAGTCTTGTTAGAGCTTCATCCTGGGTGGTGAAGTTTGTGATGTATTTGCAGTTTCCTAGGTCAAGGTAGGCTTCCAGGTAAATAAGCGACTGGGGAAGAAGCTGGACCAGCAGATTCACCGGAAATTTTCTGGATGAAGGATGCCATGCATGTTGCCCGCCTTGACACGCTCCAGTGTCAAGGCAGCAATGAGCGCGGCGCCCACACCACTTCCATCTTCAGCAGCAAGGATCTCAATGGAATCCTCCTCCCTGGGATCTGCCTTCTCCGGCCAGTCCAGAATCTCACGCAGAGCTTGAGCACCACGAGCCTTGAAATGGGGGTACTTATTGAAGACGGAGCCGTCAGCTCCCACATGACATGTGTCATAACCCTTTTTTTTGCTAATAGCTGCAACACCGCATGCAGAAAGACGAGCAGCTCGGGTGCCGATGAGCTCGGCAGTCCGGCGGATGAGCTCAAGTTCTGGTCCATTGGGATTAATACCCAACTTGTTCTGGAAGAGGTCGGCGGTTTCAGACAAGTTCTCATAGGGGTCCCTGTCAAATATTAGATTCTAAAATGCCATCTCCGCTGTGGTAAACTTACTCCTCAATGGCAGAGAGGAAAGATGAGTCAAGGGTATATGCCCGCCGAAGGGCAGAAATATCCTGACCCTCAAAAAGGCGGACGTCGTGGTTGTCGTGGAGATCAACCATGATTAGGCGGAAAATCTCACCGAGGTAAAGACCCGCAATCATCTTCTCAAAGGTTTGCTGACCCGGGCGAGGAGAATCATGATCAATAATGACATCATACGGGGTTCGCGGGAGAACCTTGTGCTCGTTGTCAAACGCACCCCATTCACAGTTGATGGCCATAGGTGTCTCAGGTGGGAGTCCAAGGTGTGCCAGCTTTGGGATAGAGCCACAATCCTCCATGTAGGCCGCATTGCACCCCGTTCCAAAGATGCAGCCAATCTTCATCTTGGTGTCAGTGTAAGCCGAGGCGATAAGCGTTCCAGTGGTATCATTGATCAAAGCACTCAGCTTGATGGGAACTCCCTACTGGGTGTCAGCCAGTATCACCATCTCGAACAGTCAGTCTTACCCTCTGTGCCAACGCGGCCTCAAACATAGGAACAACATTTTGACCTTCAACGCCAGCAATATCGAAGCCTTTCGTCCACCGCTGCAAGATGCCCTCATCGATGTAATTCTGTGTCGCTGGGTAAGAAAACGTGAAGCCCAGAGGCAGCTTTTCCATCTTTGTGGTTTCTCCATGGTGGGTCTCGATAAACTGCATGAGACAGTCGGCGATGTACTCGAACAGCTCATCCGCCTCGCCAGTCTTCAACTCCTCCGGAAGTCGATACTTGGATTGGATAATGTCGAACTCCGACTTCGTCTCCGTCAGTGTGACCTGACAGACACGCAGGTTGGTTCCGCCCATGTCCAAGGCCAAAAAAGTACCTGTTTCATAGCCCGTGGGAAAAGACATGACCCATGTTGGGTTCATGGGCTGCTCAAGTGAGTCCTAGTCCAGAGCCAGACAGATGGAAACTCACGATGCTCCCCCCCCTTACGCTGAGACCTGCGAACATTAGCGTCGTCTGGTCTATCGGTGGGCATCCACTCACCCTTCTCAAGCTCATTGACGAAATGGTCGGTGATTTCCTTGAGTTTGGCTGTGTCAACGGTGAAAAGCCCCTCCAGTTTCTCAATCTGTTTGAGGAGATCCTTCGGAACGTCGACATAGGAGCCTGTCTTCATGGTTAGCTAAATGAGACTTGGGGAGACACAAGAGCCTTGCCCTTGCGGCTTGATGGGGTAGCAGTCAGGCGCGGTTGGAAGGGTTGGCTTGTTGAGAGGGGATGGAGATGGTTGGTCCACATGTTTCCAGGTAGCCTCGCCTATTGCAATATCCAAGGGCAAGGGAGTAAAACGAAGCCAGTTACACGAGGCGAGGCGCATATCCAGACAGCCCCAACGGAAAGCGATAGGAATGAAATCGGATGCGGGACAGGGTATTCTGACGGCGTACTTGGGCAGCCGAGGGTGTGATGTCACTGGCGAGATTGGCACGCGACACGCATCCGAAGGAGGGGCGGCATGTCTTTGTAGCAACCAAACCCCGCCCACAATGGGCGATCTCCAGCCGCTTGTCCGCCGGACCGGGCCAGATGTGTACAGGCTGGGTTGCAGATGAGGTGTTATCGGAAGATGCAGGTGCTTGCCCAGCCACAGCCAGGCAGTTGAGATGGGCAAGTGAGACAAGAGATCGGAAGCGGGCAACTTGGTGCGCTCGGGACTCGGAAGAGAAGGAATCGCCATGGGCGTTTATGCGCAACGTACCTGTGCCCTTCCTCGAGGGAGGCTTTTTGGGTCCAAGTCCGACCATTCTCGGCCAGCTGCAGTGCCGATGCGATGTGAGTGCCTACTAGGTTATGTTGTTTGCTGTCTCGAGCGACCTTTCCCGTAGCGATTAGAATGTCAAACGTCTTGTTCGCCCTTTCCAACTAATTCTCAAAATTCGAGCTCGAGGCCCAAAGTCGGTGACCAGTGACAGGTGTCAGATGCCCCCACCCACGCTGGGACCAGGGGATTGAGACCAAAAAGAAGTGGCGGCCAGCCAGGTGCAGGGAAAAAAACTCGGTGTCCGATGATGGAGAACCGTCTTCACCAAGGTGTGGTCCAGCAGTCATACAACCACGTCGGGGGTTGCCGCTGGGTTTCATCCGTTGTCGGTTCTATTGTCCGTGGTTCTCTACCTCGCAAATGAGCCAGACCTCTGTTCTATTTATCATCTGATGCTCCTGAGACCTTGGGCATCCCAACCGACCGAAGGATTATTCAGCCCAATCGGTATAAGGACGGAGGGTAAATGGTCCTGATTGATGGTGAGTGAGGGGCATCGGGCCTCGTCCAGGACGCCATTTTGCCCCTCATTTAAGCCCTGGTAAGACCACCTCGATAAATCTACGAATAAGAGCCAAAACCGCGGCTACCGAGTGCCTATGGCTGCAGGAATCTAGGCGTGGCCTAGAATGGTAGAGTCGGTGTACTAGAAAAACAGACATCGCCAGATATAGGATAGAGACATGCCATCGAAACCCGTCATTGAAACCCGTCATGTGGAGCTCCCCGGAGGCTCGCGCTCAAAAGGAAGGCGGTGCCAGTTTCTGCCGCCCAGGCCCGCTTCAGCTCTGGGATGACCCCACTTTGATTCTGAGCTTGGGCCATACCGACAGGGGTCTTCCAGCAACGTAAGCATTTTGGAGACAGTTCTCCGGCAGAGGCCACGGTGATTCCTCAGAAGAGGTGACGGCATTGCATTTTGCGGACGACGGCCTTCTATTCTGCTGTTTGCCCTTCTAATTGCAGACACCGTGCGTCAATTGTACATGAGCGACAGCTTTCTCTTTTTCTTTTCAAGATGAAGACGTCGGCGGTCTTCTCTGCCGCTCTCTCCTTAGCCTCCCTCTTCGCTCCGAGCTCAGCTAAGAGCACCACAACCTCAGACACATCGACCTTCAAGCCACCACAAGTCTGGAAGAACGCCAATCTCGTCCATATTATATCAGCCGAGAAGAACTATATCAAGGAGAACATCAACGTTGTCATAGAGAATATTGCGACGCGGGAGCAGAATGAATACTATCTTCCGTTTACGGCCGACCAACTGTCGCGGTTAGGCGGCGTGGAGGTGAAGGATCGCAAGGATGCTAAGGCTGGGCCTTTTCATGCTGAGGTTGTGGAGTCGGATCCTCAGAGGTTTGTTGTGGCGGGTATTGAGAGCTTCATTTTGGCTGACAATGCCCAGTGACATCCAATATCTCCGTATACAACTGCCTTCTCCCGTCAAGCCGGGTGCGCAGCAGACAATTGGCATCAGCTACTATCTCCTGAAGGCTTACAAGCCGCTACCGGCGTCGATCAAGCAGGAAGACCCTCAATTCCTGTTGCTCTCATTCTCGGCGTACTGCCCCTCGGCCTACACCACCTCGAAGCAGAAGACCGAGGTCAAGCTCCCGAGCTCAACCGTCCCCGACTATACCAAGGTCCCCGGAAGTGGCGATATCAAGGAATTCCCTCAAAAGACTGGGGCGAAACTCACTTATGGGCCGTTTGACGAAAAGCCCCCCGGCACAGTCGAGCCAGTTGAGGTGCGATTCGAGTTCAACAAACCCGTGAGCCACGTCACAAACCTGGAGCGGGATATTGAAGTCAGCCATTGGGGAGGAAACATCGCTTTTGAGGAGCGCTACACGCTGATCCACCGCGGAGCCAACCTGTCCACACTCTTCAACAGGCAAAAGTGGACGCACACAATCTACTACAACCCAGCCACATCGGCGCTTAAGGAGTTGAAGTTTCCCCTGCGTGTTGGTAGCGCCGATGCTTATTATACCGATGTCATCGGCAATGTGTCAACTTCGCGCTTCCGGAGCAACAAACGCGAGGCTGTCTTGGAGATCAAGCCGCGCTACCCTGTGTTTGGTGGCTGGAAGTATCCCTTCACGATTGGCTGGAACTCAGATGCGAAGAACTTCCTTCGCCAGACTGCTAGCGGCGGACTTGTGCTTAACGTGCCTTTCCTCGAGGGTCCGAAGCAAGCCGAGGGTATCGAGTACGAGAATGTGCAAGTCCGCGTGATTCTGCCTGAGGGTGCTGAGTACGTTGAATGAGGATTCGCAAGGCGACACATGCTAACATGAGTGCAGGAACGTCAAGTATACGACCAGGGTTCCAGCCTCGTCTATCGTATCGGGGGATGTAAAGATCCACAAGACCTTTCTTGACACGATTGGTCGCACTGTCCTCGTTATCAACGCGCGCAATCTTGTCGATGACCTCCGCGAGCGAGAACTGATTGTTTCGTACGACTACCCGCTCTCGGCGAGCCTGCGCAAGCCTCTAATTGTGTTTGTGAGCATGCTTTCTTTCTTTGCGAGCACATGGTTGTTGGGCAACCTGAACTTGAAGTTTACCAAATAAAAAACGGAGCAAGTAAATGGACGGACGAGAAATACAGGGCAGCTGTTTTTCGAGGGGTGGGAGGTTTCATTTTGTAACAAATACCTAGCTTTATGTATCATCATCGCGGCTCGGGATTTGAAAAGCAATGAGATGACGATTGGAAATACTTAGTGGTAGGGTGATAGGGTAAGACTTGGTCGAATGACCATCTAACTGAGACTTTCGAGGTTACCAAGATTCGCCAAGACTCGGGATGACGACAAAAGTGGTGCATTTAGGGTCTTGGATTCGGGGGTTGGGGGTGGTGCATGATGTGTGTGGTCCCATGCGATGCCTCGGAAGATGCCTATTCGCTAAAGGTACTCGGATGACAGAAACCTGGAATGCCCAGGTGGGCTCGGGATAACTATATGAGCCTGCCCACCTCCTCCTGAGCTGTGTATCAACATGTTGCTATATCTAAAATTTGCCGATTTGTTTCTACTGCTGTCGAATTGAACCAGCGAGCGAACCTTCTTGAGAAAAGGGAAAGAAGACGAAAAGAAAGCTAATATGTGCTTCGGCAACGACCCCAACGAAAAATACTACTACCACGAGGAGGTTCTCCCCGTTCGCCGATACCACGGGCACAATCACTACGACCACCACCATCACCGACACCATGGTCACCGCCATCATCACCATCACCACTCACCCTCGTATAGCCCGAGGGCCAGCGTTACGAGTTATCGAAGTAGTGGACCGGTTGTGTATGAGCGGACGAGTAGGAGATACGTTACGGAGATGAGGTGATGGGGATTTTAATGGGCGTTGCAAGTGTATTTTTTTGCCATTTCCCGACCACGATATATATTGGGGAGGATAGCCTTGGTTCACATCTGGTTTGCTTGGCATGATATGGCATCGATCACATTGAGTTTGATAAGACGTGTGGGTTCAGATGGCGTTGAGATTCAGGGATGTTATTAGAATCATTCGTCCACTCGAAATAATAACGTTTCAAACCCCAAGTTTGACGATTCATCTCACAGGTGGGGGGAGCTGTTGGCTATTCGGGTGATGACGTCACTGCGCCTCGCCCCCATCCTCCGGCGCCATCGGCTGCAATTCTTTTGAATTAGTGTAGAAAAACTGATGGGGAATTGGCTCTGGGGCGACACGATCTGCATGGTTGCGGTACCAGACAAAGAAAACGGCGCGTTGGGGGAGATAGGGTGATGGGTTGTGACGTCGAAGTAGTCTGACCTTGTCTGGTAGGCTTTGTGTCTTGGAAGAGAAACACCAATGCACCTACCTCAAGCCTGAAATCAGCTTGACAGTCAGATCTGAAGTGCTCATAGAGAAGGCACGACACACACCATCGGTCGCCGTTAACAAGCAAATAGCAGTTCAGAGTAGCAGTAACAGATTCTCACCATGTAAGTCAAACCAAGCCAGTAACTTGCCCACCATCACCCATATTGGATGCGGCCCAGTGGTTCGCACATCTAGTACCATGACGCTCCGAAGCAATGAAAATCGCTTCTCCTTCAGCCAGTGGTACTACTGTCCCCTTGCCCTTGCTATAGAAAAGCAACCCCCTCCATCCGTCCCAAGCTAACATCCCCACCCCAGGAACCGCGCTCTCTCTATCCGGTCCTCCAACCGCTCCAGTGCCTCCTCCAGCGCAACCTCAAACACGCCGTCTTCCACCCGGCGACCCTTCAGTCTCTCCTCCCTCCGCGGAACCATGCAACCCGAGCTCTCCAAGCGTCTCTTCCGCTTAATCAAGACGGGCAACAGCCTCATCAGCGCGCACGAGAGCGCCGCCAAAGAGCGTATCTCCATGGCGACGCAGCTCTCTGAGTGGGGCGAAGCAACCGGCGACGACGCCGTCAGCGACGTAGCCGACAAGCTGGGCGTGCTTCTGGCGGAGATGGCGGAACACGAGGACGGGTATGCGCACGCGCTGGATGATGCGCGTGGGACGCTTAAGACAGTGAGAAATACGGAGAAGAGCGTGCAACCTTCGCGGGACGGGCGAGATCGGATTGCGGGGGACATCGCGAAGCTCAAGGCCAAGGAGCCGGAGAGTGCGAGGCTGGTGGTGCTGGAGCAGGAGTTGGTGAGGGCGGAGGCAGAGAACTTAGTGGCTGAGGCGCAGTTGACGAATATTGTTCGCCCTCCCCCCCTTTTTACCATTTCTGTTTTATCCCGAGAGAGAGAGAGCTTGAAAAGCTAACACGGAGTTGAGGGTATAGACTAGGCAAAAGCTCAAAGAGGCGTACCAGCATGAGTTCCTCGCCACGATCGAGCGCGCCGAAAAGCAGGCTATCCTTGCCCGCCATGGTTTAAGGCTCTTGCGGCTGCTAGATGATACCCCCGTTGTGCCGGGTAATGAGCGGCCACCGTATCATAAAACGTCACAGGCGAGACAGATCTTGAACGACGCTGAGGACGATCTGCGTGATTGGACTATGCCTGAGGATTTGTTGAGTGACGAGGAGGGTGGTGCGGGGGATGGCTTCACTGGGGGGGCCACAACACCGAAGCCGGCATCGGTGCAGAGTCAGGGCCAGGGAAGGGGGCGACAAAAGTCGCCAGATGGACAGAGCGATGAGAGACCAGCAGAAATACCTTCGTAACCGTAGACTTGCTGGGGCTGTTTTGGGGAGGTTACCAGGTAGGATAAGCACGCATATGGGAACATTGATTGTTGTGAGCTTGTCGGACTCAAATTTCCAGCGGCGGCCTGTAACTTTTGACGTGCGAACGAAGTACCTAATGAATAAATTCTGGTGCGGGGCTGGGTTTCTATTGTCGTGAAAGAAGAGACCAAATATCTTTCATATGCCTCAGTCTTGAATGAAAGAACACAAGCTCATTATCAGTGTATACAATAGACAGATAAATACCCGTTTCATAATCCTACTATTTGCCCTCAAGAGGTCCTAGCCTTCGCGTCATTGCAATCAAATACATGACATCCAGCTTATCTCATTTCGTAGAGCCCCCGTCTGAACCCTGTCTATCTCATTCTTTCATTTTCCTCAAACACGAGTAAACTTCCTTACACTCTTCCTCGCACCTTCCCCACTAATGCTCACCAACCCTTCCATCTCCAACGCCCGCATCACCTCGTTGAACTCGCCTGCGTCCACCGGGACGCCCGCCCCCTCGGCCAGCTTCCGCGACACCTCCGAGAACCGCACAGACTGCCCATTAGCCGTCAGCTCATCCAACCACCTGACCACCTCCTTCTTCATATCCTCGCGGCGTTTTCGCTCCGCCGCGCTGGTCCCCTCGGTGAGCAGGCTCATGTCAATACGGCCTTGGGAGTCTGTGGCGCTCATTTTCAGCGCGGATTTGATGAGCCGGACGGCCTCCTTTACGTCGTCACGGGAGACAACGTGCGAGAGGCGCATCTTGGCGTGGGCTTCCGAGAGACGGATCATGCTTTCGAGCTGGCGGGTGGTGGCGGTGATGCGCTTTTCGGCGGCGCGGACATCTTGGCCGAGGTTGCGCATCTCAACGTAGGATTCAACGAGCTCGCGGCCGGCGTCGGGGCTGATGGTGGGGTGGATGTTGGCGCGGGCGTAGGAAATGTAAGAGGTGAGGAACTCAATGGGCTGTGGGGGGTTAGCTTGGTTCAAGGGGGGACATGGGATAGATGAGCGGGATGATGCTTACTAAAATGTCATTAGCAGTTTGCGCCGTGTCGGGCTTGTCCTCGAGATACATCGACAGCAGGTGGCGCGCTAGCCGCGCGTCGTTTCTGTCGTCGACCCGGTCCAGAATCAGATAGACCAGATCGAAACGGGACAACAAGGTCGGAGGAAGGTCGATATTCTGAGGCACCGAGAGATCTGGGTTGTATCGACTGCCAATAGGGTTGGCGGATGCGAGGATACTTGTTCGGGCGTTGAGCGTGGTGATGATGCCCGCTTTGGCAACCGACACCGTCTGCTGCTCCATGACTTCGTGGAGGACGGACCGCGTGGACTCATTCATCTTGTCAAACTCGTCGATGCAACAAACACCACCGTCAGAAAGAACGAGAGCACCAGATTCGAGAACGAGCTGACGGGACTCGGGATCTCGCGTCACATAAGCTGTGAGACCGACGGCCGAAGAACCCTTTCCACTGGTGTAAACGCCCCGGGGCGCGATTCTGTGCACATATGACAGGATCTGTGACTTGGCAGTCGACGGATCACCGCAAAGGAGGACGTTGATGTCGCCACGGTACCGTGGGCTGCCACCCTTCTCAAAGGTCTTATTCGTGCCTCCGAATAGCTGGAGAAGGATGCCCTTCTTCACGTCGTCGGCCTCGTAGATAGAGGGAGCCAGGGACCGCGAGAGAAGATCGTAAATGTCGGGCCGAGCAGCCGTCGTCTTGATCTTCTCCTCTTCCTCAGGTGAGATCTTCTTAATCTCATCCAAGCTCTGCCCGCTCGCATGAGCCTCCTCTTCCTCTGCAAGGTCGAGAGTTGAGGGATCGATGCCCATCCTCTTCTTGTCGACCTTTTGGACGTGAACTACATCAACATACGTCTTGTGTACACTCTTCACTGTCCGCATACGCGGGTTGACTCGCACGGGGGTGACTTTGAAGATGCCGGTGAGCTCGACACGGTCACCCGCCTTGCAAAAATCCACCAGTTCGTTATATACGCACACTGAGACTGAATGCGGCGTCTGTCCGGCAGGAATCGCATCTGGCGTCTCTTGCAACTTGATGATCTGCTTATCCTCAAAAGAACAGCGATTGTGGATGATCTGCATCGAATTCTTGGACCCACAGCGAGCGCGTGGACACTCCGTCGGCTCGCGGATCTTGCCGCGGTCAAGCTGAACAGTGACCGAGTGACCGCACACGTTGCACTTGAAGAAGGCGTCTTTCATGTCGGGGATGACAGGAGTAGTCCGGATTACGAGACCTTTGATACATACAAGCTTATCCATGTCTATTCAACGTCAGTAGGAATATTGCGACCAAACCAAGAGAACATACCTGACGGGTTCAAATCACGGAGATTAGTGGTCTTATCAAGGCCCCATGGTCGAACGACAAAGTCCATTTGTGTGACCTGGTCTTCGAGGGTCGGTTGTTGGGCTTGAGATGGCCGGGGAGTGGAGGGCTCTTCGCCACGTTCAGAGCTGGGGAAAGCAATATCTGAATTCTGCGAGGCATTCGGGGCAGCGCTCTGCGAGTCCCGCTGGCTTGCCATTTCAGCTCGCGCCAGCTCGATCATGCAGTCGTGGACGCATTGATCCATGACGGGGATGATTTCACTGGGATATGCTTGAGCCTGATGCCAGAGCTTCAAGGTGCGCGGAAAAGCCTTGAGGTCGCGGAGATCCAGGTACAGCTTGTTGGTACCAAGTAGCAACATATTCTCCAACGCCTCCAAGTAGGGCTTAGACTCGGCCTCTGGATTGGCTTGAACATCGGCCTCTGTCGCGCCATCCGCCCACAGTCGGTATTTTTTGGTGAAGTTTCTGAGAAAGTCCTTGAACGAGACGAAAGAATCGTCAATGGAGATGGTGGTACCCCAGATGAGACCCTGGCTCGAGCCGCCGAGGGCATCCGCCTCAGACGTGTTGGGGTTATTATTGGTGAAGGAGGGGGCATCGGAGCCGTCCTGGACTACACGACCAGCGTCATCTAGAATGACACGGCGTGGGATCTGCCGTGGTGTGCGAAGAACGTCTGGGTTGATGTCTCCGCGCCGAGACCTGACGTTTTCGGACCTTTGGGAGCTCACAAACAAGGAGCTCTCGCTGCGCAAATCCGACTGCTGGGTTAGGCTGTGGCCTGGGCTCGAGCTGGGATCGTAGCGCAGAGGGGATGACTCTGGGACTTGTCAGCTGGGGGCACAACTGAGAGATGGCAGGACACAGTATCTCACCTCCGATCAGGCCCGCGCTAGCGCGGGGTGTGCGGTCGCCGTCGCCGCGCGGGGGGGAGCTGGGCGCATTGTTGGGCTGAACCGTGCTCTGCGTGTTGCTCATCTGGCGCAGAGGGGACGAGGGCGCTACACGACTGCCAATCGGCGAGGATCCATAGAACAGCGGGCTGGAAGCCAGTTGTGAGGCGCGGGGTCCTCGAGACTGACGGGGAGTTGCATTCGCATCGTTGGCGTTAGAGGGGCCGGCAGCGGGGCTGTCGCGTTGCGAACTGCGAGTCGAGCGGGGAGTCGCCGACTGCGAACTTCGTGTTGTCCTGCGGTTTGGTGTCGACATGTTTGCTGCTGTTGTCTAGTGGCAAACTTGACGGCGGTGAGGATGTCAAGTCGGGGCTGTTTGAGGGAATGGGGGGTTGTTTGTGAGGATGTGTGTGGGACCGTTCGGGGAGCAACCAGTGGATTGAAATTGCTATCAAAAGCCGACGCGAAACTTCGCGTCTTGAGAAAACCACTTTACACGACCGCGTCGACAGGGGTCTGTTGGCGCAGCACCCGTTTAACCCCTGCAGGCAGCGTGGTACGTACCTCGTGCCGAAGCCAGGCGGTCAGGGTGGGGCTTATCCAAGTCAAGCCACATCACCGCTGGCTTCACCCCACAGACGGAACAGCGATATCGATAGGTAGCTGTTGACGAAGGCTCCCGCCAGTCTTGACCACAGAACCCCCCTCTTCCCCAGGAATTGAACGGCCGACCTGACGAAAACAGACGGAGCTATCGCCAACATGTCGCCAGGAATGTCGCTGTATAGCGTCAACGCCATAAGTCGGTCGCCCAACTGCCCGCCCTGTGTTCTTTTTTATCCTGAGTTGCAATGCAAGTGACAGTGACGGCTAACGCAAGCGCATATAGTAATCCTCTCGAGTGATGACGGGTCGCGGATATTCTCTAAATACTACACGCCACCGCACACCGGGCAGACAACAGGTACCGGATCAAACACAGCCGCAGCCACGTCGCAGAACCCGTACCCCGACAAGGCCTCGCAGACACGGTTCGAGAAGGGCCTTCTGGCCAAGACGGCCAAACAGACGGGCGACATTCTGCTCTACGATAACCGCATCGTGCTCTACAAGATGGAACAGGACGTGGCCCTCTACGTTGTCGGCAGCATCGAGGAGAACGAGGTGCTGTTGTACAACGTGCTGCTGGCCCTGCGGGATAGCCTGCACCTCCTCTTTAAGTCAGCGACGTCCCTCCCTTCTGTTCCGGGAGTGAACAGCTCACTGACCTTTGGCAGGCAACCCGTCGACAAGCGTACAATTATTGAGAATTACGATCTGGTCGCCCTCCTCATCGACGAGCTCGTAGACGACGGCGTCATCCTCGAGACCGACCCCACCATTGTTGCCCAGCGGTGCAGCAAGGCGCCAACACAGGATGTGGTTAACCTGCGGGGCATCGATCCCTTTAGTGAGCAGGGTGTCAATAACCTGGCTCAACTAGGCAAGGCTAAGCTTACGGATTGGTTGCGGACTGGTCTGTAAAGGGGTGTGATTCGAGGTCAGGGTAGTGGTCTATCAAAAAAGGAACCTGTTCTAATGAATTCATTCATCTTGGGAAATCTGTGTCTCTAATGTTTGCGCCGCCTATGCTCTAATTTCGGATGCCGCCTTGCGAAGTCTATTCATAACCGCCGCGGCGATATCGTCCCCGTCATCCACACCTTCCACGAAGATGATATCGGTTCCCAGTCTGTCCAGTTCTCTGAGTGCCGCGAACAGCCCATGTGCCACCCCCTTCACATCGCCTCCCAAATCTACGTCTAGCACCCTTGTGTCTTGTCCACCTACCCTCCCCTCCCTCACCACTACCACTCTGTCACCTCCGATCTGCTCGCCCAGGGACACGCCACCAGCCAGGCCCCCTCCCTCAGGCCATCCCCCAGTTCTAATGAACCCAACCGTCATCCCTCTCAACGCCTCCTCCCCCCCGACTGTCCCCTTGCCCCCCTTCTCCACCAGCACGACTTTCGCCTTAGGACTGTAATGCTTATACTTCATCCCTGGCGCTCTCGGCGCCGTTCCCATGGCCTCCGCCCCATCCTTATAAGCCTTAACCACCGTTTCCCACCCAACACACCCCCTCAGCTCCTCCAAGCTCACGCCCCCTGGCCGCAACACCACCGGCGGCACACAAAGTCCATCCACCACTGTACTCTCCACGCCCACCTCACACGGTCCCCCATCCACCACAGCTTCGATGCGCCCGTCCAAATCCTCCACCACATGTCCCGCCGTCGTCGGACTCGGTCGCGTACTTGCGTTCGCACTTGGCGCCGCCAACGGCCTCCCCACAAGTTTAATGAGCGTCCTCGCCAGCTCCGAATCCGGCATGCGCGCCCCAAACGTCGTTAACCCTCCCGAGACCTCCGGCGCGAGAACGCCTTCGGGCAGAGGCAATAATATCGTCAACGGACCGGGCCAGAATTTTTTGATAAGTGGGTAATACACCTCTGGAATCTTGGACTCCCCGAGCAGAGAGGAAAGCATATCCAGATCTGCGACATGCACAATCAGGGGATTATCACTCGGCCGGCCCTTGGCGAGGTAGATTCCGCGAACGGCGGTGGAGCGGGTTGCATCGGCGCCGAGGCCGTAGACGGTTTCGGTGGGGAAGGCAACGGGAATGTCTGAAGTGCGGAGGAAGTGGGCTGCTTCCTGGAGTGAGGGGGGCAGGGATGGAGAGGGGAGCCAGGTTTGAAGGGGCGGAGAGGG
>Ga0247765_1000488_pt1 | contig 30616 bp, 34 predicted proteins | sample UWRJL106311C6_FD_179949 | JGI IMG/M metagenome (GOLD analysis project Ga0247765, IMG submission 179949) | Plant litter microbial communities from Arlington Agricultural Research Station in Wisconsin, United States - UWRJ-L106-311C-6 | ecosystem: Environmental > Terrestrial > Plant litter >...
CCACCCCTGCCAGGCCGTAGATACCCGCGGAATTCACCGGTGGTGTGGCTGCAGGGTTAGGGTTATAGCGGGGGCGCCGATCAGCGGCTCGCTGATTCCGGCTCAGCGGGGCTGCGTATACCAACGCCTCAGGATTTTTCCCCCCGAGGTCTCGCGGTGCTTCCTCTCCTGGTCTCCGTCCTCCCCGCCCCAACCGTGCTGCTACCTCATCCGCTCTCCCGCAGTACAGTGAAGTCTCACCCCCTCCTCCCAGCTACCAGTCGCCCCCTCGCGGAGCTGCACCCGAAGCTCGCCGGGACCCCGCCGGTCCTTCACAACAGCCCTTCCGGTCTCATCCCACTCACCCCCACACTCACACTCACAGCTTCCCTGTGTTTCATCGCCGGAACGGGCCACCCCCCGTGGTCCAGGCCCCGGTCCCTTTCCGGCCTGGACCTCCTCCTGCAGCCGCCGTTCTCAACTACCGCTCTCCACCACCGCCGGAAACTTCCGGCACGCCGCCGCCCCGGTCGCCGAGTACTCCGTCTTTACCACCCGCTACACCACCTTCCCAGTCTCCTTCTCCATTGAGTCTGGATAGTGATGACCATGTTCGTCCGGGATTGCCTCCTCGTCGCTCATTTCCAGCATCGCGGGAAGCAGCGGCGAGGGCGAGGGGACGGTTACAGAAAGTTCAGCGACGTCGTTGAGTGACTTATGAATATCCACAACTAAATTGCCCACATGTTTCCTTTAGGAATGGTTGGTTTGACTTTGACACATGATAGACCATCATCAGGAGAACAAAAATATCTAGAAAAGACAATAAAAAGGGTTAAAAAAAACTAAATGTTCAAGCGTGAAATGAAACGTGTAGATGAAAATTCCAAGTATTAAAGTGAAGAAGTGCAGAATATCGAGTCAATGCAGGGAAGAGATCTCAACTGATGGATACGTCCAGACGAGCCTTCATGGTAAGAGGACTAGATCATATCCGTCCATAGGTAAGGAAGCCACGCTCCCGACAATGAGTGGCGACAACAGTAACCACACCATGATGAAATAAAGAAAGAAAGAAAAAAAACTTGACACATTGACGGACGGACCTCTCACTTAACAAACGACATGAACTGAAGAAATGCGTAGTAAAAAAAAGGGGCTCTGTCGGGGATCGAACCCGAGACCTCGCACATGCACTTCTTGGAAGTGTGGGTTTTAAACCAGCCCGAAGCGCGAATCATACCACTAGACCACAGAGCCAATTGGGCGAATCATATCATTGTACGCACTAGTCCCACCCTATGAATGCATTGGCAGTGCGACACATTTAGCGAATTACAACATGATTCCTTCGAGACAACCCAAGGCCAATTTGGTGATATCTGCGGTGGACATGCGAGTTGGAGAAAATCACGGAAAGCTCGGGATAGGCCTGCATGTATTCATCCCTTGCTCTTGATAATATGACGCAAAGTATCTCACTCTCCTCACCAAAGTCTCGGCATACATGCGACAACAGAATAGCTCATTCGCCAATAGACATCCAAAAGTTGTAACCTAAAGGATCGGTATATGCATTTTCTCTCCAAATATATACAAGAAGGTTTCATTTCCAACAATTCCCATCATACCACTTCATCCCACTTTACAGCTTTTCCATGCTTGTTCAAGCACACTGAGCGTACCACGGAGGAGAAACATCTCTGCAAGTGGAGCCGGACTGTTGAGAATGTTAGCGGTCTCGTTTCTTTGAACTGGTTAGCGATAACTTACCTCGCAGGTCTTGCATCCGGTGTATCCGTTGCCACCGCATTGGCCGTACTTGGGTACGGCGCAGCCACCGGGCTGGTTTCCGCCGCCATCGCCGCCACCATTACCGGGAGCGGAGGTCGGAAGAGGAGCAGAAGAGACAGTGGCAGTCGGACCCGAACCAACAGCGCAGGTGGCCTCACAGCCGGAGCAGCCACTGCCGGCGCTCTTGGTGGAACCACCAGCATAGACGGTCGGGCCAGGGGCAATGTAGGTGGTAAGCTTGCCGTGAATGTTCACCAGAATACCGGGGTCGCTGGCCTTGTAGGCACCGGGGAAAGTGACGGTAGGGGGGCTAGCGTTGCCACCACCTGAGACGGTCATCTGGAAGCACATCATGTACAGCTGGGCACCACCAGAGGATCCAGAAGCGTGCAGGGCGATGGCCTCGGCGCGGAGGAGATAGTCGCCCGAGGGAATATCCGAAGGGATCTTAACATCCATGCGGCCACAGCACTTGTTAAGGTCCTTAACACCCCAGAAGTCGTCATCGCCGACACGACCAGCCGGGTTGGGCGCCCACGAGTCCTGGAAGATCTTGAACCAGCCGGTAGACCCATCGGCCGTGGCAGCGTCCGAGACCTTGCTCAGGTAGACCATGATGGGTCCGTAGTGAGCTCCGCCGATGCCCTCGTTGGCGCAGGAGCGGTCGCCATTCTGTTGATGCATCTCGACCGTGACGGTGCCTCCGGCCTTGACAGGGCACTTTCCGGCAACACGGGCGGCGCCGGCGTTGCAGCGGAGGTCGGCCGAGTTGACGTTGGTGACGGGCGAGTTGGAAGCGGGCCGCCTGGCGCATTGTCCACCATAGTCGACACCGTCAACCCACAGCTGCTGGAAGGTTGCGTGGGCGGCCACGTTCTGGGCGAAAACGGCCGCGAGGGCGGCGATACCAAACGACTTCATGGCGGCAATCTGGGCAAAGAGCGAGACTGACTTTGGGACCGTGGTGATGGCACGGTTTCCTCTGGACTGGTCGACGGTCGCATTGCCATTATATACTGCTGCTCTCGTTCCTGGTCGCCCAGCAAAAAGGAGCAAAAAGACTCAGGTGGCGGGCCTGGGTCGGTGCTGGATGCGACGGTCTCCATGGCTGCTCCTCCAATTTCGAGTGTCTTCCCGTGAACTCCAGCATCTGTCATTGCAGTGGCACCTGCCTTCGGTGGCATTCGAAGGCGGGCGCGTGGACAGATGACAGACTGGCGACCCGCAGAGATACGACCTCAAACGGTGTCTGGGGCGTGGAGTAGCTGGGCAGGATGCAAGTCTGGGAGGTGGGCGATTGGTGGATTGGTGCGGCAAGCCTCATATAAATTTTTGCTTTGGGCAAGACGGAGTGTAGGTGCCGCGCGCCGCGATCCGACAAACCGGGCTGCGCTTTCCGCCTGACGTTGGCTGGCTCGTCTGGGTCTGGGGTGACCGTTATGCCAAGTCTGGTTCGGCGCGATTGGGTGTATCGCTTACATTGACTCCACTGCCAGTCAGCGTCACAGCCGGATCTACCATTGCGAAAACCGGGGGTGTGGGCCCTTGATTTACGGTTAGATCATGGTTCATCCGCGAATATTTGTTGTAAATGCGGTGGTGTTGGCAAAGGGGAGAGCCGAGACACAAGGTGGGATCCAGACCGATGTCGAAGCGCGGGGCTTTCTTTGACGACATCAGATGGTACCGATTCAACACTCGGCCCTGCATAGCGGGGAGGCGGTACTTGCTTCTTTCCTTGATCATGCATTTTGATCTCGCAGAGAATTTTTCACGCCCGATACCGAATATTTTCAAAGTGCGATCAAGAAAGGTCACGTGCACCCCTGGAAATGCTCAGACCGCAGAGCGGCACCCTCCCCAGGCAAGCCACGACAAGAGCGTCTCCGCGGAGGTCAGCCGCTATCTCTTCGCCGCCAAACTCTTCAGACCGGCTTATCTCCAACAGATAGCAGCTTCTCTTCCCATCCGCGTTTGGCCTTTTGGCATTTCCGGTGTTTTTCTGTCCAATCCCCTTGCAGAAGTTTTTCTCTGATGTGCCCCCACGGGTTTCATCCCGCCCCCGCGCCCCTCTCCTGTCCGCCCGGCGACAAGTCTCAGATTCTCGTTCAGCCTCATGATGCGGTCTGGCCAGATCCAAACATCCCAGACCATGGTCGCAGGTCAAAATTCGGAGAAGCAAGCCCCAACCCGCGTGGGGGTTTGTCTCCGTCGCCTTGCAAAAGAGAGACCGCATGAGGCATGTCTTGCGTGGCTATTGAAAAACGCGCCAGACAATTCATCGTCATCTCGCAAAGGATGAATATTGAGCCAAGAGCCAGCCCAGGACATTGAAGTTTGCCCGTGATGGCTCACTTTGTCTCGTGGCTTCGCCGCAGGCGGAACTCTCTTTCTTTTCTTTTTTCTGTATCGTTTGGATTTCCGCCGCTGGCAATGTTTCATCCGTGAAAGCAGAAGGAACTTCTTCCTGGTCTCGTCAGCTTGAAATATGGCAGCGGCTTCTGTTTTCATTTCACCCAGCTTGCCTCGGCTTCTCGTCCTGATAAGCATCACGGGGGCTGAAGTTGCTTTTCTTCCAAAGACCAGTCCCATAAACACCCGGGTCCGGTCGCCGATCAACATGGAGATGGGTTGGGCCAGGGACACTTGACGATCATCATGTTTGGCGGTTTTGAAATTGCGCCCCGCGCGGCGCTAGCTGCACCGACAGAGCCCTTCGTCATCCATGCCCAGAGTCTGGTCATTGCTGTTGTGTCGATCTTGTCGGTTCTGGGAGGAGCATGGATGGTTGCAAGCTTCTTTGTGGGTTTCTCTTTACCCTGTCCATGGTGTTCGCTAATCTAGTAGGCCTTCTCGAACCTCCGCAGCTTCCGCCACCAGCTTATCCTTGGTCTAGCCATCAGTGACTGTGTCATGGCATTCAACTTCCTCTTATCATCTTCCATGAACGTCAGCGGACGTTGGATAGGGGCGCCAGAGCAGGCCGGGTTCTGCAGCTTCAACGGGTACATGACCCAGGTCTTTGTCATCCAGACCGACTATTGGGTTTTTGTCATTGCCATCTACACCTACTTTGTCCTCACCGACCAGAAAAAGTGCTCGTCATGGATTCAATCCCATCCCCTTTTGCCGTGGGCTCTGCCCTGGGTCTTGTCGGTCGCATGGGCTTCCGTCGGTCTAGGGGTGACTGGCTATGGTGATATTGGAGCGTGGTGTTGGTTTACCTCGGACCAGGTCCGACTCCTCGTCAACTTTGTCCCTCGATGTACGACCCTTGCCCACATTCAAGCCCACATTTAAGCCATCATGCTGACAATAGTCAGGGGCCATCATCGTCATCATGTTCCTCATGTATGCCAGACTCTACTTCCTCCTCTTCAAAGCCCATCGCCGTCTCGTTTCGCTCGACCACTCCTCATCGGGCAACCCAAGCGGCTCCGAGTCTCGCCAGCTTGAATCTGGTGGCATCAGTCAGCAAGGTGGCCCAACCGCTGTCGCCCCCAGACACACGCGGAGACTGAAAAGGGTACCTCCCACCCCCACCCTTTAAATACCTGTCAGGGCACTAACACCTACAGCTCGCCCGCCTCATGCTCCTCTACCCCCTCGCCTACGCCGTCGTTTGGTCCCTCCCCACCGGCATCCGCATCTACCAAACCGCCACGGGCCAGTCCGCGCCATGGCAGCTCCAAACTGTCGACAAAGCCTGCATCGTCCTGCAAGGCCTCGTTGATGCCATCATCTACGGAGCAACCGAGAGCTCCATGTCCAGCTGGCGGAACCTCTTCTTCCCACGCCGGTTCCCTACCGTCGATGGTATTGCCCCTGCGGGTGTCTCGTACGGCGATCTCAGCGACAAGGCATCACGCTCTAGTCGGTGGATCTCAACAGCCCGTGCGGCGCCACTATCCTCGGTGCCGTCGATGAGGGATGTGAATATGGCAGAGGCGGGGTCGATGACCTCGTTGGCGGACTCGACTCACACGAGGAGTGCGGAGGTCACTCCAGTTGGGTCGAATGGGGACATTGAACTAGAGACAATCAAGAGTCCTCGGCGCGGGTCCGCATCAGGATTGGGCATTACCAAGACGGTAGAGATTGAGGTTACGAGCAGTGCTGGGTCAGGGAAGAGCCCGGAGCCGCGGAGACCGCTGAATGCGTATTTTCCAGAGAAGGCGACGGGGACATTTTTAAATTTGTAGTCCTTGATAACGAATGAGGGTAATAATTAAGTGGAGGTGATAATTGGTCTATAGACTTCTTACGCTCTAGGCGACGCAAGGCACACCCTCCTCGCCTGCATGTCTACCTAGCTACTGGTCTTGAATGCTTGGCTAACGAGACTTTGAGTACAGTTTGTGCGCTAGAAAAAAAAAAGAGAAAAAAAAGAGAAAAAAAAGAGAAAAAAAAAGAGAAAAAAAGGGACGCTACGCCCAGGGTTAATGGTGATAAGTCTCCATGGTGATTGAGCGACCTTGAGCTCTACACAAGTCGTATCCTTTTTCTTGGCGCATTCTTGAGAAGCTCTAGGAAGTAATTTGTTCCAGTTCCGCCATCGCTCAACAGAGTCTGGACCAATCCGACCCTCCGGTAAGTATTCTCCCCTTCAACCGCCTCAACCACCTCAACCGCCAGTGCTACAGCAGCCCCGTCGACAGCCCACGCCCCTTCCCAAACCCCTAGATACACCAACGACGGCGCGAACTCCACTCCTGGACCCGGGACCTGGCAATCATCCCCGTCGGGATAAAACACCGCTAAAATCCCCTCTTCGCCGTCCCCCTCCGATTCCATGGAGAGATAATACGGCGTTGACAAAACCAACCCACTCAACCGTTCGATAAACCCAACCTCCAAATCCAACCACGCCCCCTCCCTGACCTCTCCAAACGGATCGCTTCCTTTGGTAAGAACCTCGCAGCCTTTAACATTAACATTTCCACCCGTCAACTGCAACTTCTCCTTCAAAACTAGCCCTGAGGAAGTATATCCTAATGCGACGTTCCCTTTGCTTGGAGAATTTGCAGCCCTCGAGCTGACGCCTACCCATGACCACGTTGGGCCGAGATACACTTCTCCTCCTCCCGCGCGAAGCAGAAGATTATTATTATTAGGAAGGGGAGGGACAGAAAGATGAGCAGCCGAAGGAGGAGGAGGCACTTCTTCACAACTCCACACAAACCAGGCCAACCCCCGGGGTAGGTCCTGTCTCCAGATCCCCGCGAGATAATCAAACCCTGTGGTGCGAGAAATAAGTGCCGTTAAACCGGATAGGGCGGGGAATCTGTCGCTTTCAAAAGATAGTTCCATGACGGAATAGCTGGAGATGATTCGGTGCCAGTAGTGCAGTGGGTCGTGGAATCTGGTGAGGATTTGGGAGAGGCCGGGTTTGGGGAGGGTTCCCGATGGTAGGTTGGATAGATATAGCGGTGGCTGAACGGTTTCGGTTCTTTGGAGCGTGCAACATTCAAAGGAGAGGGAGGCGAGGTTGAAGTGCAGCGTGCGGGAGGAGAGGAGGCGCTCTTGGAGACACCAAGCGCGGTTGGAAAGCGGGGAGGAACGGTCCGGGAAGGTAGACAGGTCGAAGTACGTGGTGGACGGGGACGGGTATTGGTGGAGATAAAGGGAGAGATGGGGTTGGTTGATAAGAGTGCGGTGGCCAGGGGGTCGGGGATGGAGGAAGCCGGAGATGGCGTCTTTGGCGGAAGAGGCGGCGATGGTGACAAGGGATGAACTGTATATTGACGACATGACGGGGCAGTGAGCCTCCCAATCGGCGATTGAATCTTGAAGGATGCAAAGCGAATCGATCCAGAGATATCGAATGCCGAGACGTCGTGTGGACGTGACGGCATCTTGAAATGTCTTGGGGAGCATGTTGTAGGGGATTTTCTCTCTGAAAGAGGGACGTGTCTCGCTGGTGAGTCTGAGAGTCGGTGATTTACCCCAGCAGTGACTGAGAGTTGCGTACGGAGCGTGCTCGGCGATATGCTCAACGAGGCGGATGTCGACATCGTCCGCTGACCCAACATCCAACACGCGGAGTGGCAGTCTTGTGTCTGACATTTTCCCACAAGTAGGATGGTTTGCAAAGCAGTCGTCAATCCACGACCTCGCCAGCGTAAAGTCAACATTGACACTGCGCTGCCTCCCGACAATTCCCCTTTCCCAATCAACAACACCATCTCCCCCAGACTCACCCGCCCACTCCACGCCCACAAACGGCACCACGTAATCCAACCACTCCATCATCCCCTCTTCATCCTCTTCATCCACCCTGACCCAATGACCCCGTCGATACACCAACCCTCTCACTGCTTTTCTACCCGCCGCGCTCTCTGCATCATTTGAATTCGGAGACACCACCTCCGCGAACTTTAACACGACAAAAAAACCCGCAGGCTGATTTTTCGGTGGTATAATCAGTTCGTACAACTCTTCGTCCGGTTCACTAGGTAGCCAATCTTTAGTCTGGGTGTCGAGATGGCGCTGGAATTTCTCTGCATTTCTCTCCGTGGTTGTTTCCGCTTTAAGCTGTGCTTTTTCTTCGTCTTCTTCTTGCTCTGTAATATATGGGGGACGCTTCGCGTGAGCGTAGCTATAAGTGTCTAGCACAGCTCTTCTAAACACGACGCAGGCAGGACAGCCGGATTTTGCGGCAGCGTCGAGGGCGGAGAAGGAGGGGTGGTGAGGGGAGATTTTGGATTTGGGGACCGTTAGGTTCGGGGTTGGAGACGTAAAGAGAGGGAGGAGAGAGCATTGTTCACAAAGCATTTTCTCCGGTTTTTTTTTTGTTGGTAGGAGACTCTCTCATTGAGAGTCGCGGTAGAGTTTTGAATTAGGTGCTCAATTTGGAGGGGTTCGGATCCTGGACGGGAGCCAAGAGCCAAGGTGCCTTCACGTCAGCTGATAGATATTGCTGCAAGTATACAGCGGCCCACTGTTATGGTGAGGAGCCAAGAGAAGCATATGCAGGGGAACGAGGGCAGTAAACAGAACAAAGCAAAGTATTGGTCGATGTCTTAGGGACTGAAAATTTGCAGGGACGACGCGGGCATTGTGGCACGCCCAGACATATACATGTCAGATTTGAACAGTTTGTAGATTCGAGCATCACCTTGCTATCCAATACCCCCCTCTCCCATACATCTCATCCCTCGCTTCCTGCCCCGCCGTTCTGACGCCCAAAACATGTAACGGCACCGAATCAACCCTCCTCTGGACCTTGTCCCTTGCTTCAGCATATCTATCTGAAAGATTCCTCGCACTCTTCACTCCCCTCAACCTCTGCACCGCCACCTCAGGACCCCAATGTACCCGGCTAAGCGTTGCGACCGCAAGAAGCACATCCCGTGAGACCATGTCCAGCCTCTCTTGCAGCGACGCCGCAGGGTCCAGTGCCGGTCGCAGATACGCCATGGCGATGACCTTGAGCTTTGCCCCAGTAAACGACGCACCAAACTCATGAAACAGATGAACTGTGATGATGTTCTCCACAACCACAGCTGCCCTGGCGTAAGGTGACGGACTCACTGTGATGACCGCCTGGTGCCAAACAGGGGACGTGTTGGCGGCTGGAGGAGGCAGCGACGCCCACCCGACATATACACCCCTCAAACGCTGATGCACATCACCAGGGGATAGCTCGTCGAGATTTGCCGTGGGGATCCCCAGTTCCATCTGACCCCGACCCGTCCCCGGCACGACTTTCCCGGAAAACTTCAACGGGAACGGCGCCTCCGGACCTGACTCCGGCCCCACAGGGTTGAGATTTTCGTCATAGAACAATGCCTGTGGCTCACTCAGGAAATACCGCCCCGACGCGTCGTCCGCCTTGGTCCCATCTCTTCTCAACTCCCCGGCAACGAACCCCCCCGCCGCTTTCATAACCCGCCCGGGTTTCAACTTGTCAATCCTCCCTTGCACCATACCCACCACTGGCCCTGTGTACCTCTGCACCGTATTGTTCGCCACCACCGACGCAACTTTCACTCCCACTTCCAGCGGCATGGTACTGAGCGATGCACCGCGAAAGACGCTCGAGTCCGTCGATGTGCTCGCCACACGAAACACCGGACTCCAGCACAGCACCTTCCTCTTCTTCTCGTCGCCGTCACTTCCCCCCGTACACAACGCCAGCCTAAAATAACCATCCGACGCCACTGCGGGAATCCTCACCACGTGTGTCTCTCGGGCCACATGCCCCTTGGCCTCACCACGGTCTTTCCTCTCCCTCCTCACGATACGGTCAATATCCCTCCTCCACGCCCTTTCATTCTCACTCTGTGCATCCTCCGCCTGAGCTTTGACCGCCGGCGTAACCTCCACCCAATCTGTCGAGGAGCTCCCCATCCGCACCTTAAGTTTCATCCCGCTATCGCCCGAATAGCCGCGCTGTAGCAGCCAGAGGGAGCGATCCGACGGCAGGGGATAATTTGGTGCGCTAAAGATGGTGATTTCGACGGAGGTAGCGGGACCGCGGTAAAAGACGAGAGGAGGGGAATGGCGGAGGATGGTGTAGTGTTTGTTGGATTCGGTCGCTTGTGGGAGGAGGCCACCGGCGAAGTGAGTGGCTTCGGAGAGAGCGGTTTGCCAGAAGGGTTTGTTGTCAGAGACGGGGGTAAACGGGCCGGGGCCGGGGCGGGCAGCGATTGCCGAGACAGGGGCTGAGGTAGGGGTGGCAGGAAATCCGGGGCCGGGTCCGATGCCGCCGCTCGGGGTGACAGGGCGTTGGAAGCTGGATGGGCTGTAGGAGCTATGTGGGCTTGGTCCTCCGGTTGGAGAGGGGTCAAAGCCGTGAGATCGCAAGTCGGGCATGCTGGTTTGCAGCCGGAGGGCAGGTGCGGGCGCCAGCGCCAGCCATGGCCCGGGCTCGGTTTGGTGACGGGGTGGCAACGACGGCGGTGGAGGGGGCGGCCAATTGCCCGTGTCGTAAGGACCCCGGCCGCTCTCAGCGATGGGAAATGGTGTAGTCCGTGGTCCCGGATATGGAGGGGGCGGGTCCATGTCTGCGTCCAGTCATCAATCAGTCGTGATTTTTACTCAATTGCGTCCTCTGCAGACTTGCGTCCTCTGCAGATTTGCGTCCTCTGCAGATTTGCGTCCTCTGCAGATTTGCGTCCTCTGCAGATTTGCGTCCTCTGCAGATTTGCGTCCTCTGCAGATTTGCGTCCTCTGCAGACTTGCGGCAGCGGGTTGGGACGCGCCTGAAACTCCTGTCCGTGACCCCACTGAAACCCTGTCTAGTGAGCTTGGCATGCTTGTAGGGACCTTGATGGCCCGCTAGCATCTGCAAGAACGTCAAAATTGGACGCGCGGCGGAGGTGCGCGACAAGGGTGGCGAAGTAATAAAACTTTTTGTTTGTTCTTTATCATTGCTGACCGCCATGCTGCCAGGGTCATTGCAAATTATGGAAACCGGATTGGCGGTGAACAGGACACAGGAACCGACGAGGACATGCATCGTGACGATTGCCGTCTGGGGCGGGCTACCCCATTTGGAATAATTGGGCGAGACACCAGAGACGGGAGTTTACAAAGTAACGGTGCGATGAAACGAGGTGAAATACTGACAGATTGAAAGGAGTTGTGAAGCCTGACCCGACGTTCAGATAAGGTTTTCCCCCTGATCATCTTGTCCCTTGGATTTACCCTGGAAAGTTTCCATCCAAAGCCCAACGTAATCCAAAGTACACGACCCTAAACAACAAAAGAGAACAAGAAAAATGCCTTGCATATATTGCTCACGCTTAAAAAAAAATACCGTCGGTGGGTGTGTGGGAAAGCCTTGACTGCTTGGGGATTGCCGCGTTTTTTGACCAGAAAAAGACATGTGCACCTTGATCACTGTTTCCGGACCCATGGTGAACACGCAGTAGATTGTATGAAATTCCGCAGATACAGGGATTCGAACCTCTGCCTGCCAGTCCCCTCTCCATCCCATGTCGACCACCCGGCCAAAGCTGATCTTCATCGTCTCAAAGTTCTTTACTTGAGCCGCATCACTAGTGGAAAGTCCGTCAAATGCGAGCCGTGATTATCGACATTAGTTCCGCTCTGACCCAAGCTGCGTGAGCTGTGGCTCCAGAGCCTCGAGGACCCCCCTGGCCCTTGCCCTATGGTCCTGGACGCTGTCGGTGGGCGAGCTGGAGATACGAGCGATAACGTTGTCGGGCGAATATACGACGGCGCGGGCGATCGATTCACAGAATTTAAGCTCTTTCTTGCTGCAGAGTGGCATGTGTCAGACTCGTCTTCTCGTGAGGGAAGGACCACAGCGGTCATGTTCGAACCTCAGAATCGATCCTCTCTCGCCTGTAGCTTGCTGATCGGTGCTGGGCATCTTCCTCCGGTGCCGTAAATATACGTATCGGGCGGGTCGGCGAGGTCAAGACCCCAATAGTCTTGAAGAGAGAAAGGTTCGTGCGGGTATTCGAGAATAATAGACAGCGGTGATGATTTTTTTCATGTCAGCGAGGGTAGAACGAGAGGCAAGTCCACGGAGGGAACACGACGAGATAAAATATCTAGAACTGGCGGCTAAGTTAGAAAAGGGGCGGCGATCTGGTGAGCAGTCAGCGTCCCAACGATTACCGCGCTTGGTGGCGACAACCAAACCGGTGTATCGCGGGCGGACGTCTCAAGAATCAGACCCGAGGGGCGGGGCTTGTGTGTTGTCCCACCGCTATGTCCAGGCGAGATGAGGGAGGCAAATGAGACAGTATTGGATCTCCTAGTCGCCATTCCAGTATCCTCCGAGGACAAGCACGTTCGAACAAGTCCGTATCGACGGAATTGTGCTGATGATAGCTGATGAAAGGCGATGTTGCGCTGAATCAATGCCGTCGAACCCATTATTTCGTCTCTCAGCCCCTGAACGAGCCCCTGGTCCCACAGGCGGTGCCCAAGTACAAGCCATACCCAACGCCACACCCATAGGGTCAAGACAAGAGGCGATGACAGAGCTGTAGCCCCAGGAGGTTTGTCTTTACGGCATCTCCTGGGTATGGAGTGTTGCGGAGACGACATCAATGGGCAGATGTCGAGTGGGGAACGAGACACGTATGATTTCCCGCAGTGGGTGTGGGATGTGGCCGTCAGGCGCGCGTGCTGGCTTAGCTCAAAATTCGCCCCCCAAGTCCGCCGACGAGACTGCCCCGCTCCTTTACCCCATGCTTAGCCATCTTGCTGCCATCACGGACAAGTGGTTGGGGTTTTTATTTCGGGGGGTGGCACGGGCTAATCGATGTCGCTTGAAGAAGGCGAAGAACGCTGGGGCAAACTGTGCCCATGGGATAGTCTCGGGGTCGGTGGTGTTGATCGACTGCGACGTTAGGCACCATCGCGGCATTGGCAGGTCGCGCTTGGACACCAAACGGAGACACAACATCAAGCTGTGCTTGACAGTGACGATGATATCATGAAGTTGGAGCTCAATACGGTGCTATGCAGAGACATCAGATACCAAGAATCTCGGGCGACCAACAACTTAGTCAAGGGACGAAGATTACCTCGAACTGCTGCAGCACACGACAGCATGGACTCCCGAGTCTCTGACAAGGATATCTGGGTCACCTGCAGGGTAGAATTCGCCACTTCAGATAATCATGGGGCGGGGTGATGGGGACCGGATTTGGGATGCAGCAAATTCGGGCAAATTTGTGCCTTTGAAACAAGATTGACCCGACGTATCGTTATGTGTTCAGTACCGAAGCTGGCAAACTGAGCGAGTGATGGGACCAGAGGGGGTCATGCCCTTTCTCGCCACTCTCGATAATCGGTGAGTAGAGGAAGGACCTCGACAAGTTTGAGGTGAGGCTCCGAGCGCCTTGGGCCCTTGGCTGCATTTTGCGCAAGGCAACTGCGAGCCGTTTCGCGCAGTTGTGTGCGTTGGATGGTCCGAGGGCTGATTGGCCTTGGGCAACTGTGGGCGCGCCAATCGGGAGCCCATCTAATTTCCGATTTGTCTGACGAGACGTGACGGAACCACACGTTCCTTCCTTATTCGCCCGTCACCTGCATTCTCGCAAACGTTGCTGCGCCTTTCAGCTCAGGTCTTCACTTGAACTTCATCCAGCGAGACCATTCATGAGATCAGCTCTCTACTCGATTGACGACGATGACTGCTCGAAGATTGGAGGAAAAATACACCAGTTCGTCAGTGACATGGAAATGGCAAATGAATATTTCACGCTGGACTGTGGCTGATGAAGGAAAGCGAAGTTCAATGCTGTTTGAATGAACAAGGTGCACAGGCATGCTTGCTCGTCTCCTACACAGCATTTCACACGCAAACAACGAAAGGCTGAATTTTGCCTTGAGTTTGCCACACGTCTGAGCCCGCGATCAGTCAGGCCCAAGGCCCATCTCTCGCTGCGGGCCTCGGACGGTTTTGCAACTCCCGGTTTTCATCATAGTCCACCCGCATCGAAGGATGAAGACAACCAGCATGGAGCTTTGAACTCGGGAGATTGAATCACCCACTTCTTGAAGTGCGTTTGCGAACCAGAGAGGCGGAACATCACCTCATCTGAAAGTTGTCAGGACACAGCTCCAAAACAAAAACCCCCCGTCCGGGACTGGCGGTAACTTCCCAACCTGGGCTCTCAACCCACCTTCCTGGGGATGCAAGAATCGGATCGATATTTTAGTCTGTCATACACCTGATTAGGTGGCAGTACGTCAGCGCCAGGACTATGGTGTGGAGTGGGAGAGCTGGCTCCTGATTAGGTACGGTCGTTTCCATCGTCACCGCTATTTCCGGCTGTTTGACGTTTAATGCTAGTTTCCGCCATTGCAATTGGTCTTCCGGGCGTTTCTTCATGAGCCCAATGGGCAGCATCAATTCGAGACGGCCGTGGGCAGATCAAGTCGGATGTGCCGAGCAGTGGCTGAAACGGTACCTGGCGTCGAGGATAGCGCTGGGCACAGCTGAGCAGCGGAGATACAGGTTGTCCTGGATCACCCACCCTCGATTGACCCTCAGTCAAACCAAGGAAGCAGAAATTCCGCAGAAATTCCGTAACAGCCTAGTCATTGGGGATGGGATAAGCAACCTCTGGCTTTGCCATTCGGATTCGACTTGTTGGCACTTCGTCTTGCCAATCTCGACCCGGAGACATCCTTTCACATCGCAATCCCGTGGCCAGACTCGCCCAGTGTCACCCGGAGGGTTTCTTGGCGTTCCCCACGCCATCATCCAGTTTAAGCCATGACAAGCATCTGGGTGTCAAGTCAGTCTCGTGGCCATTCCATTACTCTTCACTGCGCGCACCGGCTCACCGCCCGCGGCGCGAAGGCTGGCTTTGCCGAGAAGCTGTCACGAGCATATTTTATCGTCGGCCCTGGCAAGCCCTCCACTTCCCGTCCACGTGGAACTCATCAAGTCTACCGTCGAGGATGTGGATGATGTGCGCGATTTTCTCATAGACCAAGTCGGTGTGTCTGGTGAGGTGTCCCTGTGGGCAAGGCGGGTTAAGCGTCTCGGAAAACGTCCGTTTCGCCCACCAAAGAGCGCCACCCTGGGCCACCCTAGGCCACCAACGACGGTTGAAACATGATATCCCAATCTGCCGGTACTTTGTTGGGGGCTATCACAATGTCCCAGCCGAGCCAGTGAGAGTGAACTGCCGGGGGCTGGGGGAGCGGGAAGTTCGGCGCCATCCGAGAGGTCGGCAATTTACCCGCCTACCATATTCAGTCTTCACACACCTTCAACCTTCAACTGTGCACATACTCAGTGGTGTTCCCTAGGTTTGAGAGCCAACTTCTTCATGCCTGCAAGCTACTGTACCGGACTAAAAGGCCCGACCTCACGACCTTGGTTTAGGACCGGGGTCCCATTTCCTGCGGCCCATCCCAAGTCTCCTCTTGTTTCCTCTTCTACGCAGATTCCCCACATGCCGAATACTACCGCGCCAATTCCTAGGCGCGTTTCAAAATCGGGTGGTTGGGTCAAAGCTGCGGTGGGCTGAGATGTTTCCTTTCGAAGGCTGAAGTTCTAGGCCTTCGGCTGCTTCCGCATCGAGCCAAGATCTAGGGAACTTATTGCCAGCCCTGTATTTACATCCCGCAGCCTCGGTAGTTGCCGCAAGGGAAGACCACCCCCCCAAATTCCCAGCGAAGCGGCTCGGTAGATGGGCGGCTGTCGCTTCTCAGAACTTCCGGTAAGCGATCGGGTCGCGGAACGGTATAGCCAAGCCAACTATACCTGCAGCTGAATGCAGACCAGCCAGCAAGGACTCTCTCGACTATTCACATCATCAGTCTTGGTCGTTTGCGCTGAGGTTGGGTGCAAGTTTGCTGCACTCTGATCTCTGGACGCCGCCATCGAGAATATGGCTATTGCGTGTTCTTTGGGGAGGGGAGAGATACCAACCACCAGAATACCGCCGACATGACTCTTCCGTCTGACACTGCCGTCGAAGTTGAGGGTTTATTAAGCCCGCTGAAATCCCTATTCCCGGTGCCGGTTTTCCATCTCTCTTTATGACACATCACTCTCGGCTTGATTACCGGGTCGAGAAGATATTGTCTGTCTATCTAAGTTCCCGCTTTCTGTGGCCAATATGTTGTTTGGCGCCAATCTTGTCCTCGGTCTCTCGTTCGCTCGCTCGGCGAGTGCGGCCCTGGACCCGAGACACAAGTTCAATGGCTCCCCCAAGTACCACTACGACAAGGATACCACCCGCTTCTGTGGATGGTGGCTTGACAACGGAGGGGACTGGAACTGTGACAGGATAAGAGACGAGTTGAGAGTGCCTTTAACGGACTTTCATGACTGGGTAAGTTTCGCCAACAAGCCTGCTGGAGCCGTCATCTGACCCGATGCAGAACCCTTCCATCCTGGCCAACTGCAAGGCTCTGCCTAGGGAACAGTCATTTTGCATCGGCAAAGGCAAACGGCCGTTTAGGCCAGTCTCGACAACCACGCGCACCGTTACTGTCTCCACGACACGACTGACCACGGCCACACTCGTGACAACCGCCACGGTCAATAGGACACTGACGACAACGGCACTGTCCACAGTCAACCGGACCCTGACGGCCACTGCTACGGCCACCTTCAACAGGACGCTGACTGCAACGTCCACCGCTACGCTAAACCGGACTTTGACGACCACAGCAACTTTCAACAGAACCTTGACGGCGACTGCAACTGCCACCCTGAACAGGACCCTGACGGCAACAGCCACGGCAACGCTGAACAGGACCTTGACAGCCACAGCCACGGCGACTCTCAACAGGACTTTGACTGCAACGGCCACTGCCACTCTGAACAGAACATTGACCGCCACTGCTACGGCTACTCTTAATAGGACGTTGACAGCGACCGCTACCGCTACCCTGAACCGGACTTTGACTGCTACTGCGACAGCAACCTTCAATAGAACCCTGACAGCGACCGCCACGGCCACTCTCAACCGGACTCTGACAGCAACCGCAACTGCAACGCTCAACCGGACCGTAACCGCCTCCGGAACAGCAACGGTCAACCGAACCATCACTGCCACGGCGACCGCAACCTTTAACAGGACCATCACAGCCAGCGGGACAGCGACAGTCAACCGGACTATCACGGCAACAGCTACAGCCACCTTCAACCGCACCCTGACCGCCACTGCCACGGCGACACTCAACCGGACCGTGACCATCTCCAGCATTGTGACCCGAACCTCCGTCACCACCCGCCTGGTCGTGTCCACCGCTACGCCTACCGTCGGTAAAAACGGCATCGCCACTCCTGTGCCCGCCCAGCCCAACATGGTATCCAACTGCCGGACATTTTACTACGTCCAGCGTGGCGAGACGTGCATCACCATTGCCAACAAGTTGCGCATCACGGCACAGCAGATTATACAGTGGAATCCGAATGCCAGGCCGGATTGTACCTTGTTGTTTGCCAATTACTTTGCTTGCGTGGGTCTCAATTAGCTGGGATTTATAGACAGTCGTTTCTGATAGACTTTTTGTTTGAGTTTGAGGATGCATATTGCTTGACTCCGTGATGGGTGGAGGTTGAAGTAATGAGAAGCTGAAGCAAGATGTGCTGGTTGAGGACAGTGATCAAATAAACTAACGGGACTCAGAATATACCTATCTCTGCAATTGATTTGGGCTTTATCAAATCTGATCTGATGTCGTCTGCATATCTACAGTAATCTTTTATCTCAGACCTCAGAGCATTCAGCAATGGAAGGATACACTGAGCCCCCTGTTAGTCGGAGATCTGAGGTCTGAGGTAAAAAGCGTTTTCATCATCGCCCCACCACGCGGCTGCTGGGACCAGATTTTCCCTCCCCGTTTCTTAGGGACAGACTTTTAAGCAATGGAAACATGAACTGGTTGGTGCACCTCGGCTTGTCTCTTCTTTGCTCCCTGATTGCCAACAAAAGGATTTTCTTCTTTGTCAGACTCTGATATCGACAGACTATTGACACTGCCAGCGCATGTTAGTGGTCTCGTCGTCATCTCATCATTGTCTGATGTGGCTTTTAGAACTAGAGTTAGAGTTAGGTTTGCACCCCGGTCTGGGGAGGTTCGTGACCTCCTTGACTGGGGTTGTGCCTTCCTTTCTATCTCTCTCTTTCCCTCAGCACCCAGTTCGGTTTGGCTCGAATACGAGACCCCGCGATTCTGTCTCCCTCAGACGTTCTTTCCCCAGCCTCAAACCGACCGACCAAGTAGATGGGATATGGGCCCAAACATGGTGCGTGCTGTTAACAGACGGGCCAAGTGGCCTAGCGGTCAAGTGATGAAACGAGCCCTCTGGTACTTAGGTCGTACGTAACAGATTTGAGCTTCGACTCATCTCTGTCCACGACATGAATCTGATGCCTGCTTTTTTTCTCTTTTTTTTTCCTCTGATGTTTGATCCTTGTTTAACGAAGTGTGCAACCCATCTTCCTTATCTCTACTACAGAGAGTCGGAGACATGTCAAGTATCGGGTGGTCGCTTGAGGAGGGTGTATGACTTTGTAGGAAACTGGAAAATGAAAATACGACTCGCCAGTGCAAGAAACGATTCGAGTTGTATCCCGCGCAAAGAGACAGAAAACTATTCTAAACACCTCAGAAGCAGCAGAGGTCATCCAAAGCAACCAGCCCGAATAACAACACGGGAAGGACATGTAGAAACAACACAGGATATGTAGAGTTCAAAAAGATTGCGAAGAGTGCAGCTTTACCCATCCGAGCATGGTGCTGTCCAGCTCAGGACCGCGGACGAAAAAGGAAATTTTGCAAAGACGTTGAACATTGCACTGCCCAACCAAATCGCAAGGAATCTTTTCCGAGAATTCTGTGTAACCCAACCTCTCCCTCCCTTGCCGTTGTCTCACCCGGCCAACCTTTTGCCCAACCCCTTTTTCATCAACCCATCCCGTCCCAACCCACCCACCACACACGCACAATCTCTTTATCTTTGGCACGGTGCTGTTGACAGACATGTTGGAGCTGTGAAAGCCCACTTTTGCGAACTCCAAAATCATCCAATCACAAAACGTCATGTCCCATCTCAGGTCTGGTGGTCTAGTGGTATGATTCTCGCTTAGGGTTCACCCGAAAGCATAGCTGCGAGAGGTCCCGGGTTCAATCCCCGGCCAGACCCGTTTGATGGGCCCTCCCATATTGGGCAACTTCTTTTTTGTGTCTCCCTGTGATAGGGGAGGGTGGGTGGTTTTGTTTTGTTTTCTTTGGTTGGGTTTTTTTTTTGCCGTTTGTGTGTTCGTGCGTGGGGGTGCGAGGCCATGTGGGTTTCATAAAGGCAAATGCTGAGTGAGGGATTGGTAAGGGAGTTGGTAAGGAGGCTGGGATCCATGATAAAAAAAAGGATAAAAAAGGATAAAAAGTTGCACTTCCATGTTGACGGGCTCAACTTACCCCGTTTCTGACTAGACATGAACCATCAAGGTTCCTCCCCGAGGAAAGATTTTCAAAAACACATGTTCTGTTCTGCAATTGGTGTTTCACACATGTCAAGACAAGGTATACGGAACTCCTAACTCGAAGCGGCAATGGTTGTTCTGCACATCATTTCCCAAGTCGGTACCGCAATGACGATCCGGTATACTCAGCCGTCGGGCATCGATTCGGGACCCATCTCCCCTGTCGGTGCTATGTGCGCGTCTAGTGCCGGAATGCCTACCTACCTAACCAGACTAGGTGATTCGGGGACCCCTTTTAGTTTACAAACAAGTGGCATGAAGATCAATGCAGGTTGACATGACTGGATCAAGAAGGGCAAGGCGAGGCCGAGGTTCATGTATGTATGACCAGAAAGAGATAAAACTTGCGTGCAGGTTGCAAATTTTTGCACCGAGGCACTGAGCCCCTGCATGTAGAAGATGATAGACATTGCGGTCGATTGATTGATTGATTTGGTGGCGGACAATGGCCTAGACCGGACGAGACAGACAGAACAGAATGCTTGTTAAGTGGTTCCCATTTGACTTGATCCTGGGCCGACCACGTGGAGTGGGCAAGGAATGTCGGGGATGTTACCTTGGCATTGGATCCTCGGTGTCTCAATCAGCTTTGCCGGGAGCGAATAACGTTGCCTCCGTGCATCGCGGGTCGTGCAGCAGGGGGGTCGAGGACTTTTGCGGGCGGTCGGTGCAGGTGTTGCTGTCACAGCCTGGCCTGGCCTGGCATCGGGGACTTGCCTTAATTGACAAGGTTGGTGGGTAAGGTGTTTCAGTTTGAGCACTCGTTTCGATTGTGACAGTCAACACCAAAAAAAAATCTTCGAGCTGGCCCAGCACATGCAGCTGACTGAAGTGTTGCGAAGAGAAAGAAACATGATCCGACCTAAACATGCGACCTATCTATGAAGCACCACGTTGGGTGCTGGTGAAGCATTGGGCTATCGTACTTCGTACTCCGTACCGGCGTGGCGGAGTCGCCGTGCGCGATCCGATCGGCGATCAGTCTTGGTGAATAAGCCCTCGACCCCTGACACTGTACGCTTATCATTATCGTCTTGATGAGCGGGCTGTTTTTTTTTCCCCCTTGAGAAACATTCACGAACTGGTTCGGATCACTGACTACCTAGGTTGGTTGGTGGGTAGGTATTTTTCTTTTCTTTTTTGATTACAAACATGGATTGAACCCTGACTCGCCTAGCATATCCGTATTCTACCAGACACTAGTGTAGCTATCTGGATGTGATTGCCGATCATCTACGTATCTATCCAAAAAGGTGTCACTCCGAAACACACAATCATTTTGATCCAACAGGGGATTATTCTACAAGTGAGAATATTCCAACAAGGTAACCCGAGATGAGAGAGACATCAGCATGTCCACCAAGGGCTAAACTAAGGGGCTGATTGTTGCCGGTCGAGCTGGGCAGTAATGGGCCGAAGAACGTCAGCCATCAGGTTCCGGTAGTACCTTTTCCGTCCCTCCTCGTCAACTGGGGGCTCCGGTATCCTCATGAAGACGTTGTCCGAGGAGACTGCCGCTCCGCGTGCGGTTGATTGAGCGGTGTAAGATGAGTTGATATCCAGGTTTGAAGATGCTATGCTTGAGCTAGATGGTGTGACGTTAGAGGGGAGACATGTGGAGAGTCGGGAAAGGATGGAGTGAGGTTAGGGGGGAAAGGATGGCGAGATGGGCAAAGGAAAGGAAGCGAAGGAGCTGAAAACATGGCTGTACCTCGGAAGGGAACTGCTGGCAGCCGAGGGTTGACCAGAGCGACACATGGTGTCAGATAAAGGCATGGGCAGAATAAGCGGTGTGTGGGTGTGTGGATGGATGCCTCACTGAAGTGTTTGCTGTATCGGGATGTTATTGAGAAATGGCGTCTTCATAAAGTCGGAGATTCTGTGAGGGGGAAACAGACCCTTTATGTAAAAGCGGGTGAACAGTCCATCCCAAGGGGCATCAACCGGGCTGGTATAAGCCGGAGCACCGAACCACGATGGCACGCCCCTCTCAGCCGAGAATCTGAGGCTCAAGTGCTCTTGCACCGGTTTGCGGGTTATCTTCTACCCACTACGGGCATTCTGGCCCAATAGCTGGTTGCCTAGTGTCCACACTCGCTCACCCCTACCTTGCCGGTCATCACTTACGTCCTCGCTCGTTGTCACTCCACTCACTCTCGACCTCGAATCCCATGGCTCGCCTCGCTTCAAGACCAGCTTTACTGCAAGGGCGGGCTTTACTGCAAGGATGGGACTGAAAGTCTCGCACGCTGCCAACCAGCTCCACGGCAACATGCCGGCGGCCATACCGTTCCGGTGACCTTACCGGTCCGGCGACCTTGCAGCTGGGAGAGCTGACCGCCTTCTTGGGGATGAAACTGATTGGCCCTTTCTGACCGGGGATGATTTCATGACGGGAAAAGGGACCAGGGTGGTCCCAAGTACAAGGTGTGCATGCAGAACCAATGCAAAGCCCATGCACTATCACGCACATAACCACACCGCAACGTGTTTAGTGTAATGTACCGACGGTGTACATCACGGACCACGGTGCATTCTGCCGTCTGTCCTCTGCAAGGCTTTTGCCCAAACTTGCAAGGAATGCCGGATGTACCTCCGGGCTTTCCTGCCGTCAATGATATCAGTATGCGACCGTGGCAATTCGCTGCATGTATCGCGCTGGCACTGCAGGCACAGGTCGTAGTAAACAACTTTTGATGTTCGGGACTGGTGCCTGCGGTCCCGCTGAGTCTGCCGGGCGTCGGAGGAGTGGGTGAAATGAGGTCCAGTTGGTTAGAGCCTTTTCAAGCAAAAGTCGAGGAATGTAGCAGTACCTAGCGTGACAGGCTCGACCTGAGAGGGCTCGAAGGACCTCGATGCATTGCACTAAAAGCTGGCATCCTTCCATTCGCGCGACTTCTGGCCCAAAGCTCCATCGCACATGACGGGCATAGAAGCGGTCGGGCTTTGACAAGTCGGTGAGGATGTGATTCTTTCGGCGTGTCTTGGCGGGTCAGACGCGTGCCAATATTGAGAGCAATCTCCCTCGACTTTTATTTGCTGTTGCCTTGGGTCAGCACCCAACACGAGAGAGGAGCTATTCGGAGGGAGCCCGAGGCGGTGAGCGGAATCTTTTGGGGCCCAATTGTCGGGACGGCGCCCAGCGGACTGGCGTTCATCCCATGGTGCAAATTGGGTCAGGATCTTGCGCCGCTGTGGCTGCATTTGATTTCTCGCGTTCGGGAAAAAAGGGGGTGTGGTTCACCTCGACTGCCACATCAGGCAGCAGGCTTTGAGGACCGGGGAGTTGGACGGTTGGGATGGTTCTTGAAAAAGCGGGGTTGGTTCGTCGCAGGTGGCGTCACGTCACCATCCCCAATCTCCCCAATCAGAAGGAGAACGGGGCCGTTCGGTGACAAGCAATTTTCACCTTGCTACTACCACCCCTACCCAAGTCTCGGGGAGACAGGAGATGCACGCTTGGGGATAGGATCATCATCTTCGCCCACCCGGATTGAACTGCTGCGGCAATCCGAGCACGGCGAGTTAGCCTCCCGGCAGCTAATGCCCGCCAAGTCATTAGCTCAGTGGGTTGAGGATACTGTGCGAGGTCCCAGTTGGCGAATACAACGTCGCGGATTTGCAAATTGTGGCCCGTTCCGCTGTGGAGTGCAAGGATCGGTCAGCACCACGTTCTTGTCAGAATTCCAATCGAAACTGACGTACAGAGAATACTACACATCTGTTGATCGAGAACGATTGATGAGCCACTGACGCGACGTCCCTCATACTTGATGCATCATAGAGTGGGCGTCGAAAGATAATTGGTCTACCCCCGCACTCTATCCTCGCAATTGGAAGGCACACGACCATCACCCGTGGGTCTCATAGGATCGACATGGCGAATAGGTACTGCTGCATGTGCGCGTAGTATTGGCCGCTCTCGCCAGCCTCAAAAATACAGGTGATTGGCAACCGACAGCCAATCGACTAAGAATGCAGACATCAACCTGCTTTATTACCACCCTCCAACTCCATATGCGTCCTTATCACCTGCAGACTTCCTAGTTCCCTCGCGCGGGGTTATATAGAACCGACAGACATGATGATTTGCCGCCATTCACGATTTCCTTCGCTATGGTTACTGGACCACGCCAAAACTCCAAAACGCTCATACGAAAGATCACGGGCCCACCATGACTTCCTCTTCAGTGGCCGTGCTCGCTGCAGTGACGGTTGTGTCTCTGATTGCTTATCGAATCATATACAACCTGACCTTCCACCCTTTGGCTCGTTTTCCGGGGCCATGGTATGCCGCAGTGACGTCGCTGCCTCTGGCGATCATGTCACTACTGAAGCGCGAGCATCATTACCTCCTCTCGATAGCCAGGAAATACACTGACGGTAAGGGCTGCAAAGTCTGGTCTCTGAATAATCTGAAAATGACAAAATAGGCGACAAACCTATCCGCATCGCCCCGACATTGCTCATGTTCCCAAAGCCCGCCGCCATCAAGGACATATACTGGGAGCCCAAGAATAACACCAAAGGCGGCCTATACGGCACAGGCTTACTTGGCCCGCAGCACCTCTTCACCACCATCGATCCCGATGAGCACAAGACGCTACGAAAAGCCCTCGGCGGTCCGCAGTGGTCGTTCGGCGCCCTCCGACGCGTCTGGGAGCCACGTATCGACGACTTGATCAAACTCTTCGCCTCCAGGATGGAAGAGGCAGCGGAGCGAAACGAACCCGTCATACTCTGTGACAAGGTTGCCCAATTCGCAGCCGATGTCATGACTATGGTGTGCTTCTCGGAGCGATGGGGTTTCGTGGACAATGGCCGGGATGAGCGTGGCATGCTGCAGAGCTTCCGCGATGGGCTTGTCCTCTTTGGCTTTGCCGGGCGTTTTCGGACCCTGCGGGAGACAGTGATGAAGTCACCATTGCTCGCTCCGCTGCTGCTCCCCAAGATCGATGATGCCAAGGGCATTGGGTTTCTCGTTGGTCAGGCCGATAAGCTGGTGACGGAGCGGGAGCGTAAGATGGAGGACGAAGGATTCACCCAGGAAAAGCCTGATTACATGCAATAGTGCGTTGACGCTTTTATTTACCCTTTGCGAGAGATGAATCACCACCGTCCTGCCACCGTCCCTGCTGTGCTGACAGACATTATCAGTACCATCGAAGCACGCGTCAACGGTCAACCCCTCACACCCCAGCAGAAGCGCGCCCACGTCACCCTCCTTATCCAAGCCGGCGCCGACACGACTGGTACCGCCATGGGTAGTACTCTCCGCCACCTCGTCACCAACCCGGAATGTCTCGCCAAAGCCCGCGCCGAGATCGACGCCGCCGACGCCGCCGGACTCTTATCCTCGCCGGTCCAATACCACGAGACCCGCGAACATCTCCCCTACGTCGCGGCCTGTATCAAGGAAGGCGGGCTACGTCTCGACCCACCAGCGACGAATCTGTTCTCCCGCATGGTGCCTCCCGGTGGAGCCAGGATTGCTGGTATTTTGATACCGGAAGGATACGAAATGACCAGCCATGCCTATGTTGTCCAGCGCGACCCGGAGCTTTACGGGCCGGATTCGTTGGAATTTCGTCCGGAACGATGGCTGGAGGGGGGAGAGAAACGAGTGGTAGAGTTGGAGTCGGGGTTGTTTGTGTTTGGCGTGGGGCCGAGGGTTTGCTTAGGGAAGGATATTGCTGTATTTGAGCTGTATAAGTTGATTCCTGAGGTGAGTGACAGACCATGGCTGATATAGGATGAAAGGGACTGACATGTCTGCAGATCATTCGCCGGTTTGATATGGAGTTGCTGGATAGAGGACGCTATGTGGTTGCTGGTGGAGTGGCGTATAACAAGGACTTTACCGTGAAGATGCGGGTGCGGTAGCTCGTGTTAGTTAGTACAACAGCAGATGTGGTTCTCGCTGCAAGAAAACCACTGGAAGTTGAGGACTTTTTTATGACTCATGATGGACATACTGGGATCACATTCAAGTCATTAGGGGAGTCCCAAGTTTTGAGGTAGGTAAAACAGGCCCCGTTGAGAGAGAAGAAGAAAAATTAGCTACCTACCTAGATAGACGGTGGTAGTGTTGGATGGCACCCTCAATCAAACGATGCCCACGATACGACCATGATTTGATGGACATCGCCCATATCAACGGCCTCCTGACGTTTTTTCCCGTGGACCTTGTCCAGCAAAGGTCGGAGAGGGGTGTTTTTTTCTCCCCCCTCCAGAGAGCTCAGCAAAGGTACTCGTCTCGTGCCAATGAGGACGGTGGAGGAGCTGTTGAAGGTGATGGCGAACAAAAATCTCATAATTCTTTTCCATTTGATCGAGCGCAGGAACTTTGAATTCTCTATTGGGACAAGACAGTTGATTCTGAGAAGGAATAGGCTACTCCTGTCTTTAGTCCATCAACGCTCCAACCCCGGGTCAGGCAACCCTCCCGCAAAAGTTGACAAGGCCTCCTCCAAAATTCAAATCCACAGTCTGCTAGATCATTTCTTGCATTGCCAAGGGCTGCATTGAAAACTTCAACGGTTCGGCGAAAAACTATCATTGGATTGTGCAAGGCGGAACAACTCCGGAGACTTTTTCCGGCAACAGCACCGGGTATATCTGGGCTTTCCTTCGAATACGCAATCCCGGGCGGGTCTGTTCGGCCGACGGACCGCCCCGAAGTTAATACTGCGGGTAGGCTACGCTACTAGCATGTACCGATTGTGTTACCCACCCTGCCGTACAAGGCTCCGAAAGGGGTATCGTTTGCGCGACTTCCTCGTGAAGAACGGCAGCCCGAAAGAAACGGCAGTCCGGAGGAAACAGTCGCAAAATCCGGCCGACTCCGTTCCAGTGGCCTTCAATCCCGATTATACGTCAACGACACACCCAAGATATCGGTGCACAGGATGTGTATAAAAGACGGGGAGTTCTAAGAGAGTTTCCTTGATCATATTCATCGACTTGAACCTCAACACATCACTTACCAACTGCTCTTTCAACCATCAACATGTCCACTGCTCCCAAGATTCTCCTCACCGGTGCCACCGGCTTTGTCGGTGGCAGTGTTCTGACCGCACTCCTCAACTCTCCATCTCTCAAAACTCAACAGATAACTTGTCTCCTCCGCTCTTCGTCCGCCGCTTCCACCCTAACCGCCACCTACGGCGACCGCATCCAGACCCTCCTCTACAACGGCCTCGACGACACCACCACCGCCACTACCGCCGCCGCCTCCCACGATATCGTCATCTACTGCACCCTCAGCCACCACACCCCCGGTATCCTCGCCCTCATCCGCGGCCTCGCCCAGCGCAAGGCCACCACCGGCCAGCCTGTCTGGTTCGTACACACCTCGGGCACCTCCAACCTCGGCGACCTCCCCGTATCGGGAAAATACCTGCACACGCCGCCAGACCGCGAGTTTGACGATGCGCGCGACGATGTCTACGCGTTTGAAAGGGAGCGTGACGCAGTGGTGCCGTATTTCCAGCGCACAGCAGAACTAGCAGCCATTGATACGGGGATGGAGCTGGGTGTGAAGACGGTGGTGATTATGAGTCCGACCATTTATGGTGTGGGAACGGGCCTGTTCAATAGGGCGAGCATTCAGGTGCCGGCGTGTGTGCGAACGGCCCTCATGGGTGGGCGGTCGGTAGTGATTGGGGAAGGCGCTGGGGTCTGGGACCACGTGCACGTGGAAGATATGGCGGCGCTATACCAGGTCGTGGTTGAGAAGATCGTGGATAAGAACGGGGAGGGTGTCCCGGCAGGGAGGAAGGGTATTTTGTTTTGCGCGAATGGACGGCATAGCTGGAAGGAGGTGGCTCAGGGGGTAGCTGACGCGCTCGTTGAGGCAGGGAAGATGGAGGACCGGACGGTTGTGAGCATGGGGCTGGCGGATGCGGCCAAGGTTTCAGCAGCAGTGAATGGGATGACGAACGAGGACATGATTGAGGCGGGCATTGCGAGCAATTCGCGGACTGTGTCGACTGTGGGAAGGAAGTTGGGCTGGGTGCCGATTCGAGGCGACGAGTTTTGGAAGAAGACCTTCCACGACGATGTGAGCATGGTGTTGAGGAAAGAGGAACAGAAGTCAGCGTAGCGTTTGCAGCTCCATTACGATAGGAACGGCAGGAGACTGGGGCCAGTTCGTCAAATGTTATTCCCACAAGGAAGGTGCGACTGCAGTGCTCCAGGTAGGGGGCTGTAAGATAATTAGAGACCCCGCTGCCCAGCTTCCTTACATCACACAATCTACCGCCAGCCTTGAGCAAACCCATCGACACCACACAAGCACGTCTCAAGCCGCAATGGCTACATCACCCAGCCCGCCCATCTTCTCGCTCCCGCTAGAGGCCCACGTGATTATGGTTGGACTAGTTGGAGACTTCAACGATGTCTACTACCTTAGTTTGACATGCAAATACTTCTACAAATTCTTGACCGACGCCAGGAACGCCAACCACATTTTCTGCAATCTCGGACCCAGGATCGTCCCCGCATACCGTCGAGCTCTTGTTGCGGTTGGTGCCTGCCAAAACAATTCGATGTGCTTTCAACCCGATACTAACCATTGATGTCTGAGATAGGTTCATGCGACAGGTCTCGTCATTTCAGCGCAACGAGCTGGCAAACTACCCCCAGAAATCAGCGTGGTTGATCTGGCAGATCTGGCAGAAAAGAGACCTGGTCCAGCCGAAGTCAAATCTCTAAGGGAACTGTATCACCTGGCCAAGTGTGTTGAAGACAGATATCGCCGTCATGATGATGACCTCCACCAGCCTCACCTGCGAGGGGGACGATGGCCCGGATAGGATAGTGATCCGGTTTTCCCGCAGTGGGTTCCCGAAAGGCCGGGGGGTATGGTTGCCTGGAGAGAGAGGTTTCATGCCGCATTTTACACCTCCGTTCTCATGGGCGCGGTACTCGCTAGAGCGTACAATGAGCCATTTTTCCCGAACCACATCACAGGAAGAGATACCAAGTCAGAGCAATGCCGAGGCAAGATACTGGATAAGCTCAAAGTTAATGGGCGAAATATTGAGCCGGGGAGAGGACGTCCTCGCCTTCGCTTGGACACAGAGGAGGTCGAATACCTGACTCGATTTCCTGTGTATGACCTCGGTGGCGACCTTGAAGCCAAGAGGAGTGTCTTCGAGCCATTCACAAGGTGGTTGGTCGAGACAAGGTTAGAAGAGTTGCACCTTGAGCCACGACAGACGCGATTCGTTCTAAACAAGGCCAAGCTGCTGAGCCTGACCGGACGTGAAGGACAGGGCCCAGAAATGGCCAACTGGCCCGGGCCCGAGACTTGGGGGAGAAAGTCCTTGTGGTCAAACTACAAAGCCGGGGAAATGCTTTGGACAGTAATGCAGACTCTCCACCTCTTTGAGTTTCTCTGCTGCGCCGGCTTCGAGAATGAGCAACACGCAACAGGCCAGGGCCGACACTTAGACATCTGTAACTGCCCTGACAGGAACTACGCTCCGAGCAAGGGGCCCACCGCCAATGTGGTACTCTTTGGTGTATTTCGCGGCGAGAAGGTTTCGACACCTAAAAAATCCAGTCTCTCAAAAAAAGGCTCGTTACGGGCAAGCGTGTTAGCTTTACCAGAAGAACTCAATTTCATCGACATACCAGAAGTATTGGAGGTGCTATATCTGGAGTCAAGTCCAAACCTGACGTCGAGTGGCCCCGCCACGCCCCCGCCGCTGCAGTTCTACGAATTTTTACTCTGGGATAAATTCGACATGATGTTCGGCCTGAGAGTGTTTGGAGAACATGACGGAGCATTCCAAGATTACTTTGGTTTCGTGTCTCGGGCGACAATTTTTGCCAATGGTTTTGAGTATGAGCCTGCGAGGTCGTGGTATGATTGTACCAATGGTTCAGAAATCTTGGCAACGTACGACGGATCGGTTATTCGGTATCACGCGCCGGGCGTGGTGTTTGACTTTCCTCGCCGGTGGGAAAGGTATACTAGACCACGCGCGGTATACGAGACGTAGTTGCGTTGACGCTATTGTCCGAGCTTCCATGAGGCGGATGTTAGAAGATAGAAGCGGTGTATTTGTATCTTCAAGCGGTTAAGGAAGTTCATAGTTCATGTACTGGTAGCACTTTTATCTGTCATAGACTAGCCGCCAGCGTTTAATCATTCAGCGCCAAGAAAGAGCGAACGTCTTTTTCTTGCTATTGTATACACTTGGCGTCGAGGTGACGAGCCGTAGAACAGCTCAGGATGTGTGTTACGTCTGGTGTGTTTGAGGGAAAGATAAAGCAAAAAAAAAAAGCAGGTTCATTGCCGCGACCACCCCTATCGCTGTGGCGACCAACCCCCTATAAGAATACCGCTCTGCTAGCTGTGCGTTGTTATGACGACTGGGTCGTAACGAGTTGGGCTGATGGCGAGCACAGTTGTATGATGTGGATCAGCGGCCAGTTGGATTGACGGCGTCCTGGCCTGGCCGGACTGCAGCTAGATGGATCAAGGAAATTTTAAGATTTTCCATAAAAAAAAACAGCCACGCAGCAAGCCTAGCCGTCTGGTACTGGGTGGTCGCGGCCGTAAGCCCCAAACCCCCTGCGTTGTGCGAGGGAGAGATGGAGCAAAAATGGGGTGGGAAAAGGGCAAAAAAAAACAAATGATCGAACCCAGGATTGAACTGGGGACCTTCAGTGTGTTAGACTGACGTGATAACCAACTACACCATCCGACCGACTGTTTTGATATAATTGGTGGAAATTTTGCTTTATGAATTGTCGATGGTGGAGCGCGTCTGCGTGCATGCATGGATGCATGAGCAACGTTTCCAAGAGGCTGATGATGCGATGAGCTCATTCTATTCTAATCTGTGTGGCTTTTTTTTTTTTTTTTTTTTTTTTTTGTTTGGTTT